>Ga0182010_10001116_pt1 | contig 14448 bp, 9 predicted proteins | sample 611E1MmetaG_FD_120488 | JGI IMG/M metagenome (GOLD analysis project Ga0182010, IMG submission 120488) | Permafrost microbial communities from Stordalen Mire, Sweden - 611E1M metaG | ecosystem: Environmental > Terrestrial > Soil > Wetlands > Permafrost | place: Sweden: Stordalen | collected...
AAAGAAACCAAGAATATTAAGGCAATGGACTCTTTCTCCGGATTACTCTGAAGAGATTCCTATACAGATTGACACTGTCTTTTCATTAACAGACAGGTTTAAACTGGCAGACAAATACTCGCCCGTAAATGCGACTCTTGGCAACTATGGCCTTCCTTTTTATCAACTTAATTTTTTTGACAGGATTACTGACCCTGAGAAATTCCTTTATGCCTATTATTATCCGTTAATGCATCTTCCTTCAAACACGGTATTCATGAATACACAGGTTCCTTATACCGAGCTTGACTGGAGTTTTGGAGGGCCGGTTGCTAATTCGGAGCAAACATTCAGGGTCAGGTATTCGCAAAACATCAACCGATTTATAAATTTTGGTCTCATTTACGATATTGTGTTCAGTCTTGGAGAGTATAATTACCAAAGGTCGTCAGATAAAACGTTTACTTTTTACTCCTCTTATACAGGAGATAAATATAAAGCATATTTTTCAGCAGGCATTAATAACCTGTTATCCTACGAAAATGGAGGTATACAAAATTTTTCAGATATAAGCCAGCCGAATACCTTCGAAATACCTACAAACCTGGGTCAACTCGATGTTGCCAACAGCACCGTTAAGAACAGGAACGTGCTGTTTGTTGAACGATATACTATCGGCGGTAATCCTGTTGTAAAAAAAGACAGCACGGCGAATAAAAAATCTGGTTTTTTTGGATTAAGCGGTACTTTTTCTCACATATTATTATATGAAACCAACTCACGTTCATACAAGGATGGTTATCCGGGTTCAGGATTTTACAGGGATACATTAATAAGTAATACCAGAACTAATGATTCAATCTACTCCAGAACCATAAAAAATACGCTGAGATTTGATTTTTCAACTGATGAATCAAGAAAGTTCACGCTGGGTGGAGGCGCCGGAATACGCAATGAAATTTCTATGTATTATTATGTTAATCCGGTTCATTATCCGGTGTATGGTACTCCTACTATTGCAAACTTAAACAGTAATGTCTTAATCGGGAGATTGCATAACAGCATAGGTGAAAAATTTGGATGGCTGGCAACCGGGGAATTGTATGTAACCGGATACAGAGTGGGTGATTTCAATCTTAATGGTGAAATCTCAAAAACATTTGCATGGGAAAAAGGAAAGGCATTCTGGCTGATAACAGGTTCAATGATGAACAGACAACCATCAATATGGTACGACCATTGGGGCAGCAATAATTTTAAATGGGATAATAACTTTAAAAAGGAGTTCAGGATCGACCTGGGCACATCATTCAAATATCCGGCAAAGAAAACCGAATTGAAATTCAATTATGCCATAATAAAGAATTATACGGATTTTGATACTACAAAACTCCCTTCGCAATATTCGGGTGGACTTTCAGTAGCTTCGGTAACTCTGAAAAATGAACTGAGAGCATGGAAATTTCATCTTGCCTCTGATATAATTGTCCAGAAAAGCAGCAATTCAAATATACTTGACCTTCCATTGGCGACGGTTCGGGAGGCCGGTTATTTTGAGAACCTCTTCAAATTTGCAAAGACCGGAGGAAAGCTTTATACACAACTGGGCCTCGATGTCACTTACAATACAGTGTATTATCCGTACGCATATATGCCGACAACTGGAAGATTTTACCGGCAGGACAAATTTACTGCCGGTGATTATCCTTTTATAAATCTCTTTTTAAATCTAAAGATTAAACGAACAAGGATTTTTGTAATGTTCGATCATGTAAATGCCAAACTGATGGGATACAACTATGAAATGGTGCCCACGTATCCAATGAGTATCAGGATGTTGCGTTACGGATTGTCATGGACATTTTATGATTAAAAAATTGTTGTATCTTTGTACCCGTTTTTGGAAGTAAAATGTTTAACTAATACAAGATCTTTGGTAAAAAAGTCACTATTTCTGTTCACTCTTATCGTAACAGTTTTTGTTTCGTGTTCAGATCATCACTCAGCTAAAATTCTAAAGAAAAGTAAGGTTTCTTTTGATATAGCTTCAATAGGAGAAGAAGATAAATCAGCTGATATGACAGGTTTCAATCCAGCTGTCTATTTTATTTATAAAGGCAAGTCAATGGGTTTCAATTTTGAACTTCTGAAAGCCTTTCCTGATGAAGAGCCCTATAAAAAAACTTTCGGACATTGGCGAAAAATTTCGCAATACGACGATATGATAAGGCATTACAGCATCAGTATCAACTGGGACTGGCGATTGCTTGCATCGCTGATATATCAGGAGTCAAGATTTATTCCTGATGTAACATCAGAAGCGGGTGCATATGGTTTGATGCAGATCATGCCTGAAACAGGAAGAAACTTTGGGATAGATATAACTGCCTCTCCCGAAAACAATATGAGAGCCGGCATTAAGTATATAATCTGGCTTCATTCAATATTCGACAATCTTATTCCCGACACGAAGGAAAGAATTAATTTCATTCTTGCCGCATATAATGCTGGTCCGGGTCATGTGCTGGATGCCATGAAACTTGCTGAGAAAAACGGTATGAATCCCCTTAAATGGGATGGAAGCGTTGCAGAATGGCTTCTGAAAAAATCTGAACGTCAATACTATAATGACAGTGTTGTAAAAAGCGGATATTTCAGTGGGACAGAGTCTGTGAATTACGTAAGCCAGGTACGTGAGCGGTATGAACATTACCAGGATCTCATTCAGGAAGAAAAAACCCACCCCTTCTGATTATAACCAGCAATTCATTGATAATCATGGCAGTAGCACCCCAGATTGTATTCTCTTCATAGTCAAAATATTTAACTCCAAGCATTTCGCCTCTTATCTCAACTGGTTTCGTTTTTACGATTGAAGCATCAAGAAATCTCTTAAGATCAGCATCAATAAGAAACAATACTTCTTCCGACTTTTGATTAAAAATGGGTTTTTCATCTGTCCAGCCTATAACCGGATACACTATTGTATTACTAACAGGAATAAACAATGGTGTAAGCCTGCCGATGATCTCTGTTTTGGCAGGATTTACGCCGGTTTCTTCAAAGGCTTCGCGAAGAGCTGTTTGAATTAAATCTTCGTCTTCAGGCTCTTTTTTCCCCCCGGGAAAACTGATCTGGCCGCTATGAACGCCATTATAATCAGGCCGTTGCATAAATACTGTATAAATTGACTGCTTATAGGGGTAAAGGAGTATCAGGACAGCCGCTTCGCGGGAGTCCTTTCCCGGTGACTTTGGAAAATTTTTTATGAAGCGGTCCGATGATGCCATCTGCCACTGAATTTCAGTCCCGGGCAGACCTTTCAAAAGCTCTTTCTTTAACCTTAATCCGAAATCATCCATTCTCAATTTCTTATTCCAAATCCCATTATTTTCATTCTCCTCCATATTTTACCCCTCAATCCTCCAAGGGGGACTTTTAAGACGTTGATTAACTGCGTTTGTTATACTTTCTATAACCTCATCAATTTCATTTTCAACTTCATAATTAATAAACCTAATAATTTTTATAAAAAACTTTTCCATTTCAGCTGATCTTCCATCATCGTATTCTATTTGTTGATTATGAATTTCTCCATCTATCTCAACAACTAATCTTGCTTCATGGCAATAAAAATCAGCTATAAAAATAAATATAGGATGTCGTCTGCGAAATCTAATTCCGCATATTTGTTTGCCTTTAAGTCTTTCCCATAATAATTTCTCACTGGCAGTCATGTTTTCACGTAACATACTGGCATTGTTTATTATTTCAGGGGTTGCTCTATAATACATCGTTTTGTCCAATTCTTTCATATTCAAATGTCAAGCCTTTTTTTGGTTCTCCCCCTTGGGGGAGTAAGAGGGGTAAAAAAAGGTGAGTCAGGGGTTGATTATTCTTTATAGAACAACATCTCTTTCGGTAATGGCAGTGCCTGAACATGCTTTTTCCCATTTACAGAGCCCAGTGTAACAGATTTATCGCCAGTCTTCTGAAAATAATCTATCCTTATCGGGTAGTAACCCGGGTTAAGCGGAACAAGTTTAACAACGGGATTATCTGCTGCATGCAACCCGTCATTATCAAATAATAACGTATTATTCAGGTAAACTTTTGAGCCATCATCGCTTACGATCCAGAGATCATACAAATCCTTTTTTGTGATATGCAGGTATCCTTCAAACTTTACGCCAAAACTGTCATTCTTGAGGGCAAAACTTAAATCGAGTTTCTCAGTGGTACCAATCTTTTTAGGAATAAGCTTTGAAAAGTCAGGAACCGAATCCCATACTCCTTCATAATAAGAAAATTTAAGACCAGGTTTAAGATTTTCAACTGATTGTTGTCCGTTCATATAATCACCTTCTGAGAAAACCCTTGCAACACTTGGGATATTTTTATAATTGGATGAGACACTTTTAACCTTTAAAGTACAGGCTTTATTTATTTTAATCATGTTTTTACAAAGCGGAGAATTAATAGTAGGTTCAGTGCCATCAATTGTATAATGGAGATTCGGATTTAAATTTTGAACAAATGCATATGAACTGGTACCTTTAGGTAAAATGCCTGCCATCGGATAAACTGAGAAATTGCCGCCTGAATCAAATATATAACGCAGACCATCGTACACACTCTTAAACGGTATAGAACCATGATCTTCGTTGGAATATGCAACTACTTTCCATTTCAGCTCTTTTGGAGCAGAGCTTTTAAGAAGTTTTTCCATTGATGTAATTCCCATATCTTTCATACCGCCTCCGTCGCGACCTGAAATATAAATTGGCTTATTCCAGTTTTTGGATTTAAGAAATTCATTCTGGGCGCTTTTAACCTGCATCTGGTTCTTATACCAGAAACTGGGATCGATGGCAATATATGCATCGAAGAGATCAGGATCATTCAGAAGCGCATGCATTACAAATACACCTCCATATGAATGACCAATCAATACATTAAACGGTTCAGTTTTAAAATTTTTATTAATATAAGGAATAAGCTCTTTTTTAAAGAATTGTACAAAATTGTCTGCCCCTCCACCGGTAATTGCAGCCTGACTCGAATCAGGAAGAAAATCATGATTTCTGTCTATATTGAAAACTCCGATTACAATAGCTTTAGGCATTTTGTTATTTACAGACAGGAATCGGGCAGTAGGGACAGTATGTTGATCACGTCCGTCCGCATCGAGAACATAAAGTACAGGGAATTTTGCATCTTTGGCATCATATCCTTCAGGTAGATAGATGCTTATCTTACGGTTTTGCTTAAGAACATCTGACTGAACAGAGTCTTTTTTCATTGTGTATCCGTCTTGTGCAGAAACAGTTATGGAAACAAGAAACAGTACAGTGAGAATAGAAATTCTGGTTTTCATGAGATTGGCAGATAAGTTAGTAATAAACATTGGCAAAGATCAGATTGAGGAAGGTTTCATTTAATAAACTTAATAAAGACGTTAATTTGAGTTATATGCTGCATTAAATTTCAGGGTATCTGTTTATATTTCACCACCAATTCCCCTCGCTTTTTGACCCCCCCAACCACCCCCAGGGGGGCTAAAGAGGCATCTTTCGCCACCCCTACAGTCTGGCACCTCCTTAAAATTGCCCACAGGGCAATTTCTTAACAGTCGGTCCCATATGGGGGATTTAGGGGGTAAATTATTCATATCTGAGCGCTTCCACCGGATTTCTGACTGCAGTTTTCCAGCTTTGCAGGCTCACTGTAATCATTGCAATTGATATAGTAATAATACCTCCGGCCAGGTAAATCCAGTACGGAATTGCAATCCTGAAAGCATAATTAAGCAACCAGTTCTTCATTATAAGGATTGAGATAGGAGTCGCAATCAGAAGTGCAATAAGAATAAGTACAACTATCTCTTTTGAAAACTGATAAACAATGTTTCCTATCCGTGCTCCGAATATCTTTCTTACCCCTACATCTTTTACTTTTTTTGAAGCAGTGAAAGAGGCTAATCCCCATAATCCAAGTACAGAGATAAAAAATGCGAGTCCGGTAAAAATACTGACAATTTTTCCAAAAAGCCTGTCGGATTTATACTGGCTGTCAAAATAACTATCGAGGAAAAAATAGTCAAAACTGGCATCCGGGAAATAGGTACTCCATTGTTTGTGAATAACATCCAGTGTTTTATTATATTTATTATCAGCTGTTTTAATAGCTATAAATCGTGGAGGAACCCAGCTTAATCGTCCGTTTTTCAGCAGCATAACAGGCGTGTATGCATTGCCCAGACCGCGTTGATGCCAGTTTTTCAAAACACCGATTATTGTTACAGGTTCCCGTTCTCCTTCCAGCATTACTTTATTGCCAATAGCTGTCTCAGGATTATTCAACCCTAAATACAACATTGCTGCCTCGTTAACTATGAGACTTCCCCTTTCATTCCCAAATCCTTTCTGAAATGGTCTTCCGGCCAGCAAACTCAAACCAAAAGTTTTTATGTAATCTTCATCGACAGAAAGCATTTCATAAAGACGTTGTTTATCCTGACCACTGCCCTGTAAACTGTTTGATGCAAAAAACGCCACTTCCATACCGGGAACCGCCCCGGCAATGGTCACAGAACTAATACCTGGTTCCTCTTTCAGGTTTTCAGCAAGCATAGTGACACGTTGATTCAGATCCTGTCTGCTTACTGGAAATTTTATAACGATAGTCTGATTAATGTTGACTCCAAGATCCTGTTGTTGCATATATTTCAATTGTTTATAAACAATAAACATACCGCAGATGAGGAAGAGAGACGCTGCAAACTGAAAAATCACAAGTATACGACGGGTCGTACCGGCTGAACCGAAATTGTAATAGTTCCCCTTCAGGATTGATACAGGTTTAATACGCGACATAATAAAGGCCGGATAAAAGCCCGAAAGCAGAATTCCTCCGATCAATATTATTATTGTAGAGATCCAGAATACCGGCTGGTTAAGAATAACCAGGTCAATATTTTCGTGGATTATCTGGTTAAAAACCGGTTTTAACAGAAGTATAAGAATAGTAGCCAGGAAAATTGAAAACAGATTTACAATCCACGATTCCAGTAAGAACTGCCCTATCAGCTGATGTCTGAAAGCACCTGATACTTTTCTAATTCCAATATCCTTCGCCCTTTCCATCGACCTTGCAGTAGTAAGATTTATATAGTTGATCCAGGCAGTCAGCAGAATGATGACAGCGATAAAAATCAAAGTGATCAGCGAATTTTTATTTCCCTTTATTTCTCTCTCATACTGTTTTTGAGGGTTAAGATGTATTTCCTTCAGTGGTACAAGAGTGACTGCCCATGTTTTATTTTTAAGAGCGTTCATAGTCTTGTATTTTTCGGCCATAGCAGGAAACTGTGATTCAATTTCTTTCGGATTCTTTCCAGGTGCCAGCAGGAGATAAGTATAAGCTTCATGAAGGTACCAGAATTCCTTCATCCAGACCGGAAGTGTCTCATATGATATCAGATAATTGAAACGGATGTGAGAGTTTTTCGGGAAATTTCTTATAATACCTATTACCTCACAATTATAAAAAGTGGTTCCCGTAGCGAAAGTTAAAACTTTGCCAATGGGATTCTCATCTTTAAAAAAGCGAATAGCAATGTCTTCAGAAATAACAACTGTGTTTGGTCTTACCAGTTGGTCGTTGATGGCTCCTTCTTTCAGTTTAAAATCAAAAACAGAGAAAAATGAAGGACCAGTGTAAGCGATTCCATTTTCACGGCTTCGGATCTCTTTGTAAGAGACAGTCTGTTCAGAATTCTGAACACCAATACGTACATAATTTTCAACACCGGTCATTTCCCGGCTTATAGCGCTGCCATAACCAAATGTACTTGTTGCCCAGTCATCTGTCAGGATATTCCCCTCATAGAAACGACTTTCAACACGGTAAATACGATCCCGTTTACTGTGCATATTGTCGAAGCTGAACTCAAAACTTACGTAATTTATTATAAGAATTGAGACCGAAATTCCGATTGCAAGCCCAAGCACATTAATTATTGAGAAAAATTTACTTTTTAACTGATTTCTCAGGGCTAAGGTAAGATTGTGTCTGAACATATATCAGGATTATATGGAGATTGAAGATATTAATAATTGATTTAAATGGCTGCAAAAACATCAGGTTTTTCACCAATTAATCCCCAGAGTTTTCAACCCCTCATTCCCTCAGCTTTCTACCCCCCAACCCCCCAAATGGGGGGCTAAAGTGTTATAAAGTCCACCAAATGGGGGGCGAACCATATTCTAAAGTCCCCCAAATGGGGGATTTAGGGGGTAGTTTATTCGTATCTGAGAGCTTCGACAGGATTCCTTGTTGCTGCTCTCCAGCTTATCCAACTAACTGTTAATAAGGCTATACCCAATGCCAGTAATCCGGCCAAAGCAAATATCCACCAGCTAAGTTCAGTCTTGTAAGCAAAATTTTCAAGCCATTTATGCATGGCAATCCATGAAATGGGAGTTGCGATAATGAATGCAATAGCGATCCAGCTGACAAAGCTTTTATTCAGCATTGTTAATATTTCAGATATCATGGCTCCATTAATTTTCCTGATACCAATTTCCTTAACACGATGTTGCATGCTGAAAGCTGCCATAGCAAAGATTCCGAGGGAGGAGAGAATTATAGAGATGAGTGCGAATAACGATAGCGCACGGGTTTGTGCGTACTCTCCTGCATATACTTTTCGATAGCTGTCGGTTATGTATTCGTATTGAAACGGGAATTCAGGATTTATTTTTTGCCAGGTTGAACCAATCGTGTTTAAGGCTTCTCTTCTTTGAAGAGGATTGATGCTTATTATAAAACAGTAGTTGAACAATTTCCGGGGAGCTATGGCCAGAGGTTTTTCTGGGCTATGCAGGTCAGTATAATGGAAATCGGGGACCACTCCTACAATTTCACCTTCCGGGAAAAGATCAGGCAAAAAGAAATTAAGCCTGAAACGCTTTCCGATGGCATCATCGGGTTTATTTATTCCAAGCAGTTTTAACGCACTTTGATTAAGTATATATTTTTCGCGGTAATTCCCTACTTTCCGTTCCAACTCTGCCAACTTTTGTTTGTCGGCATTTTGGCTTTGCCGGAGATTGCTTAAATCAACTGCATCAGATTCCCACTGCTGAGACGGAGTAAAGCCCAGCTCAGTAGTTCCGGCAAGTGGATGAATTCCAAGTGATCTAAAGAAATTGGAATCAGTAGTGAAGATATTTATTGATTGCCCTTCTTTTTTCGCGACACCCTCCATCTCGAAGCCTACGGCGTCTAAAATATCACTACCAGGATCTTCCATTGCTGCCGTTACGTTGGCTATCGAAGAATTCTTAAGCAATTCAGTTTTAATTAAATCATAACGTTGCACTGATTGCCATGGATTGTCGGCAATGACTACCATGTTTGCATTTTGCGCAGCAGGATGTTTGCTATTTATAAAATCAATTTGCCGGTTTAATACCAGTGTACTTGCTATTGCCACTATAGCCAGTGTAAATTGCATGACAAGAGGAAAAGAATACAGACTCTCCTGTTTACCTGTCATTTTAATGTCATATATGATTTTTGAAGAGTAAAGGGGGAACACAGCCAGAAGAGCAATGGAAACAATAAACCCTGTGCAAATTATACCAATTCCAAAGATCCTGCCGGACTGTAATACAGAAATCTTCAGAGATTCTCCCAGCCAGTCAGCAATAAAAAATCCTATTAAAATTGAAAAAACAGAAAGGAGTAATGATTCTTGAATAATTTCCCATCCCACAGTCCACTTCGACGCTCCGTTTATTAATTTTATTCTCACTGATTTCATTCTGGCGATTAATTGTACGCGGCTCAGATTAAGGTAATTAATAAGGGCTATGAATAGAATTAGAACGGTACAACTCACAAGAAGGATAATTGAACGGATGTCACCGTTCTTCTCCATTTCACGTGTTTTCTGGCTGAACAGATGAATATCGGTAAGCTTTTGAAGGTACAAAATAGGTATGGAATCATTTGATTTATTTTCAGTTTCCCAATTATGTTGAATTGTACTTCTGAGAGCATCAACGTCTGCACCTTTTTTTATTAATAAGTATGTATAGGCCCATGTCGTACGGTCATTATCACTGGTAAAAGAAGTTAATAGTTCGGCATGAAAGTGCGAATTTCTCGGGAAATCTTCCATTACACCATCGATGGTATAAACCTTTGGATCGTTGTCCTGCTGATGCAAAATGGTTATCTTCCTGCCTGCAACATCAATACTTCCAAAATATGTCAAAGCAAGGCTGCGACAAATAAAAGCTCTTCCCGGTTGCGAAAAAGCATTTTCAGGGCTCCCTGCCAATATTTTGAAATCAAAGATTTTAAAGAATGAGCTATCTGTTGAATAGGCGTTTCTGGAGTAAAACTTTTGTTCCCCAATTTTGACAATTGCATTTCTAAAAGGCACAATTCTAACCATGTTTTCAATAGCCGGATATTTTGACAACAATTTTTGAGTATCTCCGTATACTCTTGCCGGGTGAATGGAAATAGCACCGCGATTTGTATCAACTGTCATACGGTAAATCCTGCCTGATTTTGAATGGAATTTATCGTAACTCAATTGTTGGCTGGTATAGATAAAAATGATAAGTACACAGGAAAATGCAGAACTCAGTCCAACAGCATTAATCAAAAACCATTGCCAATTCTGTTTTAACCTTCTGATAATCTTCATGAATATGATATAATATGATATTTAATGATTCAGTTCCATATTTTTCTTTTCTCCCCCCCCTTTTTTTACCCCTAAATCCCCCCAAGGGGGTATTTAAGACGTTTTTTTACCAATATTTTAATTTTCGTTCCAAAAACTTCTAACTTCCTTTGTTTTCTTACCCCCAAACCCCCCAAGGGGGGCTATCACGTTTATAAAGTCCCCCATTTGGGGGATTTAGGGGGTAGTTTATTCATATCTCAGCGCCTCCACACTGACTCTTCGGTCAGTGTCTTCGCTCTCCTCACTATTCGTATCGGAGAGCTTCCACCGGGTTCCTCGTTGCTGCCCTCCAGCTTTGCCAGTTCACTGTTATTAAAGCAATTCCAAAAGTTATCATTCCTGAAAGCAAGAATATCCACCAGCTGAGTTTTGTTTTGTAAACAAAATTCCGCAGCCATATATTCATTATATACCAGGCTACAGGTGTGGCAATTATAAAAGCAACCAGAACCCAGATTATGAATTCCTTATTAAGCAGAATAAGTATTTCCGAGCTTTTTGCACCTGCAACCCTGCGGATACCAATCTCTTTTGTCCGGCGATTGATAGAAAAGACTGCCATTCCCAGAATTCCCAGGATAGAAATTACTATTGCCAATAATGCAAATGCAACAGTGATATTTTTCAACCGGGTCTCTGCCTGGTATTTTTCATTCAGAAGGTTATCAAAGAAGGTGTAAGAGAATTCCCTGTCTTCCCTGTGTTTCCTGTAAGTATCGCGGATGTAATTAAGTGTTTCAGTTGTATTTCCGGGTGCAATACGTACATTCATTGTTCCAATTGCTTCAGGATTATTTGACATAACCAGCGGTTCTATAGGAAAATGAAGTGATCTGAAATGAAAGTCTTTCACTACACCAACAATTACATTATCACCTATCCGCTGTCCTATCGGATCATCGAATCCAAGAAGCTTTTCTGCTGTTTGATTAATAACTATCGGCATAGACACAGTATATTCTTTTCCCTCTTTCCTGCTCTTACCCAGTTTTTCACCTTCTTTCCAATAGCCCGAGTAATCCATTTGCAGGAATTGACCTTTAATTACATCCAGTTTATAGGTATTTGCAAAATCTTCATCTACAAAATAATAATTAACCTGTAGCGTATCAGTACGGCCCTGGTGGCTTAAAGACAAGCCTCCGTTAAAACCAACGTCAATGGGTGCAAAGGTGCTGGCAGAAACACTCAGAACCCTTGGATTTCTTAATAGTTCCTGTTTAAAATCTTTATTGTCATACCATAAACCTGTTGGAATAACAATTACGTTCTTATCGTCAATACCAAGGTCTTTGTTATGAATATAATTCATCTGTTTAATAAAAATTGATGTTGCGATAATAAAAAAGACAGCTATCGTAAACTGAACAGTAACGAGTACTCTGATAAAATTGCTCTTTGATCCGGAGATAGAACCACCTCTGAAAATTCCAATGGGATTAAACGAAGAAAGGTAAATAGAAGGATATAAACCGGCAATAATACCTACCAGCAAGGTCAGTATGAAAAGGTTGATGACTAATCCCGTGGAGATATTAAAAGTCAACTTCTGGGAGGAAAGCGTATTAAACCATGGCAGGATGAACCAGACAACAAAGAGGGCAATAATGGTGGCTGCGAAAGTCTGAAAAACAGATTCTGTAAGAAACTGGCGGAAGATGCTGATTTTGCTTCCCCCTGTTACTTTCCTAATACCAATTTCAACCGAACGCTCCGATGCCCTGGCAACTGAAAGAGCTGAGAAATTAATGGATGCCATAAGAACAATTAGTAAAGCAAGCCCTGAAAATATCCAGACATACTTGTAACTACCCGGGTGTTTATCGTAATAGTCATTTTGATAATCTGAATAGAGATGGATATCCGCCAGAGGCTGGAACATAAGTTTGTCGGTGATTTTCGAGTACCTGCTTAAATAATTTGATATTGCAGAGAGAAACCGATCATCAATATGTGCATCTTTCGCAAGTTTAATATATACTCGTACAAACCCTTTGTCTCCCCAGTTATTTGAGTAATCAAGAAGCTGGCTGTTCGTTTCAGAGAGCATATATCCGAAATCGATGTGGCTATTCTCAGGAATACGTATTACTCCACCAACAGTATAAACTTCTTTGGAAAATTTATCACTGATAAGTACCTTCCCAATTGCTGGTTGATTTCCAAACAGTTTTTTTGCGGTTTTTTCTGAGAGTATTATATTATCAGGTTTATCAAGGGCGCTTTTAGATGAACCTTCCATAAATCTGAAGCCTCCGAAAATTTTAAAAAAGTCACCGTTTGTCCAGCATCTTCTCGCTTCAATTTTTTCACCTCCTGATTCAAGATGCAGGGGAGAATCTTCCGAGTCGTAACTAATATAAGTGGCAAATTCGATCTGAGGATAATCCATCTTCATGGTTTTGGGTACCGGGCGGTAACACATCGGAGATTTTAGAATTTTGTCACCCTCCTTTGACAGTGTAAGCACCCGGTATATGCGCTGATAATCGGGATGGAACTTTTCGTAGCTCAGTTCATTATACACCCAGAGATAAATAAGTAAGCTTGCCGCAATGCTGAAAGTAAAACCTGTGAATGTGATGATCGAATAAATCGGTTTTCTTGTGAGGTTTCTTAGAGAAATTTTGATAAAGTTGGTCATATCGGAAATGAGATTAATTTCGTTTTACTACCCTTGGTTTTTACCCCCCAACCCCCCCAAGGGGGGGCTTTTAAGAAGTTCATTAACAATATTTTTTATTTTTATAATTACATTTTCAATATCATTTTCAACCTCCCAATTCTTAAACCGGATAATTTTAATATCAAACTTTTCCATTTCAGCTGATCTTCCATCATCATATTCTTCCTGTTGATTGTGAATTTCTCCATCGATTTCAACGACTAATCTTATTTGATGGCAATAAAAATCAGCAATAAAAAACTCAATTGGATGTTGTCTGCGAAAACGCAGTCCACAGATCTGCTTTTCTTTAAGTTTATCCCACAATAACTTTTCTCGAATTGTCATGCTTTTACGAAGAATCCTTGCTGCTTCCAAAATGTCAGGTTTCGCTTTGAAATACATCGTTTTGTCTAATTCTTCCATATTTAAACTTTCTAATATATTTTAGCCCCCCCTTGGGGGGATGGGGGGTGAAAAAGCAGGGAGATTGTTCTTTAATAATCATGTGATCCATTTTCATTTTACTATCATCAAAATATCTTCATTATTGGAAACTGCCCGGGCCATTCTTTCCAGCTCTTTCTTTTTAGCTTCAGGAGCTTTTGACACTTTAAACTGCTCCGTATTAATCCGATTTTTCAGTTCTGTACCTTTTAAGGATATCAGCATTTCTCCATTATTACCGATCATATAGGAAGATGGCCAGACAGCCAATCCTCCATCGATATTGTTTTTAAGTATTTCAGGAGTATAATCATAGGGGTCACTTTCGATAACAGATAACTGATGATTCAGCTTTGAATATATTGCATGATAGATCTTCACTGTTTTCTTCTTTCTGGTGACCTGACAATCATAATCGTCTTTTGTATATATCATGAATATATAGTCTTTAGTTTCAGCCCATTCCCCAGGAATGATTTTGCCTGTAAGATTAAAGTCAGGATCAACTCCCAGTTGTTTAGAAACTTTATAATTTCCAAGTTTTAATACATATACCGGCAGCAACCTGTTTGGTGGAATCACCTGGAAA
>Ga0182010_10001118_pt1 | contig 14435 bp, 17 predicted proteins | sample 611E1MmetaG_FD_120488 | JGI IMG/M metagenome (GOLD analysis project Ga0182010, IMG submission 120488) | Permafrost microbial communities from Stordalen Mire, Sweden - 611E1M metaG | ecosystem: Environmental > Terrestrial > Soil > Wetlands > Permafrost | place: Sweden: Stordalen | collected...
CGCTGACTAATCCCGCCGATATTCAGAAGAAAGTCAATCCTGCCCAGTGCATTTACCTGTTGTTCAACAATTTTATCAATTCCATCAGTGTCGGCCAGGTCAAAAGGTATACAATGTACCATTTCAGATTTACTGCCGCATTCTGCTTTTACTTTCTCCAATCCTGGAAGATCATTGGATGAGGCTATCACGGTTGCCCCATTTTTGACAAATTCATGAACAAGTGATTCCCCTATGCCCGAAGATGCACCTGTTATCCATGCTACTTTCCCTGAAAAAAGGTTGTCATTTTTCATCCTGTAATGTGGCAATAAGTTTAACTAGTTCGGTATGATTGAGTCTCAGCAAATCAAATTCTTTATTTTTTTGACTTATCATTTTTCTTATCCTGAACCCGCCTATAATTCTTCGATACTGAAGGTAATAGTTCCAGGCAAACAGCCCCGATGCCGGCAGGGTCAGAAAGATAAGCAATCCCAGCCACCACGATGAGAAGACAAACAGTGAGATGATAAGGTACAATGGAAGGAAAACGAAGGCCAGCATAAGAGAAATTCCATATCTTATTGATGAATGAAACTGAGGGTCCTTTATCTTACGGATCTGAAGATTTGGAATTTCAAGGAAAGTGAGATTGAAAATATTCCCATATATAAACAGGGGAAATGTCAGGATAATTCCTATCATCCCTGCTATAAGCCAACCCAGCGGATGTTTCTTCTTTTCAAGCAGCCTGTAATCGGTATTCAGCTCTTTGGCTTTCTTTTTTATCTTTAGGCTCAATGAGCATATTCTCTCATAAAGTACCGGATCTGATTCTTTAAGCGAATTCATCTTATTAACCAGGATTCTGTCCCTGAATAGTTTCGGAAATCTGATATCATCGCTGAATCTGCCGTTTATCATACTCCGTAATTCATCAATGGCCTCATATTCATCTTCTTCGATATGCACCATTATCCCTTTCATCTCATCCGAGAGTCTTGATCTTAACTCATTTAAAGCTCTCTCAGGGTTGACTTTGTACGAATTGAAGTATTCTGAAACCTCAATCGGTTTCCCGTATGCAACAGTTAAAACCTGTCTGAAGCGGGCATAATTTGAGAAATCAAGAGCCACAGGAATTATTTTGATATTAAGAGTGAACCCGGTTGCTTCATCAGATTGAAACGCCACACGACAAATGCCTTTTTTCAACTGCCGGAGTCTTCTGAACCCTGCATGATCTCCTTCAGGAAGAATTACCAGTCCATTTTTGTTTTTAAGAACGTCAATTGTCTTGATGAATATTTCATCATTGCCTTTAAGACTGCTGAATCCGTCCCTGATTCTGTAAACTGGCAGGATCTTGAGAAAATACATGATTGCTGCAACTGTTTTTCTCTTAAAAATATCTGCTCTTGCAAGAAAGACAGGCTGGCCTTTATGGGTAAACAGAACCGCAAGTGCATCCATCAGTGCATTCTGATGATTAGGTGCAAATATAAGATGATCGTCGGGTTGAATATTTTCACGGCCCAGGACGATGACTTTCCTGTAGAAAACATTATTATGCCAGAAACCTGCCACAGATTTTAAGAGAGCATACCCGGCTGAATACTTCTCGATATTTTCCTTCCCCATAAAATAAAAGAATATGCACCTGCACCACATCAATTATCTGATGTCCTGAAGTTGTTCAGCGCAAGTTAAAAAAAAGTGAATTCTTGTTATTAAAGCTGATTTACTTTTCCAACAGTTTTTGCAATAATACGTCTTTATACTACCATTTGGAAGTGACTAAAGTGCCTAAAGTGCCTAATGTGAGCTAAAGTGCCTAAAGTGTCTAAAGTGTTTAAAGTTTAACAAAAGTTGAGTTAGCCCCTGGGTGGGTTGGAGGTCAGACAAAGGAAAGGCTAAGGTTAGTCCAGATCTCTAATACTGTCAATCTGCCGCCGTTCTTTTTTAGTAGGTCGGCCGGTGCCTTTTTCCCGGTAAATTATTCCTATTGAATCGTGGATATTAAGTTTGACTTTTTCTTCGTCTGGTGTCCGATCTTCAATAAAATTAGTCACAAGTTTTGCTGAAACCCTGTTTTCAATCGGTTCGATAACTCTGTAAGAATAAACGACAGGTGGCTTTTTTACAGTAATAATTTCGTTTGCGAGAACTACTCTTGATGGCTTTACCTGGACTTCACCAATTATTATTCGTCCTTTCCTGCATTCGTCGGAAGCAATGCTTCGGGTCTTGTAGATTCTGACCGACCAGAGGAATTTATCGATACGTATATTTTTAATTTCAGGCATATATGAGTATCATTCAATTGAAATATTTTTAACCACGAAAGATCACAAAGGAATGAACAAAGTAACACAAAGGATTTAGCCCCCCTTTAGAGGGGATGGGGGGCCAACCTGAGGAGGAGTGCCAACCTGAGGAGGAGACACTTTCCCTTCCTTATTGAAAGCTGTCATGGTCAGTTCAACGCCTGCAAATGCAAATGATTTTATCATATCGATCACAATCGAAGTTCTTCCCTCCATGAAATTTTTTTCATCCGGATCCCATTTACCCAGAACAAAATCCACTTGAGCTCCTTTATGGAAGCTGTTGCCGATGCCTACCCTGATTCTAGGGTACTCATTTGTAGCAAGAGTCGTACTGATGTGAGCGAGTCCGTTATGGCCACCGTCACTGCCTTTTGGCCTCATCCTGATACTGCCAAGCGGCAGGGCAATATCGTCGACAATAACAAGCATGTTTTCCAGGGGAATATTTTCTTTCTTGAGCCAGTAGCTTACGGCATTTCCGCTTAGATTCATGAATGTGGATGGTTTCAGGAGTATTAGATCCCTGCCTTTGTATCTGATATCACAGATAGCTCCATAACGTTTGTCTGTAAAAGAAGTATTGGATGCCAGAGCCATGGCATCCAATACTGTAAATCCTATGTTATGGCGGGTATCTTTGTACCCTTCACCTATATTGCCCAGGCCAACTATCAGATATTTCATCAAGCCTGTATTTTAAACGGATATGGTTATTTTTCTTCGGCAGCAGGAGCAGCAGCAGCGGCAGCAGCAGCAGTAGCAGCATTTGTAGCTTCCGTAGCAGCCTCGGCAGCAACTTCTTCATCACTTTTTTGAGCAACACGTGATGTGGCAATTGTAAGTACCATTGATTTCTTTGGATCAAGCAGTTCAATCTTGTCGTATGATAAGTCGCCGACCTTTAATCCTTCATGAATCTTCAGGTTGGTGATATCAATAGGAAGAGCTTCCGGAAGATCTTTGGCTAGACCTTTTACTTTCAGGGTTCTTCTCTTGATGCTTAATTTCCCGCCTGCGATAACTCCTACTGAATCGCCTGAAACTTTAATCGGGATATTGATAACAACTGATTTATTGTCATGAATTTCAATGAAGTCAGCGTGCAGAATATTATCTTTTACAGGATGAAACTGCATATCTTTAAGTACTGCATCGTACTCTTTGTCTTCAATTATGAGTTTTACGAGATGTGCTGCTGGAGTATATACCAGATTTTTAAAGCTTAATTCAGGAGCATGAAAGTGAATATTCTTTTCTTTTCCATAAATTACACATGGCACGCTGCCAGCTCTTCTTATGAGCTTTGAACTTTTCTTCCCCAGCTCCGTTCTGAATGTTCCCTTGATTTCAATTGTCTTCATTTGTATTAAAGTTATTGTGCTACTAAGAGTTATCATCACGAATACTCCCCATTACACGTTTGACATTAATTTATTTTTTGGCCTGCAAATATAGAACAAAGGAATCAGAATACAAAATTTGTGCTTATTGATGAATTTGAGGTCACCGCCTGGATAGTCTTGGCAAAAATATCGGCTATCGAAAGCACTTTGATCTTTGGGGAACTATTGGCAAAAGGAACAGAATCGGTCACAACCAGTTCCTCTAAAGCTGAATTGTTAATCCTTTCTATTGCATTGCCTGAAAGAATAGGATGAGTGGCGAATGCCCTGATGCTTGTTGCACCCCTGTCTTTCATCATATTTGCTGCAAGTGTCAGAGTACCGGCAGTATCAACCATATCATCTATAATAACAACATTTCGTCCTTCAACTTCACCGATAATCGACATTTCTTCAATGACATTTGGTTTTTTACGGAGCTTATAGCACAAAACCATTTCAGACTGAAGATGTCTTGAGTAAGCGTTGGCTCTTTTTGATCCTCCCATATCGGGTGCCGAGACACAAAGATTTTTAAGTTTCAGGTTTGCAATATAGGGTGCAAATATTGCTGAACCGAAAAGGTGGTCGACCGGCACATTGAAGAAACCCTGAATCTGATCTGCATGAAGATCCATTGTTATAACCCTGTCTACACCAGCGGTGCTTAGTAGATCAGCCGATAACTTTGATCCAATTGAAACTCTGGGCCTGTCTTTCCTGTCCTGCCTGGCGAAGCCGTAATATGGTATTACTGCAATTACTTTATAAGCGGAGGCTCTTTTTGCCGCATCAATCATAAGAAGAAGTTCAAAAAGATTATCTGCAGGCGGATTTGTCGATTGCACGATGAAAACCATACATCCTCTTACAGATTCATCAAAACAAGGTTGAAATTCTCCATCACTGAAGCAGGTAACTGAACTTTTTCCAAGTTCAATTCCAATTTTATCCGCGATCCTCAATGCCAGATCTTTTGAAGACCTGCACGAAAAGAGTTTCATTGGCGCCGTTCCGAACATTTTATTTTATTTTAACTAATTAGTAATAAGATCAGATTGAGTACAAAATTATAAATTCCGGCCGATATCATGTGGCATTTGAAAAATTGTTAATAGATTCTTCAATGTAGTTCAGAATTTCATTTCTGCCATTGCCTTTGACGGCTGATGTTATAAAGGATACAGGCAACGAATCCCAGTTTTTTAACATTTCCGTATTATATTTATTTACAGATTCTTCAAGGCTTATTAGTGAGAGTTTGTCACTTTTTGTGAATACTCTGGCAAATGGAATACTGTTTAGACCAAGAAACTCCATAAACTCAAGATCGGAACGTTGAGGCTTATGTCTGGTATCGAGAAGGACAAATAATGATACCAGATTTTCCCTTTTAAGAATATATTCCTCAGTTGCTCTGACCCATTTTTCCCTTAATTTTACAGGGACTTTTGCATAACCATATCCTGGCAGATCGACAAGATACCAGCTGTCATTAACGAAAAAATGGTTTATTGTTCTGGTCTTGCCCGGCTGAACAGAGGTCTTTGCCAGTCGGGTCCAGCCTGTGATCATATTTATCAATGATGACTTTCCTACATTCGATCTTCCGATAAAGCCGAACTCGGGTTTTACAGGTGCCGGACAATCTATTATTGATGGACTGCTCTTAATAAAAGAAGCTGAATGAATAATCATGAAAATCCTTATTTCAGATCATTGTATGGTAACTCGATCTTTTTATAAATAAGAAAATTGTTTCCAAAATTTGTAAGAACCTCAGCAATGACACCTACAAAAGCTGGCTTTTTGGACCCCGTTTTCTTAAGGTCAATTGTACCAATCCCTTTAATTGTCTTGAGTTTTTCACAATGGGTGGTATCAAAAACTCCGTTTGCGAATTCTCCGCGCCAGTATCTGACATTGGTAGATTTATTTGACAAGGCAACATCAATTTTGTATGTGCCTTTAGTCTTGTAATTATCCTCTGTATTTATGATCAGTGAAGGGTAACCGCTAACTAGTTTTCCTTCAGGAGTAAATTCCTGAAAAAATGGAGTACGCATACCTTTGGAATAGCCTATATTCGCTTTTAACCGGCCTTCCCGGTAATATTGTTTTTGAATTCCGTCGACAGTGTCTCTTTTAAATGGAGTTACCCGAAATTTCTGTCCTTCCTGGTAATACCAAATTGATGAATCCTCTCTTAACCCGTTCTCAAACCAGAAAGTGTGACGCAATTCACCAGTCACATAATAAGTTTTCATCAATCCCTCTTTTACACCATTTTTAAATGTAATTTCTTTAACAAGAAACCTTCCGCTCATATATTTCTTAATACCCGTATAACCAGTATCCTTAACAGTAATTGAGTCAACCGGAGCAACAGATTCTTTTTTTGCAGGACCTTTCCCTTTGCATCCTGCAAAACATGCAATGGCCAGAACTAAAAACGCTGAACTGTAAAATATTTTCATATGAATTATAATTTATTTGATTTATAATGATTTAACCTGCCAAAAATCCCTCAGAGGGCGTTTTTATCCTCACTAATTTCCCCTTTTGTACTAGTTAACAGAATTTTCAGAAATGATATATATCTCAAGAACCTTTGATTCGTTTAATGGTTTCAGGGTTACCTCCTTGATCATGGAAGGCAGCAGGACTGTCTCACCTTTTTTCACCTTCTCGGAATTATTATCCCAGCAGATTAAAAATTCTCCTTCTGTGCAAATGTACACAACAAATGAATCATTAAAGTAGTATTCTTTATCTATTGCTTTATTGAAACAGAGAATATTAGTGTTAAAAAACTCACAGTTAACCAGATTTTCAGTTTTATTCATTACAGGCTCTATCCGTATCTTGCTTTTTCCTGCCTGCTTGAAATCAATTGCATCAAGAGCAAGTTCAGTATGCAACTCTCTCTTTTCCTTACCTGAACCCTTTCTGTTCCAGTCAAATATCCTGTACGTAATATCAGAGGTCTGTTGTATTTCCACCAGGACTATGCCAGAACCAATTGCATGAACTCTGCCGGCAGGAGTGAAAAAAGTGTCGCCGGGATCCGCAGTTTCAACATTCAAAAGACCTTCTATTTTGCCATCTCTCACAGCTTCTTCATATTGTTCTTTTGTAACCCCTTCTCTGAATCCGGTATAAATCTTTGAACCTTTTTTGCTTTCAAGAATATACCACATTTCGGTTTTTCCATAAGCATTATGCCTCTTTTTTGACAATTTGTTATCTGGATGGACCTGAACTGAAAGATCTTCCTGCGCCTCAATAAACTTTATTAATAACGGAAACTCATTCCCGAATTTCTCATAAATAGAATCACCTGTAATATCGCCCATATATACTTCAATGAGTTCCTCGATATTATTGCCTGCAAGGAAGCCATTACTAATGACAGACTGATTATCCGCCATGGCAGAAAGCTCCCAGCTTTCTCCAATATGCTGCGGACCGGCTGTACCTTTATTAAACTTGCTGGCAAGTGAATTCCCTCCCCAGACTTTCTCCTTTAGTACAGTTTCAAATTTTAACGGATATAATTCAGACATTGTATTTTTTAAAATTCATAATCAATTACTGCTTTTATCTTCTCGATTTCTGAAGCTCTTCCGACAGCTTCCACATGTTCAGCACTAATCATATATTTTTGCAGATCCTCTTTAGTCCTGAATATTGAATCTATTGCAAAGTCCCATGCATGAGGAGCATCATTAAAGTTAATCCCTGTCCGGTACTCAATAATGAATGGAAATTTACTCCCCAACGGGGAAAATATCTGTTCCATTTTTTTCAATTCAACTTGTTTATTTTCAAGTGACAGGGAATCCGATAATTTAAAGAATACTACATGCTTAATCATAGAAGAAAGTTTAAAGTTGAAAGTTTGGGCTGTCTAAAGTGGCTGGAGTGTCTTGAGGGTAAGTAATTATTATCAGTGGATTATCCTTCATACTCTTAAACTTTAGGCACTTCAAACTTTAGGTCACTCCAAACTTTTCTTTTACTTTAGGCACTTCAAACTTTAGTTCACTCCAAACTTCTTACTATTTTTGATAATTATTTTCACAAAATTAATAAATATGTTGATAGTTGGAATAGCTGGAGGCACTGGTTCAGGAAAAACAACTGTAGTTAAGAAAGTGATGGAAGTATTTCCTAATGATGAAGTTATAGTTATACCACAGGACTCTTATTATAAAGATAATATTGATATCTCACTGGAAGAGAGGCAAAAGATAAATTTTGATCACCCCGATTCCGTTGAATGGCGGTTGCTCATAGATCACCTGAAACATCTGAAAAAAGGGACAACAGTAGAGATGCCTATATATTCTTACCTGACGTGCCTGAGGGCAAAAGAAACAATAACTATTAAGCCTGCAAGGGTTGTTCTGGTGGAAGGCATTCTGATTCTGACTGATCCGGGATTACGGAATATGCTTGATATAAAAGTATATGTTGATGCAGATGCTGATGACCGGCTTGGGCGTGTTATAAACAGGGATATAATAGAACGTGGCCGTTCAGTCCTTACGGTTTTGGAAAGATATCATGATACTGTAAAGCCTTCACATCTTCAGTTTATTGAACCGTCAAAAAGGTACGCTGATATAATAATACCTCGCGGGGGAGAGAACCAGGTAGGGATTGAAGTTTTAATTTCCATTATTGAGAAGCATCTTTTAAAACGTAAATCATAAAACCATGCTTGATAATATTAGGGTAGAGGATGTTATGTTTCTTGATATTGAGACAGTTCCGGCTTCAGCCTCTTACGAAACCTTGACTCCGGCCATACAAAACCTTTGGGATAAGAAATCCCGGCAATTTCGGACCCCTGAACAGACTGCCCACGATGCATACGAACGGGCAGGGATTTATTCGGAATTCGGAAAAATAATCTGTATTTCAGTCGGCCTTATAAGGGACAAAAATCCTTTTAAGTTCAGACTTAAATCATTTTATGGGAAAGATGAAAAGTCCCTCCTTACTGAATTCTCCGGCATGCTTTCAAAATTTTCAAGGACCAACATCGATGCCGTATTATGTGCTCATAATGGAAAGGAGTTCGACTTCCCCTATATAGCCCGGAGGATGATAATAAACAGACTTACTATACCCGGAATACTCGATAATGCCGGGAAAAAACCATGGGAGGTAAAACTACTTGACACAATGGACCTGTGGAAATTTGGTGATTATAAAAACTATGCTTCACTTGATCTTCTCACTTCAATACTGGGTATTCCAACGCCAAAGGATGATATTGACGGCAGTATGGTGGCAGGCATTTTTTATAAGGATGACGATCTTAAAAGAATAGTATATTATTGTGAGAAGGATGTGCTTGCGATTGGCCGTGTGCTACTGAGGTTTATGAATCTGCCGGGAATAGAGGAAGATAACATAGAATCGGTTACATTTTCATAAGGTCACCCCATGGCTTGTCCTTGAGAAATCACTCTATTAATTTTTTAAGATACCTCACCACCTCGTCAGGTTTGTCCACCTGAATCCAGTGACCTGCTCCCGGGACCTCAATTATTTCGGCTGCAGGAAAAACATGAAGAATGTCTTTAAAATCTTTTTCAGGAATATAATCAGAATCTCCGCCTCTCAGAAAGATAACCGGGAAACCTGTAATCTGCTGGTTGTAATCGGTCTGACGCCGGATCCCCTTCATTATTTTTTCAAGGTTAGCGAGTAATGACATCGCGTTAATCTTCCATGAGAAATTATTATTTTCTATTCTCTGAAGATTTTTAAGAATGAGCCCTCTTTCTTTTTCTGAAGAAATTTTCCCTTTTAAAAGTCCTTCTACCTCATTCCGTGTTGTAACTTTCTGCAAATCAAGTGACAGAATTGCATTTAGAATTCCGGAATGTTGTGAATATGCCGAATGTCCGTCACTTTCATAAGTAAAAGGAGAGATGTCAGCTATAAGTAACCCGTTTAACCTCTCAGGCCACTTAAGCGCAAAAGAAATAGCTGTTTTTCCACCCATACTATGTCCGGCAAGAAAAATTTTTTTAAGCTTCAAATCGTTTATGAGCTCAAAAAGATCATCTCTCATTGAGTCATAATCATGTATTTCATTGTGGGGAGATTGTCCATGATTACGCTGATCGGGCAGATAGACGGTGAAGCTATCGCTCAGGTTCTTAGCAATTGTTACCCAATTGTCTGACGACCCATAAAGACCGTGCAGGATCACCAGAGCAGGTCCGTTACCATATTTTCTATAGAATAGTTTCATCTGTTATTGAGTCATACCAGTTGCCTTTTGTACATCTGGATTGTATTTTCAAGACCCAGGTAAAGCGCATCCGAAATAAGGGCATGGCCAATTGAAACTTCCTCCATCCATGGTATGTTTTGGTAAAAATATCTGAGATTTTCAAGGTTGAGATCATGACCGGCATTTAAACCTAAACCGGCATTACGGGCTATTTCGGCGGCTTTTACAAAAGGTTCAATTGCGTCGACGGCATTCTTGTTAAAACCTGAGGCGTATGGTTCCGTATAGAGTTCCACCCTGTTGGTTCCGGTCAGGGAAGCATTCTCTAAGTTTATAGGATTTGTATCAACAAAAAGAGAGGTTCGGATACCTGCTTTTCTGAATTCACTGACGATTTCGGTAAGAAAGATTCTGTTCTTCAGCGTGTCCCAGCCGGCATTTGATGTGATAGCATCATGGGGATCAGGCACCAGGGTAACCTGATCGGGTTTGACAGAAAGTACAAGTGTGATGAATTCAGATGACGGATAACCTTCAATATTGAATTCAGTTGTAATAAGTGGTTTGATTTCCAGAACATCACTATATCTGATATGCCTTTCATCGGGTCTTGGGTGTACGGTAATACCATCGGCTCCGAATAGCTGGCAGTTAATAGCGGCAGTCAGGACATTCGGGACATTTCCACCACGGGCATTTCTCAGAGTTGCTATCTTGTTAATATTTACGCTTAACTTTGTCATAATATTTGTAAGGATTATCCGTATTGTAATTGTAGTGCAAAATTACAATAACTGGATTTTTTATTACTATTTTAGTTGAAAATAAAACTTTGTATGGTCGCTAAAGATTTAATATCCGAAGTAATACCGTCACTCAAGACCTCCGATACAGGGCAAACTGCATTAAACTGGATGGAGATATTCCGGGTTTCGCATCTTCCGATAGTTAATAATCAGGATTTCCTGGGTCTTATCTCCGACGCGGATATATATGACATGAACCAGCCTGATGAACCAATCGGGAATCACAAACTCACTTTGTTTATGCCCTATGTTGACGGAGAACAGCATATCTTTGAAGTAATAGGACTGGCTTCCCGTCTGAAGTTATCAATTGTGCCTGTTCTTGATAGCAACAAACATTTTAAAGGGGTTATTACAACCAGTGACCTGATAAGGCATTTGGCAGGTATTTCATCAATGGATCAGCCTGGCGGAATAATTGTTCTCGAGCTTACAGAAAGGGATTATTCACTTTCTCAGATCGCGCAGATTGTGGAAGGAAATAATGTTAAAGTTCTCAGCATGTATATCACTTCCCCACCTGAATCTACAAAGCTAGAGGTAACTCTGAAACTAAATACAGGTGACTTAATATCTGTGATAAAAACCTTTGAGCGTTATAATTATGAAGTTAAGACCTGGGTTTCTAATAATGATTCTATGGATAAATTTTATTCCGAAAGATTTGATTCTCTGATGAAATATCTAAATATCTGAAAAATGCTGGAGAGAGTAGCTATATATTTCAAGGATAATAATTTAAAGACAAGGGATGGCGTAAACAGGCTGGTAGAGGAATTTCACAGGAGAGGGGTTAAAACAAGGATTTTTCAGAAGGATATTACCAGCGTCACAGATCATGTGTGGGAAATAGTTGAAAAGCCACACCTTTTAACTTATTCATCTGAACAGGCCGATCTGGTATTAAGTGTCGGCGGTGACGGGACATTTCTTGAAACAGTTCTCAGTGTTAAAGATCTTGGTATTCCTATAGCCGGAGTAAATACAGGCAGGATGGGGTTTCTGGCTAATATATCTGCTGATGAGATAAGTAATTCAGTAGATATGCTGTGTAAGTGTGAATACGAAATTATTGAAAGATGTCTTCTTGAAATCTCACATCCTGCAGGAATTTTTGATGGAAATCCTTCACTGGCGCTTAATGAAATTACTATCCAGAAAGCTGATCTCAGTATGATAACCATCAGTGTTTTTATCGATGAAATACATCTTAATACTTATTGGGCTGATGGACTGATTGTCTCTACTGCCACAGGTTCAACAGCTTATAATCTCAGTGTCGGAGGGCCGATATTATCGCCCGAAGATGAGAGTATTATTATTTCTCCTATAGCCCCGCACAATCTTACAATCAGGCCGATTATCCTTTCCGGGGAAGGACGGATAAGAATGGTAATTGAAGGAAGGAGCAGGGAGTATCTGACAACATGCGATTTCCGGTCAAAGAGAATGCCATTTGCCCAGGAGATTCATATAGTTAGGTCTCCTGTAAAAATCAAAACTGTGATGTTAAAGGGTAGAGATTTTTACAGCACGCTGAGAAGTAAGTTGATGTGGGGTGCTGATACCAGGAATTGAAAAACAGATGAAAGTGAATGAACCTGACAGAATCATTTTTGGAAGGCGGAATAGGAGCATAATCATAAATTTATTATATTTACATTTGATTATTCGCGTGCTTGCTAATTGATTATTATATTTGCCTTTGTAATAAAACAAAGTTTTTATGAAACGGTCCTTTCTAACCATTTTAATGCTATGTTTCATTGTTTCGTTTGCTGACGCCCAAATCTGGAAATTGAAAAGATATGAGATGGTTTTCGGGATTGGACCTTCTTTCTTTTTCGGTGATATAGGAGGTTATTCAATATCTAAAAATATACTGGGCTTAAAGGATATAACTGTGTTGCAGACCAGGTTCGATTTCAATGCCAATTTAAAATACAGAATTTCTCAGCCATTTGATGTCAGACTCAGTCTTACTTCGGGTTTTTTGCACGCAACGGACGTCAGAGGGTCAAATGAAAACAGAAGATTTGCAGCTTCCATTCTATTTATTGAACCCGCACTTATTGGTGAATACTATTTTATTAAGAATAAAGCGGAAGACAGCTATCTCTTTACCAAAGGAAAAAATACAGGTTTCATTGGATTTATTAAGTCGCTTGATTTTTATGCTTTTGTCGGAATAGGCGGTATTGGTTATTCGATCAGACCAAATGCTGCTCTTCAAAGCCATGGATTAAATCCAGGCGGATTCGCTGCTGTTGTACCGTTTGGACTTGGAAGCACATTGATATATTCTCCAAATTTTAACTTTGGAGTTGAATTAACAGGCAGATATGCATTTTCCGATAACCTTGACGGTTATACATCACAATATTCCAGCGCAAATGACGTTTATTATTTTTTAAATTTCACTTTAACTTATAAGCTGAAGAACGGTGCACATGGATTGCCTTCCTTCAGGTGATAAAGAGCTGGATCAGTTTTAATGAAAAAAATACACTGGTTATTATTGTTTCTACTACTGTCGCACTCCTTATCCGGTCAGCGCCACTCCGATTATGGGATTTTTGGTGGAGTTTCATCTTACATTGGCGACATAAATCCTAACAGACTGTTATATTCTCCGCTTCCCGCAGGTGGAATTTTTTACAGACTAAACTTAAATCCCAGGGAGTCTTTCAGAACTAATATTTTCATTGGAGGTATCAGGGCAAATGACCTTGATTTTAAAAATGCATTCCAACAGGCACGGGGAGCTTCATTTTCAGGCACGGTAGGTGAATGGGCCCTGCAATTTGAATTTAATTTCTTCCCTTATTCAACAGAAGGAAAGCGCTGGAATTTTACTCCCTATTTTGCCGGAGGAGCTGGTATTGCTTTTGTTAAATCAGCATCTTTTACAACTGTTCCTGTTATTCCATTCTCATTTGGGTTTAAAATAAATGTCTTTAAAAATATCGGATTAGAAGCTGAATATGGTTTTCGTAAAACATTTTATGATAACTTTGACGGCTTAAAAGATTTGGTTGCCCCGTCAGATTTAGGATCTATCCATAATAATGACTGGTATACCTTCACAGGAATAGCAGTCACCTGGAAGATCTATAATAAATTAGCCGGTTGTCCTGCTTATGGCGAAGTGAATTCTAAAAGGAAACGGTAGGTTATGCAGTTAAGGAAACAGATAGATAACAAAAAATTGCCTTCGCATGTGGCTATCATTATGGATGGTAACGGGAGATGGGCACAGCACAGGGGCCTTGATAGAATTTTCGGACACCAGCAGGGAGTTAAGGCAGTGAGAGAGGTTATTGAAACTGCAGCTGAACTAGAGATCGGATATCTTACCCTTTATGCTTTCTCGACTGAGAACTGGGGAAGACCTGATGAAGAGGTATCAGCTTTAATGGGAATTATGATACAGTCGCTTAGTAATGAGACTGATACATTATTAAAAAACAATATACGGCTCAGGGCAATAGGTGATCTGGACCGTCTTGCAGAAGACGTGAAGGAACGGCTCTTTGAAACAATCAGATTGACTTCTGTGAGTACGGGATTAAACCTGATTATCGCGATGAGTTACAGTTCGCGCTGGGAAATTACCAGGGCTGCGAGAAAAATATCAAGTGATGCAAAAAATGGAATTATTGATCCTGATTTAATTGAC
>Ga0182010_10001119_pt1 | contig 14432 bp, 11 predicted proteins | sample 611E1MmetaG_FD_120488 | JGI IMG/M metagenome (GOLD analysis project Ga0182010, IMG submission 120488) | Permafrost microbial communities from Stordalen Mire, Sweden - 611E1M metaG | ecosystem: Environmental > Terrestrial > Soil > Wetlands > Permafrost | place: Sweden: Stordalen | collected...
CAATGATATATATAAGCAGATTAAGATAAAAGTTAAATTTATTGTAATATTGGAACAGTTTGAGGGAACAAATTTTAAAAGTCTGCTACTATGTGAGCCTACTTATTTGAAAAATGATTTCAAAATTGGCAAGGTTTGGAACTACTTGTTATAACTTGAATTTTTATATAACAATGATATAGTTATATAGAAAGGAGAACGATAAAGAGTTAGGATCTTTGTTACCGACAAAAAGATATGCTTTAAGTTATTTTTAAAGCAATTGTTATTCGCAAAGATTGTTTTAAAGTTAACCTTGGGGGAGGAGTCAGTATTAAAAGAAGGAGCAGGACTGATATTGCAGTAGATATTTTAAAAGTAGCTATGAATGGAGCAAAGAAAACTCATATTGTATATGAGGTAAATCTAAATTTTAACATCGCCCAGAAATATCTGGAAATGTTAAGAGAGAAAGAACTTATCAGGAACGAAAATGGACTTTTCATCACTACTGATAAAGGAAAGGTTTTTCAGGAGATGGCTAAGGAACTCAAACTTTAATAGGACTTACTAGGTCTAAATGAGAAATCTATAGCATTAAGCTCTCAATTGTCAAAAGCACAAAAATATTCATAAAGCTTGTAGCTTTTGATTTTCTGCTTAAGTGCATGAAGCCTATTTAAATTCTATCATTTTATTTATTTTCAACATTTAGTATAATTCTTCTAATATTCTTTTTTCTGGCTTACTGGTTTCATTATGCACTTTTAGTTAACTTTATCATTTTTTTTCTTTAATTTGCTGCATTGTAGCATGCATTCCTCAGATGTACACGTGTGTATGATTTGTTTCTTATCTAGCCCCCATTATTAATTGAAAGTTGGATCAATTTTTAATCTATTGTCATGTTGAAAAAATAGATTGCATTCTTGTGTATACCTGCTGAAACTGGGTTGTTTGTAGTAATGAAGAGATAATGTGGTTTAGACATTCATAAAAGTTTTTTTTGGTTCCCATTTCTTATTCATTATTACCCAAATTTTAAGCAAGCAAAACTCGAATTATATCTGCAATATACGATGCTTAACCCCAAACCACTTTCCACAAGGCCAATAGGAGATAAAACGCATATGAAATTGATTAAAGTGAGCCTCTCTTATGGCATTATCACACTCATAAGTACTATTATTTCCAATGCCTTAAGAAAAAAGTGCCTGACGGCTTATATAACGACAAAATAACTAAGCTCGAAATCAAAATCTATAGACACTATATGTTCAGATAAAGCTAGGTTTTGACCTAAATTGCAGTCACCGTCACCAAGAGACTGTCACACTACACCGGTAAAAAGTTTCGCTGAAAAAGTGGTCTGACTTCAAGCTTTCTTTAGAAGAACTAACTCCATATATAGCACTTTCATATGCTGTGAACATATGTACGGCTTACACAGGAAGAATTACCAATAATAATGGATCTAGTTGAACCTGAATAGATTGAAGAGCCTGAAACTGAAGATCTCGAAGTCAATGAAGAGCTAGTTTCCATGGAAGAGCCAATGATACAACAAGCTCCTGAAGCTCTGCCTGAAACGGTAATCTTAGAATGTTCTCTGACTGGAAAGGCTACATGAGAGCCTGAGGCTCTGGAAGTCCCTAGGAAATTGACAGAACAAGAACAATTTGAGTTTATGGTTCAGGAACTGAACAAGTGCTTTAAACATTATAACTTTCTATAACCAGAGGGGTAAGCGGAGTTTTCGCCCAAAATTGAAGTACTTCTTAACTGGTTCTGCGAACGTTTGGAGTTGTGGGATAAGCTTCCTAACAATTTAGAACATATCTTACAGCGCTGATAAGCATACAAACAAAAACTAAACGATCAACAAACAGCACAAACTGTTTGGAATAATCTTTGTATGCTTTATGGTAGGATAAAAACTTACTCCAAGACAGTCAATAATACTTTGAGTACATACAAAAACTTAAACAATTAAATTTTTGGTTGCAAAACAATGAATCTATAAAAGCTTTGGTAATGGAGATCGCAGATACTTCTGGATGAACGAACGTACACAGAGTTTTTATGTAGGTTCAACTATTTTGAAGTTACCTTTGAGTTTACCTCAGGATTGATATAAGAACACTAATTTAACATGATTCAGTCTTCTTTCTGGAGACAAATTCTATTTGATAGGGTAGATATCTTGCTTGAAGACTTATTGTTAAAAATGCTATGAATTTGGCTTTTTTAGAATTCATTCTAGAGCCTCCTCAATTTTCCAAGATTCAATCATATTACCTTTGACCCTAAAGGTTAGCCTTGAACTCGCCCAGAGGTTGACCGGATAATGAAGTATTTTGTTTGGATTTTTAGCCTCATGCATTTCAAGAGCTATTTGAAGTCTAGTAGATACACATCATAAGTTTTCTTTATCTGCCAACATAGGTTTTGTGAAAATGTGCCCGTAATTAAGGCATAGGTAAAACTTTCTCCTCTTAGAAATCGAAATCATCGAACACTTTGGGCAAAATTTTTGAAGTCTTAGTGGTGCTTTGGAATTGCTTTTCATTACATAGCACCTCTACAGCTATTTCAAAGTCTGCTAGTATTAAAATAATGGCTCTAAAGGTTCTGGTTCTAGGAAGCATTCAAACAGAATTACATTGAATCTGCTGAGTATTTTTTCAATGACCTCTTCTTCATTTCAATGTTTACACGTATTTCAAGTCTAAGTTATGTTGCAATGGTTTGTTCTTAGTGTTTTTAGCCTTTTATGTTCCTTTGCATCAATCGATGGGATACCTAAAGGTGTAAAGGTAAAGGATTTTTTACTGGCTTTGCAAGCCCAGAATATCCTGCCGGTGCAGTGTTTGATGCTGGCTGATTCACCAAGGATGCAACATCGTTGTTTTTGAGCTGGTCATCATATTATTCCAAACTTTATTAATAGTTCGGAAATGTCCTGCAGTTCGTATTCAGTAAAAGATAGTAATTGATATGCCTTAAAGATGTCACAGGGTCATGTCCTTGGCGAGAATATATGTCTATCTCAGATATTCCAGTTTTGAGCATCAAGAATTCTATAGTTTTTCGCGATGTTTTTGGAATCACCTTTTGACTTATACCCACTTTCTCAGACCAACGAGCCAAATCCCTGCTCCAAGAGGAGTGTTCTGGAAGTTTTTGCCTTCAATGAATGATCTGAACATCTAAGAAAATACAGAGGGCAATTTGTCAATTAATCGCTTTATCGGTTTTGTTTGACCTTCCGGTGTACCTCCTTTGGAAGTATAATTTGATTCCTGTTTGAGTTGTACCATTGCAGATTATCGTATAATTGCTGTAATTCAACATATCGTAATCTTGTAATAGTATTAATTTCAAAAACATGTTTAAGAGCTTCTGGTATAGCTTACATAAATTTATAACATTCTTCCACTGTAAGGACTGGATGCCGCCAGAAGTTATAAGCCAGTTTGTAAATAGTCCAGTTTTCATGAAAATCCGTTTAATGTAATATTATAAAAATCACTTTATTATTTTGATTATTGAGTCATGAAATCAGATGTCTTATGGTTGTTTTTAGATTAAGTCTCGGGAAAAATATCTTTCAGCCAATTCCATAATCGGTTATTTTAATATATGTTTTTAAAGTGGTAAAAGGTTATTTTTTGAGTTTGATTCAATAGGTACTGATTGTGATCATGTACGTCTTTTCGTTGATGCTGAATCAAAATATTTTCCTTTATGAGTGATGCAGGTTATAAGAACGTCAAAGCAAAAAATATCTTTAAAGAATACTCTGAAATTCAGAAAAAGCTTTTTGATGGTTAACTGTGGAGTGATGAAGGTACATTGGAACTTGGGCGATGTTACAATTTCCGATGTTATTAAAAAACAATGTTGAGAATCATGGAAACCAGAAAAAAAAGACGCATATAAGCAAATAGAAATATTTGATTTTGAATTATTCCTCTATATCCAGAGCATGAACACGAAAATATCCAGTTGCTTGCAGCGGGTTGAGACACAGAGATTTTAGTTTTCCTACTACATTATTAATTTTTATAGACTTCATGCATATCAATCTTTGCCTAACCTGACTATATTTTGGAATTTAATTTTTTTCTTCTAAATTTTATTTCCAAGCTTTTTCTGATATCTATTATTTATTCCTATAAATGACTTATATATATATACTTTCAAACTATGTTAACCAATGAGATTAAATATCATAATTAATATGGGTAATACATATGCAGCTTCCAACACCCGAAGATCTTAAAATAAGAAGAAATGAAATCGGGTTTACCCTGAGGGATCTGGCTAAAAGGGCAGGATTAATTCAGCCCATTATTGCTTGTATAGAGTCTGGAGATGTGGATCTTAGGCTTTTTACTGTCAGGAAAATACTTGACGCTTTTGAGAAAGCTGAAAAGGTACTGCTGACTCTCATCAGAGATCTCATTCATTTCCCTGTCATTCACATTTCTCCAGCTGATTCTATAGAAGAAGCAGTAAATTTGATGGTATATTAATGGTTTTTTACAAGTTCATATGCTTGAAAGGGAAGTTCCTGTTGAAAATATTTATGAGGATATGATAGTAAGATTGATTGGAGAAAGTAAGAAAAAGTCAAATTTTCAGTTGCAATATAAGGGGTAATGGAAGAGTTCTTGCCCAAAGTATCTACTTATCTTTCTCTCAGTAGTTTTGTGTATAATTCTGCTGTGCTGGTTATAAAAAAAGGAAAAATAGTTTGCGTAGTAACAAAAAAGCGATTTAATGAAGCTTATTAAGGACCAATAAACGGTATTCTTTCCTAAAGTAGTGGTAGGTTGAGACTGGAAGCTAAAAATATATCAAATTGATACCATAGTTAAATTTAAACCTAAATCCTAAATTTGATTCAGTATCAGAAATGTCCAAAGTAACTAAAATATTTTTATTGCCTGTTGAATAGTTTTCGGGCATCAGATGCTCTGAAACTTTTCATAATATATAGCCACAAGGACATAAATCTTAGTTGTTTCATAGGTTTAGGATTTTAAGTGACAGAATTCAAATAAATTTATTAAACAATTAAATAAACAAAAATCAATTAAATATTAAAGAATGTGGAGCATAATACATATGGATCTGGAAGATAATCTACTCATGATGCCTGGTCCCGTACCTGTAGCACCCAGAGTCCTTAGAGCAATGTCGAAACCGATGATCAATCATCGGAGTACGGAGTTTGCAGGTATCTATACTGATTGCAGGACAATACTTTCCAGCATTTTTCAAACAAATAATGACATTTTTGTACTTAGCGGTTCTGGAACTGCGGGTATGGAAGCTGCTGTTGGGTCTGTGACTCAGAGTGGCGATAAGGTTATAGCTATCGAAAATGGGAAGTTTGGAGAACGTTTCAAAGATCTTGCAGCTCTCTATGCGGAAGTTGTACCTCTAGTTTTCGAATGGGGTCATCCTATTGACATTGAAATGGTCAAAGAAAAGCTTGATAACGGGGCAAAAGCTGTTACTCTCGTTCACAATGAAACTTCCACAGGCATTCTTAACCCAGCTGCAGAAATTGGCAAACTTACTAAAAAACATGAAGCAATTTTTATTATGGACGGTGTGACATCCCTTGGAGGGGATGATGTCAAAGTAGATGAATGGGGAGTTGACATTGCTGTCGTAGGTTCACAGAAATGTCTTGCAGCACCTCCTGGACTTGCAGCAGTCTCCGTGAGTGAAAAAGCCTTTGAAGCTATGAAAGGGATAGCAAAGAGACCATATTATAATGACCTTCTAGCATATAAAAGGAGTGCCAACAAACCCAAGCCAGAAACACCATATACACCAGCAATTCCTCTCTTTTATGCACTTCAGGAAGCCCTACATATCGTAAAAGAAGAAGGAATTGAGTCAAGGATTATAAGGCATAGGACTCTTACGGAAGCCATAAGGGCGGCAGTTGCTGAGATGAACATCGAAATGTTCCCACAGCTTAATGAATACAGCCTTTACTCCAACACTATCTCTGCCATGAAGGCACCTGTGGGAAATGATGGGGAGGATATAAAAAACGATATGAAAAAGCGTGGTATAATAATCGCTGGTGGACAGGAACGTCTGAAAGGTAAAATTTTCAGGATCGGATGCATGGGAATTGTCACAGCAAGAGATGTGCTCTCAACAATCCAGCAGTTGGAAATTGTATTGAATAAAAGAGGTTACATTGACAGCTTGGGGACAGGGACAGAGGCTGCAATACAGGTTATTGACAGGTTATGAATTAAAAAAATTGCAGAAGCATCAAACTTTTTCAGGAAAACCCAGAAAAAAGTTGTAATCTTAAAATTTCGATAGGATTCACATGCCTACAATAGGAATTGCAGATACTACGTTCGCACGTTATAATATGGGGAGTGCAGCAATTGATGAGATACACAAAAATGTGTCTTTAAAAATTAAGAGAGTTACTGTACCTGGAATAAAGGATCTTCCGGTCGCAGCTAAAAAACTTATTGAGGAAGAAGGCTGCGATATCGTAATGGCCCTTGGAATGCCTGGAGCAAAGGAAAAGGATAAGATGTGCGCACATGAGGCTTCTCAGGGTCTTATCACGGCTCAGCTTATGACCAATATTCATATTATTGAGGTTTTTGTCCATGAGGATGAAGGAAAAGATGAAAAGGAACTCGCTTTTCTTATGGACAGAAGGACTCGAGAACACGCTTTAAATGTAATAAAATTGCTACTTAAGCCTGAAAATCTGATTCGAGAGGCCGGTACCGGACAAAGGCAAGGTTTTGGAGATTCAGGCCCTTTGAGAATGTGAAGTAATTTAAGTAAAATCGACGACTGGAGATCTTATTAAATGACCATCACCTTGGGATTTGTTGTAGCTGAATTTAACAGGGATCTAACCTATCAGATGGAACTGCTGGGAAGAGAACATGCAGAATTTCTGGGGACAACAGTTAAAGAGACTATTCTCGTTCCAGGGGTTTTTGATATGCCTCTTGCAATCAAGAAACTTTGCCAGAGGGATGATATCGATGCCGTGGTTACCATAGGATCGGTAATCGAAGGTGAGACTGATCATGACCAGGTGGTTATGCAGCATGCTGCAAGGAAGATCATGGATCTCTCCCTTGAGTTCAATAAACCTGTTACTCTCGGGATTCCTGGCCCAGGCATGACTCGGATGGCGGCTCATGAACGTGTGGACTATGCAAAAAGAGCAGTTGAAGCTGCAGTAAAGCTGGTGCAACGGCTGTGAAATTCGAGAACATCTTTCATAAACGAGCAAAATGTGACAAATCAGGATCATCCCTATGACATCCGAAAGGCTCAAGCGTGTAGAAGAATCCGCAACTATCAGGATTTCCAACATTGCTACCAGAATGATTAAAGAGGGTATAGACGTTATCAATTTCAGCCTTGGTGAACCTGATTTCAGTACCCCTAAGAATATCTGCGATGCTGCCGTAAAAGCTATGCATGAGGGCAAAACTCACTATGCACCTTCTGGAGGCATTCCTGAGTTAAGAACAGCTATTGCCGAAAAATTGAAACTAGAAAACAAAATCGATGTGGTAGATGCGAGCGTTCTTGTGACTCCCGGGGCTAAACAGGGAATTTTTGAGATAATGTTAGGAGTCCTTGATGATCGAGACCAGGCTCTTCTTTTTGATCCAGCCTGGGTGACTTATGATGCATGTATCCGTTTTGCGGGAGCAGAATCTGTATGGATTCCAACAGTCCCTGAAAAAGGTTTTCTTCCGGACAACTTTGTGGATTACATAAATGATAAAACCAAATTGATTGTAGTAAACAGTCCGGGAAATCCAACAGGTGGAGTATTTGGGAAAAAGATTTTACAGTGTATTGCTGATCTTGCAATTGACCATGATCTTTTAGTAGTCTCGGATGAAATCTATGAGAAAATCATCTATGACAAGGAGCATATCAGCATTGGCAGTTTCGACGGGATGCAGGAAAGAACCATAACAGTAAATGGTTTTTCCAAAGCCTATGCAATGACAGGCTGGAGACTTGGATACCTGACCGCGCCTCCAGAGATTTTCAAACTTCTGCTGAAGATCCAGTCCCATTCTGTAAGTAGCGCGACCACATTTGTTCAATACGGAGGGCTTGAAGCTCTTCAGGGACCACAGGACGGAGTTAAAGCAATGGTTGACCGATTTAAAGTACGACGTGATGTCCTTATTGAAGGTCTGAGCAAAATAGGTTTTGAATGCAAAAAACCAGATGGAGCCTTTTATGCCTTTGCTGATGTAAGCGATTATGGAAATGGGACAAAAGTCGCAGAAAGGCTCTTGAAAGAAGCTCATGTGGCAGTTACCCCAGGAATTGCTTTTGGTGCTTCAGGTGAGGATTTTATTAGAATTTCCTATGCAACATCTATTGATAGGATCAGGGAAGCTCTTGAAAGGCTCGAAAAAATATTTTGATAAAACAACATGTAGTAAATGATCTTTTTAGATAGAAATCAGTAAAGTTGTTTATGCTTGAATATGTAAACAATAGAAAGATATGTTCATCCATATCTTTTAAGGATTTCTTTTATAATGGCACCAGTACTGCATAGTGTACATTCCTTTGAAAACGGAATTCTAACAACTTTTGAAGAAATGCCTCTTTTGGTAATTTCCTTTTCTAGATTAATTGTTTCAAAGTGCTGGTCGTAACCTAAAGTAATAATATCCGGCCTGATCTTCTTAAGAGGCTCGAAAATATCTTTTTCGCTGCCAAGAAGGGCTTTGTTGACCATTCCCAGGGCATTTATCATTTCCAGTCTCTGCGCCTCGGGTACAATGGGTTTTTGCTTGTGAGTTACGTTTGAGTCTCTGGCAACAATGACGAAAAGTTCGTCTCCCATAGCCTTTGCTTGGGTCAGGAAATAGACATGCCCTGGGTGGAGAAGGTCAAAAGTTCCGGTAGCAAGTACACGTGTCAAAAGATCACCTGGTCTCGGGTAATACCCTGCATGAATAAGAAACTTACTGAAAAAAACTCACATTCCGACTTATTGGAATTTTATGTAGTTCAAGCTTATACATTGTAAACTGTTACTTATTTATTTATTTATCCGACTAATGTTGGATTAAGAGCATTCAATTACCGTAAGTAGTATATATGGAACACAAAAATAACTATTGTTATTAAACTAAGGATGTTAATTTGTCATTCTGAAGATAGATAAGAAACTGCTACAGTCTTCTCCAATTTATATAAAAAGTATTACCTTAGTTATTATCGATGTAATATATATACCTGCTAAATGCTGCTACTACCCACATTTATAATAAGAGGAAATCTACATGGTGAGAAAATCAATTCATGAGATTAATAATAAAATAGAAGACGGCGACGTTAATGTAGTCACAGCCGAGGAAATGGTCGGAATAGTTGAAGATCTTGGCGTAGATGGTGCTGCAAAAGAAGTCGACGTAGTCACTACAGGCACATTCGGAGCCATGTGTTCATCTGGCCTAATGCTTAATCTTGGTCACTCCGAGTCACCTATTAAAATTCAGAAGGTCTGGTTCAATAATGTAGAAGCATATAGTGGAATTGCAGCTGTTGACGTTTACCTCGGAGCTGCTCAGATTTCGGATACACGGGGAATTCAGTATGGTGGAGCTCATGTTATTGAAGATCTCCTCAGGGGGAAAGAAATAAATGTTCATGCAACTTCATATGGAACTGATTGCTATCCCAGAAAAGTACTAGATACGACGATTATCCTTGAAGATTTGAATGAAGCAGTCCTTCTAAACCCCAGGAATGCATACCAGAATTATGCAGCTGCAACCAACAGTTCCAAAAGGATTTTAAATACTTATATGGGTGAACTTCTTCCCAATTTTGGAAACGTAACTTATTCTGGAGCAGGAGTATTATCTCCCCTCTCAAACGATCCGGATTATGAAACTATTGGTATCGGGACAAGGATTTTCATAGGAGGAGCACAAGGGTATGTTATTGGGAATGGAACTCAGCATTCTCCGTCTACTGGTTTCGGTACCCTGATGGTCAAAGGAAACTTGAAGGAGATGAATCCTGATTATTTAAGGGCTGCTTCATTTACCGGCTATGGGACTACTCTTTATATGGGGATCGGAATCCCTATCCCAATTCTCAATGAAAAACTTGCTTCTGCAACTGCAGTACGAGATGAGGATATCATAACTAAAATTTTGGATTATGCTGTAGGTAGCCGAGATAAACCATCCATCAAACAGGTAAACTATGGAGAACTCAGGTCAGGCCTGGTGCAAATTGCTGGAAAGGATGTACCCACTTCTTCTCTGTCCAGTTTCAAGAACGCAAGAAAAATCGCTGAAGAGCTAAAAGATTGGTTGAAACGTGGAAAATTCTTTGTCACCATGCCGGTTGAGAGATTGCCATGTGAAGGTTTGGTCAAACCCATGAAACAGACTCAGGCTGTGCCTCTAGTAAAGGACGTAATGTCTGACTTTATTGTGACCATTAAAAAAGATCAGACCGTTCAGGATGCTGCAAAGAAGATATGGGAAAACTCTTTTAATCATCTGGCTGTGATCTCTGATTCTGGTGAACTGGTTGGTATACTAACTGCCTGGGATATATCCAAAGCTGTTGCAGAGAATTGTTTTGATTCTGTAGAAAGTGTTATGACGAAAAAGGTGCTGACCTGTTCTCCTAACGAGCCAGTTGACATTGCAGCTCGCAGGCTGGATCGCTATGGTGTATCTGCCATGCCAGTAATCGATATGCAAAGATGTATTCTCGGAATAATAACTAGTGATAATATAAGTAAGCTCTTTGCAAGAAGGTACTGAGTATGAAAATAAAAATCAGCATTCCTACAGAGAAGATCCATAACCCAATAATTTCCGAATCTATAATCGAAACCGGAATCTCGATTAATATAATGGTTGCAAATATTGATTCCACCTATGGCGAATTGATTGCAGACGTAAATGATTTTCGATTCGATAGGATAAAAAATGCTCTGGAATCCAGGGGAGCAATAGTCTCCATCCTGGATCGTCCTATTCATAGAGATGATGAAGAATGTGTGGAATGCGGAGCTTGTATTTCTGTCTGCCCTATGAATGTTTATTGTTTTGATGTGAGCTGGAATGTACAAGTAGATGAAAAGAAATGTATTCAATGTGGTATGTGTATTAAGATGTGTCCACATGGGGCTTTGAAGCTGGGAGAATGAAAGAAAAAGAGGAAGGATTAAGCATTTAATTTTTTTAAATATCTAAAAATTAGATATTTTTTAATATCTTTTGGTGCTACAAAAACTTACCATAAATTCAACTGGCTTTTGGCTTCAATACATTAAAAAACCAGACAATAATTGGAACTTTTCAGTTTACCTAAAATATGTTGGCTTACATCTATTTTGATTCAAGAGGTAGTTCTGATCAGCAACTCATAAAAAGATACTAAACATGATCAATAATCGACAGTTAAATAAGATCAGCCCATCAAAGTTTTCTCATCAAATCTAAGTAAGGATGGTAATTGATACGTTTTTATCCTAGCTGAATAGTTACAAATAATCATAAGTTTAAAAAATTAGAAGATTAAGTACTTAATAAACTGGCTCAGATACTCAGTAAAATTTCATCTATCTTTTGCAAGATTCACAAAAAAGTAATGTTGAATATTGATCCAAGTTGAATACCCTAGTTTGTTTTGGGGATGTAAATTTCCTCGCGAATCTTTATGACTAATTGGTTTCTATTCTAGGCTAGCTTTGCACTATGAAAATAGACCTACGGTATTCAAATCATCATGTCTACAAAATAAGGTCTCATATGTTTTTTTATGTAGTATCGAGAAAAGTTTCTTTTGGAAAATGCAAAATTCAATTATTTCAAATTTATACGCCTTGGAATTACTAAAAGGTACTTTTTTGAGTTTTATGTAATTTGTAATGATGATCATATACATCTTCTGTTGGCGCTGAACCAAAATATTCTCTTTCAAGAGTAATGAAGAATATGAAAAGTATCACACAAAGAAAAATCTTTAAAGCATACTCTTGAGTTTAAAAACAGTTATTAGATGTGGAACTGTAAAATGATGAATGCTGCATTGAAACTGTGGATGATGTTACAACTTTCGATTTAATTAAAAAAGATGTAGAAATCATGGTAATCAGAGAGTAAGGGAAGCAATAGACAACTGAAAATATTTGATTTTGAACAATTCCTTTATTTCTAGAGCAGTGGTGCGAACCTACTCAGTTGCGCGCTTTATAATCTATTCACACCACAGAAACTTTGATTTTCTTGATTTTTTAATTGATTGCAGGGAGATTTAATGGTGAATTTTTGAAACACCAAAAAATATTAAAAGGTCTTATAACTTGGTGATGCAACCTGAATTTTGGATTAGACTAATTCTCAGATTTACTCAAGTGCTAAATAAAATCCAAGCTCCATAAAATGAGCATTGCAAAGAATAAGTTCCTAAAAAGGGCAGCGAATTAAAAATTATTCTTTCTAAGCTAAAAGGTAGGCAGAGCAACCTTAAATAATCCTTCAGGAAAATCATTTTTTTATTGCTGACACAAGTTCAGCTACTTTCGCAGTGACGTCATTTACTTCTTCAACAATTGTACCGGTAACGATCATATCTGCACCAGCAGAAGCACAGAGCTTTGCAGTTTTTGCATCTCGTATCCCACCACCGACGATAAGTTTGTTCTCCCCAAGTACATGCTTGACAGCCTCTATCATATCAGGATTGACAGGTTTATCAACTCCAGATCCAGCCTCAAGGTAGGTATAATGCATGCCCAGGTATTTGCCTGCAAGTGCGTAGGCTGCAGCAATTTCAGGTTTCTTTCCGGGAATTAACTTTGCGTCTCCTATCCAACCCACAGTCCCTCCTGGTTCGACCACAAGGTATGCCATGGAAATTGGTTCAATCTGACTTTTGTGTACAAGTGGAGCTCCAAGAACTTGGTTGGTGATCACATACCCCAAATCTCTGGAATTCAAAAGACTCATGAAAAACACAGCATCTGCATACTTGCTTAGCCCAGCTGAATTTCCAGGGAAAAGGATGGTTGGGAGATCCACTTTCTCCTTTATCTTTAAGACGGTTTCATCAAGCAAGATTCCAAATGAGCTTGTTGAGCCACCTATCATGATGGCATCGGTGCCTCCCTCATCTGCAGCAAAGGCAATTTCTGCAGCTCTTTCAGGCGTTTGGGATGCAGGGTCGATGAGGGTAAGATGAACTTTCCCTTCCTGTGTAATAATTCTGTGAAGTTGTGCTTCCACCTGCAAACAAGATCATGCTCCCTTAGATTCCTTGGATTTTATACGAAGGGTACTATAGCCGCATTTTCTACAGCGTGTTGCTCTTATTGCATTTCTGGCATTACACTTCATGCAGATTTTTTTGTTTAATAATCTTTCTTCTGCTTCTGGAAAACGAGCCACTTTTTTGTCACCTGCTATCAATTTTTATTATTGGTCAAGTATATAGCCCGCTTAATGGATGTTAAGCCATATAACATTTTTCATCAAAACAGTAGTTTTGAATCTCTTCATTTCCAAAACAATTTTTACAAATCAAAATAATATCAAAAAAATTATTTAAGGTAATGAAGTCATTGATTATGACAAAGAGAAATGTCCATTTCTGAAATAGGCACAGACAGTTTACTGTCTGTATCTACCTTGCAGAAGGTTGTGACACCGGAACTTTCATTTAAATATAAATAAAAAGATGGTTTTCAGATATTACTTCTTTACACAAAATCCCTTTAAGCCAAATCTTCCATAATTGTTGAGGCTTTCGATAAATTTCTAGCTTTTACGAATCACTTATATACAATTTATGAGCATATGGTAAAATTTAGAGATTTATCGAAATCCTCTATTATTAATCAATATGGAAAAACAGATAAGTCAGCGGTTATAAGCATCACGAAGTTTTACAACTAGTGCTTCAACCTGTTCAACAGCTGTTCCGATGTATCTTTCAGGATTTAATAGATTCTCAATGTCCACATTATTTAGATATCGTGAAATATCAGGAGTTTCGAGGAGTACATTTTTGAAATGTTGTCCGGTTTCATGAGCTTTCATTGCTGTAGTTCTTACAAGTTCATGAGCTTCCTGCCTACCCAAGCCCCTCTTTGCAAGTTCGATCATTATAGCTTCTCCCATGTTCAGACCCTTGAGCAATTCCAGATTTTTCAAGATATTTTCAGGATAAAATTTAAGATTTGAAAGTACATTAATCCCAAGCTTAAGGATATGGTCAGTCAATATACAAGCTTCAGGGAAAATCACTCTTTCGCTAGAGGAGTTTGTTAAGTCTCTTTCGTCCCATAGGGTGTTATTAAGAAGTTCAGGCTCGACCATAGCTCTGACTATCTTTGCGAGTCCGCATATCTGCTCTGACTTTATAGG
>Ga0182010_10001121_pt1 | contig 14427 bp, 15 predicted proteins | sample 611E1MmetaG_FD_120488 | JGI IMG/M metagenome (GOLD analysis project Ga0182010, IMG submission 120488) | Permafrost microbial communities from Stordalen Mire, Sweden - 611E1M metaG | ecosystem: Environmental > Terrestrial > Soil > Wetlands > Permafrost | place: Sweden: Stordalen | collected...
CTATGTTTAATGTCTGAAATATTACGAAGGGGATAATTTGGCTTAAGCGCTTGTTTGTTAGTGAAAATACTTCTCTCGAAATCGAGAAAGTCGGTCAAAGATATTGGTTTTGACAAGGCAGAAACTCCAAAAAACGATCTACAATTTGCATGAGAATACTTTAAGTTTTCTATTTTTTCCAATGGAGCTTTCAGTCCTTCTAATTGTGATTTCCATGAAATGTTGGACATTGAGATTTGTTTGATGATTTTGCGTTATTCTTAGCTAGCTAATTTAATGACTATCAACTAGTAGAAACTGGTTAAACAATAAGAATTAGATATCATATACCACAATATGAATTGTTTGGATGAATGTCATATAAAAAACGGATCTTCTAGGTTCTAAACTCGTTCTGTATGTACAGATTTTAACGTAAAAAATATCCCAGATCAATTTTAGTTTCATTTAAATATTACCTATTTGTATTTTTGAAGTTATTTTTCGTTATTAATATCTAAATCCAGATTTTTGATCTGGAAATGAAAGAATAGATACGTGATAGGCAAGTAAAGGGATATACCCACATAACTATTTTAGGGATCCCTGCGCTGACTTTTTTGATATTTGGATTTCTGCAAAGCCTAAATTTTTAAATCGATTGCTTTCAAGGTGGCTCTAACTGGGAAAAGCTTATGGCGTTTTCCGGTAGCCCCATATCGTTAAAGATAAATCGATCATTAAATCCGTCAGAGCTTCTTCATTCGTGAAAGGCATTGGATATATCATGTTAAGGAGAATAATGCCTTTTACCATAATCCCCCAGTACATCAGGAGTTCTAAAGGATCCTTACTCCCTATTTTAACGTTATTGAACCGGGCAAATGAATCAGATGCGGTTTTGTAGTCTTTAAAGTCCATCTTTTTTACTTCGTCTATAATTTCACCATCAGCCAGTGCGGCCACCATCAATGCCTTTATCAAAGAGCTATTGTCTTTATAGAGTTGCTGTAAATTTTTGATGATAGCTCTTAGATAGCCTGGAAAATCATTAAAATCAACATTTTCTGGCTGCTTTATCATCAACAGTTCGTCTGTATATTGGTGACCGATTTCTTTAAGGATATTAAATTTGCCGTCTGGAAAATATTTATAGATCAGGCCTATACTTAAGTTAGCTGAATCTGCTATATCCTGGATGGTTACTTTTTCGTAACCTTTTGCTTCAATGAGCGTACGTGTGGCATCTTGAATAGAAATGATTTTCGCTTCGTCATCCCGTTCGATGCTCATATCATTATTTTGAACAGTTTTTTTATTCACTATTTTAATGCCCCCTAAGTTTACAGAAGTTAAGAACCACAATTTTAGTTAAGGGAATGTAGATAGTAACGTTTTGTACAATCAATATAAGATTACATAAACGGTAAAAATCTTGTTTACATTTGATTTATAGTTTTATTCAGTTATAGTTCCTATTTATTAACCATTCACGAATCCATACATACTGATTGTTCTAAGGGCTTCAAGCTTACTCATTATAAGGGTAAAAGCCATAATTATAACCATAATCGTAGTCAAAGGCATAGTCATCTCAACCATAATGATCTCTATTTCCATGGCGATTTCCATCATAATTTTTGATTGTATCACCGTTAGTCCAATTGCATGGGAGCTGCCACCGATGCTAAAGCTGCCGAAGCTGTCACTTCCATAGGCGATTGATAGGTTTAAGGTAAGGTTTTCATTTGATGGCAATGGAATTTGCTAGCCCACAAAAAACAGGATGGTTTCCATGAAATGTTTGGCCGTGGAGATTTTTGTTTGATGATTTTTCGTTAACGGTGGTATTTTTATGTGGGTCATTAAGGTTATTTCAGTATCATTTAACACTTTATTAGAACAACTTGAATTAATTTTGGGATTCTGATAGTAATTTATGGCTAAACTCGATTAATATTTGAAAGTAAATAAGTAAGGCTTTATGAAACCTAATTAACTTGCTAACAGTCAAATAGCAGATAGCTAACTAAATAAGTTAACAAATTTGAATTTGCGCACTTGAACCAAGTTCAGTTAATCTTGAAAATAGTAGCTATTTAATAATTGACGATCTGTATTTAAACTATACATTAAATAAACCGGAGGTACATTTTAATGAACATCGGAGTCAAAAATTTATTAGTTGCAGCATTGCTATTTTTAGTGATGGCTGCTCCAGTAGTACTTGCTTGTGTTAATAACTGTAACCTTTAAGCATGTACAGGAGTATTATAGTAATGCTTGGAAGTTTTTCTTTCAGGTCAAAATTTTATATGAATTTTATTTTTTGGTTAGCTATTTGAACAGTTTATTGACTCTATATTTTAGAATTATAATGCAGATGCGGCTAAAAAACTTTTGGAGCAACTAAATGCTGCTGCAAAAGCTGGGAACTGTCAAGTTTGCATGTGGATTCTAGAAAAACGGTTTCCTGAAGAATTTGGAAGGAGATTATATCGTAAAACAAATGTTGTATCAGATAATAAAAACGCAAATATTGAGATAATAATTACGGACACAGATGCAATTAAAAATAAAATTCTAGATAAGTTATCCATGGTTGGAGAATTGTAGTTTGACTTACCAAAATCGCCACCAAGGCTTACTTTTTTCTGCGTTTTCCGGAAGCAGCTTAATGTTTAGCCTGCTATTTTCCTGGATTAAACTTTGAATATGCACAGCCTGTTTATACATATTCTCATTTAGCTTTTCTATCTGCTCATCCTTAATGCTCATCTGGCCGTAAAGTGTTTGGATCTGAATTTTCAGATCATCTATTCTGGCCTGTTGGAGTTTATCATTATTTTTGATGTTTATCTGGTTCTCTTTGACTTTGATTTGCTCCTGCAGCTCTCTAATCCTGGCTTCTTGCAGCTCTAATAGATCTGATTTATCTTTAGTGTTATTTGCTGCTTCCTGCGGAGTCAGGATTAGCTCAAGACCTTTGATTATCGCTTCTGTTAAAGAATGGCCTGACTGAGTACAACGTACGTACTAATCGATATGTATATACACATTTACTCGTTTTTGGTTTTCACGCATGTACTCAAAAATGAGTACATGTTATGTATAATTTTTGATTTGCACACGTACAGTGTACTCATCTATGAGTACATACCATTCAATAATTTGTGCTCATATATGTACAGTATACTAAGCACCGAAGCAATACGAAAAAACAAAATATGATCGAAAAAATGGGAAAAATAATAACTACTTAATAATTGTATTTTAATATGTGGATTAGTATATATATTTTCCTTTTTCATTTAAAATCAAAATGAATATACACTATTTAGCAATAACTTTTTGATATATCAAAAATTGGTATTTATTTGAGAATTAATTTTGATGGATATTGGCAAATTGGCACTGATTTTAAAAATCAACTTTTAACACATAAGAAAATAATTCAAACATTTAATTGGAATACAAAATATAATCGAAGAGCCTCTTGAAGAGTTAGTTGATCTTTAATTATGAAGGATTCATATATATCCTGTAATACTCTGTCCAACTGGCGTGCTTTTTCTGATACAATCTTCTCCATACTGAATTATGTTCTCAATCGCATTTTTCAACAGGGAAGGATATATTTCACCTACTTGTTCCCATACAGGTTTTATGTGGCAAAAAGCTTTGAAAATGGGCGTGCTATGAACTCCGTACCTTCCTGAAGTCCACGGATTTATTGCAATATTCATCCGGGCAAAAACTGCCGAGTTATTGAATTCCTGTGCATACGTCATAAAATAGGGTGTCATAGCTTTACAAAATGGACATTCTGGGCTGTAAAACATTACAATTACTGGCTTCGAAGACTCTTCTACCATCTGTTCCCAGATCGTATTATCAATTTCAATCACATTGAATTCGTTTAATCATTTATCCCCGTGTATTATAGAATAGATCGAATGGAATTTTAGGATTGATAAAATAAGTATCTATTGCTCAGATTGTTACCTGTACTTAAAATTTGGCCACAAAAATTTATATATCAACTCAACCGCGTAAGTCCTTTTAAGTATACTTTCAATATCAGGCTAAAATCTGATTCAATTTGATAGCTACAATTTAACTTAGAAATATACAGTTATTATAATAAAACATAGGTATTTTTCTCAAATTCAAGTATAAAATGTCCGATAATTTCAGCTGAAATTGGTAAAATGCATAGATTTTGTCACAAAAACTATGCATTAGTATCGAACGATAAATCCTGTTTTTTGTGGGAAGAAAAAGAGTACAGAGTAATTAGAATTTACAGAACTGTTGATACACTGCCGAAGGTTGTGGTGCAAAAATAATATTTCCACAGTTTGATACTATGATTTTTACCTTTGTGTACCTTTTTCCCGGCGATGAGATTGATTAACTTTCCTAATTGTGAAGGTTTACACTGATTTTGTAACAAAGCTAGATTTTTTGCACCACAACCGAAGAAGCTATTAAGTACATTAAAGAAGCTATTCAAGCATGCATGGAATCCTTGGCAGAAGACGAACTGCAGGAATGCATTGGAAAGTCATCCTGTAGAGTGGTCGATGTGGTTGCTTAAATGTCTAGACTTCCTGTGATGTCCGGAATGCAGGCAATTAAAGCCTTTTCCAAAGCTGGCTGGCTCCCCCACAGGCAAGTGGGCAGTCATGTTATCCTTAGAAAAGAAGGTTTTAAGGTTACTTTAACCATTCCTAAGTACAAAGAACTGAAGCCAGGTCTTCTAAGAAATTTTATAAAAGCCGCAGGACTTGCGGTAGAAGAATTTGAAGCCCTTTTGAAGTGAGTGTCTGTCTTCAAAATTCAAATAATTTAATTTATTATATTCACTTACTTTTCACTGTGATATGATTAGACATCATTTTAGCGTTACTCTCGGCTTAATTTTGCTTTTTTCAGAATAAACTTGACGATCAATTTGTTAATTTTTTTACTTTTAATATCAGAATGGAACCTAATATAATTGGATAGTAACATTTTGACTTTGTGAAATTTGTTGATGCATATGTTTTGCTATAAAACCTATGCATCTATTGTAACCAAAAAATCTTATTCTGTAATGAAAAAATGATAAGCAGTAGCTTTTACAGAACTTTCAGTACACTATATTCTCTATTTAATAGTTATAAATATAAACAAGGGATAAGCCACCGATAGGTTCAAAGTAAGGTTTTCTTCTCTAAAAAAAACATAATATTAGATCCTCACAACTTCACAAATAAGAAAAACAATTAGTAATATTTATTTTTTTTTGATTATAAAAAATCCTATGCAGGATTATTTTTCGTTTAGAAACTATTTTTCGTACAATTTAAAATAGCTACGGTGACAAGAATAAACGTCTCTAAGCATGTACATCAGTAGTACATAAAAAGAGACTTGAATTACAATATCATATGTTTTTGAAAATAAATTGGGAGTGTATATTTAATGGGAAAACAAACATTTGACAGGAAAAAAAATATGCTAGTTATTTTGGTAGTATTTTTTGTAATAATTTCAATGACAGCTATGGCAGTAAGCGCTGCCGATGAAATAAAACATTCTCACTCCAGTGAACAACATAAAGGCGGAGAATATTCAAGTGAACAACACAAAGGCACAAAGCACTCCAGTGAACTACACAAAACCGAAAAACACCCAAGTAAACAACACAAAGCCGGAAAACACTCAGGTGAACAACAGAAAGGTAAAAAATACTCCAGTAAACAATATCAAAGTGGACAATACCCAGGTGGACAAAACAAAGGTGAAAAATTCCCAGGTGGATTATTAACAAGTGAACAAAACAAAGGTGAAAAATTCCCAGGTAGATTATTAACAAGTGAACAAAACAAAGGTGAAAAATTCTCAGGTGGACTATTAACAAGTGAACAAAACAAAGGTGAAAAATTCCCAGGTGGACTATTAACAAGTGAACAAAACAAAGGTGAAAAATTCCCAGGTGGACTATTAACAGGTGAACAAAACCTAGGTGAAAAATTCCCAAGTGAACAATACCTAAGAGAAAGATTCCCGGATGGACTATTCCTAGGTGAACAATACTTAAACGAGCAATACCCAGGTGGACAATATCCAGGTGGACAAAACCCAGGTGTACTAAATCAAGGTAAACAAAATCAAGGCAAAAACTCCCCCGGGGTAGCAAGACCTGCTGTAGGAACACCCGGGTTAGTAACACCAACAACATCCGGGTTAGTATCAGATGTGACATATGGACCTTCTGCACCTGCAACACCCAATTCAAAAACTCAGGTGAGCACCACAAAGGTGTAGTAGTCCTGTTTAATTAATTAATCATATTTGTGATGATAAATGAAAACAAATTTTGGAAACGAAATCGTTGGAAAGGCCAGAGTGGATCTCAACATTCATCTTAAAATTTTTATTTTTAACTTTATCATCCCAAAATAATATTGTTTCAAATGTGATTTCATTTATTGATACAGTGGATTACTATGTAGTAAATAAGTCTATATTTTTGACTTTAAGAAAGTAAAAATATGTCTATTTACTGCATATGCTTGACAATATATCTGAGTTATATAGTTGAATTGAAAAATCAATGAATTAAATCTTTAATTTTCTAAAATTAAAGTTTAATCTACAAATTATGTTAAACTTGATTTTATACCACAAATATGTAAGTCCTATATATAACAAGTTTAATTGCACAAAAAAGCACATATTAATAATTGTTACCTTTTATAACTTTCAGATAGCGCAAAAAATTTTTCATGTTCTTCGAAAGCAACTTAGTGCTTAACCTACTATTTTTCTGAATTAAATATTGTATGTGAACAACTTTTATTTACTAATGCATAGTTTTATGTCAAAATCTATGTATTAACTCATTTTTCAGCCAAAATCATCGGACATTTTTGCTTGATTGTGCTGATAATACATCGTTTTTATTAAAACATATGTTATGCTAAAAAGCCAAAAATTTGCTATCTTTGTTGTTCCTTTTTTTTCAAGAAATGGACAAATTTTTCAAACAATTCTTTGTGCTGGGAAACATTCTCCATATCAGTGAATTGCATTTGTTATAATTTACACGTATCCGAATTGGAAAAGGGGAAAAAAAAGATGAGTATCTATGAATAAAAAAACAGATCTGATTGTGACCGAGCTCCATAAAATAAAAAAACAGCTGCAAGATCCATACAACAATTTAATCATATATAATATTGGACATATAATTATTATTAATTCTAGGTTATGGATATAATAGTCGATCTATCTAATATTACATTGGTCTTATTTCATATAAACCAGTATATAAAAAATTACGATAAACCTCCGATTTTAACAAATTACTTATATGGGCTTTATAAACAACCAGCCAAAAATTGGAGTTTATCGGAATCCTCTATAAAATATAGGGGGTAAATAGATAATAATTAAACATAAATTGTATAAAATAGCTTTAGTTTCAATAGCTATGGTTTTAATGCTGGTAAGTACCGTAGGTGCAGCGACATTTGGAGATGTAATATTGAAAACCGATTCCTGTACTCAATCTGTATATTTCTGAACGTCAATAATTTTTTAGATGAGAACGTAACTACTCGTGCAAAAAGAATAATAAATAAAAATAGACGTAGGGAAGCTCACATATCCTATAATTCTTGCTATTAAACTGCTTTTTCTTGGTATTCATTATTTAAATAGACCATTTTGATTCTTAAAATCAGTGCCAATTTCCCGATATCCGTCAAAATGAATTATCAAACAAATACCAATTTTTGATATAAATTGACAGATAAATCCCCAAATTAATTCAATTTACTCAGTAAAAATGTCAAATAATACCCAATTAAATCTATTAATTAGTATAAAAAGGTTGTAATTAGCGAAAAATCATCAAACAACTCGCAAAGCCCAACATTTCATGGAAAACATCTTGTTGTTCCAACTTAAGCGTTTATTCATCTTGATTTCAGAAACGGAATGAGTTTCAGATCTCTAACATCTTCCAATCGATAATCTATATACAACAACTCTTCCAAGGCCTTCCCGGAAGGAACATCTAATTCAATTTCTCTTCCAGAAGCTCCCCTACCTTTTCTTATAGACACTTCTTTAATCATTCCAATCATGGTTAATTCACCGATGGAATTAGAAATCGTTGTTCTGTGTCTAGGAGTTTCACCAATTTCGTCACATATTTGGAAATATGTATTTGTAATATCTTTAACAGTTGTAGTTGATCGATTATAATTTACAAGTTTTAATATAGCCAACAATACGAATTTTTTATGTAACGGCATAGCAGGAGCAAGAGTTAAAAATCGATCTATATCTACTTCGTTAAATGCTCCATCTATATGTTCAGGAAGTATTTGTAAAAAACTATGTTCTTCTGCATATATTGCTGAAGCCCGCAGCAACTCAATTGCTTTCCGTGCATCTCCATGAACCCTAGCTGAAATGGCAGCACAGAGATTAACAATTTCTTTCAGAATCGCTCCTTTGTAGAAAGCGAGTTTAAAACGGTCACATAGAATCATCCGTATTTGATCTACGTTGTAAGGATCAAATATATGATCCTTAAAGTTCATTGAAGATTTTACACGGTTATCAAGATCCTTACCATAATGAAGATCATTCGATATTCCAATTGTAGAAATGAAATGACGGTTAGGGAGTAATCTAGACTCTCCTGCTCTACTTAAATTGTATAGAAGACCATCACTTTTCAGATAATCAATTTCATCTAAAACAATTACAAGAGAAACGTTACATTTTTTGATAATGTTCCATAAAGCAGAATAGTAATAGTCTAAAGAAAAACCTTTCATTGGGATTTTAGTTTCCGGATCTATTTGTTTTATTATTTCATACAGTATGCCATTTGGAGTGGGTTTTATCTTACATGAAATGTACACCCATCTTAAAGGATGATCTAATATTTTTTCGTTTTCCAGTCTTTCCATCAATTTACTTAATAAGAATTTAGTTACTACGGTTTTCCCTGATCCAGGATATCCCAAAACTAATGCATTCGAAGGATATCCTTTTGAGTCAAGTGGTTTGAAAATCCTTGCCAAATCAGTAATTTCGTTTTTCCTTCCAATCAATTGAGGAGGTAAATAGTCTGGAGAAAGAACCTGAGAGTCTTTTAGGATTTTGGATCGTTCTCCCCAAAATATTTCTTTGTAGTTTTTCACTACATCTTCATCTGATTGCATAAAAAGTACACGTGTGTTGATGTATATAAACATGTATTTGATGACACCCACCATCAATAAACACTTAAGTACTGGATTAGTTCTATCATCCAAAAATAAAAAAGACCACAATAGAAGAATACATACACTACTACAAACATTAAAAATTAATGTCATTATGGATGAGTTCAATGGAATACATACACCATTACAAACATTAAAACATATATTTTAAGATGATTTTCGTAGACTCTGATTGAGTAACTATAGATAAAATAAACTGAATAACAAAACAACATTGCTTTTTATTTTTTTATAAGTAACAGCTGATCTTTTAGAGTCAAAAACACATAACATAATTATATGTTTTAATGTTTGCAATGGTGTATCTTACCAAATTTAATATATTTGGCCATCTTTTAGAATCATTATCTTTTTCCATACTTCACTTGTTTTGAGTGTCTTATATCCGAAAGCAAGGTCACAAAATTATTGAGCGTTGGTCCAACGACTTTGAAATAATTATGAAAAAATTGAATTGGGGTATACAAATGGGTAAAAAAGAACCATTAAAAATAACGTTAAGCGGGATATTCTGTTGGATATTTGGATTATTCTTTATAGTAATCGCTTCAGAGATGGTTACAGAACGCGAGTATTTTTCAGCAGTATTTATATTTATGGCAGCTTTTGTATCTTTTCCCCCGATATCAAACTTGCTTGAATCTGAGTTGAATATTTCAATATCTGGCCCAGTGAGATTTTTGTTGGTCCTAGTCCTTCTTGTAGGGTCAGTTGCTGTAGAACCTAATCATTCATCATCGGCTGTTATTTATACTCATACTTCTTCAGGATCTCATAATACTACTCAGGATGACAATGTTAGTTATTGGGAGTGGGAATGGTATACACCATCTCGTATAAGCGATACGAAAGTTCCATCGGGATATGAGTAAAAGCTACTTTGTATCCTAAAAATAGTATATCTGGTAAAAGATAATCCAAGCTCTTTCCATTGAAAAACCGGATCTTGGATTCGATGAATACGATCTTACGTCATCAAATGAAGAAGACATATTAGATCTTAGCCGAGATCCGAAAATTACAGATAAAATAATAAAAAGTATAGTCCCTTCCATTTACAGATATGAAACTATAAAAAAAGCTATTGCTCTTCAGCTGTTTTCAGGAGTTAGAAAGGACTTATCTGATGAGACTGTTCTGAGAGGAAATATTCACATCGCACTTATTGGTGATCCTGGAATCGCAAAAAGCCAGTTATTAAGGAAGGCTATAAATATCTCGCCTAGGGGAGTATTTACAAGTGGGAAAACATCAAGTTCTGCTGGACTCACTGCTGCAATTGTAAAGGATCCTTTTAATGATAGGTGGACCTTAGAAGACGGTGCAGCTGTAATGGCTTCAGGTGGAATTCTTGCAGTTGATGAAATTGGGCAAATAAGAGACAAAATAAAAGCGCACTTCATGAAGTTATGGAGCAGGGTACTGTAAGTGTAGCTAAAGCTGGGATAGTTGCTATGCTTCAAGCTGACCGTGGACTCCTTGCTGCAGGTAACCCTAAAACTGGATACTTTGATCGAGATCTCCCTTTTTCTGAACAAGTTGAGCTTTCTCCTGCATTATGGTCTCGTTTTGATCTTATTTTTATCATGTTAGACGAGCCTAATTCTAAAACTGATATGGAGATTTAAAGTCATATTCTAATCAATCATCAGATTGGTGGAATGATCAAAAATAAAACATGTGCTAAATGCTTTGCACACACAGAAGAAAAAGTTAGCCAAGCAAAGATGAAAATCGAAGCTCCAATAAGTGAGGAAACGCTGAGAAAGTACATTGCCTATTCTCAAACTAATGTTTATCCAGTTACTACCCCAGAAGTGTGGGAATGTATACAGGAGTTATATATAGACATTAGAAGCATGAAATCGGTATATCCTAGAAGCCCTGTGTCTATCACAGCCCGAAGTCTGGAAGCTATGCAAAGAACTATCTAAAGCTAGTGCAAGAATGCGGTTATCAGACACTGTTTCCATAGAAGATGTAGAGTTTGCTAAAAGAGTGTTTATTACATCTCTTAAAGATGTTGGCATAGATGTAGAAACTGGAAAACTTGACGCTGGTATTGTAAATTGTGGAAAATCACAACGCCAAGTTGAAAAAATTAAATGGTTGACAGTGTATTGATAATGAAATGTAAAGAACCAGAAGCGCTTTTTCTTATGAAAGCAATGCATAATGTAAACTAGAAAAAAACAAAATTTCTGATCAAGAAATTCCGTGAAGCTGGGAAAATATACAATTTAGATGGAATGTTAATGCTTGTCCATACTTAAAAACGTGGTTATGAGTCTATACGGAAACCTAGAATAACGGAAACAAAAGGGGCTTTAAAAGAACACTTACTGATGAAAACATAACTTTGCAAGACAATAAAATAAAATTAATATAACTTTTTTTATTAGAATCAATGATATATTCACAATGAACAAGAGTGTCTATCTATCTCTATTAATGCAATTTCTATATACATATGTATATGTACATAAATCATCTTAGAGAGATAGCTTTTTGTTTTGTTCTAAAATCACTCTGATTGGTTCAGTTTTATCAAAATAAAACTTTCAGATATTTGTGACCTTATTTTTAAATCTAGTAGTTAAACTCTACAAAGAAATTAAAAAATACATTGGTACTTATAGGTTGCAACCAATCTATATTTTAAAGGTAATTACTACATATAAACTTGTATTAAATATAATGAAGCATATTGAGATATATAGTATGATACACTCAGATTCTAAAGCATCATCTAAAGCTGATAACGTTAACAACGCAGAAAAGATGGATAAACCGATGGCATCTGAATCGATCGTAAAACCAGACTGGGTAAAAACAGACTCTTCTACTAAGGCTATTTAAATACAACATTAATTACTTTTTTTGATAACCTTTTTTCACATACTATTATAATACTTATGGACGTTTTGATCTTCATACTCTTACATAATAAATACAATATCTAATTATTAAGGAAAAGCATTTGTCATTTTTATTCCAGTATTTACTCGATAAACCTGTGAAGTTTGAACAGTTGGATATTTTATATATAGATTTATAGTTCATTACTATGCACATTAATTTATATTAGTTTAAAGTAATAAAAATATCTGAAAAATTTCGAGAACCTACCCCGCGTTATCAGGCTGTAGATTTATGGGGATTTAGTTTTGTCGAAAAACGACTTAATCTGAGCTCACAAATGCGACTTTTATTAAGAGTCCTTTCGAAATAATCACCTTTGTAAAAAATGGTTCACAGAACCGGAGAGTGGCTCATTGTTGATTAATCGAGTCTAAACCCCGCTTGCATGTCTAAGAGAACTAAGAAAATATAAATACAACATTCATTGATATTTATTTTTAAGAGTAAAAACGGTGTGACAATGGCTCAACCTACTAAGTTAACTCCTGAAATTCAACAGAAAATAGGTGATTGTGTATCTCTTGGTTGACTTATTCTCTCGCTGTTGAATCGGCAGGAATCACATACCAGACGTTTAGCGAATGGATGAAAAGGAGGCAAACCGAGAAATTTGGGAAATATCATCAATTTGCGCAACACATTAAAAACGGAACGCTGATGCTGCAAAAGCTCTCCTCGAGCGACTGAATGATTCAGCTAAAGCTGGAAATTGTTAAGTTTGTATGTGGATACTCGAGAGACGCTTTTCTGCAGACTTTGGTCACCATGTATACAGAAAAACAAATATTGTATCAGAAAACCATAATGAGACTGTTGAGCTAATCGTCACTGACGCAGACAAAATCAGAGAAAATATTTTAGAAAAGTTTTCTTTTGGTAGAGAAACTCAAGAGTCTTTAACTAATTAATTTTTTTATCCCAACTTGATCCATTTTTAATATAAAATATCTCATTACTCATTTTTATCCGTTGGTATAATTATAGTCGGACTTACCAAAATCGCCACCAAGGTTTCTTAGCTCCTGGTACTTCAATTACTTTTTGATTTATTAGGCTTTGAACTTGAACCATGTAATTATCAAAAGTTTTTTTAAGATCTTGTTCTCTCTGGCTTGTACTCCTAAGTTCCACTTTCAAAGTTTCATTATGCTTTTCTAACTCTTCATGCTTGGCTCTTAGTTGTGCAAGTTCAATAGGATCTGGCGTGTCTTGAAGCGCTAAAGTAAGTCTCTGAACTTCATTTTTTAAATTAATATTGTCTGCCGTAATTTGTGCGGCAGCTTGCTCCAAATTACCGGCATTCTGCCGGTATTCTGCTTCTCTTATTAATAATTCAAAGCCCTTTATTACAGCAACTGTAGGGCTATCATAACCAGCTTTTACTACATCATTATACATATCAATAGAAACCCATACGCAAATTTTTCTTTTAGTTTCTGACATATTACGGTAATTTGGAAACATATTAAAAAACGTTTCCATTTTGTTTCCAATTGTTGTATTCATTAAAATGTGATCGATATAAATTTTGATATTTTTATAAATCTTTCAATAATATTTTGTAATAATAAAACGGTTTGTTGCTAGTGGATAAAGGAGACTATCGAGTTTTCTATCAAATTGATGATGAAGAGAAGAAAGTATATATTTTCGACATTCTGCCAGTTGAACAAGCGCATAAAAATATGGAAGAATTTTATGTTAATTACCGGAACTTCCATTAGAGCTTCTTTATTTTTAGATTTTCAGGAAGCGTCTTAATGTTTAACCTTCTGTTCTCCTGGATCAATGTTTGAATGTGAATCATTGATTCTGCACAGTTTTTGTGGTAAATTCTATGAATTTCCTAAATACCATCAGTAATAAGAAAAGATTGCTGATATATTACCCTTGGAGCTTCTGGGACTCCTAGAACATATAGAGCTAATGGAACACTGGGAACTAATTAGCCTAAACAGCCATCATAAATAGAAAATATTAGAAAAAAATATTTATATAGTACTCAAAACAAAATTAAGAATATGAATAAACGGAATCAAGAACTCATTTTTTCAATACCATAATCTCAATTAATAAATTTCTAATAAATTTCTCCATCTCTTTACTTTCAATAAAAAATAATTTTCTAATGTGTTTTACTATGCTGTTTACGTCAATATATCTGAATATTAGTCGAATAGCCATCGTTCATCTCAAAAGGTTTCTGTCATAGTCTTTTGGTTCGGGATTA
>Ga0182010_10001123_pt1 | contig 14423 bp, 10 predicted proteins | sample 611E1MmetaG_FD_120488 | JGI IMG/M metagenome (GOLD analysis project Ga0182010, IMG submission 120488) | Permafrost microbial communities from Stordalen Mire, Sweden - 611E1M metaG | ecosystem: Environmental > Terrestrial > Soil > Wetlands > Permafrost | place: Sweden: Stordalen | collected...
CGCAGTTATTTTTGGTAGTAATTGAAGGATGGGTGCCTGTTTGAATTGCGTACTGTTCTGCAGGTAAACCAAATGCATCCCAACCCATCGGATGCAGAACATTGAAACCATTCATTCTCTTGTACCTGCTGAAAATATCTGTGGCAGTATATCCCTCCGGATGACCGACATGCAATCCCGATCCGGAAGGGTATGGAAACATGTCGAGGATATAGCATTTTTTTGGATTGGTCAGATCTTCCGGAGTCCTGAAAGTTTTATTATCCTCCCAGTATTTCTGCCACTTTTTTTCAATCTCATGGAAATTGTAGTCCATATACCTTTATCTTGAAAATTATTAACTTATTATCAAATAGTGCCTAGAGTGCCTAGATTGCCTGGAGTGCCTTAAGTTAAGTCATCCCCAGATTACTTTTTAGCTATTAAAACTCTAGGCACTTTAGACATTTTAGGCATTTTAGGCACTTCTTCATTTTAAGATGGCAAAAATAGAAAATCTTAAGCAAATATCACTAATTCATATATTCATAAGTTCATTAATACTAAAATCAAAGAATAAAATCGAATAAGTTGTATAATTTGTATATTTAGGACTATTTAAAAGTGATATATATTAAACTAAAATCAGTTAGACATCATGAGAGAAAACATATCCATCAGTCCGGACGGAGAAGAATTCCTGTTACCAAAACCGGAGGATTATAAAACGGAATTTGTAAGTCTTAAAAAACGTGTTGAACAGGAACGTGCTAAAAATCGTGAAATTGTTGTCGTGATGGGAGTCGGATTTGTTGGCGCAGTTATGGCCGCAATTGTCGCCGATACTGTTGACAAAAAGGGCAAGCCTTCTAAATTTGTAATTGGAATGCAGCGTCCCAGCGCCCGGAGTTTTTGGAAAATCCCTATACTCAATCGTGGTATTTCTCCTGTCAAAGCGGAAGATCCTGAAGTGGATCCTATGATTGATCGTTGTGTCAACAAGAAAAAAACCTTGCTGGCAACCTTTACTTATGATGTTCTGAAACTGGCTGATGTTGTAGTCGTTGATGTTCAATGTGATTATATAAAAGAAGAGTTAGGGAATGTACGTAACGGAGATACCGATATGGCTGCTCTTGAATCTTCCCTGGCCGTTATTGCCGAGAATATTCCATCCGGCGCGCTCGTTTTAATTGAGACTACTGTAGCTCCGGGAACAACTGAACAGGTTGCCTATCCTATAATGAAAAAAATATTCAGAAAAAGAGGAATTAAATCCGATCCATTGTTAGCCCATAGTTATGAGAGAGTTATGCCCGGACGAAATTATGTAGCCAGTATACGCGATTTTTGGCGGGTTTGCAGTGGAATCAATGAAGAAGCGAAAGAGCGGGTGGTAAAATTTTTAAAGGAAGTATTGAATACTGAAAAATTTCCCCTCACGGTTATGGATCGGCCAATAGAATCAGAAACGGCCAAAATTGTCGAAAACAGTTACAGGGCCACTATACTGGCTTTTCTTGATGAATGGAGTTTATATGCTGAACGGAATGGAGTAGATCTGATAAAAGTAATAAAAGCTATCAAAATGCGACCAACGCACAGTAATATTCTCTTTCCGGGGCCCGGAATCGGAGGATATTGTCTTCCAAAAGACGGAGGCCTGGGTGTTTGGGCATACAAGCATATACTTGGTTTTGAAGATGATATTTTCAAAATTACACCTTTAGCTATTGATATAAACGATACACGCGGATTACATGTGGGCAATCTTACGCGTGACGCACTACGTAATATGGGTCAGCCAATTGCCTCTGCTGATATCCTGGTTCTCGGTGCAGCTTACCGCGAGGATGTAGGTGATACCCGGTATAGTGGTTCAGAAATTGTTATTCGAAAGCTTGCTGAGATGGGAGCTGAAATCAGAGTACACGATCCTTATGTTGATCATTGGTGGGAATTTGAGCAACAGGACACTTACCCGGCTTTAGGTCAGAGCAAAGCGAAATTTTTCCGAAATCAGGAAAAATTAAAAGAGATTCGGGTGGAACCTGATCTGAATAAAGCTCTCCTGGATGCAGAAGCGGTTATTTTTGCTGTTCCACATGAAGCATATCTTAATTTAGATCCTGATGAGCTGATAAAAAAGATTGGTCATCCTGCTGCTATAATTGATTGCTTCGGAATACTGTCAGATGATAATATCCGGCGTTATTTCCAGCTTGGTTGTGAAGTTAAGGGTCTTGGTCGTGGGCATATACAACGCTTGAAAGATGAAATCCGGAAGGCGTAGAGAAGTATAATATGTTTATATAATCTTTGAGCAATATAAATTCTTAGACAAAAACCTCAGCACCACAATCGTTCATCAGATTATGAGTGTTGAAAAGCCTTTGTAATTGATATTCAGAAGTTTATTAAACTAATTGGAGGCATTAATACCCAACTTGTATCAATTAGTTGTAAAACCGGCCTTTTGGTTATACTTTTGTGGTATTGATCCGGTCCCGTAGTTCAATGGATAGAATGACAGATTCCGGTTCTGTTGGTTGGGCGTTCGAGTCGCCCCGGGATCACAAAAAGGCGCTGAAAGGCGCCTTTTTAAGTATAAATCTGACAGTCGATTTCTAGATCTATTGACCAGAATGTATCGCTGCCTTTGGTAGGTAACAGTGATTCCGGATTACAGCAACATTTGCATTGTAATGCGCAACCTTTCAGGAATATAGTGGTGTGTATCCCCTTGACTTCACTTCACTTATTCTCCATAAGTTTTATATCCATCACCGGGAATTCTGTGATCCTTAACCTGGTACATCCATATGGTACCAAAGTAATAATTTCAGGATCTCCTTCAGGTTTTACAGGACTCAAAGGAGGGAAGTCTGCTGAGTTATTCTTCATGGTCCATTCCGGGATTCTTATTCCTCTTGCAGTAATAACAAGAGGCGCTTCGGAGGTTGAAGGAAAATATTTTCCGGAATCCGCCGACCATATCATATCGCCTTTATCAACGAAAGGGTACCTGCCAATTGTATTTTGGCTTATTTTCAATCCGAGTGTGATATTTTGTTTATCTATCAGCAATCCGTAATTCCATTCACTCTTCGGGTAGATCTCCCAATCAACACTTCCCTTATAGCCAAAATTGTCATAGTTAATTTTGACACTTTTGTACTCTTTTGCAATTCTCAGAGAAAAATAGAGTGGTCCACGCAATAACGACAAAGAGTTATTATATCTCTTCTCTGTACGTAACTCCAAAGGTATATCCAGTGTGATCTGATCGCCTTTTTCCCACTTTTCATAGATTCTAAAATGCGAACCGCCTTTTGCGACCACAGTTTTCTTCTTATAATTTATTGTTACTGAATCAGCCCATCCGGGTATCCTGAGTTCAATAGGGAATCTGACAGATTCTTGTGTGCCGATTGTCAGTTTAACATTCCCGCTAAAAGGGTATTCAGTCTCCTCTGAAATTGTCACCTCTTTTCCCTCACCTACCCGGGCTTTTACAACTGATGGTCCGTAAGCAACAAGAGCAAGTCCGTTATCGTTTGTTGCCATCCACATGGCCTCAACAAACTTCGGCCAGCCCTGGTGCATATTGGCAAGACAGCATCCATAATTCGGAATAAAGCCATATATATTTGAATAATCACCGTTGTCGCTCCAAACTCTTTTTGCTACTGAAACAAGCACCTGGTTTGATTGCTGATCAAACTGATGCGACCACATATCTGGAGTTGTTGTTCCGGGTAATGCATTGTAAGTAAGATATTCAAGTCTGTCGGCAAATCTGTTGTCACCAAGGACTTCGTAAAGTTCCTCTAGCGAATACATATATTCCACGACGAGACATAACTCGGTTCCCTGATTTGGACTATTTCCTGACAGATGCTCATCTCCGGAAAATCTTCCTCCAGTCTGACCATGGTTACGATCATATTTTTCCAATCCGGAATAAACTGCTTTTCTGAATCTGTCATCCTTTGATTGCTGATACCATAATCCGGGATATTTTATACCCATTCCGTTATTTACCGAATGAGCTGTTAATCCGCTGGCTCCCAGGTAGGGGATCTTTTTATCGGCTACTGCAGCCGAATCATACGGGAATTTTTCATAATAGCTGGTCCAGTCATAACAGTTTTTTTGTATCGATTCAATTGTTTCAAGTATCCATTTTTCACCTGTTTGTCTGTAAAGCCAGTAGCCTGTAACGGCATTCTCCATTGCCCGCAGACCGCGCCATTCACTATCGGGCCAGTCAGGTGGAGAATCGTGAAGATACCTGAAATATTTTGTCAGAACATCAATTGCTCTCCTGTCGCCTGTTGCTTCATAATACTGCATTAGCACTTTATTTGCTACAGCCAACGGCCAGCGATCCTTGTTCTGTGAAGGCCCGTACCATCCGGTGTCATTGCTGCTTGCAATTATTTTTTCAATCCACTTATTTGTTTTATTGATAAGATTTTTATCCTCCAGCAGATAAGCCAGGGGAACGAGCCCATCAAGATAGTAGGGACCGCGTTCCCATGCCTCTCCATCCCCGCCATGCCATGCTGAATTGAGGAGATCGGGCCAGAAATCTTCAAGATTCCCTGTAAGACCGGCAGCCTGAACTTCAAGTTGTGATTTCAGCCATCCGGAAGGTCTTACTGCACCAAGCGGCAGCCTGATATAGGCGTTGGGGAGCAATGGTTCAGGATTGCTCTTATAGTTTATATTTACTTTCTGTTTGTTACAACCGGAGAAAATCAGGAATGAAAAAAACAAAAATGGCAATAAGTAATTTTTCATTATAGTATGTAATTAATTTTATATGCTCGATGGCAATACCCAGTAAGGGGGCGCGAACTGAGAATAAAAATACTTTGTGCTTTTACTATCACATGCGAAAAACAAATGAGAATTCCCATTCAAGTCATTATAAAGATAAATATTTAATTTTTCATACCATTGCCATGTTGGAGATTCAGAATAAAACTTAAAATAAATTTCAAAAGCCACTAAATCACTTCAGGGGCTTTTTTTATCTTTGATTTTCATGGGACGTTAGCTCAGTTGGTTCAGAGCGCTTGCCTCACACGTAAGAAGTCACTGGTTCGAATCCAGTACGTCCCACAATTAATTTGAATCTGGAAGTTCAGCCCTCTCACCCTTCAATTATTCATAATACCAGCCAATCAGTATACTTGTCAGGAGCTGAAGAATCTTTTACATATTTGGCTAATTCGGCATCCAGATTTTTCATCTTTTCTGATGCAGCTTTACCTAAATCAGACATAACCCCTTCTGATGTCCAGTATTTGTCCCTGATTGCATCAGAATCAATAGAATATAAAAAGCCGATATTATCTATACATTCCCCTCTTCGGCCTTTTAAGATAAAAATCTTCATCCCGGGAAAGTTCTTTTCAAATGCCGGAATGTATTTTTCATGAAGGAAACTCAGATATTGATCCATTGTAAAACCAGCATTAAGAACAACTGGAGCCCCGGAATGCAAACCTAAAATAGTTCCTTTTTGAAGAGATTGCCCAAAGGATATTCCAGCCATTAAGATCATGGCTGCAATCAAAATTAATTTTTTCATAGCTGAAAGATTTTAGTTAATAAACAAGAATTAAGATAGAAGAGCCTAGAATATAATTTCTTAGATACCTTAGAAAGCAAATTCTCATACAAATTTACACCAGGGGAAAGCTGAAGTCAAATTTATTTTAACTTGCTATATCGCTGATTAATCCGGTGAAATTAATCTTTCTGCAAACAGGGATCAGATCAGTGATAGGATAATGTGATCAATATATGAGATTGTTATGAGAAGATCCTGTATAATTATTTCTTTAACCCGGTTTCAGGTTCTTTTTTTTCACCCTCCTTATTCAGTCCCATGGTTAAAGCTGTCATTCCTGCAAGTCCTCCTAACTGCATGGTTTCCAGTGCTGAGCTCGGAACAATTACTATCGTGGAGTTTGTTTTTAATCCTTCATACAGCATATTCATTGCTCTCAGATGAAGTGCTGTTGGATTGTTTTCATAAGTTTTTGCTGCCTCTCCAAATTTTTCTGCCACCTGTCGTTCCGAATCACCAAGAATAACTCTGGCCTGCCGTTCTCTCTCTGCCTGAGCCTGCATAGACATTGCATCCTGGAGTGAATTGGGAATAAGAACATCCTTAACCTCTACCGAAATTACATTGATCCCCCATGGCTCGGTGCGGTCATCAATAATTTTCTGAAGCTGCTCGCTCATTTTGTCTCTGCCTTCCAGCATCTCCGATAACATTGTTTTGCCAATTACGTCCCTAAGAGCAGTCTGTGATGCCCAGTTAATTGCGTTTCTGTATTCAGCTATTTCAAGGGCAGCTTTCTTAGGGTCCAGAACTTTCCAAAACAGTACTGCATCAACATCTACAGGTACGGTATCTTTTGTAAGGGTCTTTTCTGCCGTAAAAGAGGTTGTAATTACCCGACAATCAATCCAGTAAGCAACCGAGTCGACTATAGGGATTATAAAAAACAGTCCTGGTCCTCTTAGGGAATGGAAACGTCCCAGTCGAAGTACAACTGCTTTTTCCCACTGATCTGCAATTTTTATGGCAGACGAAACTATAAGAGCAATTAAAAAAACTATTACTCCTATAACTATGCCTGCTACATTTGCTTCAGTTCCAAACATACTGTAGACAAATGCCTCCCCGGCAATAAGGATGACAAAGAAAATTAGTGTTGAAAAAGAGCTTTTTGTTTTCATAGCAATATTCTCCATATTAAATTTTGAACAGTGACAATAAGATAGAGTCGCTAACCATCTTACATCAAAGTTCCTAAACAATATCCTCTCATGCAAATATATTTTGCATATTCGTCGTCTAGGAATAAAATTAAAATTGAGGCTTATTGCAGCACATTACCGTATGAAGACAAGTTGCCCTGGAGCGGGTCGGATTATCATTTCCAATTGCTTATTATGCTAAACCTGAAAGATTTTCTTATTTGCTTTTAGCCTGATTTCCTAGAGTTTAAGACCATATTCAAGGTCATTTAGTCTATACCAGATTTTGTTCCCTTTATCATTTTCAATCTGATAGACCCAATAACCTGAACGACCATTAGGTTGATAGCCTCTTTTTACGTAGAGTCTTTCTCCCGGTTCAAATTTACATCTGCGTGCACATATCGGGATATTTCCGTATACGCTGTCCTGGCTGGTTTTAATCAATAAAATATGAGGTCCTATCAGACTCGATGTAGATGTATTACTGTAATTGACAAAGTTTCCTACATATTTTCTTGTAACCACCAATTCATCCTGAGATGATAAACCGGATCTTTCAGTTGTAGCACAGGAAATACCTGACAACATTAATAAGAGGAATCCTAATTTTTTCATAGCTGGGAAGTTTAAATAGTTAATCTCATTTTCTAACGAAATTTCTTTTACTCATCCGATTTTTAACACTTCTGTGTTTTGATATATAAGGTAAAGGTAAATCATGATATGATTCATGTCAAGTCACAAACGGCCATAAAATGGGTATATGGATTAGTTCTGCGCCTTGTTTGTCTAAGGAATTGTAATGAATGTAATCAGGAATAATCAGTTTATATAGATGAGAAGGTCGTTTGTCAAAAGGGATGCAAAATTGACCAACAAAGTCAAAAAAGATCCGGATTAATTATTATATATTTAATTGTAAAATGATTATTATCACATTATTACATATCAACTCTTCTGGAGAATCAGTTTTTTTTTAAAAGAACAGACTTTTGACTATTGGTTCATTATTTATGACAAAATTTGAGAAAATCGACCTGCCCATAGTAAAATCAGTTCATTTGTAATTCTATTTTGCTCTCTTGAATCAAGATCCGGAAGACTCATTGTTTGACCCAGTCTTTAAATATTAATTTGTTTTGCACATCTGCCTGACGCGCAATCGGATTTTCGCATATGTTTAGAATCATTTCTGCAATCTCCGAAAAATCTAAGGGAAAAACATCAGAAAAATTTGTACATTTATTGATAATTCTTTTCACTAAACTCACCTTACTATGAAATTGACTCTTGGAAAATCCGGCATCTCACTTTTGCTGTTTGTATTTTTATTCTGCAGTTGTAAGAAAGAGCAAACATCAGCGTCGCTTCCCCGAAGCGTTCCCGAAGCACAGGGCATTTCTTCACAGGGAATAATAGATTTCCTTGACGCTGCAGCAAAGAGTTCTAATGAATTTCATAGTATAATGTTTCTCAGGCATGGAAAGGTAATTGCGGAAGGATGGTGGGATCCGTATAAACCTGGACTCAAACACACACTCTACTCGACAAGCAAAAGCTTTACAGCTACTGCAGTGGGCTTTGCGGTAAGTGAACACCGGTTATCAGTCAAAGATAAGGTAATCTCCTTCTTTCGGGATGTGCTACCGGATACTGTAGGGCCATTTTTATCAGACATGAAAGTAAAGGATTTGTTGAGTATGTCAGCAGGACAAGATCCGGATCCGACTTTTAAAACGGTAGTAAGTGACACTAACTGGGTAAAATCATTCCTGGCAGTCCCTGTCGTGCACGAGCCTGGTACGAAATTTCTCTATAATACACTGGCTACATACATGCTCTCTGCCATTGTTCAGAAAGTTACGGGCGAAAAAGTTATAGATTTTCTTAAGCCTCGTCTCTTTGATCCATTATCAATTGAAGGGATGGACTGGGAGGTAGATCCGCATGGGATCAATACCGGAGGCTGGGGATTAAGACTTAAAACCGAAGACATGGCTAAATTCGGACAACTCTTTTTGCAGAAAGGGAGATGGAATGGAAAACAATTGCTCCCGGTTTCATGGATTGAAGAAGCTACATCCCTGAAGATTTTCCAGGCACCGGAAGCCCCTCAGTCCAAGAAGGATTCCAGTGACTGGATGCAGGGATATTGTTACCAGATGTGGCGCTGCAGACACAATTGCTACCGTGCCGACGGCGCCTATGGCCAGTATATTATAGTTTTACCTGATCAGGATGCAGTAATTGCAATTACAGCTGAAACAGCTGATATGCAGGATGAATTGAATCTCATCTGGGAGCATTTACTCCCTGCTATTAAATCCGGAACACTGACAGAGAATGTTTCATTGACCGAGCAACTGAATAAACAATTAGCCTCTCTGGCGCTTCCGTTGCCGGCACCAGGCAACGGATCTTCTGTTACTTCCAGTATCTCAGGTAAAACGTTCGTTTTTGAGTCTAATTATAAACATCTGAAAAATATGAACTTCCAGTTTAATGACAATATATGCCAGGTTACGATGGGTATTGATTCATCCGATTATAATTTTTCTTTTGGATCAGGCAGGTGGATAACCGGTGAAACATCCATGCCGGGTCCCAATTTATTATTAAATGCAAAGGCTCATCATACAGGTCTTCCTGCAGATATAGTGACAGGGAGTTTCGGGTGGAAAGATATTAATACACTTGAACTGGTGCTCCGATATATTGAGAGTCCGCATACAGAAACAATTGACTGTAAATTTGATAAGGATAAAATTTCAGTGGGTATCCACTACAGCAATATGCCCGGCAATATTCAGCCGGAAATAAAAGGGAAGATCACAGAATAATATTAATTGATTAAAATCAATTATGGAAGGGTAGCTAATGAACCTTCCCTGAAGAATCTTTCAGTTAGCCCTGTGATTCGACGTATCTCCTTGCCATCTCGGAGCATGTAACCCATTCGAAACCTGTTCCAAAAACCTTTTGTATGCGATCGGCAAGAACTATCAGTCCTTCCAGTCCCTGTTCGGTCCCTTGTGTAAAGAGTGACTGCCAGTGAGTTACTATCACAACAGGAAAGCCTGATTCTATTAACTGGTGTATCCTTCCTGTTTTGCCGTCAGGAGAAAGAAGTCTGTCAATGCCATCATTGATCATTTTCTGCCGCACCTTTTTGTCCGGAGAAATGTCCATGGACCAGAATATATCACCGGCGTTTGAAGGCACACTTACAACAACCTGACCACGCTCAGGATCCCGGTACTCGACAGAACATTGAACCGGGGGCTCATTATCTGATGCCGCATGCAGGAAGTACCATGTGAGTTTTCGTTTGAAAACATTCCATTGTGCATTTCCGAGAGCTTTAGCATACTTATTTTCAACATCTATACCGGAGACCCATGGAGATGTAATTCCAGTGGATTCTATGCCTACATTTCGGAGAATGGTGAAAGCAAGAGTAAAATATTCAACAATTTCTTCCTCTGGCGCCTGCGAAATCCAGGAATCTTCGTACAGATGACGTTGATATTTCCCGGTTTTGAGATCATATGAACTTAAGTGGGTCAGGAATTCGGGGGTTATGTCAAATTTTGGAGCAATCCTCTCTCGCATAAGCTTGAGAAACTCGATCAGATGATCCTGTGGTACCCGTTGAAGCGACTGATCAATACGGCCGAGACAACTTGGCATAGGTATCAGGGTAACCTTTCCACGAAGATTGAAATGGTCAAAAGTATCTGCAACACGCCTGGTGAATTTTGCGGGAACGAGAAAGGGTGTCTCATAACCCGGGAGCTCATAAAATAGGGGATCAACAGGAGATCCGTCATCAATAATCAATGAAAAGGGGATTTTGCCTTTGAACCCGGAATTAGAGGAGTGTTCACTGGCATCAGATAAATCTGCCGCCATTACTTTTCCAATTGAGCCGGCAAACGCTCCGGCGGCTATGCCTGTCCCGGCATATTTCAATAGTGTCCTTCGGTTCATTTTATTCATATTTTCTCTTTTGACTCATGAAATTACTTCAGTCTCAAATTTATATTAAAAACACTTTATCAATCGTAAATTTAAGAATAATACAATAATCAAGTCACCCTATCATGAGCTGTTCAACAAAAAATTGTAATCAGAAAGACATCAGTTTAACTCTGGGAGATCCCTAGCTCATCCACCAAACATCCTTAAGTTAGTGTAAATGAGACAGGTGGATTCGCTCGGGATGACAATGAATTTAAGGGAGAAAAGGGGGAAGGAAGCAGCGGCGATTCAACCGAAAATTGATTTTCTGATAAAATGAGTAATGAATCGCCGTTGCTTCCTTCCCCCAATACACCTCCAAAACCTGTCATCCCGAGCGAATCCACCCTCCGTTATTTTTGTAAGCTATAGGTCTAAGGTGGATGAGTGAGGGATCTATACGGTTAAAAAGATGTATACATAGATTAGTTTAGGGGGGCAGTGGGGTAATATCATGCAAGGATAACCCTTTGCGGTTAATGGTTTTTGCATTCAGCTTCTTAATATTTCAATCAATTCAAGAATAGCTTCTGTATCGATTGCATTTTTTACGGGAGAAAGTCCAAAAAGCGGCCTCACTTTATTAAGATCATCACTTGTTATAAGATCCTTTCCTATAATAATATTATAAATCAGGGCCGATTTAAGTGTATTGGATTTCACCCTGAAAGTATACCGGCTGTTTCGTGCAGGGAAAATATGTACAAATCTCCTGCGATTATCATGAAACTTCAAAGTCCACTGAGAATCGTCAGATAATCTGATAATCCTGAAGCAATCGACTCTTGTGCCGGCCCACACTGAGAAGCTTTCATATCCTGAAATATCCTTTTTTTTTAAAAATTCTGCCGCTTCCTTGCAAATACTCCTGGTTGACAAAAGTCCTGTATAGATATCCATCACTGATCCTCCAAGATGCCGGATTGTTTTGCTAAGAGACTGATCATCTGAATTATAATTATCAATATTAAGATTTATGAATTCTTTTATGAATCCAAGATGGTGCTTTATCGGATTAAACAAATATGGCTCAGGTATTTGATAATCAGCGTTCATACTGCAAAGATACATTAAAGGAAATAATAGCCTCAAAGGTTTGTCGCAATTGGATGCCGGAATTTTCAAATTCAATTACTTTTATAATAATAAAATTTGTATTTTTCATCTGATTTTGTTCAGCCTAATTTATCAACCTATATTTAAAATCAAATATTATGAAAAAGCTTAAAACCGGAATTTTGCTTTTATTAGTGACGACTCTGATTATTTCATGCGGAAAAACTAATAACAATGATCCTCTGTCCTTGTTTTCGGAAATCACAAAGAACCAGTCTCCCAATACTCTTTCCAAAAGGGAGATGAAAAATGGCTGGCAGTTGCTTTTCGATGGAAAGACAACCACAGGCTGGCATGGATATAATATGAAAATATTTCCTGATTGCTGGAAAATTGAGGATGAATCATTTACCATGAATAGTACAGGAGGACATGAAGATCAGGATATTATTACAAATCGGAAATATCGTGATTTTGTACTTAGTCTTGAGTATAAACTGACAAAAGGAGCCAACAGTGGTGTTATTTTCCAGATCGCTGAAGATACGATCTATAAGTTTCCGTATGAAACAGGTCCTGAATTCCAGGTAATTGATCATGAGAACTGGCCTGATAAACTGGAAGACTGGCAGATAAACGGTGCAAATTATGCAATGTATCCACCTATTGCAAAACCATACAAACCGGTTGGTGAATGGAATCAACTGCTCCTTTTTGTAAAAGGCAATGATGTTACACAAATACTCAACGGTGTAGTTGTGGTAAAATATGTAAAGAATACTGATGAGTGGAAAAAGTTGCGGAACAGTGGTAAATGGTCAGCCTTTCCTGATTGGGGAAAATTCGATGAAGGATATATTTCACTTCAGAACCATGGAACAAAAGTATGGTACAGGAATATTAAGCTGAAAGAGATCTAACCCAGTCTTAAAAAACTAAAAAATGTCAAATTCAGATAAAACCAGAAGAGGGTTTTTAAAAAAAGCCGGACTTGTCTCTGCAGGAATGACAATCATTCCATCAAAAGTTATGAGCGGGTTTGGGCATAAAGCCCCTAGTGATAAACTTAATATTGCAGGTGTTGGTATTGGAGGAAAAGGTCATGTTAACCTGAAAGGAATGTCAACTGAAAATATTGTTGCACTCTGTGATGTGGACTGGAAGTATTCCGATCTTTGTTTTAAGGATTTCCCGGGAGCAAAGAAGTATTGGGACTGGCGCAGGCTGTTCGATGAAATGTCAGGTTCGATTGACGGGGTGATGGTTGCTACAGCCGACCATACCCATGCGCTTATCGCCGCTCATGCACTGACACTTGGGAAACATGTTTATTGCCAGAAACCGCTTACTCATTCAGTGTATGAATCGAGGTTGCTTACAAAGCTTGCGGCAAAGTATAAGGTTGCCACCCAGATGGGTAACCAGGGTAATTCGAGTGATGGTGTCCGTCAACTCTGCGAATGGATTTGGAATAATGAAATTGGTGACATCAGGGAGGTTCATGCCTGGACAGATAGACCTATATGGCCGCAGGGTGTATCGCGTCCAACCAATGTGATGACGGCACCTAAAACACTCAATTGGGACTTGTTTATAGGGCCAGCTCCGACGCGTCCCTACAATGAGGTTTATACTCCATGGAACTGGAGAGGTTGGTGGGATTTTGGTACCGGAGCCTTTGGTGATATGGCTTGTCATGTTATGGATCCTATATACCGGACACTGAAGTTAGGCTATCCCGATAAAGTACGTGGCAGTTCAACGAGAATAAATACAGAGTCAGCCCCTCAGGCAGAGACTGTGGAATTTTCATTTCCAGCCAGGGAGAATCTGTCTAAACTAGCCTTGCCTCCAGTGAAAGTACACTGGTATGATGGAGGCTTGCTTCCCAACCTCTCAGATCTGCTTCCGGAAGGAGAGAATTTAATGGCTGACGGATTAGGCGGGTGCCTGTTTATAGGTTCAAAGGATACTCTTATGTGTGGCTGTGGTGGTTATAATCCGCGTTTGCTTTCAGGCCGGAAACCTGATGTAAAGCCTTACCTGAGAAGGATCCAGGGCGGATCTGTGTTTTATCCCGATGGTCCCCATGAGCAGGATTGGATCAGAGCAGCCAAAGAATCACCTGAGAGCAGAATACAGGGCACTTCGAATTTCGCCTATTCCGGACCTTTTAACGAAATGGTGATGCTGGGTGTTCTCGCAATCCGCCTTCAGGGACTCAATAAAGCACTTGCTTGGGATGGAGAGAGCATGAAATTCACTAATATTTCTGCGACAGAGGAGTTAAAAATAGTGAAAAGTGATGATTTTAAAGTTGTTGACGGACATCCTACGTTTGATAAAAAATATGAAACTTTCAATGCTCTGGAAAGTGCGAACGGATACATCAGGCACCATTACAGAGAAGGCTGGAAATTACCGGAAATGCCTGTTTAACAGTAAATAATATCTAAAATGGATCGAAGAAAATTTATTCAGAATACCTCACTATCCCTGTTAGGTCTGGCAGTATCTCGAAAGGGAACTTCAAAATCATTGATAAAAGAGAATATCAGGAAAAAGATAACCGTTGGAGC
>Ga0182010_10001124_pt1 | contig 14420 bp, 13 predicted proteins | sample 611E1MmetaG_FD_120488 | JGI IMG/M metagenome (GOLD analysis project Ga0182010, IMG submission 120488) | Permafrost microbial communities from Stordalen Mire, Sweden - 611E1M metaG | ecosystem: Environmental > Terrestrial > Soil > Wetlands > Permafrost | place: Sweden: Stordalen | collected...
AGTCTCAGGCCCGTCCGCCGGCCGAACACCTGACCTGCCGGCGGGGTCGCTCCGTCCTTGCCGAATTCACACCAAGGCGACATTGGGAAACACTGGCGGAGCCAGAACCGGCGAATCGGGTTTGCGGATCGAGAACCGGCCCGACACCGACCCAGCGGCCGCGCGCGGCAGAATCCCGCCAAACGGAGCGGTACCGCTTTGCCTGATGTCGGTCTGGCTTGAATTGGGAAGACGTGGCGGGGCCCGGCAGCCCGCCGCTCCGCTGCTCACCCGGGAGGCCTTTCCCTTCGCCTCGGTGCCACGCGGCCACTCCGCCCGTGACGCCAGCGCCCCGTTTCGTGCCCTTCGGACCGGCGCCGGGAAGCCCGCCGGCCTTAAGATGTGGCGGTCGTTACACCGCGGCCGCTTCATTGGGCTGCGTCTGAACATCCACGGAAGGCACGCATGAGTCGAACTCCGCGCATCGGCATCCTCACCGGCGGCGGCGACGTCCCGGGGCTGAACGCCGTCATCAAGAGCGTCGTCTATCGCGCAACCGAGATTGGCTACGAGGTCTACGGCATCCGGCGCGGTTGGGAAGGCCTGACCCACATGAAGCCGGGACCGGGCCCCGACCCCGACTACATCGTCCCGCTCGATCGCACAAATACCCGCTCGATCGACCGGACCGGCGGCACCTGGCTGCACACGTCCCGAACGAACGCGCGCAAGATGAAAGCCGGCAAGACTCCGGCACACATCGGGCCCGATCGACTCAAGCAGCTCGAAGTCACGGACGGCGTCTATAACTTCACGCCAATCGTCCTCGAGAACATCGAGCGGCTCGGCCTCGATTACCTGATCCCGATCGGCGGCGACGACACCCTGAGCTTCAGTCAGGTCCTTGCCGACAAGGGCGTCAAGCTCGTCGCCGTGCCAAAGACGATGGACAACGACGTCCAGGGCACCGAGTACTGCATCGGCTTCTCGACGGCCATCACGCGGGCCAAGGAAGCCATCAACCGCCAGCGGACCACGCTCGGCTCGCACGAGCGGATCGGCGTCTTCCGCATCTTCGGCCGCGACGCCGGCTTCACCGCGCTGTACACGGCATACGTCACCAGCGCCCGCTGCCTCATTCCCGAGTACGAGTTCGATCTCGATCACCTGGTCGAGTTGCTCGTCGAGGACAAGGGTAACAATCCGAGCCACTACACCTTCGCGATCGCCGCCGAGGGTGCGATGTGGCAGGGTGGCGAGCTCGCGGAGTACGGATCTGCCGACTCCTTCGGCCACCGGCACAAGGCCAACGTGGCCGAGGTCCTGGCCTCGGAGATCCAGGCGCGGTCCGGCCAGGAGACGCTGGCGAGCGAGTTGACCTACGACCTGCGCTCCGGCGATCCGGACGCGGTCGACTCGATGGTCGGCATCACCTTCGCCAACGTGGCCATGAACCTGATCGCCGACGGGATCAGCGGCCGAATGGTCGCCATCCGCGGCGGCAAGTACAGCCACTCCCCGCTTCCGAACCCCGATCAAGGCCCGCGCTCGATCGACATCCCCTCGATGTACAACACCGACCGCTATCGCCCGATCTACACCAACCGGATGGGCCTGCCGCTCCTGCTCGGCATCCCGGTCCCCGAGGATCCCTCCCTTCTCGAGTAATCCGCCCCACGCGATCGACTCGAAGGCCCCGGCGATCGCCGGGGCCTTCGAGCGGCCGGGAACCCGATCCGCGGCGCGCGTTTGACAATGCATGAGCGGCAAGGCACGGTTCACAAGTGATCAAATCATCATCTCCAACGCCTCTCCTGAATGGCCGAGACCTCCTGCGCGCCAATGGTCTGCCCGTCGAGGGACCGATCCTGTGGGGCAGGCCGGTCACAGGCGGCGGCCCCGGCGTCTTCATCGTCGAGCTGCCGGCGCCGCAACCGAAGGTATCCATCGACCCGAATGCAATCCGGGAGTGGCTGGACCGTGTCCCCGACCTGCGCCTCGACGGCAACCGCCCGACCGTCGCCGAGCTGCAATCGCGCCTGGCTTCGTTCTGGCAGCCCGGTCAGGCAATTCTGTTCATCGGCTCCAGCCAGAAGTCCGTGGCGGCCAGACTGGCCGGCATCTACAAGACGCCGCTCGGGGAGCGCCGCCCTCAGTCGTCCGGTTACTGGCTGAAGACGCTCCACGATCTCAACAAGGCTCGGATATGGTGGGCTCCGACGAGCGATCCGGAGCTCTACGAAGACACGCTTCTCTCGGCCTTCATCGAGGCCACCGGAGCGCCGCCCTATGCGGTCCTGGTGACTCCCAAAGGCGAGCGACGCGTGCACGGACTGAACGCGCCGCTGCACGACGACGCGCCGGCCAGGCCGGTCAAGATCGAGAAAGTGACCGTGCTGCCGGACGCGAACGAGAGCGACATGGAGTTGAGCAGCACGTCTATGCGAGCCCGGCCCACAAGACCGGCCTTTCTGGCCAAGCCCACTCGCCCCAAGGCGGCGCCCCGCAAGCCAACCAGGCTGCCCCAGCCTCAGACCGGGCCGTCGGCGATCGAGGCGCCCGTCGTTCGGCGCTCGTCGAAGGGCGCCGCGGCGGCGGGGGCCGGGAGCCAGGCCAGCGCCCCGACTCACCTCACGGCCGCGGGCCTGGCAGCCCTGCACGTCGAGCTCGAGGAATTGACCGCACATCGCCGGCCCGAGGTCATCGCCCGGATCAAGGCCGCCCGCGAGCTCGGCGATCTGAGCGAGAACGCCGACTACGAGGCCGCCCGTAAGGAGCAGTCGTTCCTCGAGGGCCGGGTGCAGCAGCTCGAGCAGATGATCAAGTCCGCGGTCATGATCGAGGCCAGCTCCGAAGGCGGCAGCGAAGTCGTGCTGGGTTCGACCGTCGTCGTCGAGACCGACCGCCACGGTGCGGAGACCTTCACGATCGTCGGCTCGGCCGAAGCCGATGCCGCCTCGGGCAAGATCAGCTTCACCTCGCCCATCGGACGGGCGCTGCTGGGCCGCCACCCCGGCGAAACGATCCGCGTCCAGGTGCCCGCCGGCACGGCCGATTACAAGGTGGTCGAGGTCCGCTAGCCTGAACAGCGGCCGGCAGACGTCGAGGCCGGGGGAGCGCGCCTAGGAGCTGGACGCAACGAAGACCGGCACGTCACCCACGGACAGGATCTTGTCCGGACCAAGATCGGCCCGGCTGCCGTTCACCACCAGGGAGACACTCACGTCGCTGGTGGCCGTAAGCATCGGCGTCCCCACCGCAACGGCGCCGTCTACGAGAGTGTCGCGTGGGACCTTCGCTCCGGGGATAGCAGGCGTCCCGTCGCCGTACAAGAGCAGCTGATTCATGGCGTGAGCCGAATCGATCGCACCGGGAGGCAGGCTTAATCGCACTGGGTCTATGACCTGCCAGGCAGTGACGCCGATCTGCTCGACGAGCACGTGGAATCCGCCATTGGTCGGGATCGTCTCGACGACCGGCAGCGAACCGCTGAACCGGACGACGACGCGCGGCGTGTTCGACCAGCCCGCCAGGCCAAACTGGTCGAACGATACGTCCACCATGGAGGCCGTCGACGGTCGAATGTCGACCGGCAAAGCGACGATCCATCGATCGGAGTCCGACTTGATCGAGGCTAGCTCGTCCGAGATCATCTTGAGCACGACCGGGCCCGCCAGGACGATCCCGCCGGTCTCGGCGCTCGAACCGTCGGCCTGACCCATCGTGACGAGGGGCATGAACTGGCCTGCGTACGAGCCTGTCTTGAGGCCGTAGCGGTTCGAGGCGAGAGCGTAATAGATGGCCTTGCCGGACTGGATCTGGACCTCCAGGCCAGGCACCGGCATGACTGGGATCGTCGATCCGTCGGGGGCGTAGTAGACGAACGCATCGCCCTGTTGGATGAAGCCTGTAGTGCGCTCCGAGGGCCCGACTGACGCCACGGGCGTGGCCGAAGCGCTCGGTTCCGGCGTACTCGAGGCGCCGCTGTCGCGGGGCTCAGTCGGGCGGGCAGTTGCGGACGCGCTGGTCGAAGGCGAACTGGGCTGAGGCACGGTGGTTCGCGCGCTCCCTGTCGCGACTCCGCCGACAACGAAGCCCGAGTCGAAGACTACGGCGACGACACCAACGCCGATGAGCACGAAGGCCGCAACGGTCAGAACTGCGACGACACGCCGCCTCGGTTCCATGGATTCCCAACTCCGCCTGCGGAGACCAGGTAGCAGTCTAGCGGCGTCGGCACGACACCTGGGGCCGCGCCTGTCGGCACCAGGGGCCGCGCCTGGCAACGGGGCCGAATGGCCCGCGCTCGCCGACCTGATGGCACTGCCCGTGCCCTGGGCCTAAACGCATGCTCGTGCAATGGACGATTACACCTCTGTCATCGCCATGCTCAATCACACATGGTTTGGAGCCGAGCTCTCACCCGAGACACAGGAGCGCCTGGCCAAGCTCGGTGAGATACAGGACTTCGAGGCGGATGAGGTGATCCTCCACGAAGGCGACGACGCCAGGGAAATGGGCATCCTCATCTGCGGTCGGCTGGCCTTGAGGACCTTCGTTCCCGAACGCGGAGCCGTCACGATCCTGAGCGTGGAGCCAGGCGACATCTTCGGTTGGTCCGCCGTCCTGGCCGACACTCAGGCTCAGTCCACGGTCGTGGCCACCGAATCCAGCCAGGCCCTCGTGATCGAGGGCACCCGGCTACGAGCGGCCCTCAAAGAAGACCACGCCCTCGCCGCCAGCCTCTACCCTCGAGTCCTGAAGGCGGTAGCCCGACGCCTCAGAGCGACCCGGCTGCAGCTTCTGGACCTGTTCGCTCGCTGACGATCCGATCAAGCCCGCCTCTCAGTCGTCTCCGCAGGAGGTGCCCGGAGCTGTGATCACGAGCCCTGCCCCTAGCCCGACGGCCGCGGCCAGGCAGTGGTTTCTGGCCCGCGGAGACCTGGGTGCCCTCGTCGAGGCTATCCGCGGAACCGGCCGACGCGTCATCGGCCCCACGATTCGGGATGGGGCGATCGTCTACGACGAGATCCAGGCAGCTGCCGATCTGCCCGCTGGATGGCGAGACCAGCAGAGCGCCGGACAATACCGGCTGGAGCGCAGCACCGACGAACGGACCTTCGGCTACTCGGTGGGGCCAACGCCCTGGAAGCGTTTCACCTTCCCCCCCAACCTGCCCATCGCAACGGCCCATCGCACCAACACCGTCGCCTTCGACCAGCCCGTGCCGGACGTACCTTCGCTCGCGTTCCTCGGCGTTCGCGCCTGCGAGATAGCTGCCCTCGGAATCCAGGATCGCGTCTTCCTGGGCGGCCAGTTCACCGACGAGGACTTCCGGGCTCGGAGGTCCGCCGCCTTCATCGTGGCGGTCCAGTGCTCCACCTCGTCGAGCACCTGCTTCTGCACGTCGATGGGGACGGGTCCGGAGGTTCGCGGCGGGTACGACATCCTCCTGACCGAGCTGGACGAGGGCTTCGTGATCCAGACAGGATCGCCGGGCGGCGCCGCGATCGTGGCCGAGCTGCCCACTCGCCAACCGTCTCACGCCGAGGTCGGTGCGGCGGTGGACAGCGTCGAGGCGGTCCGGACGCAGATGGGCGAGCCGCTGCCGATGGCCGGCATAGACGAACGCCTGAAGCTGCAACTTGACCACCCCCGCTGGGCTCAGGTCGCGGAGCGCTGCGTCGAGTGCGGCAACTGCACCATGTCCTGCCCGACGTGCTTCTGCACCTCGGTCATCGAAGAGTCCGACATGGACGGAAAGTCCAGCAGGACCGAGCGTCAGTGGGACTCCTGCTTCGATGTCGCCTTCGCGAAAGTGGCCGGCGGCGATTTCCGCGCCAGGCCTCGCGATCGATATCGCCAGTGGCTCACGCACAAGTTCTCGACCTGGTTCGACCAGTTCGGCAGTTCCGGCTGCGTCGGTTGCGGTCGTTGCATCACCTGGTGCCCGGTCCGGATAGATGTGCGCGAAGAGCTCGCGGCAATTGCGCCGCCCATCGCGCCGGTCGTTCAACCGGTGGCCGTGGAGCCGGTCGCGGCCAGTCCGGGGACCTTCTCCATCGCCCGCCTCGCGTCGATCAAGGCTGAGACAGAGGACACGACCACCCTCTCGCTGACGGACGTGGATCCGGCATTTCTCGGTGGCCGGCCGGGGCAGTTCGTGATGATCGCGTTGCCGGCCTTCCCGGCCGTGCCCATCTCCATCTCGCGCTTCCGGTCCAACGGCATCGACCTCACCATCCGGGCCGTTGGGGCTACCTCCACAGCGCTCGTGAACCTGCACCCGGGCGCCAGGGTGGGCCTGCGCGGTCCGCTCGGCACGTTCTGGCCGATCCAGGAAGCCTACGGCCGGCATGCCGTGGTTGTCGCCGGCGGCGTCGGCCTCTCGCCGCTGCACGGCCTGGTGGACGCGCTGGTGGCCAACCACGATCGCTTCGAGTCGATATCGCTCTTCTACGGCTCACGCACGCCCGAGGAGCGGCTCTTCCGCGACGACCTGGCAGCCTGGTCCGCCAGCAAGGAGATCGACGTTGCCGTCACCGTCGACCGTGCCGGTCCTGAGTGGAAAGGTCGCGTCGGCGTCGTCACCACGCTGTTCGACATGATCTCCTGGGATTGCACCAAGGTCACGGCCTTCGTCGTCGGACCGGAGCGGATGATGCAGGCCTCCGTCCAGGGATTGATCTCCAAGGGCGTCCCCGCCGACCGTATCTGCGTCTCCATGGAACGCCACATGGAGTGCGGCATCGGGCTGTGCGGGCACTGCCAGATGGCCGGTCGTTTCGTCTGCAAGGACGGCCCGGTCTTCCGCCTCAACGACCTCGGCGACATGTTCAACCGCGAGGGAATCTGATGGCAACCGCAGGCAGAACCGCTCGACCGCGAGTTGCCGTGGCCAAGTTCGCCTCCTGCGACGGCTGCCAGCTCACCATCCTCGACCTCGAAGATCAGCTGCTCGAGATTGTTTCTCGCTTCGACATCGTCGAGTTCCCGGAGGCGACGTCGCGCCGCTCGCCCGGTCCGTATGACATCGTCTTCGTCGAGGGCTCGATCAGCGCACCCGAGCACATCGACGCCATCAAGGAGCTGCGCAAGCAAGCCCGCATCCTGGTCGCCATCGGGGCCTGCGCCACGGCTGGTGGCATCCAGGCCATGCGCAACTGGGCCGACCACGACGCCTATCGAGCTGCCGTCTACGACCACCCCGAGTGGGTCGAGTCGCTGGCAAAGGCGACTCCGGTAGCCGAGCACGTCAAGGTGGACCTGGAGCTCCGCGGCTGCCCGATCGACGGCGGCCAGCTTCTCGAGCTGATGACCGCGGTTCTGGTCGGTCGCCGACCCCAGATCCGCGAGGAGGCCGTCTGCCACGAATGCAAGCGCAAGGGCACCGTGTGCATGGTCGTCGCCACGGGCCGGGCTTGCATGGGCCCGGTCACTACGTCCGGGTGCAACGCTCTCTGCCCGACCTACGACCGCGGCTGCTACGGCTGCTTCGGACCGCGCACAAACGGCAACGCAAAGAGCTGGAGCAAGGGGCTGCTGCGCTCGGGCCGCCCGCCGGAAGAAGTCTGGCGGCTGTTCGCGGGCTTCACGGGCTACGCCGAGCCGTTCCGCTCGGTCATCACGGAACTCGGCAAGGCCAAGGCCAAGACGTAGGCGGGGCCTACCGGGGCGATTGAGACCCGGTCACGTCCGCCGGTTCCATGCCTCGCAGGTCAGTCCGTCGGAACCCCAGCTGCGGGCGCCACTTTTAGCCCGCCAGGGCCAGCAGTGCCGCCAGGGCGAGCAGTACGAACCCGGCTATCGCCACCGGGGCCCTCCTGCCCACGCGACCCACCACGATGAGGACGGCCGCGACCACCGCGGCGATGAAGGGCAGGTGAGGGAACACGGTGGTCCTCCTTGGCGGTGTGAGTGGACGGCCAAACGGGCGTCGCTACGCCCCACGGAAGGCGTCCCAGAACCGGACGCGTGCCCCAGACGCAGGGCCGAGTTGGCGTATACGCGGCCCGCCAGCGCCGCAGCCCTTCGTCAGTGGCGGTCTCATGGTCGCATCGTCGGGTTGAGCCGATCCCTCGTCAAGAACTACGACCCAGTTCACGGGTTCTCAGTCGCGGCACGCGATCTGGCGCGCGAGATTGGCTGGCCGGGATCGCACAGCCGTGTCAGGATCTGGACATGAACGAAAGTGAGAAGGATGCCCGGCCACCCGGACGCGACGAAGTCTCCCGGCGGCCACTGACTCGGACGCGGCGCCAGACCACGGGCGAGCCCTCGATGGCCCGCGAGCCTGACTACCAGACCGGCCGGCCGACCAAGATCGCCATCGTTGGCGTCGGGACGGTGGGCTCGACCTTCGCATACACCCTGCTGCTGTCTGGCATCGCCTCGGAGATCGTCCTCGTCGACCTCAATCATGAGCGCGCGGAGGGCGAGGCGATGGACCTGAACCACGCCGTGCCGTTCGCGCATCCGACGAAGATCTGCGCCGGCACGTACGCCGATTGCCAGGGCGCCGCAATCACCGTCATCGCCGCGGGCGTTGGCCAGCGCCCCGGGGAGACTCGTCTGGAGCTGGTCCGTCGAAACGCCGCGATCTTCGCCCAGATCGTGCCCAGGGTCGCCGAGGCCAACCCCGAGGGGATCATCGTCGTGGCTACGAACCCGGTCGATGTGCTTACGTACGTCACCCTCAGGCTGGCCGAGCTGCCCGCCCAACGCGTCTTCGGGTCGGGAACGATCCTGGACACGGCCCGCTTCCGCTACATGCTCAGCGAGCACCTGGGCGTGGACCCGCGCAGCGTCCACGCCTACATCATCGGCGAGCACGGCGACAGCGAGGTGCCGGTCTGGTCGCTCGCCAACGTGGCCGGCATGCGTCTGCCCTCCTTCTGCGCAGAGAACGGAATCCCGCTCAGCCCGGACACGATGGAGCGGATCTTCCGCCAGACCCGCGACGCCGCGTACGAGATCATCAGTCGCAAGGGGGCCACCTACTACGCCGTGGCCGCGGGGCTGATGCGGATCACCGAGGCGATCCTGCGCGACCAGAACACGGTGCTGTCGATCTCGAGCCTGGTCACGGACTACTACGGCATCGACGACGTCTGCCTCAGCCTGCCGACCGTCCTCGGGCGGCGAGGAATCGAACGAGTGCTGCGCCTCGACCTCAGCCCGCGCGAGGCCCGAGGCGTGCGCAAGTCGGCCGACGTGCTGCGCCATACCATCGACTCGCTGGAGGAGGTCGCCGAACCGGCCTGAGTTGGGGGGCCTGCGCCCCCCGCGGCACCGCCCCTACCGTGGCAGCGGGTGCTCCTGGATTGGCGTATCCCAGTGTGCTTCGACCAGCTCGAACCGCCGTCGTTCCTCGCGAGCCAGCTTCTCGGCGTCGGGGTAGAGCCGGGCCACGACGGCAGGGTCGGAGTGATCTTCCATCGATGCCCAGTCGCGGTAGGTGATCCTGACCTCGAAGGTCCAGTCCCCGCGACCATCGCCGTGGAAGCGCGGCACGTAGGCCCGCACGTCTAGAAGCCGGCCCGACTCCATCTGGGCCCGCAGCAGCGGCCAGTGGTTCCGCTCGAACAACTCGACGAACTCGTCCTGGAAGCCCCAGCGGATCTTGTAGAAGTACTGGACCGTCACGGGCTTGCCGGCGTCGGCCATCTCCAACTCCTCCTCTGAACCCGGCAACGCCGGGCTTCGAACAACCAGCCGATCAGCCGAACGATCGTCCGCGGGCCGGCCGGGCCAGCCTACACGCTCCGGCGCGAGCCCGCCGAAGAGGCGACGTTGGGCCGCCTCCCAGTTGCCGCTGGGCCCCCGTCGGGGCTCGACTCGGTCGTCGGGTGCCTCGCCGAGCGTCCGGCGCCAGGCCGCAAGAGCCGGGCCGGTCGGACGACGAGGAGCCGCCCCAGGAGTCGTGCCGTTCCGTCGTGGATCCGGGGCGGCCGCTTCCGCCGGCCCGGGCGGTCGAGTCCCTTTGGCGGCACCCAACGCACCCTTCGGCACCGCGTTCCGGTGCCCGCCGGCACTCCACCCGCGCCCCGCCCCCGGCGATGCTTCGTACAATCGCCCGACCTCGCCGCTCGTACGCCGAGGTCGTGGACTGAGCGTCCAACAGTCCCTACCGAGAAGACAAACATGACAGGATTCCTTCCCCCGCGGGCCACGCCCGACTCACCGGCCTCCGAAAGGACACCGCTCCAGCAGCGCCTGGAAGGCCTCGATGGCAGCCACGCCGCCGCGCCTCAGCTGGGCTTCATGCTCGCCGGGGCACAGTGGCGAGACTCATGGCTCCACGGCTTCCGCAGCCTGTACCTGGTCATGGAGGTCATCCTCCTCGGACTCGCCGGCGGCCTGCTGGTGTCGATCCTCAATCTGGACGTGAAGCGGGCTTGGGTGCCTGCCGTGCTCCTGGTCGTGGACGCCGTCGGCAGCCTGATCCTTCTCGCCCGGATGCGCCGCGCGGCCCTCGGCCTCGGCGACGACGTCCGCTTCTGGCATCGCGAGATCGTCCGAGCGGAGCGAGAGCTGCCACCGCAGCGCCGCGTCTTCACTCGCTTCAAGCTGCTGCAGCGTTCGCGCAACCACGCCGACACCGACGAGCTGGCCGCCGTTGCCCTTTCCCCGGACGGCCTGGACGAGGTCGGTTTGGATCGGCTCGTCGAGCCTTTCAGCGCCAGCGCCACCCGCCGGCTGATCGAGAACCGCGTTCCGGCGCTGATCGCCGTGCTGTGGGTTTCCTGGGTGATCGCCGGCGTGGGGGCGCTCTATCTCCGCGCCTCGGGCTTCATTCCGTGACGGTCTCCCGCAAGTTCGCGTAGACGCGCCTGGTGCCGGCGACGAGCCGCTCGAGCGACCGGATGCGCGCTCGACTGAAGGACACGGAGATGGTTGCCCGCCGGACCTTGAGGCGGTCGGCGATCTCCGACTGGCGCAGGTTGTCGATCAGGGCCAGCCGGGCAACCGTGCGCTGGCGCTGTGTCAGGCCGTCCAGCATGTCCACGAGGGCCGGCGTCAGATCGGCGAGCAGCGCGTCCACATCGGCTTGACCGGTCACGATCACGAGCCGCTCGTGACCGGTGCGAGCCTCGACCATCGCTTCGCGGGCCACCACGAAGGCGTGCCCCGTTCGCTCCATGGCAGGGGCTCTGCCCTCGGTGGGGTCCGGGTCCACCTCGCCCCGCACGGCCACCCAGCGCATGCGGCGTCCTCCCGGCCCAAGAGCCGCCAGCAGGACGGCCTTGACCGGATCGGCGGCTGGAGCAAGCAACCCCTGGATCTCGTCGCCCCCGGTGAATCCGAACGGCGCGAGCCGCTCATCGCCGTACGCCGCGTCGAGCTCGACGACAAGATCGCGCAGCCAAGCTGTCGATCCGGCACTGTCGCGCCGCGACCCCAACACGTCGCCGAAGAGAATCGTCCCCGTGCACACTGTCATCCGATTCAGGCTAACTGCCGCCCGGATAGCCGTCAATGACTATCGACGCCTCAGGTGGCCGACGAATGGCATCCTCACCGGCCGGTCCGATCGTCGCGCGATGCGCAGCGCTCGGGACACCGTGTCCCGGCACGGTATGGAGCGGCTATTCTGAACCGGTGACGGCCGAAACCCACGCTCCGGGCCAGCCCGGCGCTTCCACGCCATCGATCCCGCTCAACCCCGGGCGCCGCGACCTGGGCATGCGGGCGACCATGATCTTTCCGGACCGGGAGATCGTGGAGCGCTACTACGTCCCGATCATCTACACGGCCTGCCGGACCTGCTATTCAGAGCTTGCGCCCGACGACATATTCGAACGGGCCGTCGACGGTCGAATCGCGCCGGAGAAGCAGCGGGAGCTGATCGGCCGGGTCATCGAATCCGGCCACGGCAGCACCATCGAGCACGTGGTCTTCACCTTCGCCATAACCGGCGTCAGCCGCACGCTCAGTCACCAGCTCGTCCGCCATCGGGCGGGCGTCGCCTTCGACCAGCAGAGCCAGCGCTACGTCTCGTACAAGAAGGGCGCCTCGACCATGCTGCCCGGCACGATCGCAGACGCCGACCCGGCACTGCTCGAGCGCTTCGAAGACCAGGTGGAGGGCGCCCTCGAGCTGTACACGGAACTCGTCGAGGCCGGCATCCCCGGCGAGGACGCGCGTTTCGTCTTTCCCAACGCCACCCGCACGAACCTCGTGATGACCGCCAATCTGCGGGCTCTGATCCACATGTCGGGGCTGCGGCTGTGCACCATGGCACAGTGGGAGATCCGGCGTCTCTTCCAGCTCGTTCGGCACGAGGTCTTCACCGCCAGCCCCTTCCTGGGAAGTTTCCTCGCCCCGAAATGCGTGGCTCTGGGCTACTGCGACGAGGCTGGCAACCGCGACGAGCATTGCCCGATCAGGCCTCACAAGGACAAAGTACTGGGGGCCTGGGCCGAGAAGACCCGCGCCAATCGCCCTGCCGGATCGAATTCAACCCAGTAAGAAGCCGCCGGGGCTCACGAAGACCCGGACCGTCGTCCGTCGGCCAACCTGCGGCGGTACGGACGGCGGTTGGTCCTGGTACCTCCAGCCGAGTGCCCGCCCGCAACGCCCGGGCCATGATTCGATCGACGAAAAGGATCTCGTTTCTGTCCTCAGGACCCTCGACAACGGTTCGCGGCCCTGAGGCCCGGCGACGAAGCGCCTGGCAGTCGCAGTGGGGTAGTAACCTGAACGGGAATCTCCGGCGCCCGGCCGGAGCCCGGCGAGACAGACCAGGGGAGATGAGCGTGAACGACACGGCCGCGCGTCATCCGAACCGATTTATGGCGGACCTCACGCAGGCCATGCGTTCGACCGCCGAGACGGCGCGGCAGGCGACGATCGATCAGTGCCAGGCGGACGCAAAAGAGTACACAGAGAAGCTGCATGCGCGCACGGATGACGAGGCCGCCTCCCTGCGGAAAGCCGCCGAAGCGGACGTCAGCGCCATTCGCGACTGGTCGAAGGCCGAGGTGGAGCGCATCCGAGTCGAGACCGAGCAGCGCATATCGCGCCGCCGCGAGCTTCTCGAGCAGGAGCTTCAGGAGTACAACTCCGCGATCGAGTTCGAGATCGAGCGCGTCCAAAAGCGCGTCACGACCTTCGAAGAGGAAGTCGCCAACTTCTTCGAGCAGCTCCTCCAGGAAGCCGATCCCACGGTATTTGCCGGCATGGCCGCCCAGATGCCCGACCCGCCGTCCTTCGACGAGAGCGAACGTGGCAGCATCGCGGCCGATCTGCAGGCGCGCCGCGATCAGATCATGCGAGCCGATGCCGAAACTGGCGCCGCCACCGTCGCCGAAACTGGCGCCGTGGCCAGCGCCGAAACTGACGCCACCACTGACGGGCCGGCCGCGGAACCGGCGGCCGCCCCGGCCGAGGAATCGGCCCCTGCAAGTCAGATGGCGCCTGTCAAGCCCGCTCCAATCGAGTCGACCCGGGTCGTCGTGGTTGGACTCGTCAGCGTTGCCAGTATCGCCACTTTCAAGCGACAGGTCGGCCGCCTGCCCGGCGTCAAGAACGTCGGCGTGTCGTCCGGACCCGACGGCGAGTTCATCTTCACAGTTGGTCATGACTCCGAGACGTCGCTCAGCACACTCATCCCCACCCTGCCGGCCTTCCAGGCGCGGGTTGTGACTGAGCGCGACGGCGTGCTCAACGTCTCCGCGCACGATCCCGAGGCGGAGGGCTAGACTTCACCGAACGGCTCTGGTGCCACAGGGAGACTCCGTCACGTGCCACGGTCAGCAGTCGCTATCGCCCTACCGCCAGCCGAGTTCGCCGCAGTCAGCGCGCAGCTTGCCGAGGCCGGATATGACGCCATCTACGTCGAGACAGCGGAGGACCTCGAGGTCCTGCTGACCAAGCGCCGCGACATCGGCGTGGCCATTCTCGACGGTGAGAACGACTTCGACCGGACGCTCGAGATGTACTCGCTGCTCCACGAAGAGGATCGCAACATCCCCGCCCTGATGGTGGTCGCGGCCCGAGCTCTCGATCGTATGAGCCTGGCCGGCAAGGCGCGGGTCAACGACGAGTACTTCACGCGCCCGTATTCGGCCGAGTCGCTGCGGTGGCGCGTCGAAGCCATGCTCATCCGGGCCGAGATCCCAGCCGAGGACATCAGGAGCGGCATCATTCAGACAGGGTCGGCGGCGCCGACCGCCGACTCGCACCGCGGCCAGATCGTCATCGTGTTCAATCCCAAAGGCGGCGTCGGCAAGACCACCATCGCCGTCAATGTAGCCGCGCTCTTGCAGGTCCGAAAGGCCCAGCGCGTCCTGCTCGTCGACTGTGACACAGTCACCGGCCACGTGGCGTCGTCGCTCGGGATGGAGAACGTCCGGACCGTGGCGGACGCCTGGACCGAGGACGCCGATACCGGCGTGACGGAGTCCTTCTCGGAGATCGCGTCGCCGCACCTGAACGGC
>Ga0182010_10001126_pt1 | contig 14405 bp, 18 predicted proteins | sample 611E1MmetaG_FD_120488 | JGI IMG/M metagenome (GOLD analysis project Ga0182010, IMG submission 120488) | Permafrost microbial communities from Stordalen Mire, Sweden - 611E1M metaG | ecosystem: Environmental > Terrestrial > Soil > Wetlands > Permafrost | place: Sweden: Stordalen | collected...
GCTACCAGCATTCAGCGATCAGCAATTGTATTGATAAGGTATATCCCTTTTCAACTGCGGTTAAAATGGACCTGAGCTTCTTCTATTTCAGAAAGTATGAGGCAATAATCAGGAAAATACGCAAACGAAATATTATGTTATTTCTAAGTTTAAAATCCGAATATTTAAACAAAGAGACGTGCAAAATACCTCTCTACCCTGAGATTGCTTCGCTTCGCTCGCAAAGATATGCGAAAACCGGGGGTGACAAAATCGGCTTGACTATCATAGAACAAATGTACTAGTATGACAAAGAAGCGTTCAGCGCTCAGCAAAAACGACTGACAGCCAGGTCTTGTTGAATACTAATCGTCGGTCTCAATGCGGTTATTGTGAGTTTGCGGAATATGAATGATCGTGTAGCGGATTTGCCCCCTGAGTATTGCCAGTATCAAGATGACGGTTGTGAATTTGCTTCCTCCTGTTTGAACTGCCCTTTGCCAATCTGTGTATATGATGAGCCGGGCGGCAAGCTGAAACTGCAAAAAAGACGGCGGGCGGTTGAAATGGAAAGACTCCATACGCATGGAGGAAAAACCATCATGGAATTAGCGCGGATTTACGGCGTGAGTTACCGCACTGTTCAGCGAGCGTTAAAGGCAGTTTCTCAAAATGAGCAAAATGTCGAAGGAGTAGAACTGTGAATTTAGATTTTAAACCCGGTGATTTGAACCGGCGGGATAACGACAGAATACGGCGGTATAAAGAACTGCTGGATTTTTACCAGGGGATACAATGGCCAGGCCGGGAAAGATACGGCGAGAAACGTTTGACATTCAATTATGCACGGGTGGTCGTGGACAAAATGGCTTCTTATCTAATGGCCGGTGTGAAATTTGTGGTTGACCCGCTGCAGGATTCAGTGGAAGGCCGGGACAAGGCGCGCCGGGCTGAGGCAGCATTGCAGCTGGTCTACGAAGATAACGGACTGGAACAACTGGATTTTGAAACGGAAGTTGATTGCGCGGTGCTGGGAGATGCTGCCTATAAGGTTATCTGGGATACAGAGAAGGCCGGAGTCAGAGTAACTGCTCCGGATATCCAGGGAATTTATGTCTGGCACGGCGGGGATGACGTGGAAAAGGTCTGGCGGATGGCCGCGCGCTATTACCTTGATGCTGAAGCGGCAGTAATGATGTATGGCATCAAGCCGAAAGCTAAAACAACCACTGTCGTTGAATTATGGACCGGTAATGAATTTGAACTGTGGGTGGATGATGTCCGTTTGGAGAAGAAAACCAATCCATACGGCTTTATCCCTTTTGTTATTTTTCCTAACCTGCGTGAGCCGAAAAAAACCTGGGGTATCTCCGATCTGACACAAATGATGGAACCGCAGCGGGAGTTTAACCGGGCAATGTCGCAACTCTCACGAATTCTGGAGTTATCAGGCAATCCGGTGGCAGTGCTGGAAAATGTGGAGGAATCGGAGGATATCGCGGTAAAACCCGGCGCAGTCTGGAATATTCCGGAAGATGCCAAAGCCTACCTGCTGGATTTGCTGCAAGGCGGCGGGGTCCAGCTGCACCTAGATTATATCAATCTGTTATACCGCACTTTACATGATGTTTCAGAGTCGCCGCGGGCGGCTTTCGGCGGCAATGAAACGAATTTATCAGGGGTGGCGCTGGAGATCGAACTGCAGCCGCTGCTGCAAAAAGTCAGCCGTAAACGAGCCATCAGGACAGTGGCTTACAACCAGCGAAACCGGATGATATTGCAGTTACTGGAGAAATATTGCGGCGAGGATTTTGGCGATTATCGATTGCGGGTGGTCTGGAGTCCGGTCATGCCGCGGGATATGGCGCAATTGGTGGCGAATGAACAAGTGCTGGTACAAGGCGGTATCCATTCGCGGCACACTGCCATGTATGAAGTGGGGGTGAAAGACCCGGACACGGAATTCGCCCGCTGGCTGGAAGAAAGGGACGCCATTTTGAAAATGAATCGTGATTTAAATATCAAACCCTCTAAAAACGCGTTCGGAGAGTGAGTGATGGCGTTGTATTTAGTGCGGGAAGAAGAATAAAAGTCAGGAGGAAAAATTTGACAGAGGAAACAAGCAAAGAAAACGGACAGGTAAACAGCCAACCGGAGCAAAAGGCAACCGAGTATGAGCGGATTATCGCGGAAAAAGAGAGCGAAATTACCGCACTGAGAAAATCAGAGGGCGAACTGAAAGAACAATTATCGGCTGCAAACAAATCGCTGGAGGAGGCAGTGGCCAGTTACAAAGAAAAGGTAATTCAGATGAATCCGGGGATCACGGAAAAAATGATCGACGGGAACTCGATCGCAGCCGTGGAAAAAGCGGTGATAGAGGCGATTGAATTTGTCGATAAAGTAAGGAAATCGGTAGAAAAAGAAATTCAGAACAAGCGGGTGCCGGCCGGCGCGCCGGGCCGACGAGCGGCCGATGTCTCGGCGATGTCCGCGCGGGAAAAAATACAATATGCGATCGGAGGTAAAAAGTAATGGCGTTAACATTAGCGGAAGCATCCAAATTATCTAATGACATGCTGCTCCAGGGTGTAGTGGAGACAATCGTGAAGGAATCCCCGATTTTACAAACGATGCCGTTCATAGAGATTGTCGGCAACGGGCTGACATACAACCAGATGAGAACTCTTGATTTTTAAGTTTTGTCAATTGTTGCGACCTGTAATCAGGAAAAAACGCTGTCAGACGTCGATTTCTACGATGTAGGTGACACCTGGACGGAGTCTACACCGACCTTCGACCAGAAAATCGCTAACCTTAAGATCATGGGCGGCGACGCGGATGTCGATAATTTTGTGAAAGCGACGCGCAGCAACGTCCAGGACCTGGAGGCTGCGGTGATCGAATTAAAGGCCAAGGCACTTAAGAACAAGTTCGAAGATTGTTTCATATACGGTGATTCCGCCGGTAATCCTAAGCAATTTGACGGTTTAAGGAAGCTGATCAATACTGCGACGACCAGTGGGCAGCTGATCGCCGCGGGTGCGAGCGGTGGAACCCTAACCCTCTCTATGCTGGATCAATTGATCGATGCGGTCAAGGGCGGCAAGCCTGATATGTTGCTGATGAGCAGGCGCTCACGGCGTAAGGTCAATGCGCTGGTGAGAGCTTCGGGCGGAATGATGGAGTCCAACCGCGACAACTGGGGCAATTTCGTCCAGTACTGGGACGGCATTCCCATTGCGGTCAGCGATTTCATCATGGACACGCATGTGGTTGCCGGCAGCGTGGAGACGGCAATGACCGGTGGCGCCTGCTCGTCTATTTACGCTTTACAGGTGGGTGAAGGCGCAGTATGCGGACTGACCGCACCCGGCTTTGTCACGGTCGAAACGATCGGTTCGCTGGAGACGAAGGATGCCAGCCGGAACAGAATTAAATGGTACGTATCACTTGCGCTTTTTAGTGCGGTCAAGGCCGCCGCACTGATCGGCGTACAGGATAGCTAAGCAAATAGCTCTCAGCTATCAGCTTTCAGTTTAAGTCTGAATGCTGATAGCTGAAGGCTTGTTTTTGGGAGTGGAAGATGAACTTAATCGACATGAGAACGATCGTCAGGCGGGATTTACACGATGAAGATAGCGCAAACTACCGCTGGACAAACGATGAACTGGATAGGCACATTACGCACGCGGTGAAAGATTATTCCGAGGAGGTTCCTTATGAACAAAAAGCGGTTAAAACGACCACTTTCGGTAGCAGAGAAATCGATATTGCTTCTTTGAGTGACCGGATTAATGTGGAAGCCGTGGAATTTCCGGCCGGTTATTTTCCCCGCAGATACCAGCGTTTTTCCCTGTGGGGAGACACTATTACGCTGCTTGGGATTGATATTCCGGACGGCACAAATGCCTTTATTTATTATGGTAAACTGCACACTTTGAATGTAAGTAATTCCACCATCGCCGCACGCCATGAAGACTTGATTGCCACGGGCGCTTGCGGGTACGCAGCAGTGGAATGGGCAATATACGCGGTCAATCGGGTCAATATTACCGGAAATACTGTTACGGCCGAATTGCTGGGATGGGGGCGGGAAAAACTCGACTTTTTCGATCTGGAACTAAAAAAACTAGGCAGAAAGAACCGGGTTAGAGTGCGTTCACTTTACCGGCCGTTTTGTTTGCCGGTAACGAAAAGCACTGATTACGGTCCTTAATAAAGGTAGTAAAAAATGAATCTAGGAAAATATTTTTGGTAAAAAACCCATGGTTCTTGGACATATATTCTGCGGGATGCCCGGAACAGGGCGGATGGTTTGTAGATGAGAACTTTATCAACGACCTTATTGATGGCACAGCAGGCGGCCAGCCAGACGCCGTACATAAAAATCGAAGTGAAAAATAAACTGACCGGGGTTGTCCGGCTGGATTGGGAAAGGTTGTACTACGGTGCGGAAACCGAATACTTGCACGGGGTGACTGCAGTTAGCGACGGTTCATTAATCAGAGCAAGAATCACCCTGCCGGGGGAAGGCGGCAGTCTTTACCACCAGAGAATTGCTAATCCCGGCCCCCAGTCTAATTTCAGCGCCTGGACTTGCGCCAACCAATTCAATTGTCTGGCGGTGGCGCTGGCGGCTTACGGCGCGGAGGTTTCCATTTTCTGGATCAACGGCAGCCAGGAACTAAAACGGCTGAAAAGCAATGATTACGGAGCAAGTTGGGCTGCTCCCGAATTTCTCGGTTATTCGCTGTCAACAGATATTCACAGTCTGACGGCGGCATATAAACCAAACGGAGATCTGGCTGTCTTTATTGCGGAGATGAACTTCCTCACGGTCAAACAGTACATCAACGGCGGTTGGCAGGAGATGGTTTTCTGGAACGATAGCACCTGCCTTATTTCCAGCGCTGCGGTAAGCTATCACGGCGATTGGAACCTGCTGGCGACCGGGCAGGATGCTGATAAGAATTACAAGGTTTGGTCGTTGACTTACGGCGACGGCGGCGCGGTTCTGGCCGGTACATGGTCGTCGTTGCAGGAATTGGCTTCCGCGCCTGCGGGAGGAGATTTTGAATATGGTTCTGTCTTTCTCGACCGCCCTGATGTTAACCGCGCTTTTTACGTGGAAAAATTCAGCGGCACGCAGAGTTATCTACGGCCCTTCGGCACGCAATCTGTCCTTGACTCTTTGTTTACGGACAATCTGTGGTGTGAACCGGAACCGTTTAATCTTTCGACAGAATACGGCCTGGCAATTACTCACTCCGGCAGTTACTGCTGGTTATCGACTGCTAAAGGCGTCTGGAGGGCTAGCCTGGTGGAATCCTATCTGGATGTGACTGCAGATACGCTGGCGGTGGAATTGGATACTGCGCCCAACGACGGCCGACTTCTAATCGAGCTGAGAAATGACGATTGCAAGTATCGCGCACCGGGACAAGACGGACTGGCATTATTAAGAAACGGCAGCCAATTGGAATGCAACCTGGGCTATGTTACTGCGCAGGGGAAGGAAACAAATATCGGACCCGTCTTCTGGTTGGACAGCTGGGAACATGCCAGCGCCGGCGGTAAAAGCAGTTTGACACTGCAAGGTGTAGACGGCTGGCAATTGCTAAAGAGCTGGCGCGCCAGGTATCAGTTCCGCTGGAACAAAGATACCGATGAAATGCCGGTAAAACAGATACTGGCGTTTGTTTTCGGACGGATCGGCTTGAAGTTGGAGGTAAAATCACAGTCAGCAGCGGCTGCCGGTTTTTATCCCGATTTTAGTATTAATCCGGATGACAGGGGCGACCTGATCATCCGGCGGTTATTGTCCTTTGTGCCAGATGTGGTATTCATCGAAGGAATCAAAGCCTATCTGGTTTATCCGCAGTCTTCAGATCAGGCAGTTTATTCTTACGGAGAAGCGCATGCGGTATTTCAGGGGAAACATCATACGGGCAGCTGGCAGACCAATCAGGTTCGTGTGGAGGGCTACGATACCGGGAGCGGCGCCTCTATTTTGACTGACTCATTTTCCTGGGAACAGATGCAGGGTTTCTCGGACAGGGTAAAGCAAATCTCGGACCGGAATATCGGAACAATTCAAGCGGGGCAGATGCTGGCCGGGGCTTATTTACGCAAGGCGGAGATTGAATCCAGCAGCGGTATGATACAGTCGCCCGTTAACTGCGGCCAGCAATTGTATGATGTAATCGATGTTACCGATCCCCGGGCGGGACTGTCCGGCGCAAAGCGGCGGGTCACGGGGATACAGGTCAGTTATCAGGCCGACCATGGAGTGTATCAACAGAAATTACTTTTGAGTGGGTTATAGATCGTGATGACAACAAAAAAAGCTATTCTGAGGATTTTTGATGCAGGAAGCTATACAGCAACGATTGAAATCTCAGGCAGTCACAAAACTTATCTGGATAGTGTTGCGGTTGCGCGTAACCTGCCGGGTACCGAAATGCTGGCGGGCCGTAAATTGGCCGTGTTATTTTTCGATGAACATAATGTCAAAGATGCGGTGATTATTGCGGTTTATACGTAGTCAGGTTTTATTCGGATTTACCCCTGATCAGCCGTTTAATACCATAATAGGCAAGAAATACGCCTACAAAGATTACCAGTATCCCAAGCACAGCAAACGGGTCATGTTTCAAACGGTCAAATTCGTCACCCAGTGAAGCCCAGGCTCCCATGAAGCCGGGCCAGTCTACTTCCGGACTTTGCCACATGCCGATGCCCAGTACCAGCACTACCACCCCGACAATGAGGATAACGGCGGCTTTTATCCGGTTCATAACCGAGCTTTTGCTTTTTTTAGAGGGCATTCTAATTCAAACTCCAGATGCCTGACTTGCTGGAGGCATTATAATTCTCTTTTCTGCGCAGTGTCAAGAAAATTTACTAGCCGATGCTGCCGCCGTTAATAATCCGCAGGATATCATGGTAAGAAATTACCAGAAACACGATCATCAGCAAAATAAAACCGATAGAATGCACCATGCCTTCTGTCTTTGGCGAAACGCGTTTACCGCGGCGGACCCATTCCAGCAGTACGAAGACAATTCTGCCACCGTCCATCGCAGGAATCGGGAAGATATTGAGAATCCCCAAATTGAGACTGATAACCGCCGCAAAACTCAATAAATTGGCGATACCGGTCCGGGCGATCTCCCCGGTCAACTGGGCGATTCCAACCGGGCCGGTCAAGTTAACGGGCACTGTGCCTCTGATCATCCCCCAGATACCGGTTATAAAAAGAACGATCATATTCCAATAGCTGACGGCGCCGTAGCGGATTGCGGTCCAGGGATTATCGATTTTCCGCACAGCGTTGGTAACCGCTACTCCGGTTGCCCCCTGCGTGACCGGCGCATTTGCTTGCGGGGTTAACTTTACAACAGCGGTGCTGCCGTTATAATGTCTAACCGTGACAGCAATTTCGGTGCCATAGTTTGCCTTGACGACGCGTTCATAATCCGCGACGTTTTGCACCGCTTCGCCATTGGCGTTCAAAATGATATCGTTTACTTTGATACCGGCATTGGCCGCCGGGGAATTCGCCACCACCTCCATGACGAAGACCTGCCCTTTTTCCGTTGAATTTGTACTAACGGATTCCAGGTGAGGGATCATGAAGGCGATAGCCAGCAAGATTATAGGGAGAAGGATATTCATCAGCGAGCCGGCGCTGAGTACCAGCAGACGAACCGGAATGCTTTTTCCCGCCAGGCTGCCGGGGACAGAAGGGTCTTCTTCTCCCGCCAGCTTATTAAACCCGCCCAGCGGTATGGCATTAAGCGAATAAATAGTTTCGCCTTTTTTAAACGAGAATATCCTGGGCGGCATGAAAATCCCGAATTCTTCCACCCTGACTTTGAACAGTTTAGCGGTGAAGAAATGCCCCAGCTCATGCGCGAGGATCAGAATAATCAGTATCAGAAAAAACGATACGAGCGTTATCAGCATTTTTTATCCCGGTTATAAATTTGCAGGGCTCTGTCACGTGCCCATCTATCCGTATCCATAATATCATCAAGCGTGGGGTTAGAGATAGTCCTGTGTTCTTCCAGGACTTGCTCCACCAGCCGGGCAATCTCCGTAAATTTGAGCGATTCCTGTAGAAAGAGTTCCACCGCGACTTCGTCAGCGGCGCACAAAGCGGTTGGATTAGTGCCGCCGGTTCTGGCGGTTTGCATCGCCAGTTTGAGACAGGGAAACTTTTTAAAATCAGGAGCTTCAAAAGTTAATTCCCTGATTTTCGTCCAATCCAGTTTCGGCAGCTCCGGATTCTCCACCCGGTCAGGCCAGGTCAGGGCGTATTGGATCGGCAGGCGCATATCCGGATAAGATAATTGCGCTTTTATTGAACCGTCGGCAAACTCTACCATCGAGTGAATGATGCTCTGCGGATGAATGATGACATCGATCTGTGCCAATGGAACGCCGAATAACCAGCGGGCTTCCATGATTTCCAGACCTTTGTTCATCAAAGTAGCCGAATCGATAGTGACTTTTTTACCCATTTGCCAGGATGGGTGCTGCAGCGCCTGCCGGGGAGTGACGGCTGTCATTTGCTCCAGGGAAAAGCCGCGGAAAGGACCGCCGGAAGCGGTCAATAAAATGCGGTGCGGCGGCTGCGATTCTCCGTTCAGGCACTGCCAGATTGCGCTGTGCTCGCTGTCAATTGGCAGCAGTTGGGCGCCGCTCTTCTTTGCTTCGCGGGTGATGATTTCCCCCGCCATCACTAGAGGCTCTTTATTGGCAATGGCCACTTTCTTACCGGCTTTTACGGCAGCCAGTGTGGCGGATAACCCGGCTTTGCCGGAAGTGGCGATAACCACAATATCCACATCGGGGATAGCGGCAAGCTCTTCAAGAGTTACCAGTTTTGAGCTGCCAGTGATGAGTTTTGAGTTAGTAGCGGACTGGTGGTAGATATATTCAGGTTTAAATTCGGCGATTTGTGCCGATAATAATTCCAGATTCTGTCCGGCAGCCAACCCGACCACACGGAAACGACCGGCCAGATTGCGGGCCACCTGCAACGTCTGTCTGCCGATGGAGCCGGTAGAGCCGAGAATGGCCACTCTTTTTGTTTCATGCACCATATTACCTAATTATAGCAGTCAAAAGAGTTACCAGTTTTGGGTTTTAAATAATCAATAATCAACCTGCGGCAATAGTCACGAAAATATTGAATCTTAATATCGAAATAAAAACTATCTTTTTACGGTCAGTCAATTTCTGTTTCTAACCATCGCGAGGAACGAAGAGACGTGGCGATCTCAAGGTGCTCTAATATTATGTGAGATTGTGTCGTTGTCCGCATCAATCGGACATCTCGCAATTGTCGAAATATTTTGAAATTGTTTAGAACTTAGAGATTAGAATTTAATGTTTTTCTCCTCATTCTTGAACCCCTTATTGTGTTATGGTAATATCCATTGGTAATATGCGAATTCCGGGGGTAGAAATATGTCCGAACAAAAAAGTAAATCTAACTTCGACGGAAAAGATGCCGCAGACCTGAAGAGTATCATCCGCACCGTGCCCGATTTTCCCAAGGCGGGCATTAATTTCTATGATATTACCCCGATTTTGAAGAACGGGCGGGCATTAGCATATACCATCGATACGATCGCCGATCACTATAACAGTATGAATATCGATGTCGTTGTCTCCATGGAAGCAAGGGGATTTCTCTTCGGGCCGGCGATTGCTTATAAAATCGGCGCTGGTTTTGCGCCGGTCAGAAAGCTTGGTAAATTACCCTGGGATACCCATCAGGAAGAATATGCTTTGGAATACGGCACAGATACCATTGAAATGCACCAAGATGCAATTCTACACGGGGAACGGGTACTGATAATAGATGACGTGCTGGCGACCGGCGGCACGGCGAAAGCTGTCACGAAACTGGTTAAAAAGATGGACGGCAAAATTATCGGCGCGGCTTTTGTGATTGAACTGATGGCTTTAAACGGACGGAAAAATCTGAAAGACGTGCCAGTGTATTCATTATTACAGTATTAAATCAAGTTGTCTTTGGTTGGAAACGTATTTTCTACTTGTACCCGACTAATGTAATTCTATGTAAATGAAAACAAATCCAAAATAGCCCCAACGCAGCTAGAAAAGTTTGAACAGTACCACAACGTAATAAACAAAAATTACCGCAAAAACCATACTGTCTGTCCTATCGAGCATGCCGCCGTGTCCTGGAAAAATATTACCTGAATCCTTGGCCCCGGTATTCCGTTTAAACAATGATTCTACCAAGTCGCCGACTTGCCCGAATGCGCTGATGAAGAGGCCCATCAGGATCAGTTGCCACCAATTGAGATAAGCAGTGAGTTTCAGCGGTGTCGGTATAAGGAATAATAAACTGACAGCTGCAGCTCCCAGCAACCCGCCGATAGTACCTTCCCAGGTTTTGGCGGGGCTGATCGTCGGCGCGAGTTTACGTTTACCGCAGGCTTTCCCGACAAAGTAGGCGGTAGAGTCCGAACCAAATGTAGCCAGGATTGCCAGGAATACCCAATTCCTGCCACCGTCCAGTCCGCGCAGCGCCACGAAATATCCCAGGAACCAGCCAAGATACAATATTTCGGCAAAAGTCCATGACCAATCGAGGAAAGCCCCGTTTTTTTCCCGGCGCGCCAGTAAGAGAGTTAATGAGAAAAACATACCCAAGGTAATGGCGGCGGGTATGAGGCTTTCGGGGTTGATATAAGGCGCCAGAGAGGTGACTACACCAGGATTGCGTATTACGATGAACAATATCGTCCAGATGATGCCGAACAATGACAGCGCTTGCGCTTTGGTGTCTTTGCTCAGGCGGTAGAATTCCAGCGCTGCTAATAAACCGACAGCAGCCATCGCGATAGTAAAGTACGGTTCGCCGAACCAGATGATGACACTAATCAGAGGCACTGCCCAGATTGTAGTAATGATACGGTTTTTAAGCATTTACACCGCTTATAATCCGCCGAAACGGCGGTTTCTTTTACTATATTCGGTCAGGGCTTTATCGATTTCTGCTTTATCGAAATCCGGCCACAGAACATCGGTGAAATAGATTTCGCTGTAAGCGGATTGCCACAGTAAAAAATTACTCAAGCGTTTTTCGGCGGTACGGATGAGCAGATCTACCTCGGGCATATCACCGGTATACAGATAGCTGGCAAAGGATTTTTCATCCAGCGTTTGCGGTCTGTTCGGGTCGGCGGCCCATTTGTTGATCGCGTCCACAATCTCCGCGCGTCCGCCGTAATTCCAGGCAATACCCAGATTCATGCCGGTATTGTTGGCGGTGAGGGATACAGCTTTTGTAATTGCGTTTTGCAGACTTTCAGGCAAACCGGACATTCTGCCTATATGGCGGATTTTGATATTTTTCTCGTGGATTTTCCCCAGTTGTTCATCGACAAAATGTTCCACGAGTTTAAACAAGCCCTTTACTTCAGGTTCCGGGCGATTTCTGTTTTCTGTGGAAAAACCATAAAAAGTAACGTATTTGATGGGGTATTCATTGATGTACTGAATCATGCGCAGCATGTTCAATACACCTTCGCGGTGGCCGTTGAGACGGGGCAAGCCGCGTTTCTCCGCCCACCTGCCGTTACCGTCGGGCACAATCGCGATGTGGGTAGGTAATGGCGAGATCTTTTCTGCGGTTAAACTCATTACGGCTCTCTCTGTGAATTGGCAGGAAGCACGGCTATACCGCCATCACTTCTTTTTCCTTGTCTTTGCCGATTTTTTCCATATTCACAGTATACGCATCGGTTATTTTTTGCAGCTGATTTTGCAGCAGTTTGTGCTCATCCTGGGAGATTTCTTTTTCTTTTTCCTGAGTTTTCAACCTTTCCAGAGCGTCACGACGTTCATTACGGATAGCAATCTTACCTTCTTCAATACGGCGGTGTACTATTTTTAATAATTCCTGCCGTCGTTCTTCATTCAGAGAAGGAATGGTGATTCTGATAACACGTCCGTCATTAATTGGGTTCAGGCCAAGTTCAGATTTCTGGATAGACTTTTCAATGCTGGACATACTTCCTTTATCCCACGGCTGGACCACCAGTAAATTCGCTTGCGGCGCGGTGATGCTGGCGAGTTGGTTGAGCGGTAATATCGTACCGGCATAGTCAATACGCAGGTGTTCGATCAAGCTGGGTGAAGCATGTCCCGTACGGATGGTAGCAAGCTCTTTTTGAATGGCTTCGATCGATTTTTTCATCTTAAGTTCGGCAGTGGCGACGTTTTGATTATTAATCATCTTTATCCCCCTGACACAATAGTACCGATGGTTTCTCCCATAACGGTGCGCTGGATACTATTAGCTGATAGAAAGTCGAAGACAATGATCGGTAATTTATTCTCCAGGCAGAGCGAAAGAGCAGTGGAGTCCATTACACCTAAACGCAGGTGGAGGGCTTCCGTATGCGTAAGTTTATCATATTTCGTGGCAGACGGATTTTTTTGCGGGTCAGAGGTGTAAATACCGTCAACTTTATGCTTACTCATCAGTAAGACTTCGGCTTCGATCTCGATGGCGCGCAATGCGGCGGCGGTATCGGTGGTCATATAGGGATTGCCGGTGCCGCCGGCAAAAATTACTACGCGGCCTTTTTCCAGGTGGCGGATGGCACGGCGCCGGATATACGGTTCGGCGACTTTTTGAATATCGATAGCGGTTTGCGTGCGGGTGATAACCCCGGCTTTTTCCAATGCGTCCTGCAGCGCCAAAGCATTGATAATTGTGGCGAGCATTCCGGCGTAATCGGCGGTGACTCTGTCCATACCGTTCTTTTCGGCTTCTGCGCCGCGCCAGATATTACCTCCGCCAACAACAATAGCAACCTGTACTCCCATTTCGGAGACCTGTTTGATTTGTTTGGCGATGCCGTTGATAACGGTGGAATCAAAGCCGTATTCAGATCGGCCTTTGAAGGCTTCACCACTGAGTTTGAGCAGGATACGCTTATACTTAGGAGCCGTCATCGGTGTCCACCTTCAGCATCTATTTGAGGTAAATTATACTGAGGGCTGAGTACTTATACTCCAGCGATTCTGCATTCCACCTGTCCGAGTTCGAAACGGGCGAAGCGGTTTACCTTGATGTTTTCGCCGGTTTTAGCGATAGCATCGTTGATAAGGTCCTGAATAGTTAATTCCGGGCTCTTGATATAAGGCTGGAGCAGCAAACAAGCCACTGCCGGCGTCAGTTCGCAATCTTTCGGCATTTTATCTGCTGAGATACAGATCGGTTCCTGGGCGGCGATTTGCATGGCAATATTATGCCCCAGTTCTTTGAAAATCTCGTTGCGGGCCACAAAGTCAGTTTCGCAGTTAAGTTCAACCATCGCGCCGATTCTGCCGCCGGTGTGAAGGTAGGTCATCACAGAACCCTGGCCGACAGTACGCGCGCTTCTTTTCTGTACTTTGTTAATAGAGTTGGCTTTCAGGGTTTCCAGCGCTTTTTCAAAATCACCCTGATGTTGAACTAAAGCCGTGCGGCATTCCATGATACCGGCACCTGATTTATCTCTTAATTCCTTGAGTTGGGTAGTAGAAATTTCCATTTTTATTTGTCGTCAGGGGTGAAAATCTGCGGTTCGGAGGGCTTTACTTCTGCGGTTGCGGTCGGTGCCCCAGCCGGATTAACCCCTTCTCCTTCCTCTGATTTTATCGGTGCCATCATTGCTTTGCCCGCCAATACAGCCTCTGCGATACGATGGCAGATTAATTTGACGGCTCTGATAGCGTCGTCATTGGCCGGGATCGGGTGGTCGATATCATCGGGATTGGAATTGGTGTCCACGATAGCAATTACCGGGATGCCGACCCGTTTGGCTTCAGCAATGGCGATGTTTTCTTTAACGGTATCTACAATGAAGAGAGCTGACGGCAGACTGGTCATGGCTTTAATGCCGCCCATCTGCTTATTCAGTTTGGTAATCTCTTCTTCGATGCCCATGATTTCTTTCTTGGGTAAGCGGGTGAATTCACCTTTGGCTTGCGCATCTTCCAAACGAACCAGATGGTCGATACGGGCCTGAATCGTGGGAAAATTGGTCAGCGTGCCGCCAACCCAGCGCTGGTTAACCCAATACATTCCGCACCGCTTGGCTTCTTCTTCGATGGCGTCGTGGGCCTGTTTTTTGGTCCCGACGAATAGTAAAGTACCGCCGGACGCTATTAATTCCTTAACGGTTTCGCAGGCTTTGTCCAGCATTCCGGCAGTTTGTTCCAGATTAATAATGTGGATGCCGTCCCGCTTAGTGAAGATGTAGGTCTTCATGCGGGGATGCCAGTAGCTGGTCTGGTGCCCGAAATGTGCCCCGGCTTCCAGTAATTCTTTTATTGTTGTGCTGTCTGGCAAAATATCATCTCCCTTTCTAAGTTACAACACAGTA
>Ga0182010_10001131_pt1 | contig 14367 bp, 9 predicted proteins | sample 611E1MmetaG_FD_120488 | JGI IMG/M metagenome (GOLD analysis project Ga0182010, IMG submission 120488) | Permafrost microbial communities from Stordalen Mire, Sweden - 611E1M metaG | ecosystem: Environmental > Terrestrial > Soil > Wetlands > Permafrost | place: Sweden: Stordalen | collected...
AAAATTACGTATTTTGATTTCTCCGATCTACTACAATTACGAAGGAAATAGATAGTATTTGATTTCCTATTCAGTTCCCGGCAAGGGAGAGGAGACAATAATTAAATGGGCCGTGGGCAACAAGCCTCACCTAAACTTCTCCCAGGTTCGCTGAAACCAAGTACTTCCGGATCGGGCCTCCAGCCTGCAAGGTAGAGGAAAATTACAAAAGCGAAATCTATCATTCTCTGCATTTATTTTGAAGTAGTTGGTTACAAAATAAAGTATTGTAGCCTTAATCCCTCCTTGGGAAGGAGGGAGATTTCGGACCCCATCAGACCAGTTACAGGAGATTAATATATGGGAAATTACCTGGCCTTTGACCTGGGAGCAGAAAGCTGCAGGGCGATATTGGGCAATCTGGACGATAATAAAAAACTGCAGATAAAAACGTTACACCGTTCGCCGAACGGGATGATGAATATCCGCGGACGTTTGCAATGGGATGTACTGGGAATGTACCGCGAAATATTGACCGGCATGACCGCCTGCGCCGCGCAGTGTGGCGATAAAGTGGAAAGCGCCGGCATCGATTCATGGGCGGTGGATTTCGGGCTTTTCGATGAGCAGGGAATGCTGCTCGGCAACCCGGCCGCCTACCGCGACGCGAACCGGGTACAGGCAATGACCGAATTCCTGAAGAAAATGCCCCCGGCGAAGCTGTATGAACTGACCGGCATCAGCATCGGCTACGTAAATTCGGTGTTTCAATTATTTGCTTTTGCGCACGAAAATAATCCGCAATTGAAAATTGCCAAAGATCTGCTGTTTATCCCGGATATCTTTAATTATTTTCTGACCGGCAAGAAAGCCTCCGAGTTTACCTTTGCGACTACTTCCCAACTCTATAACACGCGCACCGGCGCATGGGAAAAGGAAATATTCACAAAGCTGGGAGTCAATCCCAGCATCATGCAAAAAATAGTACCGCACGGCACGATCATAGGCAAAGTGGATGCTGCAATCGGCAACGAGACCGGCGTGGGCGAAATCCCGATGATCGCCGTCGGCAGTCACGATACAGGCTCGGCGGTGGCCGCTTGTCCCCTACCCAATGATAATGCGGTATACATCAGTTCAGGGACATGGTCGTTGATAGGAATTGAAACAAAAGCCCCAATCATCAACGAAAAAACGTTCAAATACAATATAACCAATGAAGGCGGGATCTGCGGGACCTTCCGCGTGCTCAAGAACCTGACGGGATTATGGTTGTTACAGGAATACCGGCGGGAAGAGGCCAAGACGCAGGAATTTTCCTACGCTGAACTGAGCTCGATCGGAATGAGCACACCTTCGATCAATTCCGTCGTCGACCCGAATGCGCCGGAGTTCATCAAACCGGCTTCGATGGCGGCGGCAATCGCCGACTACTGCCAGAAGAGCGGGCAAACAATACCGCAAAGCATCGGGGAATATGTGCGGACGATACTGGAGAGCCTGGCATTAACCTACCGCTATACAATCGGGCAATTAGAGGAAGTGAGCGGCAGAAAGATCATGCAGATCAACGTCATCGGCGGCGGATCGCAGAACCAGGTACTATGCCAATTTACAGCAGATGCGACCGGATTGCCGGTATGCGCCGGGCCGGTAGAAGCGACGGCCATCGGCAACCTGCTGGTGCAGGCGATGGCGTTGGGTAAGGTGAAATCACATACTGAATTACGGGAGATCGTAGCGCGTTCGTTCCCGTTGACCGTATATCAACCGCAGCACACGGCAAATTGGGATGAGATGTACAAGCATTATTTGCAGATAAAGAAGGGATGAACGTCGAATATCCAATAATCAAGAGTTTTGTGTTGTGCGTTGTTAAATCCTGAATACGAATATCGAAATCCGAAATATATTCAAAACACGAAATATCAAATCCGGTTTTTAAAGAACCTCACCACCTAACCCACTCTTCGTATACAGAGAGGGGAAAGAGGCAATGTTCTTTCCTGCTTTCTTGCTCATAAACACGTCATTTCTATCATTATAGATAAATGTTAATATTATTGTTCGATGTCGTATTTTACCTTGAATTCGGAGGCCAGTTCTTTAAGGGATTGTATCACTACTTCGTCAAGGGGAATACCATTCTTTTGGCGGTCCTGTACGAGCTCCCATTCGAGTTCACCGGGGATCGTAATGCGATTAACCCCTTTAGCTTTGGGCAGGTTGTGATAAACCTCGATCATGCGATCCATACCTTTCTTGAAATCCTCGGGCGGGATAAAACCGGAGATCTTCATTGCACAGCAGAAATGGGTACAGGTGCTGGCAGTTTCGGGTGACTGGAAGAGTTCCGGCAGGCAGACAGAAGCGGCCAATACACTGCTGAGGACATCGACCATAAGATTCAAACCAAACCCTTTATAGACACCTAATTCTTTGGTGCCGCCGAGCATAACCATGGCGCCTTTCTTGGTTTCATCTTCTTTGGGGTCGGTAATGGGATTGCCGTCCTGATCGATCGTCCAGCCGAGGGGAAGCATATCGCCGGTTCTGAGCGCGATTTCCACTTTACCCCAGGCAGCCATCGTGGAAGACATATCCAGACAATAGGGGAATTCCTTGTTACAGGGCGCGGCAAAGCTCATGGCATTCATACCGGCCTGGCGGCCTGAAGCGCCAGGAACGGCTGCATTGAGACCACCGGTGGTGCAGGAAAAGCCGATCATATCCTCTTTGAGCGCCAACAAAGAGTAGGCAGAACAGGCGCCGTAATGCGTAGTGTTACGAACAGTGACAGCGCCGATGCCAGTCACTTTGGCGCGGGCGATGGCTTCCTGCATTGCTTTATGCCCGACGACAAACCCGAGGCCGCGGTCTCCGTCGATGACAGCAGTAGCCGGAGCGCCGCTGTACATTTTGATATCAGGTTTGGCCTTGACGAAACCTGTCTTTAAACGTTGAACATAAAGGCCTTTGAGGTGCGCCACACCGTGGGACGCGATACCGCGCAAATCGGTATTGACCATCAGACGGGAGGCGATAAAGGCATCGTCATGCGGCATACCATTTTTTTCTAAAACTTTAGTGGAAAAGGCGAGCAGTTTCTGTTCATTGACCCGAATGTATTTTACAGTCATTTTTCTCCCCGGCTTGCGCCTGAATATTGATTAGTAAATATAGATAATATTACACCTTGCGGGAGAAAAATTGCCAGTTGTAGAGTGGTGAGAACCTCACCCCTGACCCCCTCTCCATAAACAGAGAGGAGAAAGCGGTTTTCTGTTGTGGGGATTTTTACAGTATTTTACGAAAAAGGGACCTCTATGATCTGCCCACCACGGGCTTCGGCATAAGTGAGATCGCACCTTCCTTACATTCCTCGCAATGGAGACTAAAAAAGCAGGGTGGGGTTGGTCATCTTGATCGTACCCACCCTGCTTAACTATTTGACTTTGAAAATCAGGGAGTTATTCCAGATTTAATCCGGCAAACACTTTTACCAACTCATCAACGGTCCATTTGCCCATTTTGCGTACGAAGACCTTCGGTTTTAAAGGCCGATCGAGGACGCTGAAGTCGCCGCCGGCGGCATAAACGAACTGACCGGTGACATTTTTGCCTTCATCGGTGGCAAAAAAGACAATAACCGGGGCGATATCGCCGGGGTCAAGACTGGTGGTGGCGGGAATACCAGGCCGGCCGCGGGGATTCGTACCCGCGAAGAGCTGTGTTGTGGCCTGCGGGAAGATACAATTTACCCGGATGCCCTGCTCTTTCAATTCAAACGCAAGCGCTGAGGTGAAGCCCATGACGCCGGCTTTGGCGGTGCTGTAACTGGTGCCGCGGGGATCAAAAGCCGGGAAGGCAACAAGCGACGAAAAATTGGTGATGCTGCCGCCGCTTTTTTGCTTGATCATCTGTCTGGCAGCAGCTCTGCTGACGGCAAAGTGCCCACCCAGATGAACAGCCATGATGGCATCCCACTGTTCCTGCGTGGTATCTACGGTGGCCGCCGGGAGGAAATTACCGGCGCAGTTGACGACGATATCGACTCTGCCAAAATTCTTGACAGCCGTGTCGATGATCTTTTCCGCACTGATAATGGTGGTGACGCTATCGTAACTGGAGACGGCCTGACCGCCCAACTTTTTTACTTCAGCTACTACTACATCGGCAGCTTTGGTACCGTCGGGTTTGACGCCGGCATCGGCGACAACGACACTAGCCCCTTCGGCGGCCATTGCCAGGACTACGCCCCGCCCAATTCCACCGCCGCCGCCCGTGATGACTGCTACTTTACCGATTAATTTTTGACCCATTTTCTGAAAGACCTCCCTTTACATTTTTGATTCATTTTTCGACAATAAAACTATTGTTAAATCAATTTTTCCAGTGTTCGAAAGATAAAAATATCTGAATAGTATTTTCGATAACGATTATTGTTAATTGATTTTCAACATTATGTCAAATGCAGCATTCAAACAATTAGTAGCTGGATTATAGTAAAAGTAAAAGTGAATGTCAAGGTTGACAAAAGCTATCAGCAAGAAGTTATGAATAGTGAGTTTTGAGTGGTGTATTATTATTATTCACTATTAATGATGCAGCAGTTTGTAAAAATAGCTGCAGCTGTGAATGGCACAGCGACTCTCCCCTGACCACTAAATAACCAAGAAGGGCTCAATGCCCTTCTTGAACTTCGTTAGATCCTCGAATTTCGTTTCGAAATAATTCTCAATTTTCAGTAATCAGTTTTGAGTTGTGAGAAAAAGACACTATAAATTAAAAAGTGAAAGATTTATACTGGATGTATATTTTTGTCCAGGATAATCGAAGACGCTAAAAATCCGGATTATCAATAATATTGCAGTCCTGAAAAAGGACTTTTCTTTTTTGTTTTACAATTTATGATAAGTCTTCGCTGAAATGTGAGAACTGATGAAATTAAAAATAGATTATAAATGGGTGGCATTATCCGTCACCACCATCGGACTGTTCATGGGCTCGTTGGACAGTAGTATCGTGGTGATCGGACTGCCGACAATTCTGCAGAGTCTGCACGCCACGATCGTGCACGGCATCTGGATAATCACCGGCTACACGTTGATGACAACGATCTTCCTGGTGATATTGGGACGGCTGGCAGATCTATACGGCAGGGTGCGGCTGTACAATATGGGATTTGCGATATTCACAGTTGGCTCGTTGCTATGTGCCTTGTCCAGAAACGGCGAGCAGCTGGTTATTTTCCGTTTTCTACAGGGCAGCGGCGCGGCTTTATTGACCGCAAACAGCGCGGCGATCATTACCGATGCTTTCCCGAAAAAAGAACTGGGGATGGGGGTAGGAACCGGCATCATGGCGATGAACCTGGGCGCGATCGTGGGATATACGCTGGGTGGCGTGATGATCTCGGCTTTCGGCTGGCAATCGATATTCCTGATCAATATTCCGATCGGGATTTTCGGGACGATCTGGGGCTACCTGCAATTAAAGGAAATCAGGATGAAACCGGTGGGACAAAAATTTGATTACGCCGGTTCGATATTATACAGTATCGCCTTGACGACGGTGCTGCTGGCGCTGGCCGTCGGCGACCCGCTTTCCACGCGAAATCTGTGGATACTGGGCGGGGGGATAGCATTATTTATCGCGGTAATATTTGTGGAATTGAAGCAAAAATTCCCCACGCTGGATATAACGCTGTTCAAAATCAGGTTATTCGCGGCGGGTAATTTAGCGGCTTTACTAAACTCGATCGCCTTCGGCTGCGGTCCGTTTCTGCGGTCTTTATATCTGCAATTGATCCTTGGCTACAGTGCAGCGAAAGCCGGCATTATGCTAATCCCAATGGAAATTATCATATTTTTCCTGAGCCCGATCAGCGGCAGACTGGCAGACAGGTACGGCAGCCGGATCCTGAGTACGATCGGGTTATGCATGACGGCATCAGCGCTTTTCTGGTTTTCGACACTCAATCAACATTCTCCATATGGAGCAGTGCTGATCAGCCTGGCTTTATTCGGCCTGGGCGCGGCATTTTTTGCTTCACCTAATGTCAGTTCCATCATGGGTTCGGTGCCCGCAGAGAAACGGGGCGTGGCGAACGGGATCAGAATGACAGTGACAATGACCAGCAGTGTGCTCAGCGTGCCTTTTTCATTAATGCTAATGACGCTGGTAATGCCCTATAACAAGCTCTCACAGATCGTGGGCAGCACGCAACTGAATAACACGAATGAAATCCCGCAATTTCTGAAAGCCATTAATCACGCAAGTCTGATCATCGGGATAATCGTACTGGTTGCTGTCATTCCATCGATCCTGCGGGGTCCGCGCATAATTCAGCCCACAACACCATCGGCTGACAACAAAGAGTAATCAGCGGCGGAACAGGATCAGTCGCTAACGACCTCATGTGGAGCCAGTTCAATATCGCCGAATCTGGCCTGCAGCGCTTCCAAAATAATCGATTCGCATTTTTCCAGACCGATAGCAGACGTATCGAGGCACAAATGATAGAGGCTGGCATCACTGCCGTCCGCGCCGGTAAGAGCTTTAAGGTAACGAGCCCTTTCCTGGTCAATGGAATTGAGCAATTTCAGCGCTTGCTGCTGGTTGACATGATATAATTCCTCAACGCGCTTCTGGCGGAAGCTGATAGGGGCATGTAAAAACACACTTAATACTCTATGGTGATGACGCAGCACCCAGTAGCCGCCGCGCCCGACGATGATAGCGTTGCGTTGACTGGCAACGCGATTAATGATGTCCGATTCGCATTTATACAGATCCGCATCATTGAGAATATCCAATGGCGGCGGAGCGTACGACCAGGAATTGGAATAGGCAATGGATTGCAATACGGATTGCCAGCGGGAAGTCACTTTTTCGTCGCGGCTGTGCAGATATTCTTCCGAGATTTTCAGTTCCTGCGCGGCCTGGCGGACAATATCGTGGTCCAAATAAGACGCGTTCAAGCGAATGGCCAAGCGCTGTCCGAGGTAGGCTCCGCCGCTGCCCATCTGGCGGCTGATGGTTAAGATATATGGCGAGGCTTTGTTCATTTCTTACTCCTCCTTTTAATAAAAGAGTCCTGGTATTTCCCTTCCTCCATTCTCCTTCCCCCTCTGCCAATTCCCCTCTATTCAGGTATATTTTAAGAAACCAAGCTTCGTTCGTTGTTGGTCATCAACCACGCGGTAACTACTCTTTTGCACAAGTATACAATATATTGAGGCAAAGATGTTGCTTTGTCAAGAGGGGGAAGAAAATTACCGGCATTCAGTGGTCAGCAATCAGCTTTCAGCTACGAGATGAAGATAATTAATAATGAGTTGTGGTTTGCCAGAACCTCAACCACCCCTCTTGTAACCAAAGAGGTGGGAAGCGGCTTCAGAAGACGGCAAGTATTTGTAAATAATAAAGTGAAAGGCCTATACTGAAAATAGGTTTTAAATCATTCTCCAGAAAAGCCAACCGGAGACAACACCTGACGAATAAGAAGGCCTTTTCAATATTTATGCAGTCCTTCAAAGGACTGTTTTAATTTTGTCTGAGCGGTAAAGAAATAACGTTGTGTAAATGTGAGATTGCATGAAATTAAAATTAGATTATAAATGGACGGTATTGTCCGTGACCACGGTCGGCAGTTTTATGGCTGCGCTCGATTCAAGCATCGTCGTGATTGGGTTACCCACAATTTTGCAAAGTTTGCATGCCAGCATTGTACACGGCATCTGGATCATTACCGGGTATTCCCTGATGATGACAATACTGGCCGTGGTATTGGGGCGGATGGCGGATCTGCTCGGTAGAGTCCGGTTGTACAACCTGGGTTTCGCGATATTCACAGTTGGTTCGTTGCTGTGTGCCTTATCCAAAAACGGTGAACAATTGGTCATTTTCCGTCTGATTCAGGGCTCAGGCGCGGCCTTACTCTCGGTCAACAGCATAGCGATTATTACCGACGCATTTCCCAAGGAAAAACTCGGAATGGGGCTCGGAACTAACATCATGGCGATGAATCTGGGCGCAATTTCCGGCTACACGCTGGGCGGCGTTATGATCACGACTCTGGGATGGCAATCGATATTCCTGATCAACGTCCCCATTGGCATCTTCGGAACAATCTGGGGTTATGTGCGGTTAAAAGAGGTCCGAGCCAAACCAGCCGGACAAAAATTCGATTTTGCCGGTTCAATATTATATTGCGTCGCTTTAACAACGGTATTGATAGCACTGGCGATCGGTGATCCGCTTTCAATCCGGAACCTGATTATCCTGGGCTGCGGTATATTGTTATTCGGTGCAGTGATACTGGTGGAGTTAAAGCAGAAATTTCCGACTCTCGATCTGACACTTTTTAAAATCAGGGCATTTGGTGCGGGCACATTTACAGCCTTCCTGGGTTTTCTTGCCTTCGGCTGCGGGCCGTTCCTGCGGTCGTTATATCTGCAGTTGATACTGGGTTACAGCGCATTGAAAGCAGGTTTACTCCTGATACCACTGGAAGTCGTCATCTTTGTCTTGAGCCCGATCAGCGGTAGAATTGCGGACAGGTACGGCAGCCGGATATTAACATCAGCCGGTTTAGCTTTGAATGCTGCCGCTTTGATCTGGTTTTCTACACTCACGGATAAATCTTCGTACAGTGCTGTGTTAATCAGCCTGGTGTTATTCGGTTCCGGTATGGCCTTATTCGGACCGCCGAACATGAGCGCAATCATGGGATCTGTGCCAGCGGAGAAACGGGGAGTGGCCAACGGAATCAGAATGACGCTGACGATGACCGGCGGTTTACTCAGTGTGCCGTTTTCTTTGCTGTTAATGTCGCTGGTAATGCCATACAAACAACTTTCGCAAATCGTCGGGAGCACACAGATGAACAATGCGAACGAGATGCCGATATTCCTGCATGCCGTTAATCACGCTTGTCTGATTCTGGGGATAATTGTTCTGTTTGCAATTATTCCGTCGTTGATGAGAGGCAAGGGCGGAACCAAGTCAACGGAATTACCGAAGATGATCGAGCATATGTAGAGGGGCGAAAATACAAATTCCAAATGACAAATCCCAAACAAATTCTAAATGACAAAGAACCTAACCCATCAGCGCCTCTCCGTACCTTTGGGGCGAGGGGAAATCAATTTATTGAATGCAGAAAGTCACCCCCTCCCTGAGATTGCTTCGTTGCGACTCGCAATAACCATGTAAGCAAAACTTGTTTAGAATTACTTTACGGGTTTTTCCATAAAAACCACGGCGTGGTCGTGTTCTGGCTGTTGGCGGAAAATGTGATAGCCTAAACTTTTATATAAGCAGATGGTCCGCTCACTTTTATCGCCGGTAAAAAGTTCGAACCGCAGTGCGCCTGCGGATTTTAATTTGTCCTCAATTGCCTGCATTAATCGGGACCCGATACTTTGATGCTGAAATTCCGGTTGCACGATCAGGCGTCCGATATAACCGGTGCTGTCTTTGACATATCCACGGACAGAGCCGATGATGACGCCGTCTTTGGTAATTTTCAGAACAGTCCTGGTTTTGATATCCTCTATCATGTCTCCAATGGTTTGAACCATAGTCGGAATAGTGAAATCGTTGTAAAAAACAGCTTCGCTATGGAAGGCCAGTTTTTGCAATTCCAGGATTTCCTGAGCATCATGTATCGCGGCTGATTCAATTAGCATAATAAACAAATATAAAATAATGCGGGGTGAAGGTCAAACCGGGGAGATAACGGTGAACGCCTGACATTCCGTGGTAGAATAGAAACAAATTAATCCCGATTATATTAATGCGGCGAAAGAAAACGGCCGGGAAGTACAGGAGGGAAATGAGATGAGATTAGCCAATAAAGTAGCGATAATCACCGGCTCAAGCTCCGGAATCGGGAGAGCGGCTGCTTACCTGTTTGCTAAAGAGGGAGCCAAAATAGTGGTCGTCGCTAATATTAACGAAAACGGCGGAAAGGAGACAGCGTCTAATATCACGAAAGCAGGCGGCACATCTGTTTTTATCCATGCCGATGTAACAAAGGCTGCGGACGTACAGATCCTTGTCAAATCTGCGATAGCTAATTTTGGGAAAATCGACATACTTTTTAATAATGCAGGCATCGGTTTCCAACGCACACCGGTGGAAAACATCGATGAAGCCCGCTGGGATCAGATTTACGCGACGAACGTGAAAAGCATTTTTCTCTGCACAAAATATGTCGTGCCGGAAATGCGGAAAAACGGCGGAGGAGTAATAATTAATACCGGCTCGATGTCCGCAATCCGGCCCAGAATGCAAGATACGCCGTACGGCAGCGCTAAGAGTGCGGTGAATCTGCTGACCAAATCACTGGCTTTAGAGCTGGCGCCGACAATCAGAGTAAACTGCATCAATCCCGGCCCCATTCTAACGGACATGATCCAAAAAGGGCCTGGGATAAAGCAGTTTGAACGGGACATCGCAGAACTTCCGTTGAAACGCGCAGGCACGCCTGACGATATCGCCTTCGCCGCACTATATTTAGCATCCGACGAGTCCGCATTCGTGACGGGAACAACCATCAATGTCGATGGCGGACGGGGTATTTGAAAGCCGCGCGGATTTGAGTCAATCCCGCGAAAAAAATGCAGCCAGGTATCAGGTTTTAAGCAGGATTTCGGTGATTTTCCGGGCGAAATCCGCGCCCTCGGGGTCTGCAGTGACAAATTCAATTTGATCCGGGGATTGCACACCCAGGTTCAGAGCAGCAGCCCGCGCAATCTGTTCCTGTTGAAAAACAGTTCCCTGACTAACCGCAGGTGTGGTTCCGAATAAACGCAGGATTGCTACTCCCACGGCATCAATCGCAACGCGGTCTTTACCGGCCAGGATAACGTTCGTTTCGGCCAGTTTGCCTCTGGCCGGACCGCCGTCAACAAAAGCTTCGACGCCGTCAAGGACAACCAGGTCGGGAGAATAGGCGGTATTGATTTCGGCGATCATCTGCCGCTGAAACGGCGAACTGTGCAGTTCCTGCATGTAAGAATGCCCGGCCCTGGGCACCATACCCACCGCATTCTTTAACGAGAGGGTAAAATGACCGCCGTAGGCATGCGTCTTGAGGCAGCAGGTCTGGACGATGGATTCCGCTTCACGGTAAATGCGGGGAAATAAAAAACCGTCGCGCCAATGGCTATCTTGAGGACGAACCAGTACCCAGCTATCCGGCGCCATTTCATCCATGGCCAGGATATAAAAATCCAGTTCTGCAGCAAGTTTAAGTATGCCTTTCTTTTCCATGACAACGCGGGTGGGGTCGCCGGGGCCGCTGCGTTCAGCAACGGTAATTTGTCTGGCACCCATTGCTTTTAAGGTTAAAACAAGGCTGCGTAAGGTATCGATATGGGTTGAGCCTGGAGTGGTATCGGCGGAATTCAAGTTAGGCTTGAGAACAACGGCTTTGCCCTGAAAAGGGTTGGATTTCAGCAAATCAACTGCCTGTTTAACCCCTTCGATACGGTTGCGAGTCCTGACGATACTGATTTTGGTTTTCATGTTTTATCCTCCATAGTTCTAGAGCTATACTAAAGTGCCAAAATACGATTGTCAACCACATAAATAACAATTACTTTTAGTCATCATGTCCCGATCAAATTAAACTCCAAATTCCAAAAACCATATCCCAAATAAATTCAAAATCCGAAATCAAACTTGTCCCTCGGCTAAAGAGGAATGTATTGTCAACTCCCTCACACAACCGGCATCGGATAATTGACATTCGTGCCGTTCATATGTTATCTTGTGTTTTACAGAGTATAGATATGAACACAACAGTGGTCGTCGTTACAAAGTAAAGCCGGTCAGTGGGCTTGTCTCAGAATGATTAGAGGCCGTCCACCAGGACGGCTTTTTTGTTAATAAGAGCTTACAGTTGTGAGAAAAGTACTGAAATGATTGCAAAAAGAACACAAAGCCTTCACGTTCACCTTAATCGAGGGCGTCCGAAAATAGAGTGCGGAAATAGAAAATCCCCCTCAGTCCCCCTTTCGCGAAAGGGGGGAATTGGGGTTAGCTCTCCAATCCAAGAGATTTCGGACGACCTCAAACTAAACTGAAAGCAACTAAGGAGAGTAATATGACAGACGCACCTTTAATCGAACAGGAAATGCCGAAAGCCTACGACCCAAAGATGGTCGAGGACAAGTGGTATAAATACTGGATGGAGAAGGATTATTTCAAGCCGGTGATCAACCCGAAGAAGAAACCTTTTACCATTATCATGCCACCGCCGAACGTGACGGGGGAATTGCACATGGGGCACGCGCTAACCGCTGCCGTCGAGGATGCGATGACGCGCTGGCACCGGATGAAAGGAGACCCCACGCTGTGGCTGCCGGGCGTCGACCATGCCAGTATCGCCGCGCAGGTGGTAGTGGAAAGACTGCTGGCCAAGGAAGGCACCAACCGCTACCAGGTAGGCCGGGAAAAGTTCCTGGAACGGATGTGGCAATGGACAAATGAATGCCGCTCCCGCATCACCCAGCAGCATCGGCGTTTAGGCACTTCCTGCGACTGGTCGCGGGAGAAATTTACGCTGGATGCAGGACCGTCTTTAGCGGTACGGCACACCTTCGTCAATCTATATAACAAAGGCTTGATCTACCGGGGAGAACGCATCATTAACTGGTGCCCGCGCTGCTCGACGGCGCTCTCCGACCTTGAAGTGGACCATAAAGACCTGAACGGCCACCTGTGGCATTTGAAATATCCGCTGGCAGACTCCGACGGTTATCTGATCGTTGCTACCACCCGTCCGGAAACAATGCTCGGCGATACTGCAGTAGCCGTCAATCCGGAAGACGAACGCTATACCAACCTGATCGGGAAATATGTCATGCTACCGATCATGAACAGGCGCATTCCGATCGTGGCAGATGCTATAGTAGACAAGGCATTCGGAACCGGCGCCGTAAAGGTCACACCGTCGCACGACCCGGTGGACTTCGAGATCGCCCAGCGGCATGATCTGAAATTGATCACGATCCTGAATAAGGACGCAACAATGAACGACAACGCCGGCCCATGTAAAGGGATGGACAGATTCGCCTGCCGGAAATGGGTAGTGGAGGAACTGGAACGGCTGGGGCTTTTGATCAAAATTGAGGATTACAGCCACGCCGTCGGTCATTGCCAGCGCTGCGCGACCGTAATCGAACCGCTAGCCAGCCTGCAGTGGTTCGTAAAGATGGAACCGCTGGCAAAACCGGCGATCGATGTCGTTAACAACGGGCAGATCCAGATCATCCCGGAACATTTTAACAAGGTATATCTGAACTGGATGGAGAATATCCGCGACTGGTGCATTTCCCGTCAATTGTGGTGGGGACACCGCATCCCGGCCTATTACTGCAAAGACTGCGGCGAGATGATCGTAGCGGTGGACACGCCGAAGACATGCCCGAAATGCCATGGGACGAACATCGAGCAGGACCCCGATGTGCTGGACACATGGTTTTCCTCCGGTTTGTGGCCGCATTCCACGCTGGGCTGGCCGAACGACACGGAAGATTTCCGCTATTTCTATCCCACTAATGTAATGGAGACAGCCTACGACATTTTGTTCTTCTGGGTTGCCCGGATGATCATGATGGGTATCGAAAATACCGGCAAAGTGCCATTTAAATATGTTTACTTGCACGGCCTGATCCGCGATGAAAAAGGCGAGAAGATGAGCAAGACCAAGGGAAACGTGACCGACCCGCTGCAGATCATCGACAAGATCGGGGCGGATGCGCTGCGCTACGCCGTGGTGACCGGCAATGCCGCGGGCAACGACAGCAAGATGTCGCCGATCAAGCTGGAAGCCGGACGGAATTTCGCAAACAAACTGTGGAACGCCACCCGCTTTGTGATCAAGAGCATTCCGACCGAGGGGAAAATCGACCTGAAGATTCATAAAGAATCGCTGACAGTGGAAGACCGCTGGATACTGAGCAGGCTGAGCCACACGGAAGCCAACGTAAATAAAATGATGACGGATTTCCAGTTTGGGGAAGCGCTGAGCACGATCTACGATTTCTTGTGGAGCGAATACTGCGACTGGTACATCGAACTGGCCAAAGTCCGTCTGAATCCGGAGAATAAAGATGCAGCATCACCATTACCAGTGCTGGTGAACGTACTGGAAACTGCTTTGCGCTTGCTGCATCCATTCATGCCGTTCGTGACCGAAGAGCTGTGGCAAAACCTGAAGAGCCACCTGCCTGCCAAATGGCAGAAAACAGACTCGATCATGATCGCGAAGTACCCGAAGTCGGACAAGGATGCCATCGATATTGAAGCGGAGAATATTGTGGAGACGGTGATCGATATCACGCGTGCATTGCGCAATATCCGCGCCGAGAA
>Ga0182010_10001132_pt1 | contig 14363 bp, 10 predicted proteins | sample 611E1MmetaG_FD_120488 | JGI IMG/M metagenome (GOLD analysis project Ga0182010, IMG submission 120488) | Permafrost microbial communities from Stordalen Mire, Sweden - 611E1M metaG | ecosystem: Environmental > Terrestrial > Soil > Wetlands > Permafrost | place: Sweden: Stordalen | collected...
GCGCGTGGACGGGAGCCGTTCCCCCGACATCAGGCGGCCGTCACGGACCGCCGCGAGCAGCTGCCGGTACAGGGAGGCGGCGATGTCGCCGGACGTGGATACGGCGAGGTGAAGGTCCATGGACGGAGCGTACGGACTCCTGCGGAAGTGGACCAGATGGATGACTGCCAAGTGGCCCTGGGGAGGAGGCCACTCTGTCAGCACACTGCACGTATGACGACGGTGGAACAGGACGTGGCCGGGTTGGCGGCCCCTGAGGATCGGCAGGGGCTGTCGATGCTGCAGGGCGCCGCGCTGACGGTGGGCGGGGTGCTGGGGACGGGCGTCATCACGCTCCCCGCCCTGGCCGCGCGGGCCGCGGGGCCAGCCAGCCTGGTGGCGTGGCTGGCGCTCGTGCTCATCTCCGTACCGCTGGCGGCGACGTTCGGTGCGCTCGGGGCGCGGTTCCCGGACGCGGGTGGGGTGGCTACGTACGTACGGCAGGCATTCGGGTCGAAGGCCGGGGCGATGGTCGGCTGGTGCTTCTACTCGGCGGTCCCGATCGGGGCGCCGGCGGCGTCCATGATGGCGGGCCACTACGTGGCGGTTGCGTTCGGCGGCGGTCGCGTGACGGTCCTCGGAGTCTCCCTGGCGCTCATCCTCGGTGTGGGCGCCATGAACGCGCGCGGTGTGCGGCTGTCGGGCAAGGTGCAGCTGGCGTTCTCCGCCGTGCTGGCGCTCCTGATCCTCGTGACAGTCGCCGTCGCGGCGCCGCACGCGCGGCCGTCGGCGATCGGTCCGTTCGCGCCGCACGGTGTCGCTGGCGTGGTCGCCGCGGCCGGTTTGCTGGTGTGGGCGTTCGCCGGCTGGGAGGCCGTGGCGCCCGTGGCCGCCGAGTACAGGTCGCCGCGCCGCGATGTACCGCTGGCTACGGGAATCGCCGTTGCTGTGGTGGGTGTGCTGTACCTCGGGCTGGCCGCCACGACCGTCCTGGTGCTCGGCCCGGCAGCCGCGACCTCGACCGCCCCGCTCTCCGACCTGATGGCGCTGGCGATCGGTGACGGTGCCCGGGTCGCCACCGCGGGGGTGGCTGTACTGCTGTCGATCGGCGCCATGAACGCCTACTTCGCGGGCTCGGCGAAGCTCGGGTCGGCGCTCGGCAGGGACGGGGCGCTGCCCGCGTGGTTCGCCGCGGGGAGCGGGGTCGGGCAGGTGCCGCGCCGCAGCCTCGCGGTCGTCACGGGCCTTTCCTGCGTCACGCTCGGGATCACGGCCGTCCTCGGCCTGGAGCTGGACTTCTGGCTCCTCTTGGCGACGAGCGCGTTCGGTGTCGTGTACGTGCTCGGCACGGCAGCCGCCGTACGGCTGTTGCCTCCGGGCTGGGCACGGCGAGGTGCCGTGGTCGCGGTCGTCGCCAGCGTGGCTCTGGCCATCAGCATCGGCCTCCCGATGGCGTGGGCGCTGGGCGTGAGTGTGGTCGCCCTCGCGTACGTGACGCTCCGCGCGCGCCGCTCCTGAGGAGCGTCAGGGCACCCGAGCACCGACCCACCAGAGACGCCATCGGCAGCCTCCGGCATCGCCCTCCGGCGAGGTCGCGCGAGCGTACGCTGAGGCGCATCGACGTCGGTTCACTCGTCCAACGGAGGGCGGCATCATGGAGCTGTCGATCACGTTCAGCGACGAGGAGCTGGCTTCGCTCGCAGGCATACTCTCCGAGTCCGTTCCGCGGATCGGCCCGTCCACGCTTGACGGGCTGAGCACCGCACGCACCGCAGAACGCCTCAGTGCGGCGGAGGCGTCGTTGCGGTCCCGAGGCATCGTCGTGACCACCCCGACCGGCGCGACAGAGGTGGCGGTACCGGTCGCACGGCTCGTCGAGATCCTCAGCCGGCCCGTGATGACCGTGACCATCCATCGGGGGGTGCCGGGCGGCGGCTGGAACAGACACGCCATGGAGGTGGCCGTCGTACCGGAGGCGTCCGTGCTCCGCGTCGTCGAGGGCGGGCTGCATCGGCTGACGCCCTTCGCCACCTCCGAGGTGCTGCGGCGTGTCGCCGCGTTGACCTGCGCCACGTCGCAGGTTCCTGAGGGAGACGCACCGGTGCAGGTGGGGGTACGGGCACTGGCGCGGGCGCTCAGAGCCACAGGCGAGGCCGTCGTGCGTCAGGAGCTGCGCGATGCGGCAGGCGAGACCCCACCCGCGACTCTCGACGCGCTGGCGGCGGCGATCTGCGCCCACCGCGCCGCCATCGGGTTCCAGAGCACGCCGCGCGGCGGGCGATCCTTCGGCCTGCAGCTGGCCTGGGTCGCCGGTGCGGGCGGAGCCTGGGAGCTACCCGTGGCCGCAACCCCGTTGGCGGGCGAGGCCGGGTCGGCTCCTCGTGGCGACTCCCTGGTGACCCTCGACCCGGTCTGCGGCGACACGCTGCTCCGGGCGTTGGCGACAGTCGGAGATGCAGCGTCGTGATCCCGCCCGTCGAGCCAGGTGACGACTCGTCCGCGCTGTCCGAGCGGGACGGGCTCGCGTCGCACGACGAGGCGCAGCTGCTCCGTGACCTGGGTGCCCTGCTCGACGAGCTCCGGGCCGCTCCTGGCCCTCTCCCGCTCGACTACGACGACATCTGGCGGCGCATCGACCGCGACATCGGCTGAGGAGCGTCACGCTGGGGGCCATGCGCCCGTTATAGAGGGTGACACCTCCGTACAGGCCACAAACGAAAGGGCACCCACGATGCCGCTCATCGGTGGAGAACTCGACCAGCTGTCCGCGCTCAAGGCGACCTTCGACCGCGAGGGCAACCTCGTGGCGGACGTCCTCACCACGATCCGCAACCAACTCGGCAACACCTACTGGGAGGGACCGGCCGCCGGGCGCTTCCGCGAGGCCTGGCAGAGCGACTTCGAACCCATGCTGCAGCGGCTGCAGAACCAGCTCGCCGATGCCGGCAAGGAGGTCTCCAGCAGGCGCGAGGGGCTGATCAGGGCCGGCTCGTAGCCGTACGGGAACAGGAGCTCCGCCATGGCTGACGCCGCAAGCCTCGAAGCGGCCGCGACCGCGCTGCTGACGCGCGCCGACGACCTGTACTACGTGGGCGGCCAGCTCGTCGACCGCAGCCTGCGCATGACGTGGGACTGCGCGAAGGGCCAGCGCTATCGCGAGGCGATGCTCGCCCGTGAGGCGGAGTGCTACCGGATCGCCGCGGAGCTCCGCGACCTCGGTGTCGCGCTCAAGGTTCGTGCCCAAGCCGCTCAGGCGCCTGTGCCCGTACCGGGGGCGTGACATGCCGACGAAGATCCGCATCGACACGGACTCGATGCGTACAGCGGCCCAGTACCTCGAGGGCGCCCTCGACCAGCTGGGCGACATCCGGATGGCGCTCGTACAGGTCGGCGCCGTCGTCGATGAGACGCCCGATCACGCGACGCGTCGCCAGCAGATCCTCGCCGAGATCGAGCAGGTCGGGGCGACGGTGACACAGGACCACGACATCCTGGTCCAGGAGATCCTCGCCCTGGAGGCGTCGGAAGGCCCGCCGCCCGCGACGGCCGCGGTCATCCCGACGACCACGAGTACGGGGATCATCATCCTCAACCTCGCGCCACCGCTCATGTTCGGCCACCATCCTCAGCAGACGCCCGAGCCGTGGGACCAGTCGTGGGTCAACCCGGACGGCTCGGTGCCTGCGGGACAGACCACGGGAGGCTCCGGTTCGGCGGCAGGAAGCTCCGCGTCCGCGAGCTTCGGCGCCAAGTGGGACGACCGGGACGAGACCGGCGACGACAACCTCGGGGCGTCCGGTGGAGTCTCGGGCGGGGTGTCGGGCCATGCCCATGCCGAGGCAGGGGCCGGTGACGGGGCCTTCAACGCGTCGGCAGGTGTCGATGTCGGGGCCAGCGCCCACGCGGAGGGCGAGGTTCACATCGGTCAGCTCAGCGCCTCGGGTCAGACCGATGCCCAGGTCGGAGCCGGCGCGTCGGCGGGGGTCTCGGGCTCGGTCGGTACCGGCGGGGTGTCGGTGGCGGCGGGAGCGGAGGCCCACGTGGGCGGTTCCGCGAGCTCGAGCGGCACGGTGGGCGTCGGCGATGCGTCCGTCACTGGCGAGGGACATGCGCAGGCCGGTGCCGAAGCGCACGCGCAGGCGGCGGCCCATGCCGGGCCCGACGGCGTCGATGCCGGGTACTCGGTGGGCGCGGGAGCCGGAGCCTCAGCGGGAGTGTCAGGCACTGCCGGGACCGGGGACTCCTCGGTATCGGGCGGTGTCGGGGTCCGCGCGGGGGTGAGCGTCGGCGTCTCGGGCGACGCCCATCTGGGTACCGACGGCGTGGGCTTCAAGGTCGACATCGGCGCGTCGCTCGGGCTGGGCCTCGGGCTCGACCTCGATGTCGACCTCAGCTGGAGCGACCTGAACCCGCTCAAGGCCGTCGAGAACGCCATCGACTCGGTGGGGGACGCGCTGAACACGGTCAAGGACGTCATGGAGACGGCCGCCACCGTCGCCAGCGGGGCGGTGCAGGCCGTGGAAGCCGTGGGGTCAGCGGCCGCCGATGCCGTTGCCGCGGTCGCGCAGTACACAGCGGCCCCGGTGGCCGGGGTCGTCGCTGACGCGGTCAACGCGCTCTTCGGCGTCCCCCAGCCCGGGGCGACGAACCTGGGGAGCATCGCGCATTCGGTCGCGGACAGCCTCGCGAACGCCGCAGCGCCGGGCCCAGCGGTCGGTGCCGGCCACCTGCGGAATGCGATGGGTCAGCCGAACGTGAGCACCGGGATGGATCCCGGACAGTTCCAGCCTGGGACGCCCGTCGGGACCGACCTCGGTACAGGCTCGGCAGGGGCCATGGCGGCGCCTGCGACACCCGACGGAGGGCTGGCGGGTCCCCCGGCCACCGGAGGCGACGCCCCGATGTACCACCCTGATCTCCCGACCCCCGACAAGTAGCCCGAAGGACGCGCCATGGACCTCATCTACCCGAGCACCGACTTCCCGCCGCCCCCGGCGATCAGGCTCAGCGTCCCGGACGGCTGGGTGCGGGTGGACACGGCCGAGGCTCTGATGGCGGCCGCCGACCCAACCTCGCCCCCGGGATTCGCCTCGAACCTCATCGTCACCGTCGGCCGGATCGTGGGCGACGACGACCTCGACGCGGTCGTCCGGCGCCAGCAGCAGGCCGCTGGAGGCGGTGCCCAGGTGGAGCGGCAGGACCGCGAGCCGATCGGGGGCCACGACGCCGTGTGGTCGGCGACCTCGTACGCGTCGACTGCCGACCGGCCCGTTGCCTTCTTCCAGGCACAGGCGACGTTGCTCGTACAGCGCCGCGAGCGCGTCGCCGACGTCGTGACCCTCATCGGGTCGTGCGCGGCGGCTGCGTCCGCGCACTACGCGCCGATCTTCCGCGACGCGTTCCTGAGCCTCGTCGTCGACGAGTGATCAGTCGGGCCAGACGACCTGTACGTAGTCGACGGGACCTCGGCTGACGAGGTAGCCGCGGCCGGGCGGGAACCTCCGGGACGCCTTCTTGGGCAGCCGCACTCCGTACAGGTCGCCGTCGGTGTCGACGTTCGGGTTGAGGATGATGCCGTTGCGCACCTTGCGCAGCCCGGTGATCCAGCCGCCGAACGCGCGGTGAGCCGTATGCGTCTGGACGGCGGCCAGGACGGTCAGGTCGACGTCCCGTGCGCGCCGCAGCAGCGTCGCCAACGCGTTGCCGCCGGGGGTGTCGGCGAGCTCCTCGCCGTCGTCGACCACCACCAGCCATGGGCACGGGTTCGACTCGTGGTCGCGGAGCCGGTCCTCGAGGCGGCGGGCCAGGTCGTCGGCGGCGTCGGCGCCCGAGCCCACTTCGCGCCACCAGGGCGCGGCGAGAAGCGGAGTACGGCGCGGTGCGGCGAGGTACGCCTCGAGACCCGGCGTCGACTCGACGAGGCCGCGGGCAAGGGTCAGCAGCGTCATGCTCCGGCCGCACCGGTCGGTGCCGAAGACCCCGAACACGGGCGACTCGTCGAGGTCGAGCGCGACCGGGCTGTACGTGTCGCCGGACACGCCCAGCGGTACCGACGCGCGCTGTACCGCCCCGAACGCCACTGTGGTGCGGTCGATCCGGTCGGGCAGGGGGTAGACACCCTGCGGCCGACAGGGCGTCGCCCCCTGGAGGCGCGCGGCTGAGGCCGTACCGAGCTCGGCAAGGCGCTTCGCCTGTCCCGCGCCCGATGCGTCCTCGCCCAGCACGGCCACGTGCACCTCGACGCCGTTGAGGAAACCCCGCCCCGGAGGGAGCGTGGAGGAGGCCAACGCGGTCGGCAGCCCGAGGGAGGCGTACTCGTCGCCGTCTGCCATCCGCAGCACGATCCGCTCGCTGATGCCGCTGGACAGCGTGGTGGGGACGGCGCTGCGCCGGTCCGCGGTGATCACGAACGCCAGGCCGGTAGCGCGTCCCTGGCCGACGAGCCGCTCGAAACGCTCCAGCAGCTCGCCGCGGTCGATGTTCATGTACGTCTGGCGGAACGCTCCCAGCCCGTCCAGCAGTACGACGACGTACGGGAGCGCGCCGCCGCCGGCGCGGTACTCGGCCAGCGAGCCGGCGTTGGCCGTGGCTAGCAGGGCTGCGCGCTCGGCGACGATCTGTTCCAGCAGCCCGAACAGCCTGTCGATGCGTTCGGGTTCGTCGATGCTGACCACGCCTCCGACGATCGGCAGGGCGGTGAGCGGGCCGAGCCCGTGCCCGGTGGCGTCGAGCCCGTACAGGTGGACGTCGTCCGGGCCGCACCGGGCCGACAGTGCGGCGGCGATGCTCCGCAGGAGCTGCGTCTTGCCAGAGCCGCTGGTCCCGTACACGAGCAGGTGCCCTGTGACCCCCGGGTCGTACCAGCAGACGTCCTGCGCCTGGCGTTCCGGGAGGTCGACATGGCCGATGGGGATCGCTGTCGTTGAGGCATCCGAAGGCGCCGGGAGCGCCAGCAGCGCGGTCAGGTCGATCAGCGGCGGCAGCGGGTCGAGCCACGGCTTGGGCTGGTCCGCGACCCCGCTCACGGTGTGGGCCTCGCGGATGGCGGCGACGAGGCGCTGGAGGTCGGTCGGTCGGTCGTCCTGGACATCGCGGTGGCCGCCCCCTCGCGTGGCGTCCCGAAGCCCGGACGCGACGAGGAACGGCTCGACCGTCGTGGGCTGCCGGGTGCTGCCTCCCTGTTGCGAGCGGGCGTTGGCGTACGCGGACTGGACCAGCGTGACGTCGCTGTGCCCGACACGTACGAACGCGCGGCCCGGCAGGCTCTTGGGCAGCCGGGCGGCATCGGGCCGGTCGAGGACGTCGTTGCTGTCCTGCTCGTCGGCCATCCGGAGGGCGATGCGGAGGTTGGTGTTGGCCCGGATGTTCTCGTCGACGACACCGGAGGGTCGCTGGGTGGCGAGCATCAGGTGGACGCCGAGCGACCGGCCGCGCTGTGCGATGTCGACGACGCCCGCGACGAACTCGGGCACCTCCTTCTTGAGGAAGGCAAACTCGTCGAACACGATGAACAGGTTCGCGAGGCCGACATCCGGACGCCGTTGCTCGAGCTCAGGAAGGTCCTTGCAGCCGTTCTCCCGCAGGATCCGCTCGCGGCGCCTCAGCTCCGCGTTCAGCGAGATGAGGGCGCGTTTGGCGAGGTGGGCGTCGAGGTCGGTGAAGAAGCCGACCGTGTGGGGGAGCTGGACGCAGTCGGCGAATGCAGCGCCGCCCTTGTAGTCGACGAGGACGAACGTGAGCGTCGATGCCGGGTACGTGGCGGCGAGCGAGCCGATCAGGCTCTGCAGCAGCTCGCTCTTCCCCGACCCGGTGGTGCCCGCTGCGAGACCGTGCGGGCCGTCGCGCCGGAGGTCGATGCTGACGGGTCCGGCGGACCCTGTACCGATCGGGGCCCCCAGCGTGCCGGTACCGGCGTACGTCGCCCAGCGCCGCTGGATCTGGCGAGCCTCCGGTTCGGGCATCTCGAGCAGGTCGAGGAGCAGGACGCGTCGCGGTACCTCGCCGGTCGCGGTGGCCGCGGTGGCATCGCTGAGCGGGGCCAACCGGCGGGCAACCTCGCGGGCCAGGTCGGGAGAGAGCCCGTCGATGACGAGGTTCGAGATCTGGTCACCGCTCGCGGTGAGGGTGACCGACCCGGCATCCCCGCGGTCGTCGACCCTCACGATCGCGCGGCACTCTCCCGGCAGCCGCTCGGCGACGGTGTCCGCCACGATGCACGAGACGCCGAACCGCGGGCCGTCGGCCAGGAGCCGCGACAGTGCCGGCTGGGGGACCGCGGTGGGCCCCGGCACGACGACGAGGACCCACGGGTACGGACGCTCGTCGCCCACCCCGCGCTCGGCGCGCAGGCGCCGGGTGGTGACAAGGTCGTCGACGACCTGGAACAGGGCCCGTACGTCCTCGGCCTCGGAGGCGACCGTACGTGCTCCGGGGACCCCGACGAGCAGGGTCTCCGTGTGAGGCAGCCAGCGCAGCCACGCCCACTCGCTCTGGGGCGAGGACTCGGTCGCCGGCAGCAGCCCGACGATGGCCAGGTCGCGGGGACTGTGCAGGATCGCTGCCTGGACGACGAGCCAGCTCACGAGCGCGGTACGCACGCGCGCGGATCCCGCAATGCCCAGGACGCCGGTGGTGGTGAGGCCGACGTCGACCGGTACGGCCGGATCGAGGGCATGCGACGCGGCGAGCGCCTTGGCGCGCTCCTGGTCGGCGGTCTCCGGGGCGGTGAGGCCCTTCGTCGTGTCCGAGACGTTCGTGGTGACGGAGAGTCTGCTCGGCAGGTCCGCGGCCGCGATCCGTACCGTGAGGAAGTCCGCTTCGTCGTAGCGACGTTCCCAGAGCCGCGGATCTCGCGAGCGCACCCACTCCACGAGCTCCGCCACGCTCGGTGCGGCTGAACGGCGCTCGGCCAGCAGGGCGCGATGGGTGGCGTCGACGGTCCGCTCGAGCTGGTCCATCTCGGCGACGTAGGCAGCGCGCCGGGCGGCGTACTCCTTGCGCCCGCTGCGGCGGTCCTCCCAGCTCGACGCAGCCATCACGACCGGCCCCATCAGGGCGAACAGCAGCATCATGGGGCCCATGAAGTAAGCCATCACAGCGCCCATGACGACCGGGACGAGCGCGGTGGCCATGGGGATCTTCCGCCGCGGCGGCTGGACCGGGGCGGTCGGCACGGTGACGACGGGCGAGGTCGTGGTACGGGCCACGCGGGGCGACCGCGAGTACGACTCACGGCCGTCGACCCAGGTCACGTTGGCGTGGCCGTGTGCGGCGCCCGCGACGGCCACGATCGACAGCTGGGTCGTGCCCAGCTCCAACACCTGTCCGGGCTGCACCTCTGTCGGCGCACTGAGCCGCCGGCCGTCGAGGAAGGTGCCGTTCGCCGACCCCGCGTCGGTGGCGACGACCGCGTGCGAGCCGACGCCGAGGTGGACGTGGCGGCGCGACGTCTGCGGGTCGCCCACCACGATGTCGGCGGTGTCGTCGCGACCGACGATGTAGGCCGACCCAGCGCGCAGCGGGTACCGGGCTCCGGCGCTCGGGCCACCGACCACCGTGAGCTCGAAGGCCGGCAGGGCGGCGGTGGCGTCACGCACGGACTCCTGCGGCGGCCGTCCAGCAGGGACCAGCTCGAGACGGTCGCCGTGGACCAGCCGGGCGTCGGAGACGGTACGAGCCGGGTCGAGGCGCGACGCCGTACGCGCCACGTAGGCGTCGACGGGCCCGGTGGCGCCGACGGTGTCCTTGAGCGCGTCGATCAGCTCGGCGGCCGGTGCGGCCGCGTCGATGTCGACCCGCAGGTCCACGGGGGGCCGGCCGGTACGGGACACGACGAGGAGAAGCTCCATGTCACGACCTCCTCGAGGGTTGGGTGCCGCTCGTCGCGAGCGCGGCGCGGAGAGACTGAAGGCCTCGGTGGGCTCGAGAACGTACGGAGTCGGCGGAGATCCCGAGGACGTGTGCCGTCTCGGTCACGTCGAGGCCGTCCGCGTACCGCAGGATGACCACGACCCGCTGGCTGGGGGTGAGCGACGCAAGGGGTTGGCTGATCCGCCGCTCGGCGGTCAGGCGGTCGACGACCCCGTCGTCGAAGCATGGGATTGCCGGCACCTCGACGGTGGCCGTTGCGAGCTCTCGTCGAGAAGGGTGCCTGGCCCGTTCCGCCAGCTGTCTGGACGCGATGCGGAACAGCCACGCCCTGATCGACGTCCCACGCCATTCGAAGCGTGGGAGCGCGAGCCACGCCCGGATGAACGTCTCGGCCACGAGGTCGTCGACGTCGTCATGAGGCGAGCGGCGGGCGAGGAAGGCCGCGACGCCCGGTGCGTACAGACCGTAGAGCTGGCGGAACGACTCCTTGTCGCCGCCGGCCGCGCGTTCCACCAGCCGTGCTTCGTCGGTGAGGGTGAAGTCGGACATCGTCGGAAGGCGCTCAGGCGGCGACGCAGGACTTGGGACTCGGCGCGCTCGACATCCCGTTCTCGCCCACGGCGATGATCTCGTAGCAGAGCGCCACCCCAGCTGGGGGACTGTTGTCGACGAGGCAGTACGGGTACCCCCCCGGACAGTTCGTGACGTTTGTAACGGGGAGCTCGTTGTAGGGGAACGATCCGTACGCGCCACCGTTGGCAGCGCGGATCGCCTTGTACGACGCCACGGTCGCTGTCGGCGACTTGTTCCACACCAGCTGGACTTTCGCTCCCGAACGCGTCGCGACCAGGTCGGGCGGCGGTGACGGCGCGATCACGATGATCTTCGTGATTCTCGTGTAGATCGAGATGAGCGGCTTCGACACCGACGCCTGGGCGGACGAGGGCGCCGCGGTCGGAGTGGGTGTCGACGTGGGGGTCGGCGTCGCGGTCGGAGTGGGTGTGGGAGTGGGCGTAGGCGTCGCCGAGGTCGATGTCGCCGACGGTGTCGGGGTGGAGGACGTGGACGGAGTGGCCACGACGCTTGCCCCACCGCCGACCATCGCCATGACCTGCCGCCACGGGACGACGACCAGGAGCGCGGCCAGCACCACCACAGCACCGACGGCGACCAACGCCCGTACGTGCCGTTTGCGCGGTTTCGCGGCGGGGGGTGGTTCCGAGGGCGTCTCGACCTGACGAGACCGCGCCGCGAGCATCGTGGCGTCCCCGCCGGCCGGGCTGGCACCGACGGCATGGAAGACGGGCGGCAGGATCGTTGCGCCTGCTGCGAGCCCCGACGCAGCCGCGGGAGAAGCCCCGACCACGTTCGGGATGGTCGCGAGGGATGACGCGATGACGGTCGCCGGCGCGGTGGATCCGGTGACGATCCTCTCCGAGACCGGGCCCATGAGCACCATGTCGGTGACGGGCTCGCCGGCAGCGCGCTGCACGTCCTGAAGGCGTCGACCGAAGTCCGCGAGAGTCTGAGGCCGGTCAGCCGGGTCCTTGGCCATCGCCGCCTGGATCGCCTCGCTCAGCGCTGGTGGGGCGATCGCGGGATCGAGCGCCGGTGGCTGCTCGTGCAGGACGCGGTCGACGAAGCCCGCGATCCCGGTCTGCTCGGGGTCGGAGAACGCGGATTCGCCGCGCAGCAGCTGGTACAGGGTGGAGCCCAGGTTGTACGCGTCGGTCCTCATGTCGGCAGGCTTGCCGAGCAGCACCTCGGGGGCTGCGTGCGTCGGGGTGTACGCGGTCGTCACCGTGGCCGCGCCGCGTGCCGTGGAGATGCCGAAGTCGGCCAGCGCGGGCTCGCCGAACGCCGTGATCAGGATGTTCTCCGGCTTCACGTCCCGGTGGAGCACACCGAGCTGGTGGGCCGCATCGAGAGCGCCGGCGATCTTGATGCCGATGCGGGTCACCTCGGCAGCCGGGATCGGACCGGTCGAGCGCACCCGGTCCGCCAGCGAGCCGTGCTCGCAGTACGTCATCGCGAGGAACGGATGGCCGTCGTCGAGGAACCCCGAGTCGAAGACCGTCACGATGTTGGGGTGGCCTGTCAGGCGACCCATGAGCGTGCACTCCCGCTCGAACCGACGACGTCCCGCCTCGTCGTCGATCCCCGCCAGGAGGATCTTGACCGCGACCATCCTGTCGTAGGCGATCTGGCGCGCGCGCCAGACTGTGCTGAATCCCCCCCGCCCGATCAGCTCGAACGAGTCGTAACCTGGGACTCGCGGCCGCGAGAGCCGGCCGGAGTCCTCATCGACACCGTCCATGGTGATTTCACACTAATGCCGCGTGAGACGCCCCACTGGGCTTGGGGTGAGATTGCTCACGCGAGCCGTAGCCGCACCCCGGTCCGGGAGAGAACCTAGGTGGCTCGGGGAGAGAACGTGGCCGGCTTGGAGGCGAACGTGGCTGGTCCGGGGAGGGAACCGGTCCCGTCAGGAGAGCACCTGTACAGGTCCGGAGCATCCCTGTACTGGTCTACTCCGGGAGTGTGAGGATCTCGGGGCCGGACGCGGTGAGGGCGATGGTGTGCTCGGTGTGGGCGGTGCGGCAGCCCGTGGCGCTGCGGAGGGTCCAGCCGTCGTCGTCGACCTTGAGGCGGTCCGTATCGGCCATGACCCAGGGCTCGATGGCGAGGAGCAGGCCCGGCTTCAGCGGGAACCCGCGGCCAGGCATCCCGTTGTTCGAGATGTGCGGGTCCTGGTGCATCGTGCTCCCGACGCCGTGGCCGCCGAACTCGGTGCTGACCTTGTAGCCGGCTCCCGTCAGCACCTGTCCGATGGCGTACGAGATGTCACCGGTCTTCGACCCTGTTCCCGCAGCCGTGATCCCGGCGGCGAGCGCATCGCGCGTCGCGTCGATCATGCGCTGGTCCGCCGGGTCGACGGTGTCGCCGACGACGAAGCTGATCGCCGCATCGGCCACCCAGCCGTCGACGCCGACCGCGAAGTCGAGGGTGAGGAGGTCGCCGTCGCGCAGCACGTAGTCGTGCGGCAACCCGTGCAGTACGGCGTCGTTGACCGACGTACAGATCACCTTCCCGAACGGCCCCCGGCCGAACGACGGCGCGTAGTCGACGTAGCAGGAGACGGCCCCACGCCGGGCGATCAGCTCGACCGTCCAGTCGTTGATCTCCAGCAGGTTCGTCCCTGGCTCGGCACGACGCTGGAGCTCCGCCAGCGTCGATCCCACGAAGGCGCCTGCCGGCCTTGCCGCGTCGACCTGACGCGGCGACAGCACCTCGATCATCGTTCCTCCACCCGCTGCATCGTCATCCTCGACCCGGCCCTACGGCCTCGGTGTCGAGCCTATGCGCCGGAGGTCAGCGCGCGGGGCTCAGTAACAGAACGTACGAGCGTCGGCAGCGACCACCGCCGCATCGTCGTCGAGCTGGGGCTGTCGGCCACGCGCTGAGCTGCCGTGCGGCGCCGGCGTGGGATCCCCCAGGTGCCGCGACATCTCGATCAGTGCTTCTCCGCTCGCTGCAGCATCACCATGAGCCCCGCCGGTACGGCTTCGGCCTCGAGCCGGTTCGTGTCCCCCTCGGCGTCGCCGTCGAGCTGGTACGGGATCGGCTCGACCGACTCGATGACGACCTTGCGCCCCTGGCCGTACTCGAGCGGCTCCACCTCCGCGCCGCCGAGCAGCCCGCTCGCGACTTTCGCCCAGTCCACGACGCTGGTCGGGTTCCCGATGAGCACGTCCAGCTTGCCGTCGGTGGGACTGGCGTCCGGGAAGATCTTGATGCCTGCCTGCAGAGTGCCGACGTTGCCCACCAGCGCGAGCACGGCCTTCCGCTCGACCGGCTCGTGGTCGTCCAGCGTCACGGTGAGGTCGTACGGCCCGGCGCCCACGCTCTGCGCGGCGGCAAGGAAGTACGCAGCCGACCCGACCACCTTCTTGAGGTCGGTGTTGGTGTTCGCCATCACCTGCGCGTCGCCCCCCATGCCGCTCATCACGACGAAGTGCTCGGTCTTCTCGCCGATCGTGAACTTCACGACGTCCACGGGCGACGGCGTCCCCTCGAACGCGATGTCGAACGCCTCCTGCTCGTCGAGGGGGATGCCGAGGTTACGGGCGAGCAGGTTGCCGGTACCGGCGGGGATCAACGCCACCGGCGTGCCGCTGCCGACGAGCTCTGAGCAGACGACGCGTACGGTGCCGTCGCCGCCCGCGACGAGCACGAGGTCGACCTCCTTCTCGAGGGCGTCCTTGGCCATCTGATGGCCCGGGTCGTCCACCTCGGTCTCCAGCCAGAGGGGAGGCTTCCAGCCGCGTTCGCGCAGCTCGAACTCGACGCGTGTTCGGAACAGGTCGAAGTCGATGATCTTCGACGGGTTGTAGATGACGGCGGCGCGCTTGTCGACATGGGTGCGGGGACGGGTCAACAGGCCCAGGGACTCCGCGATCGTGTTGACCCCGGCCAGCGCCAGAGCCGTCGAGATCACCGCGCCGCCGAACAGC
>Ga0182010_10001135_pt1 | contig 14355 bp, 11 predicted proteins | sample 611E1MmetaG_FD_120488 | JGI IMG/M metagenome (GOLD analysis project Ga0182010, IMG submission 120488) | Permafrost microbial communities from Stordalen Mire, Sweden - 611E1M metaG | ecosystem: Environmental > Terrestrial > Soil > Wetlands > Permafrost | place: Sweden: Stordalen | collected...
GTACCGCTTTTCCCTGTCAGACTTGAACCAGTGTTATTATACCTGTAAGTGCCACCACGCATATAGATTATATCTCCTGCAACAACTTTTGACCATGCTTTATTTAAAGTAAAAAATGGCTGGGTAATAGTACCAGGATTCGAATCAATTCCAGTTGGCGAAACATAATATGTTGTACCCCAAAGAGATATACTCAATGAAGAAAATAATAATATAAGTAGTCTTATTTTCAACTAACTAACATTTTGGTGAATTGTACTAAAAAATTGACAAACATCTATTTTTGATCGATCAGAAGGTTATAATTAAGGTCAAATATAAAATATTTTTTTAAATATCACTGTTTTTTCAATATAAAGTGTTTTTAGTACTATTCGAATCTAAGACTGCCAACAAAAATATCTTTCTGATAACTTTAAAATGATAAATTATTAAGACAGAAGAGTAGTTCTTTCAGAACTCATGGATGAATCTCCAACCCGGGTGAAAAAGTATTTATACCAGAAAAATAATAAAAGAAAAACCTATATTTGGAAATTTGCGGTCATGTATGGGATGTGCTAACTCTCTTTTAAAACTTGAGTAATAACACTTTTAATTTATCTGCTTACAAGAATATTAAACTTTTTATCGGAACTAAAAATGCTTTTTAATTCACTTCAATTTTTATTTTTTTTTATTGTAGTAACGTTCACATATTTTGCGATACCACACAAATATCGTTGGTTTTTGCTTTTGGCGAGTAGTTGCTATTTTTATATGGCGTTTGTGCCCATCTATATTTTTATTCTCGGATTTACAATAATCGTTGATTACTTTGCTGGCATTTTCTTGGAAAATTCACGAGGGATAAGAAAGAAATATTATCTTCTTGCAAGTCTCATCGCTAATATTGGGGTCCTTGCCATTTTTAAGTACTACAACTTCTTAAATGACAACTTAGGCATTCTTTTAAATGGTATTGGTTATCATAATCCAATTCCTCATTTATCAATTCTATTGCCAATAGGGTTATCATTTCATACATTCCAGGCAATGAGTTATACGATAGAGGTTTATCGTGGCAAACAAAAAGCAGAAAGACATTTCGGTATATATAGTTTATATGTAATGTTTTATCCTCAATTAGTAGCCGGCCCTATTGAACGTCCACAAAACTTATTGCATCAATTTTACGAAAAGCATAGTTTTGATTATATCAGGGTAACGGACGGTTTGAAACTGATGGTTTGGGGATTGTTTAAAAAAGTTGTAATCGCAGATAGACTGGCAAAAGTTGTTGATAATGTTTATAATAATCCTTTTAAACATAATGGTTTAAGTTATATCGTCGCTACTATATTTTTCTCCTTTCAAATATTTTGTGATTTTTCTGGCTATTCTGATATGGCAATTGGCGCGGCACAAGTTATGGGGTTTAAACTCATGAAAAACTTTGACAGGCCCTATCATTCTAAAAGTATTCACGAGTTTTGGGGACGTTGGCATATTTCATTATCCTCATGGTTCAAAGATTATTTATATATATCACTTGGCGGAAACAGAGTTTCTATTCCTCGATGGTATTTTAATTTGTTTATTGTATTCCTTGTCAGTGGCTTATGGCATGGAGCAAACTGGACATTTGTAATATGGGGAGCTCTGCATGGATTTTATTTAGTCTTTGCATTACTTACAAAAAAAATACGTAATACTATTACCATACTTCTAGGATTAAATAAACTTCCTGGATTAAATAATTTTTTTCAAATCTCAATAACATTTTCTTTAACGACTTTTGCATGGATTTTCTTTAGAGCAAATTCTTTATCTGTTGCTATATATATTATTAAACATTCATTTACTGGTTTGTATACCAATATATCAAATTTATTCCATCATGGAGATAATTCATTAGGATTGGGTTTAACACATTCAGAATTACTAATTGGTGTTGCTGCAATTGTATTAATGGAAATTATTCATATAATGCAAAACAAATACTCTATTAGAGATTGGATACGATCAAAACCAACTTACATACGTTGGAGTATATATTATGCTATTGTTATCATGATTTTATTTTTTGGCGTTTACGAAAACAGACAATTTATCTATTTTCAATTTTAAACGATGAAAAAATTCTTTATTAAGTTGTTACTTTTCTTAATACCTGCATTGATTATATTTTTTACAATAGTCTTACTTCCTCCATCCAAGTCATTTCAGAAAAGTTTATTTTATTCTCTTATTGACAAAAACAAACTTTTAGAAAGCACTCCCGGTCCCAGAATAATATTTATTGGTGGTTCAAATTTAAGTTTTGGTTTGAATTGTCAAATGATAAAAGATTCTTTGAAATTTAACCCTGTTAATACTGGAATTCATGTTGGATTAGGATTAAAGTATATGTTATCCAATGCAGAAAAATATATAAGGGGAAACGATATTATAATAGTATCTCCTGAGTATCAGCAGTTTTATGGAGATTTAGCTGACGGAGATATAGAATTACTCTCAATAATTATTGATGTTTCTCCAAATTCAGTTAAATTATTGGACTATAAACAATATTATTCGCTCATTCAAAAAATCCCGGAGTATCTAAAGTCTAAATGGAATAGTTTAATTAATAAATCTAATTCAGATACAGTAATTGGTATATATGACAGGAAAGCATTTAATTCATATGGTGATGTATATATTCATTGGAAATCTCCCAAAGAAAAAGTAAGTCCTCTCGGAAAAATTGAAGGTCATGTAAATAATGATGCATTTATAGTACTGAATAATTTTAGAAATTTTGTAAATAATAGAAAGGCAATGCTTTATATTACATTCCCTTGTTATCAGGATTCATCTTTTATAAATGCAGAAATTGAGATTAAAGAGGTTGAACGGAATCTAATTAAGTATGGATTTAATTTACTCTCTAATCCTGAAAGATATATTTTCCCGGATAGCTTAATATATAACACTCCATATCATTTAACGAAAAAGGGTGTCGATTTGCGTACATCCTTATTAATTGAAGACTTAAAAAGTGCTTTAACAAAAGAATAAAAAAACTTCGCCTCTTGAAATAAAAATAGAAAACAATTAATTCAAAAGAAATTATTCCCGGAGATTTCAACGGAAATACCATCATCAAAATGTAATCCTTTGTGGCATATCATTAAAAATATTTTCTTCTGATTTTCTCCAGGGATTTTTGTTCTGGTGATCTTGCACAGATTAGATCATCATAAAGGACAATTCTGTTTAAAACAAAGTGATGGTCTTCATTATAATTCAACTTTTTGGCGATATAGTAAAAGCGTCTGTTCACATTTGCTTTCACTATGAACATTTCGGTTATCAGAATCCAATAACATCCTTAACAAAAAACTGAAAAGGATAAGCCCTTTCAGGTGTAATCGATGAAGCTCCAACCTGATTAAAAAAGTATTTTTAAGACAAAAATAATTAAAAGGAAAAGCCTATATTTGCAAACCTGTAGTCAAAGAATAGGAAGTAGTTATATCATTCTTGCTGCGGTCAATATCCGATGAGAATGAACAAAAAAATGAATTAATCAAGTATTAACTAAGCAGTAATGTCAACAACTAATAAATCGTGGGACTTGATTATTAAACCCCATGGAAAACTTTTTAGTCTCAATCTGAAAGAAATATGGCAATATCGCGACCTGCTTGAGATGTACATTAAGCGGGATATTGTGACTTTCTACAAACAAACGATCCTTGGTCCGATATGGTTTTTCATACAGCCTATATTTACAACAATCGTTTTTATGTTTGTGTTTGGAGGACTGGCACATATTCCTACAGATGGAATCCCTCAACCTCTGTTTTATCTTTCAGGTATTACTCTTTGGAACTATTTTTCGGAATCTCTGACAAAAACCTCCGATACCTTTCTTACTAATCAGGCTATTTTTGGTAAGGTATACTTTCCACGCCTCATAGCTCCCCTGTCAGTAACCATAACCGGATTGATTAAAATGTTCATCCAATTCCTGGTGTTTGTTTTAGTGTACATTTATTTCATAGCCAAAGGTACACATATAGCGCCCAATTTATATGCGCTGCTTTTCCCGGTTCTTATCCTTATCCTTGCCGGGCTTACACTTGGCTTTGGTATTCTCATTTCTTCCATGACCAATAAATATCGTGATCTCAAATTCCTGATTACGTTTGTAATTCAGTTGTGGATGTATGCTACTCCGGTCATTTATCCCTTATCTGTAATGGTAGGCAGTAACAAAAAATATATGTTGCTGATTGAGGCTAACCCATTAACTTCAGTAATGGAAACATTTAAATTCGGGTTTCTTGGGCAGGGTACCTTTTCGTGGTTTGCGCTGGGGTACAGTTTGTTGTTTTCCATCATAGTTTTACTTCTGGGGATTGTGGTTTTCAACAGAGTAGAACGAAGTTTTATGGATGTAATTTAATTTTACGAATATGTTAAATGAGTGAGATAGCTATTAAATTTGAAAATATTTCCAAGCAGTACAGGTTAGGTTCCATAGGTACGGGTACTTTAAGTCATGATCTGAAACGATGGTGGACGGTGAAAGTGCGTGGAATGGAAGACCCTTACCTGAAAATAAATCAGGTGAATGATAATGATTCCAAGGCTGGAAACGACTATGTATGGGCATTACAAGATATTGACTTTGAAGTGAAGCAAGGGGAAGTGCTGGGAATTATCGGTAAAAACGGTGCTGGAAAATCGACACTTCTGAAAATTCTGTCGCGTGTAACCACACCTACTACCGGCCAAATAATGGCCCGTGGGCGGATAGCTTCACTTTTAGAGGTAGGTACAGGCTTCCATCCTGAAATGACCGGCCGAGAAAACATTTATATGAACGGGTCAATTATGGGTATGACCAAGTTAGAGATCAAAAAAAAATTTGACGAAATAGTAGACTTTGCTGGTGTCGGTAGATATATCGACACTCCGGTAAAACGTTACAGCAGCGGTATGACTGTACGTCTGGGATTTGCAATAGCTGCACATCTGGAACCTGAAATCTTAATAGTTGACGAAGTATTGGCTGTTGGTGATGCTGAATTCCAAAAGAAAGCAATCGGTAAAATGCATGATGTGAGTCAATATCAAGGCCGTACGGTGTTGTTTGTTAGTCATAATATGACCGCAATAGAGCAGCTATGTTCAGGAGTAATGTTGATCGATAAAGGGAAAATTCTTTTAACTGGGAACACAGTTGATGTAATTAACGCATATTTGAAAACCAATACGATAGTTTCGGGGCAAATTATTGATGCCATGAAAATTTGTAATAATCAAATTATGGTTGAATCAATAACTATAAATGAATCGGTTTCTAACATGATTGAGATAAGTCCTAAGGAGAATAAATTAAATATAAAAATTACCGGGAAAATAGCAGAAGAAAGAAGGATGGCAATTGAAGTAAGGTTTTTTGATCAGTACGATCATTTGCAAATGTTATTTTCTCCAGGTCACTTATATGGCCAAATTAAATTATATAAAAAGGGCAATTTTGAGATGAATGAAACCATCATTCTTCCCGATATGCTCACAAAAAATGAATTTAGATTAACAGTTGATATAACCCAACCCAATATTGAAATACTTGTGAGCTTTCCTAATTCTGTCAAAGTTATTTGTAAGGGTATACAAGGACACACAGGATTAGAATTTCCTGCAACTAATTGTGGATTATTAATGTTAAAATGAAATTAACAGCAGAACAATATAATCACGTTAATGAATCTTTAAAGAGAAAAGTTGTTTTTCGAATTGGCCTGGCAGCAGGTTTTTTTTCTGAATACAATAATATGATTCTGGCAATGGCTTGGTGTTTAAGAAATAATTACCAGTTTCAACTTTTCTCATACGATGCAAATTTTGGATTTGACAAAGGCTGGACAGATTATTTTATTCCGTTTTGCACTGAAATTCATGATGAATTTAATTTAAAATTTAATCACCGCCCTTCCCCTTATGGCAGCAATAAGTACTACCCTCGTTTTATAAGAGTCTTACAGAGACTTGGTATTCTTAAACCTAAATTTGTTTACCTTCCCCTCTCGTTCCGGTTGAAAAGAATGCTTGGGTTCAGTGTATTATTGACACAGGATATGTTTGTTAAAGCCCATTCACAAAATCCTTATGAAGAAGTCGAAATGTCAAACGTGGGTTTTAGAGGTAACTTTAGAAGTTTTTGCAAAATTCTTACCGATTTGACATGGAGATTCAATAAGGAGACTCAAATGGAAATTGATACGATGATAAAAGAATTGAACCTTCCCAATGAATATATAGGTTTCCATATCAGAGGTGGCGATAAATTTGTTGAATATCAGCAAATGCCGGCAGGGCTGTATATCAAGAGGGCTGAAGAATTGAGTGAAATCAGGTCAGCATTTGTTTTGACAGACGATTATAGTATTTTAACTGAATTGAAGGCATCCTATCCCGCATGGCATTTCTATTCACTATGTCAACCTCATGAGAAAGGTTATTATAATTCTGACTTTCAGGAATTGAATGTTTTAGAGAAAAAAAACAGCCATATACGACTTTTTTCCTCAATGGTTATGCTGGAACATGCGTGCCATTTTGTCGGCACATTTAGTTCTAATCCGGGTATGTTTTTAGGTATGAGAATGTTGCCGGAGCATTGTCATGGTATAGATTTTGAAGAATGGAATATTTGGTGAAAAAGTTAAATAACTAATTCTATTATTCATCGTTTCATCATCAACCTGATAATATAATCCTCCGAAATGATTCCATACTGAATAATATCGAAAAATTGCATTAAACTTGAATATCACTGACAAAACTAAGATCATGCAGTGTAGTAATATAAAATCAACATAAAGAAGTACTAATTCAAATCTATGCAGAACGCATTAATATATTCAGCAGGTTTCGACGGTCATAGACAAGTATATGTGTATGTATTATCTCATTTCTTAAACGAGCTAAAATACAATATTTTCATCGCAGGCAATTTGAAAGAAAAAATCTCAACCTCCTTATATGTTGATAAGCTTAAGAAAGACAACAGGATTGTAATGATTGATACAAGTTCTTACACACAAGGTGGCTTGGAAATATCAGCAATGCAAATAATCGAATTACAAATTAAGTACAGTATTGAGCTAACTGTTTTTGCTGAAGCTGATCATCATATTCCTTTATTCAATGCACAAATATTTAGTAGGAGCAACAAATTACGTGGGAAAAATATTGGTATTTTCCTGAGGCCGTTTTATTATTATGAAAAATTAAGCTTTATAAATAAGCTGAGATATATAAAGCATTTTAAGACCAGATGGAGATCTGACGACCGATTGTTTCATGGCTTTTTATTGAAACATTATAAGCTTTTATATACTGTTTTATATATTGATGAGAACTTTGTTGCACATCATCCATCAACACAATGGTTACCCGATGTATTCCAGCAATTTGCTGAAACTATCGTTAAGAATGAATACACGGAACAAAGGATTTGGATTGATAAGCTGAATGAGTTCGTGGAAAGAAACAAGGGTCTGTTCATTTTTCTTTATTTTGGCACTGCTCAAAAGCGCAGAGGATATGATCTGCTTTTAAAAATGGCTGTTGAACAAGATGCGTGTTTTGTCCATTGCGGATTACATGATGACAACGAAAAATATGATTACGATGTTATCGGATTGAGAAAAAATCTTTATGATAATAATAGAATAATGGAAACCAATCAGTACATTTCAGATCCAGTTACTATAGAGTACTTTTTTAAATCTGTTAGTCATCTTGTACTACCTTATCGTAGTTTTTATGGCTCAAGCGGAGTTATGTTACAAGCTTTAACTTATGGAATTCCTGTTCTTGTGCCTGATGAAGGCATAATTGGATATAGAGTTAAGAAGCATAATCTTGGATTAACTTATAATGGAGATTGTAATTCATTAAATGAGCAATTTAAAAAGTTTAAGGAAATACCAAAAAAATCATTCGCCGATTCTATAGCTCAATATATGTATAATCAATCTGTTATCCATTTAAAAGAAGTACTAACTAACGTATTGAAGATATAATTTTTTTTCATCCGAATCTTGCTGCTTATGATATCATTACTTTCAAAAATTTTACCATATCTTCTCTTACTCTATTTTCTGATTCGTTCATTAGGAAAGCCTATCTATTTACTAGGTATTCCTTTCCTGATGTTCTTGAGGTACTGCATCTTTTTCGAAAATGTTAAAATATTTGCTGTTCCCGGAAGATTTAGTGCTGATTTTTTGTTTGCAATATGGTTGATTATATTTTGGATAATTCTAAGGATTATTAATACATCTCAATTTAGTAGCAAAAGTAGCAACTTCAATAGTAAGAATGAAAGAAATTCGCTAGATTACATTGTTATAGGTTTAATAATTATTTCAATAATAGATTTAGTTATTGTTTACGTGGAATATCTTAATATCGAAAATGTTTTAACAGAATTTTTTACAATTATTTCATTATTCTTTGGATATTTAATTATTAAAGATGTCTTACGTTTTTACAAGCCAAATCTTTTATCAGATTTTTTATTTAGCATAGTTCTTATTAATAGCCTTGCATCGTGTTTATATATACTTCACCAGGGTTTGCACCTAACAATATATAAAAGCGATGAATATTTAAGTGAAATATTTCAGGGAGAAGTTATTACAAGGACGTTTTGGTTTATGCCTCCTCTTTGGCTTTTTTCAATTTGCTATCTTTTTGTCTTTAAAAAACACAAGCCGGTTATCTTCTTTACATTGCTGATAATAAACCTTCTGGCACTTTTTATTTCATATACCAGGTCTTTTCTGGTAATTACAATTTTTTTAATTATCTTATACTATTTGTTAACTGCTTACAAAGAGAATAATTTTTATCCTGCTATTAAAAATATATTTTTAGTGGCCCTTATGGGATTATTTTTATTTGTGGCTATCTCGAAATTTTTTCCTGCAAGTACCAACTACTTTTTCTACCGTTTTAAAGAGTTGAAACAGAGGCCTTACGATCAATCATCAAATTCTCTTCTATATCGTTTTGCCAGAACAAGTGAAATAATCAACAGGATAGATGAAGATAAACTCCCTCTTGGATATGGACCTGCAACTTCGACTCAGGAATCTTCAGTATACAATATGGAAATAACAACACATGATTTAGTTTGGACAGGAGTAGTTTTTCGATGGGGCTTTATTGGCTTGGTTTTATTTGTTTTACTTTATCTTGTTTCGATTTTTAAGGCTTTTTCTTTGTTTATAAAACGAGATGACATATTATCAAAATTGGCACTTCTGTTTTTGTTGGTTATTGTCTCACAATTCATTGAAAGTTTTATATCGTCAACTTTTTTATCCTCAGACCGTTATGCTATGGGTTTATGGTATATAGCTATTTTATCCTCTTTATTATTAGCCGATAAAAATTACAGTGATTCAACAACAAAAGAACAAAATCATGAATAATAGAGAATTTCCTAAAATCACCTTCGGAATTATTGTTTTAAATGGCGAACCTTTTACACGCTATTGCCTGAGGTCGCTTTATCCTTATGCTTACGAAATAATTGTTGTTGAAGGCGGGCATGTGGATGCAAAATCAGTTTGTACCCCTGACGGTCATTCGATTGATAGCACTCTGGAAAGCTTATACAAATTTAAAAAGGAAGAAGATACTGAAAACAAACTGACGATTGTTACTAAAGATGGCTTCTGGCCTAAAAAGGATGAACTGGGACTTTCCAGAACTCCACAATCCAGAGCTTATGCTGAACGTGCAACCGGCGATTATCTTTGGCAAATCGATATAGACGAATTCTATAGGGAAGAAGATATGATTAAAATCGTTAAAATGCTAAAGGATAATCCTTCAATAACAGCTGTTACATTCCCAACTATAAATTTTTGGGGTGATATTATTTATAAAATAGTCGGTTGGAATTTAAGCAGAGGTGCTATTTATTATCACAGATTGTTTAAATGGGGAACAGGTTATAAATATGTTACTCATGAACCACCAACCATTGTCAATGAAAAGGGAATGGAATTAAGGAAAATTAATTGGGTTAGTGGAAAGAAGCTTATGAAGAAAAACATTTATATGTATCATTACTCTCATCTTTTTCCATGGCAGGTTAAGCAAAAGACAATGGTATACAAAGATGAAAAGCCTGATGAATGTTCAGATATTCTCGAATGGGCCGAAAATAATTATTTTAAACTGACAAACCCTTTTAATATCGAAAGGCATTATTGGTTGCCAAGTTGGCTGGAATATTACAAAGGAAACCATCCGGCAGAGGTAATAAACATGATGAGAGACGTTAAATCTGGGGAAACTAATATTGAATTGAGGGATAATTCTGATGTTGAGAAGATATTAGGGAAGAAAATGTATTCAGTGAAAACAATTTTGATGAAAGTCTATAATGAATGGGATTATTATTCTAAATTTCTGGCATTTCAGTTAGGTCGGATCAAGAATATCCCGGGTCGAATCAAAAGAAATTTTAAGGAGAATAACTCTTGACAAATTCGGAATCTTAATTAAATAAATATAAGTAATCATAATTATGAAAAGCATATTTGATGACAAAATCCTTCTTATTACCGGAGGTACCGGCTCTTTTGGGAATGCCGTTTTAAAACGTTTTCTTCAAACTGAGATCAGGGAAATCCGAATTTTCAGCAGAGATGAAAAAAAGCAGGATGATATGCGGCAATTTTATAATAATTCAAAAATAAAATACTATATCGGAGACGTCAGGAATTATGACAGTATAAATAGTGCTATGAAAGGGGTTGACTATGTTTTTCAGGCAGCTGCTTTGAAACAAGTTCCGTCGTGCGAATTCTTTCCGGTGGAGGCCGTTCGGACTAACGTATTGGGATGCGAAAATGTTCTAAATGCCGCAATTGAAAATAAAGTTGGCCGGGTAATAATACTAAGTACTGATAAAGCTGTGTATCCTATCAATGCTATGGGAATGTCTAAAGCACTAAGCGAAAAAGTAATGGTTGCAAAATCTCGTAATCTGAACGGTTCAGGTATCGTATTTTGTGGAACCAGGTATGGCAATGTTATGGCTTCAAGAGGCTCGGTAATCCCTCTTTTTGTTGATCAAATTAAGAAAGGTAATCCACTTACCGTTACAGATCCAAATATGACCCGATATATGATGACTCTTGATGATGCCGTTGACCTGGTGCTGTTTGCTTTTCAGAATGGTAATCCTGGTGATATTTTTGTTCAGAAATCTCCTGCAGCGACAATAGAAGTTCTGGCAAAAGCTTTGTTGGAACTATATAAAGTGAAAAATCAGATTAAAATTATCGGAACACGCCATGGTGAAAAGCTTTATGAAACTCTGGTTAATCGTGAAGAAATGGTAAAAGCAGAGGATTTAGGAAACTACTATCGTATTCCTGCTGATACGCGCGATTTGAATTACAATCGTTTTTTTATTGAAGGAGAAGCCCAGATATCCCAAATGGAAGAATATAATTCTCATAATACCATCCGTTTGAACATTGAAGAGACAAAGCAATTACTTCTAAAACTTGATTTCATACAGGAGGATCTTGGGAAGAAAGCTTGATGGTAGCAGGTAGCAGGTAATACTTTTGTAAGAGTCAGGCACCAATCATTAATAAATGTGCACCAATTATAAATATATATTATGAATAAGACCGATCTTAAACAAAGCATTAGAAAGGTGATTCCACCAATCCTTTGGGATTATTTATTAAAAATAAAAGATAAGAGAGATAAGAATAAGAAAAAAATTGATACTGAATTTGCCTATTTTATTTTAGATTCAGCAATCGAATATAGTAAGCATATTGGCGGTGATTCAGGTAGCTTTGACAGGAGACTTAAAAACCTTATCCTGAATGCTGACAATGAATGCAATTCAATTATACAAGATATACTTACCGCATTTATGCCGGATTATGAAAAAAATTTATATCAATATTATAAAAATCAGGAATATTTAATTTTTTATCGTTTTTTGACATACCCTTTTAACGACGGCATGTCAAGTTATTTTTTGCCATATGAAAAAGCATTAGCAAGGTTTCAAAGCAATGATATTCTTGATTATGGATCAGGTATCCCTTATGGATTAATTTATTCCTTATTAAATAAAAGGGATTCTATAAATTCGGTTGCTCTTATTGATCTTGATCTGATCCACCTTGATTTTGCGCAGTTTCTGATTAAAAAAATTGCTCCGAATATTAAATTGAATATATACAAGTTAAGAGATACAGATTCATTTCCGGAAATAGAAGGAAAATATAATTTTTTCTTCGGCAAGGATATTTTTGAACATTTAACGGATCCACTTAAAAACTTAAAAAAACTTATGAATTATAGCAAACCGGAAGCCATTTGTTATTTTGATTTTCAGGATCATGGAGAGAAAATATACCAACACCTCAATCCAAATATCGGGTATCTTTCAGACGAAATGGTAAAAATGGGATTTCAATGCCCAACAAAAACTTCCGGGTTATCAGAGTTTATAAGAAATAAATAGGAATATTATGAAAAATTATGGTAGAATTGAAGTAAATCTAAAGCGACAGACAACAGGCAGATCCAAGAAATTATCCGCCTGGAAAAATGTCTGAGAAATCAGCGGATATTCTCTTATCACCATTCAGATTTTGAAAACATGTTAAAAGTCGGAATAACTGGCCAATCGGGTTTTATTGGGACACATCTGTTTAATTTTCTAAACCTTAAAAAGGAAAAAATTGTTACAGTGCCTTTTAAGGACAGTTATTTTGATGACAATAACCAGTTAATCAAATTTGTAAATGATTGCGATGCAATTGTTCATCTTGCTGCTATGAACCGGCATGGTGACCCTCAGGTGATTTATGATACAAATATAAAGCTTGTAAAACAATTAATTAGTGCTCTGGAAGAAACAGAAAAAAGCCCTCATATACTCTTTTCTTCTTCGACACAGGAAGAGAGGGACAACCTTTATGGCAAATCAAAACGTGATGGCCGTCTGCTTTTTGTACAGTGGGCAAATCAAAATAAGGCAAGATTCACAGGATTTGTAATTCCTAATGTATTCGGTCCGTTTGGCAATCCATATTATAATTCAGTAGTGGCTACGTTCTGTCATCAGCTTACTCATAATGAACAGCCTGAAATATTGATCGACGCTAATCTGCAACTAATTTATGTTAAGGAACTTGTTGACCTGTTTTACAAAAATATTATATCCCCGGCTGAAAAATCATATGTTGTCAGATATGAAGTTCAATATACCTCTGAAAACAAGGTTTCAGAAATCCTTCTCATGCTCAAAGATTTTAAACATCTATATTTTGACAGAAATTGTTTCCCTGAACTAAATAGTATTTTTGAAGTAAATCTTTTCAATACATTCAGAAGTTATATAGATCATTCCACCCGTAACCCGGTTCTGCTGGATAAGAAAACCGACCAACGTGGAACATTTGTGGAAACTGTAAAGACCTCACTGGGTGGACAATTCTCGTTTTCCACTACTTTGCCGGGAGTAACCAGAGGTAACCATTTTCATACCAGAAAAATTGAAAGATTTATTGTAATTAAGGGGAAAGCGGTTATTGAGTTGCGTCGTATTGGAACCTCGGAAATACTGCATTTTGAACTAAACGGTGAACAACCCTCTTTCGTAGATATGCCGGTTTGGTATACTCATAATATTAAGAATGTTGGAGATGAGGAGTTAATTACTTTATTCTGGATTAATGAGTTTTTTAATCCCGATGATCCGGATACATATTTTGAGAATGTTAAACTAACCAACACAGGTACAATTTGATTATCATTACGATTGATGAGAATCAAACTAAATGATTGAATACTAAATACCAAACGCTTTATAGTATGGAAGAACACAAACTTAAAGTAATGACCTTCATTGGTACCAGACCTGAAATAATTCGTCTTTCGCGTACTATGGTTCTGCTTGATAAACATCTCAATCAGGTTATTGTACACACCGGACAAAACTATGATTATGAATTGAACGAAGTGTTTTTCAAGGACCTTGAGCTTCGCAAACCCGATTATTTTTTAGGTATAGATACTTCGTCATTGGAAACATCAGTCGGTGATATTATACGCAAGTCAGGTGAGGTTTTAAGGAAAGAAAACCCCGATGCTGTGCTGGTTTTAGGTGATACTAATTCCTGTCTTGCAGCATACATGGCAAAGAGACTTCACATTCCGGTATTCCACATGGAAGCCGGAAACCGGAGTTTTGATTTTAATGTTCCTGAAGAAACCAACCGAAGAATTATTGACCATATTGCAGATTATAAC
>Ga0182010_10001138_pt1 | contig 14276 bp, 8 predicted proteins | sample 611E1MmetaG_FD_120488 | JGI IMG/M metagenome (GOLD analysis project Ga0182010, IMG submission 120488) | Permafrost microbial communities from Stordalen Mire, Sweden - 611E1M metaG | ecosystem: Environmental > Terrestrial > Soil > Wetlands > Permafrost | place: Sweden: Stordalen | collected...
AGCTACCGGAGCTTTTGTAAATAAGAATACTGGTACCTTAAAAACAGTAACTACCTCAGGTTTTACTTTAGGGGGAACCGATGCCGGTAAGTATACATTGACTCAACCAACAACAACTGCCAATATCAGCCAGGCCACCCTGAGTATAACAGGAGTGACTGCAAATAATAAGGTTTATAATGCTGCAACAGCAGCAACCATAAATACGGGCAGTGCATCCCTTTCAGTTAAATATGGAGCTGATGTGGTTAATCTTATCACAACAGCCGCTGTCGGGACTTTTAATAACAAGAATGCCGGCAACAACAAAACAGTTACTATGTCGGGTTTTACAATCAGCGGAACTGATTCAGGCAATTATACTCTTACACAACCAACATCAACTGCCAATATCACTACAGCTAACCTGACCATAACGGGAGTAACAGCCAATAATAAGGCATATGACGGGACAACAGTAGCAACTCTTAATACAGGTGGTGCTTCCCTGTCAGGTGTTTTTGGAGGAGATGGGGTTAACCTTATTACCACAGGTGCAACAGGTACCTTTGCCAGTCCGAATATCGGGACCGCAATTGTCGTCTCCACGTCAGGTTTTGCACTGGGAGGAGCTGATGCAGCTAATTATTCATTGACACAACCGGTAACTACTGCGAATATTACAGGGATTGCATTGACAATAGCAGGAGTAACAGCTAACAATAAAGTTTATAACGGAACGACTTCTGCAACATTAAATACAGGGAGCGCAATACTTGTGGGTGTCTCTGGCGGCGATGCAGTCAGCCTTGTTTCTACGGGGGCTGCAGGTACCTTTATAAATAAGAATGCCGGTACCTCCAAAACGGTAACAACAACCGGGTTTACTTTAAGTGGAGCGGATGCAGTTAAATATACTCTGACACAACCAACTGCAACTGCAAATATTACTCAGGCCAGTATAACGGTCACGGGCCTAACTGCCAATAATAAGGTATATAATGGCACAACAACTGCCTCTCTTAATACAGGAACTTCTTCTCTGTCTGGTGTGATTGGAGGCGATGCCGTTAACCTTGTAACAACGGGAGCTTCCGGAACTTTTGTCACCAAGAATGCCGGCAATAATATAACAGTCACAACTTCAGGTTTTACAATTACGGGCTCTGATTCAGGCAACTATACTTTAACTCAACCATCAACAACAGCAAATATTACGACTGCGAGCCTTTCTATATCAGGCTTAGCAGCCAATAATAAAGTTTATGACGGAACAACAACAGCCACCATGAACACAAGCGGAGCATCGCTTACCGGTATTGCCGGAGGTGATGTGGTAAACCTGGTTACAACGGGTGCATCAGCGGTCTTTGCAAACAAAAATGCAGGAACATCAAAAGCCGTCACTGCTTCAGGTTTTACTCTTAGTGGAACCGATGCAGGAAATTATACGCTTATACAACCAAATTTAACTGCTAACATTAACAGTCTGGGCATTACAGTAAACGGCTTAACCGCTAATAATAAAGTATATAGCGGAACTGCTGCAGCAACATTAAGTACCGGTAGTGCATCACTGTCAGGTGTTCTGGGAGGAGATGCAGTAAATCTGATCTCAGCAGGAGCCATAGGAGCTTTCTCCAATAAGAATGTCGGAACCAACAAAATTGTGACAATATCGGGGTTAACATTAGGAGGGACTGATTCCGGCAATTATACTCTGATACAACCATCTGCTACTGCTGATATCACAACTGCAGCTCTTATAGTATCTGGAGTTACGGCCAGCAATAAAGTTTATAATGGCACAACATCGGCAACACTGAATACAGGAAGTGCAGTACTGACAGGCGTGCTGGGATCGGATGTTGTTAGTCTGATTTCAACTGGCGCTACAGGAACCTTTGCAAACAAGAGTGCAGGTACTGCCAAGACTGTCTCTACATCCGGATTTGCCATAGGAGGAACTGATGCTGCCAACTATACATTAACTCAGCCGGCAGCAACTGCTAATATAACCGGCCTTGTACTGACAATAAGCGGAGTAACAGCCAATAATAGAGTATACAATGGCATAACATCTGCAACTATAAATACCGGCAGTGCTTTGCTGACCGGTGTTTTGGGAGGTGATGCTGTCAATCTGATAACAACAGGAGCTACCGGAACTTTTGCAAGCAAGAATGCAGGTATTGGGAAATCCATCTCAACATCAGGATTTACGCTGGGAGGGACTGATGCCGGTAATTATTTATTAACACAACCCACTTTAACCGCTAATATCACCACAAAAGAGTTGACTATTGGAGGATCATTCAACGCTAATAATAAGGTTTATGACGGATCTACCTCAGCAATTATCACAACAAACAGTCTTACACTGATTAATAAAGAAGGAATTGATGATGTCACCTTAAATGCCGTGGCAGTTTTTGTTAATAAAGATGTTGGCACAGGTAAAATAGTCAATCTTACCGGTTCAACTCTGGCGGGTATTGATGCACCGAATTATACTTTATCGCTGGCCGGCGCTCCAACCGCAACGGCAACTATATCTTTATCAGGACTGACAGTCACAGGAATCACGGCAAGCAGCAGGGCATATAATGGAACCACCAACGCAGTGGTAAATTTAGGAAGTTCTGTTTTGGTGGGTGTTGTGGGATCGGATGTTGTTAGTCTTATCTCGACCGGAGCAAGCGGAACCTTTGCTAATAAAAATGTCGGGAATGGGAAAGTAGTTTCTATAAGCGGACTTACTCTAACAGGCGCTGATGCATGGAAATACATTCTGATTCAACCTACAGCCACGGCAAATATCACTTCATCTCTCCTGACAGTCCATGGAGTCATATCCAGCGATAAAGTTTATGACGGAACAACGACTGTGACCCTGAATACCTCGAATGCGTCTGTTGCCGGCGTAATTGGTTCGGATATAGTTAACCTGGTCACAACAGCTGCAAACGGAACCTTTGCAGACAAGAATGCAGGTCAGAATAAAATGGTTACAATTTCAGGTATTGTCCTGGGTGGGAGCGATGCAGGAAATTATACTTTTATTCAGCCAACTTCAACTGCATCTATTACACAGGCTGTTCTGACTGTATCAGGAGTAATAGCTAAAAATTTAATTTATAACGGAACGACGTCAACTGTTTTAAATGCGGGAGCTGCAGTATTGAATGGTGTTATCGGTACAGATATAGTAAACTTAGTTTCAATAGGATCAACCGGCACCTTTTCTGATAAGAATGTTGGCAAAGCCAAGCCCATCACGACATCAGGTTTTTCAATAACAGGACCGGGCGCTGCTAATTATACTCTGAAGCAGCCGTCACTCAGTGCAGACATATCTCCTAAATCATTGACTATCAGGGCAAATAATTTAACAAAGCCTTATGGAACAACATTAACTTTTGCAGGCAATGAAATCACCATTACAGGTCTTGTTGCTAACGATCCATTACCTGGAGTCACAATTACCAGTCCGGGAGTATCTGCATCAGTTTCTGTTGGAACCTATGTGATATCTGTTACCAATGGAACAGACAGTAATTACACTTACAGTTATGTGAATGGAGTCCTGTCTGTAATAAAAGCAGTGCTTGTTGCTTCCGCAGACAACAAAACAAAATACTATGGCTATAATATTCCTGCATTAACTATTACCTATTCAGGTTTTAAAAATAATGATGATCCCTCTGTTCTGGATGTACTTCCGACTGTCTTTACAAATGCACTGAATTCGAGTAGTTTAGGAACATATCCTATAACTCTTTCAGGAGGCAGTGATTCCAACTATGAATTGTCACTCTTAAACGGGATACTTGAAATTCAAAAAGCTCCATTGATTATAACTGCTGATGATAAAACCAAAATTTTCAGGGAGGAGAATCCCCCGCTAACTATCGCGTATAACGGGTTTGTACTTGGTCAGGATCTCAGCGTTTTTAGTAAACTTCCTATTATAGAAACTGAAGCCACTGCAAATTCTGATGCCGGGATTTACGATATTATTGTTTCAGGTGCAGCGGCCGCAAATTACAATATGATATATAACAAGGGAATTCTTACTATAAATAAAGCAGATCAGCATATTACCTTTGATGATCTGCCTGATGGATTAAGAATGACTCAGGAAATCAAGCTTAATGCTTCTGCCTCCAGCGGTCTGGATGTGAGTTTTTCTCTATCAGACCCGGGTATTGGAGATGTTAACTCAAATATACTTACAGTGAAAAGGGATGGCAAACTGATAGTGACTGCGAATCAGGAAGGTGATCAAAACTGGAATCCTGCAACTGAAGTAAGTAAATCAATTGTAACACTTCCAACATTTGATAACATCTCATCACTTTTTACTCCAAACAATGACGGGATGAACGATTACTGGTATTTTCCTGACCTGGAAGCTTTTGGAATAATGAAGGTGACAGTATACAACAGATATGGACAACCTGTTTATCATTCTGACAGTTATAAAAATGACTGGGATGGTACATGGAATGGTAATCCTCTTCCTGAAGCATCATACTATTATATAATTAAATCTTCGACGAAAGGATATCTCAAAGGAGTAGTAAATATTGTTCGGTAAACCCAGGAAAAAGAAGAAATGAGAAAGATTATAATCATATTTATTGAATTACTGGTTTCACTGGCTGTTTATTCACAACAGTTTCCATTCATGGAAGGATATAGCGTTAATACATTCAGCTTATCTCCTGCTTATGCCGGTATACATAACAGTAAAACTCTGTTTATGGATTACCGGTCCGACTGGTCAGGCATTTCAGGAGGGCCGATAACTTATCAGCTTAGTTATAATGACAAATTCAAGGAAAGAGTTGGTCTCGGAGGAAGGTTTATCTATGACAAGACAGATATCTTTAAACAGACACTGATTTTGGGAACGTACACTTATGAGGTACATATTGCTAAGGAACACAGTGTTAATTTTGGTTTATCAGTCGGATTCTATAAGAATTCGATAGATCTGGCAAAGTATTTCAACGACCCTACTTATGTTCTCGATAATGCGCTAATTTATGGCCGGAATAAATCGAAACTTAAGTTTGCCACAGATATAAGCGCCTTATACAGATTCAACCAGGTAGAAGCTGGAATTCTCTTCTCAAATCTGATGTTCGGTACAGTAAGATATCATATTGCGGATATGTCATATAAACCATTGAAAAACTATCTTTTACATGCTTCTTACCTGTTTAATCTTGATAATCGGTGGAGTGCCAAACCTACTATTATTTTTAGAGGTGGACAGAATATCCCGGTTCAGATGGAAATTGCATCTGATTTCACCTGGAATAAACGTTTTTGGGGGACAATGCTCTTCAGAACAGGCGGTATATTTGGATTAGGATTCGGAGGTGAAGTCTATGACGGAATATTGATTAATTATTCACATGATTTAAATACCAATGTAATGTTGAATACATTTGGCAGCAATCAATTATCTCTTGGAGTAAAAATCTTTAAGTTTATTAAAAAGCAACCTGCCTGAAACCGGGTTAAAATCAAAATGACATCAAGCTCCTGTCCTTAAGAAGACTGTTTTGATTGTTTTCAAGAGTATGATGAAATCAAGACGGAGAGACCAATTATCAATATAGGCTAAATCCAACTCCATCCATTTTTCGAATTTAATATTGTTCCTGTCAGGTTTTATCTGCCAGAAACAAGATAAACCGGGTTTTACGGAAAGACGTCGTAATTGCCACCGTTTGTACTGAAGAGTCTCTGTTGGAAGCGGTGGTCGGGGGCCAATTAATGACATTTCGCCTTTCAGGACGTTAAAGAGTTGGGGTAATTCGTCCAGCCCTGTTTTTCTCAGGAATGAACCGATATTTGTTACGCGAGGATCATCCTTTATTTTAAATACGGGTCCGTCCATTTCATTTTCAGCCTCCAGGTCTTTCTTAAGATTTTCTGCATTGACAATCATGGTTCTGAATTTATAGAGGTTGAATTGACGGCCTCTTAATCCGACGCGGGCCTGTTGAAACACAATTGGCCCTTTAGAAGTCATTTTTATCAGAACTGAAATAAGCAGCAGAGCCGGAGATAAGCATACTATGAGGAACAGGGATATTGAAATATCCATAATTTTCTTGATTGCCAGTGCAAATGAATTATGAGGTATATTAATAAAGGTAAGGAACTTCTGGTTCCCGATTACGGTCTTTATGGCATTTGTTAATTTGTTGTTCTGATCCGTATAAATAAGGCTGAATACAACCCCGAGTTCTTCACAGGACCGGACAGTATTCCTCACTTCGGCAGGGATCACTTTTGTTTTGAAATATATTACTTCATCAATAATATCAACTTCCATAAGGTCATTAAGCACCGACAAATATTCATCAGGCAGCAATATTATTGCTTTTTCATATTTTTCTTTAATCTTATCTGATCCAGTAAATATTGCAATTATCCTGTATCCCCATTCCTTGTTTGAGATGAGGCTTTCAATAAAAGGGATCGACGAATCGTCAGCAATCAGAACAACATTTATATAATTATATCCTTTTGCCCTGTATATTCTGAATACCTTATATTCCAATGACCTGGCGAGAAAAAGAAATAAAAGTCCAAAAACGGCAAACTCTATAAGGAAGAGTCTGGAAATCATATAGAGTTTAAAAACGAAATAGAAGACTAATAAAAGGGTAATTATAAGTATTGTAGATTGAAAATATTGATACAGCAGAACGCGGTAACGTTTAGTTCTTGGGATCTCCGCTACCTGGATCAGATAAAGTATCGCAAGCCATACGGGCAATATCAGGATGAACAGCTTGAGCGTTCGGCTTTTAAGGAAAAAGAAAGGTGCCATCCAGTGATAATTTAAATAAAAAGCAATCTGGAAAGCAAGTGCAATTGCAACAATATCAATTGACCCCAATAAAATACTTAAAAGTTTCCACTTTTTTAATATTGGAGTTAACTTATGACGGTTGAGGTAATTAATAAAATCCATAATCAGCAAAACTTCATTGAAAATTAGTCCTGATTAGTCAGTTAAAAACTCATAAAAAGCAAGTGGAAATATAATCAATTATCGGCAGACCTAAGACTTTGTGCACAGAAATATGTTAATCCATCAATTTCTGTCATGTCAGTGACTTTAAAACCATGTTCGCCCAGGAGGAGGTGCACACTGCGTTCAGAAAGATATTTATTTGTCCTTGAATCAATCATGCTGTAAATCATATTCAGAAGTGGACTGCTTGATGCTATCCCGTTTTCAATTGCATCTGAATTCCTTTTATAATATGAATCATTAGGACTTGAGCTCAAGACAAAACCGTCTTGCTTTTTATTGTTGACAAAACAACCGATAAATGTACACTTTGGTGGCAGTATATGGAAGATTGAGTGAAGAAATTCCTTTAACTGTTTTATCTGGTTCAGTTCTGCTAAATTAACTATGGTTTGAACATTGATCATCTCTTCAGCATCATAATAATAATGATGCGAAGAAGAAAGAACGATCAGATTTGAATCCATTTCAATGTTTAGCTGACCGATGTATCTGACAAAATTTTGAGCTTCTTCAGTATCGAGAACTTTATTGACAGAATTGGCCCTGACTAAATCGATATTGGCACCTAATTTAGCCAGAATATCTAATCTTTGGTTATTAATAAAATCCGATCCCTCTATGCCAATACTGTTTCTCATTAAAATATCTTTATCTTCAGAAAATAAAATTAAACAATAGGATAACCCCAGTCAATAGATTGAGATAGTGGCAAGCAAAAACTGTCAATTTCTGATTTTTCGTTGATCAATAATTAGTTTTTGTTCGTCAATAAAATATGGTTATTCATAGCCGAAAGAGATGATTTTGTCAAAACCCATTGAAATTTATAAATGATTTGAGAACAATTCATAACATTTATACATTGACGATAATTAAAATACAAATAATCAGGAAGATAGATCCTTGTTCTGATCTGATTTTGTACTAAAACTCAATAAGTGGCTTTTTGACCAATGATGGCAAAATTTGGATGAATATTTGCATTATTTACAAAATATACGGTTTTTTCAACCGGTTTTACATTTTCCGGCGGTGAAAAAACAGTACTTTTTCCCTGAGATTCTTAAAAAATGTTAAAATTTCTTAATTCCGGAATGGAGAGTCTGGAAATCTTTAACAGATGAATAGATGATCTGAAGATTTGAATATATGTGGAAATTACATCAAGGAAGAGGACTTTGATAAATTTATTTATAAAGAGGTTATATTAATTGATGACTGGTGTTCATATTTTGATTAAGATATAACAATTTGCAAAAGTTAGTCATAAATTTGTCATGTGGGAGTTGTAAGAATAATTCGCACTATTTTAAGGGTATCAAATCAAATATAATGAAAGACTTTCAGAGTTTAATAATTGAACCTTCGGCTAAAACTCCGCATGTTGAACTGAATCCGTTGACAGGTGACTTTATCTTTTCAGGAAGATCCATACCTGAAAATGCAGCTAAAGTATATGAACCTGTTCTAAATTGGGTAACGGAATATATTCCTAATGCAAGACCTACTACAAACCTCAGGCTTAAGCTGGAGTATTTTAACACTTCATCATCGTTATGGCTCGCTAAAATATTTAAAGTGCTTGTAAGGATTAATAAACCTGACTACGTTCTGATTTTTCACTTGTATCTGCCTGTTGATGAATTTGATGAAATGAACGAGTTTGAGGATATAAAAGAAGCTTTTTTCCCGATAGCAGATGTTTTGCAATATGCATTACTGAGTGTAGGAATCAAACTTTATGGGACAAATGATGCCGATCAAATTATTAAGGATAAATTAGTTTTTATCTGATCATTTTAATCTCCCTCTGTCCCGTTGCATTTAACGCTTAATTCAAAAAGGATTTATTTATATAAATTCGGATCCATTGATCTGGTTCCGTTTTTAAAAGCCGCCACAAAAGCCCCGGTATTACCCGCTTGTTTGCAGATTCTTTGAAGAGCTGATGCCGGTGCAGACGTACTGAATTCTCCAATTGTATAGCGAACAGCCCCGAGATAGATATATGAATATATTTTGTAAGTTGTGCCGTTCAAAACCATCTCACCTGCTTTTATCTGACTCTGATCCGGAACAACTTGTACCCTGTAAATTACACCCTCTTTCTGTTCAGCAGCCCCTGGTTTTATCTCCGGGGTAGTTTTCACTGAAGTACTGGCAGACTCAGGCTTTCTGACCGTTTCTTTGTCTGGCAATCTATATGCAGAGATAAGTGTTTCCGGTTTATTTACCTCTTCTTTTTTCACAACTTCGGATCTGGCACCGTTTTTGAAAGCTGCCACAAATGCCCCGGAATTTCCCGACTGCCTGCAGATCTTTTGCAGAACTGATGCCTGTGCAGGCGTGCTGAATTCTCCAATTGAATAGCGAACTGCCCCGAGATATGTGTACGAGTATATTTTGAATGTGGTGCCGTTCAGAACCATCTCATCTGCTTTTATCTGACTCGGACTCGGAACAACTTGCACCCTGTAAATTATACCCTCTTGCTGTTCTTCCGCTACTGGTTTTGATACAGGTATATCCACAGGAGAACTGTTTGCAGAATTGCGTCTGGTATCCGGCTCTTTATCAGTCAATTTTTTAGGAGTTATATGTGTATCCGGTATTTTTGTCTCCTCTTTTTTCACAACTTCGGTTTCAGGTTCGGTTTTAACAACTTCTGCTTCAACTGGTTTTTCATTCTCAGGAGGAAGGGAAGCAGTCAGACCGGCATTTGAACCCGGTTTCCCATTAAATATTTCCGCAAGAGTTAACTGATTCTGGTATGCAGCTTCCTGTTTTAATTTAATCCTGAGGAGTTGCATTTCACCACTTCCTGATTTTAATCTTCTGGAGAAGAATGCTATCTTTCCATCTAATCTGTCAATAGTAAATGCTATATCATCATTAACAGAGTTTATACGTTTGGTTAGATTTATAGGTTTGTCCCAATCGGCTCCGTTAAATTTACAGGTAAAAATATCGTATCCACCATAACCAGGAAGCCCGTCAGAAGAGAAGAATAAATTGTTTTCCGAATCAAGAAAAGGAAAGAATTCATTACCGCTTGTATTTATTGATTTCCCTAGATTTTGAGGAGAGGACCATTTTTCACCAACTTTTCGTGAGATATACAAATCCATCCCGCCAAATGAACCTGTTTTATCTGAAGCAAAAATCATCATATTACCATCAGAGGATAGAGTAGGGTGGGAATAGTTGGCATTTTCTGAACAAAAATCAAGGGGATTATTCTCGATTACCAGGTCTGTCTGGTTTTTAATGTTGGATGTGAATTTTGCCATAAAGATCTTTTCCTTTTTATCCTTCTTTGGAATCTTTGTAAAATAAACTGTATTATAATCATGGCTGAATGTCATTGCCTCGCAAGGATATGAAAAGGATGAGAGCGGGGAGAAAATCTTATGTTTGCCAACAGCCGAATCCTCAACAGATGCATAATATGCTTCAATAGTCCCGAACGAAATCTGATTAGGAGACATTTTATTTTCATTCTTTGACATGGAGAGGAAAACAATTCTGTCTTTATAAAACTGAACACCTGAAGACGGAGGAACAATTGCGAGTTTAAATGTGTCTATTTTCAGAAGGTTTAAGGATACAGCTGTATCAACATCTGCTGAAAAAGCAGACTTTAAATCAGGCTCTTTCATTGAACAGCTGCCAAACGCACCGGATGATGTCAACACCAGTGAAATGATCGAGAAAAATATAATATCAGAAAGTCGTTTCATAGCAAAGTTATATTCATTTGGTTACCAGTGGCTATGACTTGCAAGCCTTGATTTATCAGGTTGAATATTCATACCCAATGTGAATTCCACTATTGGCGTTTTCTTAAAGTAGGCTGTTTTTTTCGCCAATTCATAATAGGCTCCTACATAAAACTTTGGATACCTGAATTGTGAAAAAAATGAGATTTTACCATTACTATTGAAAGTTGACCCGAAACAAAAATTATCTAAATAGAGTTTAATAATCGGATTTATATTATTGGTTATTTTCCGAATTGTAGAGTCATTTACAATTATCAGGGCAGATGGTTCCAGAACAATATTTAAAGCTTTACTTAGCAGGATCTTCACCCCTGCAGTGAAAAAATATTGTCTCTGAACCGGAATCTTGAAAATTTCAAGACTATCAGATTTAAATGGATTTCCCAGTATATTAGTAGAGGAAAGTCCTGCAAAAAAGCTGGTACCATAATAATAAATACCAAGATCGAAATCAGGATAAAAAGTTTTTTTATAAGAACTTGGCGGTCCTACAGAATCAGTTAGTGTATTGTATATTCCTTTAACTGAAGCACCAAAGGAGAGAAATGAAAGGTTACGTGTATTCAGCGGAATCTGAAATGACCCTGATGCACTTATTCCGATATTTTTGGATAAACCATTAATATCCCTGAAAACAGAACCGCCTACACCAAGATTCTTAAATTCCATAATATCAGGAGAAGAAAAATAACCAGATTTCGTTTTTGAAATTCTTGAATTTCCACTGATTAGCTGTGAGTTAGCCTCTCCCTGGAATGCAGCATTTAGACCAAAAGAAAGGAAGTCCTTGCTGCCTACCATAGCGGGGTTATAAATATATGGGGTAAAAACCCAGTAAGAGATCGGATTTAATGGAGTTTGTTGTCCCTCTGCAATGCAAAAAGAAAAAACAAGAATAAATACAAGAAATACTCTTCCGCTGACTTGTCTGTTAGATTTTAAGTTCATTTAGTCCAATTAAAAACGTAATAACTTCAACGTTCTAAGTCCTCAATTTAAACGTATTTGCATTTTAATTGTTCAAAGTAACATCAATTCGGGAAATTATTTCTCAAAGATAAAACAAGTAATTGGCTTTTTTAACCTAATAAAAGGTATTTTAATTTTTGAGAGTCATTATAAATCAGCCAATTTACATATAATGAGCAATCCCTGTTTCTTAGCCTACCTGCTTTCTATTCCTAAAATTGCGGTTATAATCCCGGTGAAAGAAGATATTTGAACTTAGCCTATTATCATCTAACTTTACTAAAAAATGATAAAGCTATGATAGTAAATTGTGTTTACATTCATGTTAATCCCGATAAAGTCGGGAGTTTTATTGAAGCCACAAGAGCAAATCATCTTGAAACTGTAAAAGAACCGGGTAATCTTAGATTTGATGTTATTCAGCAGGCAAATGATCCAAACTGGTTCATGTTATACGAAGCTTATGATTCTGAGATTGCTGCGGCCAATCACAAAACTACCGGTCATTATTTGAAATGGCGCGATACGGCAGAAGGTTTTATGGCTGAACCAAGGCATGGGGTAAGGTATAATATCATCGAACCTAACAACAGATCAGAATGGTAAGGCCTTTTCAATTTTCAAGATTACCAAAAATATTTTTCAAAAACGGGGCGATCGCTGAATTACCCTCAATGATTGAGAGGTTCGGAAAAAGAATTGTACTGGTTACCGGCAAATATTCATTCCTTCAATCGGGCAAATCGGAAAAGCTTCTTAGTGGTTTTCAGGTGAAAGGAATTATATACCGGATTATATCAATCCCAGGGGAACCATCTCCGGAAATAATTGATAACACTGTCAGAAATCTACAAGGTGAAAGGATTGACGTAATTATTGGTATCGGCGGAGGCAGTGTACTCGATGCGGGAAAAGCCATTTCCGCCATGATGAACAGGCCGGAATCAGTAACTGAGTTTCTTGAAGGAGTGGGTCTAAGAGAACATCCCGGCACCAAGGTGCCTTATATTGCTATTCCGACTACCTCAGGAACCGGCAGTGAAGCAACCAAAAATGCAGTTATTTCAGAGATCGGGAAAAACGGATTCAAAAAATCCCTTCGTCATGATAATTTTGTACCTGATATCGCCCTGGTTGACCCGGAACTGACTTTACCCTGTCCGCCAGATATTACAGCAGCCAGCGGAATGGATTGCTTTACCCAGTTAACAGAAGCTTATCTGTCCGGTAATTCCAGTGAATATTCAGATGCTCTGGCTTTAACAGGTCTTAGAGAAATAAAGACTTCATTATTAAGATGTTATACAACGGGTGATGATATTGTTGCCAGATCAGGAATGTCATTCGCTGCACTTACTTCAGGGATCTGTCTTGCAAACGCAGGGCTTGGTGCTGTTCATGGTTTTGCATCATCAATAGGAGGTATGTTTAATATACCTCATGGATTGATATGTGGTACGCTTATGGCCTCTGCAAATGAGATTAATGTCAGGGAATTAAGAAGGACGAAAGTCAATCCTGTTGCTTTGAAAAAGTACGCAAACCTGGGTGAATTGTTCCTGGATGAAAAAGGAAGGACAGATGATTATCTGATAGATGGTTTCATTCAATTTCTTTATAAGCTGACGGATGAACTTAATTTGCCGGGGTTTAAAAGGTATGGAATTGAAGAAAAAGATCTGGAATTAATCTGTAAAAATACCGACATTAAAAATAATCCTGTTAAATTAGATGCAGAAGATTTAGCTAAGATTCTTCTTAAACGACTTTAAAATTGCTTATCGTTATTATTTATCAAAAGAATAATAAATTAATCCTATGAAAACAAAAAGCTTGGTCACAGTTCTCTTATTAGGGTCCATGTTGTTGATCTCTCAGTTCTCTTTAGCCCAGCTTCCAAAAGAAACAGAAGCTCATAAAGCAGAACGATTGAAATGGTGGACAGATTCAAGGTTTGGAATGTTTATTCATTGGGGCTTGTATGCTTTACCAGCCAGGCATGAATGGGTTAAAAATGCCGAGAGAATGACAAACGAACAGTATCAGAAATATTTCGAAGTGTTCAACCCCGACATGTGGGATCCTCATGAATGGGCAAAGATGGCAAAAGCTGCCGGAATGAAGTATGTTGTACTGACGGCAAAACATCATGAGGGCTTTTGTTTGTTTGATTCCAAATTTACTGATTATAAGGCAACTAATACGCCATATGGCAAAGACCTGATCAAAGAATATGTTGAGGCTTTCAGAGCGGAGGGACTAAAGGTGGGTTTCTATTATTCTCTTATTGACTGGCATCATCCCGATTATACTATTGACAGTAATCATCCTCTGCGGCAGACATCAGACAGCGCGTATGCACGTCTGAATAAAGGCAGGGATATGAGTAAATACAGGGAGTACATAAAAAATCAGGTTCGTGAGCTCCTGACTAACTATGGAGAGATCAGTATTATCTGGTTTGATTTTTCTTTCCCAGG
>Ga0182010_10001139_pt1 | contig 14269 bp, 12 predicted proteins | sample 611E1MmetaG_FD_120488 | JGI IMG/M metagenome (GOLD analysis project Ga0182010, IMG submission 120488) | Permafrost microbial communities from Stordalen Mire, Sweden - 611E1M metaG | ecosystem: Environmental > Terrestrial > Soil > Wetlands > Permafrost | place: Sweden: Stordalen | collected...
CTCAGCATAACTCTTGAAAAGATGATAAGATGGGGATAATATGGAATATCATGGAATGTCGAGGAGGAAGGAATGACAAATTGTCCTGTTTGTAATTCAAAATTACCTGATAAAGCCAAATTTTGCCCGGAGTGTGGCGTACCGCTCACAAAAGCCCCCACTGAGCGCGCCTGGATTATTGCCATGCAGGAGAGAATTAAATCCGCCAGGCACAGCGATTCGATTTACAATGTTCTGGCCGTAGTGGGCATACTGATCACTGTGTTAATTCCATTCATCATGCGTTATTTCCAACGTTTAGATATGGATAAGGAGAGCTTTGTACTGGTCGGCATAGGCATTCTGCTCTTCGTCGGTAGCGTCATCGGGATGTGGTATGACGACAAAAATGTCAAAGCATTGATCAAACAACTGCAAAAAGGGCAGGAAGAAGAACCGGAAGATAATAACGAGGACGAAGAAGAGACCGAAGAAAATACCGACAAGAAAAAGTAAGTTCAATTTAACACTAATAATATTATGAAAAATAAAAAACCTGCGGCGACAGCTGCAGGTTTTTTTATTACGAAGGGCTATAGTATTACCAGATTATTCCGGTGCACCACTTCCGAACCGGAATCGTAACCGAGCAGGTCGGTGATATTTTCTGAATGAGCGCCCTTGATCGCTTGAATTTCAGTGGAGGCATAATTGGTAATGCCGCTGCCGAGCCTGACGCCCAACGAGTCGCAAATATCCACGATGTCGCCTTGCTGAAAAATACCTTCAACCTCTATTATCCCGGCAGCCAACAAACTGCGATTTTTTTGTCTTAAAGCGGATGCTGCGCCGTCATCCACCGTCAATTTACCGCGGGTGGATAGGCCGGACAGCAACCAGCGCTCGCGGCTGTCCAGCTTGTTTTTTACAGGCAGAAAACGGGTACCGATGGCTTCACCGGAAGCTGCACGCACCAATACACCTTTTTCACTGCCGTTGGCAATGATCACTGTCACCCCGGAGGCTGTCGCGAGTCTGGCGGCTTCGATTTTAGTCACCATCCCGCCGGTGCCCAGACCGCTCGTGGAACCAGAGACCAGACTCTGAATTTTGTCATCGATTTTTTCCACCAGCGGAATCATTTTGGCCGAGGGGTCTTTATTGGGGTCGGCGGTATACAGGCCATCGATATCGGTCAAGATAAATAAATAGTCAGCATCGATCAGGTTGGCCACCATCGCGGAAAGGTTATCGTTATCGCCGAATCTAGCTTCCCTGATTTCATCCACGGCGACGACATCGTTCTCATTAATAATCGGAATGACGCCCATTTCCAACGAAGCCAGTAAGGTGTTACGTGTATTCAGATATCCCGCACGGTCGACGAGTACCGATTTGGTCAGCAAAGCCTGCCCCACAGGAATATTATACTGCTCGAAAAGGCGTTCGTAGATATTCATCAATTTGCCCTGGCCCACCGAAGCCAGCACCTGCTTAAGAGCGATGCCTTTTGTCCCTTTGGTAATGCCCATCCGCTCCCTGCCGGCAGCGATCGCGCCTGAGGTGACCACCACCACTTCCACGCCTTCATGATGTAGCTGTACGATCTGGTTAACTAAATCGGCGATACGCTCCAGGTTCAGGCGGTTGGAACCCGCGGTTAGCAAACTGGTGCCGAACTTGGCAACGATGCGGTGGCAGGCGAATTTATTTCTTTCTGCTTTTTTATTGCTCATTTTTACGTCCATTGTCATTCCTGCGCAGGCAGGAATCCAGATAAATCGGTATTCAGTTTTGGGTTTTTCAGAAGTCATTATATCACATAAGTTTGTGTTAAAATGAAGTTATAAGGGCTAGTCCGTCTCGGCTAGCCCTGAATGGCGTTTGGGAAAATCGGCTTTTTAAAGCTAAAGGATACACGACTCATCCTCCGGAAACAATTAAATAATGTGAGGTTGCCACATCTTTTTGCGGAAGGACTCGCAATAGTAAAAAAATGGACATATTGAACCTCTCTAAACTATTGAATTTAATTAATGAGATGCCGTCCTACGGCAATCTCGCGGCGGAACTGCGTCAATTAAAAACAGCCAAAGCCGATATCATAGAAGCAGCGCGTCCGTATGTCATCGCTGCCCTTTATCAGACATTGAAGCGTCCTGTCATCATTGTGACAGCGCACACCGAAGAATCCCGTAAACTTTACGAACAAATCAGTATGTGGCTCGGTTCCGATGATATAAAACTGATGCCGGAAGCGGACACGCTGCCTTACGAGCGTATTGTGACCGACACACCGACAGAATTGGAAAGGCTGCGGGCGCTCTCCGCCCTGGCCAACGCCCAAAAAGAAAAAAGACTACCGCTGATCGTGATACCGGCTACCGCTTTGATCCGGAAAACAACCCCCTTTGCTGACTTCGCCGCGGCTTTTCACACCGTCAAAGAAGAAGCAATCAGCGACCCGATGCTGCTGTTAAAACGCTGGCAATCGCTCGGCTACACAGTGGAAAGCACGGTGGAAATTCCAGGAACGACCAGCCGGCGCGGCGGCATCATCGATGTTTTCCCGCCGACCAGCGACATGCCTGCCCGCCTGGAGTTTTTCGGCAACACCGTGGAAAGCATCCGCCTGTACGACCCGGCAAATCAACGCTCGGTAAAAAGAGTTGCCTCAATTAATATCGGACCGGCAGAGGAGCTATTAGCGCCTTTTTCAGGAAACGGGTTCAAACCGGAAGATGTTCTAAAAACCCTAGACTTCAGCAACTGCACTGAAGAAACCCGGCAGATTTTCATTAAGGAAATCAACGACCTTTACCAGGGACAAAATACAGTCAGTAAAGAATTCTATGCGCCGCTGTTCAATCAGGATACGCTATTATCTTTCTTGCCGGAAAACACGCTGCTGGTAATCGACGAAGAACTGAGTATCCAGCGCACCATCGAGGATTTTGATAACAAAGCCAGCGAGCTGCGCAAGGACGCAATAATACAGGGCGAATTACCGGTCAATTTTCCCAAACCATATTATAACTGGGATGAAATAGAGTCGGTATTGGCGAAAATACCGCGGCTTATTCTCGGTACACTGGGCGCGCCTGACAAAGAAGCAGTAAACCGGTTGGATTTTAAACCGCTGACCAGTTACGGCGGACAACTACCTAATTTCATCGCCAGGATCAAGCAGATGCTGGAAGACAAACAGCGCGTCATTCTGGTAACGCATCAAGCTAACCGCCTCTCTGAATTACTGGAGGAATCGGATATTATCGCGCCGGTGTTGACGGAAATCAAACAAATGCCGCTGCCCGGTTCATTAACATTGCTGCAGGGTTTAGTCAGTTCCGGCTGGAGCCTGCGCGGAGACACTCATCTTTTCACCGATGCGGAAATCTTCGGGTTTACCAAGCAGCAGCGGTTACAGAAAAAGAGACTGGTAGCCCGCCATAAGATCTTCGCGGAGATCCAGCCCGATGATTACGTCGTGCACATCGAGCATGGCATCGGTAAATTTTTTGGCTTTACAGTCATCCGCAACAATGACATGGATCGGGAATTTTTAATCCTGCAATATGCCGGCGGGGATAAACTCTACGTGCCAACCGACCAGGTAGACAGGGTCAGCCGCTACGTCGGCGGCGGCGAACAGCCGCCTACACTCAGCCGATTGGGCACGCAGGAATGGACGCACACCAAGGAAAAGGTCAAGGAAGCAGTGGAAGAAGTAGCGGAGGATCTGCTGGATCTATACGCCAGCCGCGAGGTGGTACCGGGCTTTGCCTTTTCCCGTGATACCATCTGGCAAAGAGAACTGGAAGCTTCATTCCCTTACATCGAAACTCCCGACCAGATCACTGCACAGAAAGAGATCAAAGAGGATATGGAGAAAAACAAGCCGATGGACCGCCTGATCTGCGGCGATGTCGGCTACGGCAAAACGGAAGTGGCAATCCGCGCCGCGTTTAAAGCCGTGATCGACGGCAAACAGGTAGCAGTGCTGGTGCCGACAACCGTGCTGGCGCAGCAGCATTACGCTACATTCTCCGAGAGAATGAAAGCTTTCCCGGTCAAGATCGAATCGCTGAGCCGGTTCCGCACCCCAAAAGAACAGGACAGCGTAGTGAAAAGGTTAAGTGAAGGTACTGTCGATATCTGTATCGGCACGCACCGGCTTTTGCAAAAAGATGTGCAGTTCAAGAATCTCGGGCTGCTTATCATCGATGAAGAACAGCGCTTTGGCGTCGTTCACAAAGAATTCTTCAAGAAAATGCGGCAGGAAGTGGATGTGCTGACACTCAGCGCAACGCCGATTCCCCGCACGCTGCATATGTCGCTGGTGGGCGTGCGTGACATGAGCACGATGGAAACACCGCCCGAAGACCGCCTGCCGGTCAGAACCTATGTCACGGAATACGATGAGCGTGTGATCTGCGACGCCGTGCTGCGGGAACTGGAACGCAAAGGCCAGGTCTTTTTCGTGCATAACCGAGTGCAATCCATCGAAATCATGGCGGATAAACTGCGGCACCTGATACCGGAAGCGCGGGTACTGGTCGGACACGGGCAGATGCCGGAAGGGATGCTGGAAAAAGTCACGTCGGACTTCAATCAGGGCAAAGCCGATATTCTGGTCTGCAGCACGATCATCGAATCCGGGCTGGATATGCCCAATGTCAATACACTGATTATCAATCAAGCCGACCGCTTCGGACTCACGCAGTTACACCAGTTGCGCGGCAGGGTGGGGCGTGGCGCCACGCTGGCTTACGCTTACCTGTTATTCGATAAAGGAAAGAGACTGACAGCCGTGGCGGAAAAGCGTTTACGCACAATTTATGAAGCCACCGAACTGGGAGCCGGTTTCAGTATCGCTATGAAAGATCTGGAGATCAGGGGCGCAGGCACACTGCTCGGCATGCGGCAGAGCGGACAGATCAGTGCTGTCGGTTTTAACCTGTACAGTCAGATGTTGTCCACGGCAGTGGAAAAACTAAAACTGCAAAAGGCCGGGATCAAGCAAACACCATCGTCGTCCAAGTTGCCACCCCCGACGATCGATTTGCCGCTATCCGCCCTGATACCGGAAGACTATATCGACGATATGGTAACAAGGCTGGAACTCTACCAGCGCATGGCAGACATATTGGAAATCAAACAAATCCCAATTCTGGAACAGGAATTCAACGACCGCTTCGGAGTGCCGCCCAAAGAAGTCGAAAACCTGCTTTATATCCTGAAAATCCGGGTGCTGGCCAAAGACACCGGCATCGAATCGATCTCCAACATGGACGGCGAGATCATCATCCAGTTGTTTGCCGGCATGCAGTTGAACAAGCAAAAGTTATCTCACCTCTATCGGGAAGGTATTAAAATCGGCAATAGCCAACTCAGGATGAGTTTGCGGCAGCCGGGAAAAGGCTGGAAAACAATGCTGGAAGAAATTTTAGCGGGAATGAATTAAAAACGGCCAATAATCAAGAATCAAGCTGATTATTTTTTTGTTAAAGTTCGATGACTGCGGCTATTCGTATTCGTTTTGTAAATAAAAATTAAATTTTCGATGTTTATTCTGAAGGTTTGAGGCTAACCACCGGTCCAATGTTTTCCATTTTGAAGCCGATTCGTTTCGGGGCTTGCGGGATTTGTTATTTGAGATGTTTGCCCCCGTTGCTTTGTCAAAAATATATCCTTAACCGATGAAGAATGATAACAGCCCAACGATATTTTAAGGTAATGCACGCCGCCGGTAAAGCAAGTTTTGTCACCCTTCGGAGCACCGATAACCTGGTTATTGACATTTGTTCATACCTTAGGTATGATAATACTGCTTAACAAAGTTAAGGAGAATAGTATGAGCACCCAAGTAGTTAAGGTCACGGTGAGCGTACCGGCAGAACTGATAAAACTCGCAGATCTGGTGGCGAAAGAAAAAAAGATCAGCCGCAGTAAAGTAGTATCTTCCTGCCTGCAGGAATTGGCGAACCAGCGGTTGCAGGCCGAGCTGGAAGAGGGCTATAGAGCAATGGCCGCAGATGAACAAAGAGAGAAAGAAGCATTGGAATGGGCTGAAGCTTCAATCGAGAATTTCGAAAATGCGAAGAGGTGAAGTGTGGTGGGTTGATTTTAACCCTTCGATTGGCGGCGAAATCCAGAAAACGCGTCCCGCTGTCATTGTCAGCAATGATGCTTCGAATATTTCACTTAACCGCGTTCAGGTCGTTCCGCTGAGCAGCAAGACCGAAAGGCTTTATCCCAGCGAAGTATTTGTCGTGTTCGAAGGTAAGAGAAACAAGGCGATGGCAGACCAATTGACAACAGTCAGTAAAACACGGCTTTCAACTCGCGCCGCAATTCTTTCAGAGGAAGAAATGCATAAGGTCGAGGAAGCTATTAAACTACAATTGGGACTATAGTGATCAGAAAAACAGCCAGCAAAGATTTAGTTAATCAAGCCGGAGACGGCAGCAGTAATTCAGGATAATAATTTTTCAGCTGCGCCGGCATTTTGTTGCCCAGGTACCGAAATACCTCTGCATGCGCTTCGATGATATTTGTGCTCATGTACTGTTTCTGCGAGTATAAATATTTTAATAAAGCGTCTGTTTTTAAAGCGTTGGTATACTCCGTCGTGTAAGACGCCTTTTCCTCAGGTTTCAACTCGGAATAACTGAGATGAGAGAACTCGTGGGCAAGGATGCCCGGATTAGTATATTCCGGTTTGACTAACAAGGTTTTCGTCTCCGATACCATGCCAGCCGGATACGGCAACTTCCGGTCCACAATAATTGTCACCTGCCGCCAGTAATTCCAATAAATTTCAGGGACAAAATAATGATCAAAAAAGCTATGTAGCAGATCAAAGCCGGTAACAGTGCGGGTGTAATCCGGCGGTTCTTCAGGATAAGGCAGTTCCATCGGTTGAGCATTAAACATTTTATTAATGCCACCGAAGAAATTACTGAACATCATATCATCCTCCCTGCCCTTTTTATCGGGAAGGCGCGCAATTAAACTTTTGTACAGAATACCAAGACCGGCAAAGGCATTATAAACTTACCGATGCGGATAGTAAAGAAGATCCGCCTGGAGATTGCTGATAAAGTAAGTGTTGTTGGGGTCGGGGCGAACGGCCGTTCGCCCGTACTATGAGTGTTCATAAAGAAAAAGCGTGAAAAACAGATAAATCCCCTCCTGACGAGGCTGTCCCAAAATAGCTATTGGCAGAAATTTATATGGATTCCCGATCAGGTCGGGAATGACAAGTCGTGAATATTCTATTCCAGCTTTGCTGGAATAGAATATTTGTTTTTATCATTGTCGGGCTTGACCCGACAATCCGGGAAATTGGGACAACCCCGGAAAAATGATCCATAACATCGAAATGAATGAAAAAAGGCACTAAATCAGCAGTCTCGTTTGGAAAGGAAATTCTACCGTCCGAGCCAAGCGCCAGGTTTTCGGTTATTACCGGATACATTTTTATCCTGCTATCTATTCCTTTCTTTTCCTGCTATATTACAGCTGTGAGTATAAGGCTGGTGGTATAGATGACAGATGATATCCAAATTAACACTCTGGTCAAGCAATTAAGCGACAATGACGGGCAAACGCGGGAAAAAGCCAGGCTGGCACTGGTCGACATCGGGAACGAAGCCACTTTACCGTTAACAAAAATCCTGGGGAACCGGGACCGGCAAACCCGCTGGGAAGCTGCCAAGGCTCTGGGGGCTATCGCCGACCCTGCCGCAATTCCGGCGCTGATCAACACCCTGGAAGACAATATTTTCGATATTCGCTGGCTGGCGTCCGAGGCATTAGTTACTCTTGGCACGGATTCCGTTATCCCGCTGCTGGAAACACTGAGTAGGAGTTCCGAAAATCTTTTCCTGCGTGAAGAGGCGCGCCATGTGCTGAAATATATCCTCCGTGACAACCCCGCAGCCAATGAGCTAAACACAATACTGAAACCTGTTATCGACGCGCTTAACGGTTCAGCCGCTGGAGTTGCGACTCCCGGTGCGGCGAATACGGCATTAGAAAAGTTAAAACGGCTGCAAGGCGCGGTTCGGTAACAATCCCGAATGAAGAAGGACATGAGTGATTATGTTCTTCATGTGGGTATAGATGATAAAAAGTTTACCGGGCGTTGTATAAATTTACTGTCAGAAAGTATTTACTGGTTTTTCCGGTTCCGCTAATTCTAATCTTTGTATTTGTATTTCAGTTGTTGAGTCTCAGCGACTTTTTCAGGTTGTTCCAAAAAAGTTAGTTGCAGCTGTTTTTGCGGCATTTCAGAACCGGATAATTTTGCCGGTACCTTGAATACTTCAACAAATTCCTCTGCGGTTTCCGGATTCGGCCAGGGCACCGCCCCCTTTTGCCCGAGGGCTTCCAGACCAGATCCGCGGTCAGCATCAGCCCGGACATATACCGGCGTCAGATGCAGTTTTTCCAATTGTTCAGTCGCGCCTGCCCAGGTGCCGCCCTTCTTTAGATCTGAATTCACTACCAAAGCTGCATCCGCGAGAGCGTAAATAATTTTATTCCTTTGCATCGCGTTGCCGACGTCAAAACCGGCGGCGGGGTCATAGGGTGAAATGAGCACGAGTTTGTTATCCATGATGTATTCGCGGCTGTCGGCGGCCAAAGCCAATCGTTCCAGGCTGTCCGCGACAACTCCCGCCGCGCAACCCCCAGCTTGCAAAGCCCCGAACATCGCCGCCCGGTCTATTCCTTTTGCGCCGCCGGAAATTACCGTGACGTCCGCTCCGGCCGCAATGCTGCCGACGTTTTCGGTATATTTGATCAGTTTTTCGTCAACGTTGCGGGAACCCACCACAGCCAGCCCGCCCCGATCCAATAATGTGTTATCGCCGCAACCGAATACTAGCGCAGGAGCCGCATCTTTCAGGCGTGCCTTCAGTCTTTGCGGATACTCAATATCGGCCCGGCTGTAAACCCAGATCGAACGCGATTCCCAGCGCTCGATCGCCTGGCTTAACAAGAAGCCGCGTCCTAAAAGACCCGTCAACCGGCTGCTTTCGATGACATTCTCCAGTCCTTTTATTAATTCATCGGCACCGGGTCCCAATAAATCACCGGGTTCGCTATTGTTTTCGACAAGGGCGTGTGCCAGTTTGTTATACTCGCCGTGGGATAAAATCTCCGCCGGTGTCCTAGTACGCCCGATAATTAACGGCGAGGTTAAAAGCAGAATTGCTTTAGTGTTAGTCGAGACCATCGTAATTATTCTCCATGCCCAGTATACGCAAGCGCCAATGGAAATACAACATTGCTACCGTGCGTACGCAACAAATATACAGCGATATCAAATGTCCAACGGGAATCCACCATATCATCTACCAGCAATACAGGCCCATTGGGCAAAGAATCGAGTTTAACGGCCAGTGAACCGTCTACATTTCTTGCCTGTTGGGCGCTATTAGCCATCGTTTTCTGCTGCGGGCGATCATCTGTTTTTTCTAATGCAATTAAAAAGGGTATTCCTAATGATTTGGCTAAGCGTTGGGCAAAGTCAGGAACCAATTCAGGATGTCGACGTGAAGGGATGCAGGTCACCCAGGTTGGAGCCGGATCGGGTTTCCATTTACGGTAAAGTTCAGTGCATGCGCTAACAAGCGCATCGGAGTAGTGGCTATCGACATATTTGCCAGTTCTTACTAATTTGCCCCATCCCGCATCACCCCAGATACACAGGACTTTACCTTCTTGAGCCTGATACTCCGGCTTGATCACGCCACTTACATCCATATGCGGTAATCCCCCCGAAGGCCACCGCAGACGAGGCTCGATTGGAATATTTGTGCGCCGTAAAAATGCCGCTGCCTCATTTACCAGTTTCGGATCGACTTCTGCACTCAAAGCAGGTATTTTATTCTGACTGATATTCGAGGCGTCGCCATCTAACGCTCTAATTAAAAACTCCATGTGGCCGTCTTTTAGCTTTACGTACTCCTGCATCTGCTGCTGTTCCTCGTGCCTCAATACGGTGAGTCGCTCAGCGCGCTCCCAAAACTCTCCACTCAAATTTGAGGTGGTTAATTGCCATTTGGAGCCCTGTTTTATTACAGGCGCAGGAGATTCCAAAAATAACATCGATAACGCCTTTTCGATTCTACCCATGCTGACATTGATTTTGGTTAGCAATTCGGGGACTGAAAGGCCGTGGGGCGCACCATGAAGCGCTTCCAAAACCAGTTTTACCTCTTCTCTGGTCGGAAAAGCATTCTCAATAAAATAATTTGTGATATCCATGTCTTCCTGGCCGCTGAGCAAAACGCCATAAGCAGAATCAATAGCGCGTCCGGCGCGCCCCACCTGTTGATAATAAGCAATCACCGAACCCGGTGTTTGATAATGAATGACGAAACTCAGATCGGGTTTATCAAAACCCATTCCCAGCGCGGGTGTCGCCACCAAAGCTTTTATCTGATTCTGCAGCAACGCATTTTCGAGCGATTCTCTTTGTTCCCCGGTCTCACCGGTATAAGCTTCTACATTTATACCGCGAGATTTAAGCCAACCGGCAACCCGTTCTGCATCATGCACAGTTAGGGTATAAATAATGCCGCTGCCCTCTATTTTTGGTAAAACTCCCGCTAACCAAGCTAAACGCTCAGATTGATCTTGTAATTTAATCGTCTTAAGCCGGAGTGATGGACGGTTTAAGTCACCCCTCGATACAACAAGATTTGGTCCCAAAACTTTTTCCAGATCGGCCATAACCCGGTTGTTTGCAGTCGCGCTCGTGGCGAGCAAGCGCATGTTGGCTGGCAAATTGCGCAAGATACGTTCGATCAGACGGTAATGCGGTCGAAAATCATGTCCCCAATCTGAAACGCAGTGTGCTTCATCGATAATAAGCAGCGCTATTTTGGCTGAAATCTTCGCTAACACCTCTGTCCTGAAATGTTCATTTGCCAGCCGTTCCGGAGATATCAGCAAAATATCTACTTGATTCCTGGTAATTGCTTCCTCAATATCCGCCCATTCTTCTTTGTTATCGGAATGTATAGTTAGCGCATGGACACCCATACGTTCAGCTTGAAAAAGTTGGTTACGCATTAAGGAAATTAAAGGTGATATTAATAATGCCGGTCCAGATCCAGCTTCGCGCAGGAGTTTGGTAGCAATAAAATAAACCGAACTTTTCCCCCAGCCGGTTTTTTGGACAAGTAACAACCGTCCTTTTCCCTCAATGATGTGGGTTATCGCCTCTTCCTGGCCGTCCCGGAATTTGGCATCAGGGTTATTTGTTCCGGCGCACAAAAGCTGTTTTGCGCGCAGTTGGTTGTAAAGCATATACCTGCCATTTATTTGCGGTATTTCGGATATCAATAAAACAAAATACCGTAAATATCGTTATAATTAGTTAATTATACATCCGGAGTTATAAACCAACAAGTTGCATTGGAAATACAACTATAATGAGTAATCATACATTTTGTATTAAAACGATAGTTCAATTATTTTGAACAGATAGCTTAAATTTATTAAAAATAGAATACCATGTTTACTAGTTTTTCCCGACGCATTTTGTTTCTAATTTATCGTTTACTGTAGAGCTATTTATTTACATCTGTTGACATTACATCCGCTATATGTTTTAATATTAATAAGATTTTTAAGCAGGTGCACCTCTTTATAATCTTAATGGTGGAAAAGGAGGCATGCTTTGAGTAAATCGGGTGGACATAGCGGGCATTCGCAAAGTCGTAATGATCAGAGATCAAATAGTTTAAATCCTAATAACTCTTCTCATCGGGCAGCGAGTGACAACCGCAGTAATCAAATGAATCCGAATAATGCCGCAAACACCGGTACCCAAAACAAATGTAAATAGCAGTTTTTTAATTGATTAAAGCAACGGGGCTGTAGTTCTATAATTAGAGAAGGAATGATGATGACGCCGATTAAGCAGGGAAAATATGAATTCAACCATGAAAGTTTGATTGCCGTACGAAATCAAATTGGAATGACCCAGCGGAAAATGGCTGAAACATTAAATATCCCTCCTAATACTCTTTCCCGTTGGGAAAATGGAACTACAGTCCCGGACGCTAAATATTTGGCTGCTTTTTATTCAATTGCTAAAGAACATGGGATAACACCTTCTTTTTTCGAAATTCGGGGAAAAGCACAAAACTTCAAATATCAACTAATTGTATTGTGGGACTTTCAGGTAAGTGGTACTCCCGCTTCTTGGGTGCAATACGAACACAACATTATTCAGACCGAACTGCAAAAAAGATTTAGCAGCATGACCCCCTTGATGAAAGTATTTACACATAAAACCCAGGATAAAGCGGCAATTGAGTTAGACAAACTTGGTTGGACGGTTTTTGAAGGTGGAAACGAAATTTTCAACGATATTATTCAAAACGCTAAAAGTGATTCAGGACATAACCCTGAAGGAACAGTACTCGTACTAATAAGTAGAGACGATAAATTTGTCGAACTAATTAATGAACTAAAAAATAACGGCGTAATTATTTATATCATATCTCCACCGGTTTATAACAATAAATTATTTGAGGTTGTCGGTCAAGCAAACAGCATACCATGGAGTCCTGCTTCGGCAGAAAATCCTAAAAGGCCAATTGCGAATTCATTTGGCTGGCTTTGGGGTGTCCCGAATAATTAATTTTCCCCCTTTTTTCTTTCTCCCCTTGTAATCTTCTATTCATAATGTTAATATGATACCAGTGCCTTTAAGCTGGTCCCGTGAGACTGGTAAGGGGAAAAGAAGAGTCCGCAAACACGAACCCTTTGCCACATCCACGGCAAGGGGTTTATTTATGTCCGAAAAAGTCCTGATGACCGAAGAAGACATCCGCCGGACGCTGGCCCGTATCTCGCACGAGATCATCGAGCGCAGCAAATCCCTGGATAACATCGTTCTTATCGGCATGTATACCCGCGGCGTACCGCTGGCCAAACGGCTGGCGCAGAATATTCTAACCTTCTCTGCGAATACCGTCCCCGTGGGGGCGCTGGACATCATGCCCTACCGCGACGATATTCCGTATCACGATACTCCGCCGAAAGTGACCCGCACCGAAGTGCCGTTCAGCGTGGTCGGCAAATCCGTCATTCTGGTGGACGATGTGCTCTATACCGGCCGCAGTATCCGCGCCGCGATGGACGGCATCATCGACCTAGGACGCCCGCAATCCATTCAACTGATCGTTTTGATCGACCGAGGCCACCGCGAATTGCCCATCCGTGCCGATTATGTCGGTAAAAATATCCCCAGCGGCCACGATGAATCGATCGCCGTCAAGCTCAAGGAAATCGACGGCATCGACGAAGTCGCCATTATCAGCCCGGCGCCTGTGAAAAGTAATCACAACGGAGTGCAAAGCGGAATACAGGGAGGCAAAAATGGACTTAAAGAATAGAGATTTAATTACCATTGACGACCTCACCAACGGCGAAATCGAAGCCTTATTCACCCTCACCGACGAAATGTCCGACAAAATGCCCGCACAATACGGGCTCTGCCACGGCAAGGTGATGGCCACGATTTTCTTCGAGCCGAGCACGCGCACGCGGCTGTCTTTTGAATCGGCGATGCTGCGGTTAGGCGGCGGCGTGATCAGCGTTTCCGACCCGAAATCAACATCCTTTTCGAAGGGCGAAAGCATCGCGGACATGGCCCGCATTGTCAGCGCCTACGCCGATATTATCGTCCTGCGCCACCCGTGGGAAGGCGCGGCCAAACTGATGGCGGATTATGCCACAGTACCGGTGATCAACGCCGGCGACGGCGGCCATCAGCATCCCACGCAAACTTTGTGCGATCTTTATACGCTGAAGAAAGAGCGCGGCGACATCAAAGGAATGACGATCGCGCTGTGGGGCGACCTTAAATACGGCCGCACCACGCATTCGCTGATCTTCGCGCTGGCCAAATTCGGCGCGACAATATTATTCTGTCCCAGTCCGGGTCTGGAAGTGCCGGAAAACATCCTGCACAAACTGGTGACGGAATACGGCGGCGAATTGGAGAAATTCAATAAAAACCACAAGCAGCATCAGACCGGAACTTTCCCGGTAGATGCCGCCTATATTACGCCCGGACAACCGCATCAATTGGCAATGATGCCGGGCATCGACCTGGAAGTGGCGATGAAGGCTGGAGTGGACGCACTCTATGTCACCCGCCCGCAGCGGGAACGCTTTACCAACGAAGAAAAAGCCGCCGACCTGCAATTCCCCGTCGTCGACCAGAAATTAATGAGCGGCAAAGAATTAAGAAGAGCGC
>Ga0182010_10001141_pt1 | contig 14254 bp, 14 predicted proteins | sample 611E1MmetaG_FD_120488 | JGI IMG/M metagenome (GOLD analysis project Ga0182010, IMG submission 120488) | Permafrost microbial communities from Stordalen Mire, Sweden - 611E1M metaG | ecosystem: Environmental > Terrestrial > Soil > Wetlands > Permafrost | place: Sweden: Stordalen | collected...
CTCCTGAATCCATCGTGGAGCACCAACATGAAGCAAGGATGACGCGTTGATTGGAGTTGATCCATCGCGGCCGGCTGTAGTGGTCGACAAGTGGCTACCGAGAAGCCAATCCGGTGACGAAGTCCCGCGTCCAGCCGACCCGGGGCACTAGGCGGTCTGGCATTTGGAAGCGGGTGCAACTCGATGGCGGAATGCTCGATCCGATGTGGAAGAAGGGCACGAGCACCAGCATCTGGCTGCTTGGTCTTGATTGGCAGCCCCTCCCCGACGATGCAACGGCGCAAGCGCGAGCCGGCCGGAACACTTCACGCGACTTTGCGGGAAGCGAGCGACGGGACGCTTGAAGCGAGACCCCTGACGATGCCCCCACTTGGTGTTTCGCCAACAGGACAAGGGCCACTGTCTCTTCGCCCGGTGGGGTCAGGTCCGGCCACTAAAGACTGAACATCACCTTTCCGCTGTCTAGGGCGAACCATTGAGGGCCCAGCGGGAGCCGGGCCCTCAATGGTTACCCTCCATCAACCGCAGAGTCCGGCTGTCACCTCGAACCTCGGCCCGGAAGGACTAGACACTAGGGAATGGCAGCTCAACCTCATGAGCGCTCTCTTGACGAGGAGGAACCCCGCACTCGGCATTGGTCTGGGTCCTTTCGCTTGGTACTACACCGCTTGTGGCCAGCGTTGAGAATCCTGATCGGCATTGGAATCGTCATTGCGGCCGTCTGGGCTCTTGCCTCGCATCGAGACGAGCTTTCCGGCCTCTCGCAAGTGTTCCAGCACTTCAAGTGGTGGTGGATCCCGCCGGCCATAGTCGCCGAGATGGCGTCGTTTGTCTGCTTTGCCGGCCTGCAGTACGAGCTCTTGAAGAGTGGCGGTCTTGAGGCCCCATTGGCACCTCTCTTGAAAATGACGTTTGCGTCGCAGGCTCTTACCAATTCCCTACCTGGAGGCAACGCAGTCTCGACCGTCTATGGATTCCGTTGGTTCCGGCGATTTGGAGCTGACGACACTCTGGCCGCTTGGTCGTTAGCAGGAACGCTGGTCGCTTCCGTCGTTACGCTTTCCTTGGTGGCCACCGCGGGATTGGTACTCGCAACCGGAGAGGGGGCGTCGCTCGATCTGATCCCCGTCGTCATCGGCGCCCTCCTGATCACCGTGGCAGTTGGCGCACTGTTTGTCTATGAGCGTCCGCTCGCCATCGTGGTCACCTGGGCCATTCGAGCCTCCCGCTCAGTGAGAGGGCGACCACGTGGCGACGCGGCGACGCAGATCGAACGGATCGTCCATTGGGTTACCACAGTGCGCCTCGGGTGGCGCCAGATTGCCAACGTCGTGCTCTGGGGAACTGCGAACTGGCTGTTCGATTGCGCGTGCTTCGCCATGATGTTCTTGGCGGTTGACTCGAGCATTCCATGGAAGGGGCTCCTGCTCGCCTACGGAGCAGGCCAGCTTGCGGCCACCCTTCCGATCACTCCAGGTGGATTGGGTGCAGTTGAAGGAAGCATCACCATCGCGCTAGTTGCCTTTGGTGGTCCTCACGTGACCACTGTTGATGCAGTGCTGATCTACCGACTCATCAGCTTTTGGCTTGTGCTGGTCATTGGATGGGTGTTGTGCTGTGATCTCGCACTCCAGGTGCGTCGAGGACGTTGGAGTCTCCACCCGCTCACTGCGCCCGTAGAGGCGGGACCAGATGCCGATCCTGGACCCGAGACCTCGCCCAATGAGGGCGCTGAGCCGTCAACGGCGGTGAGTACGTGAAGACGCGGGGGGTGAGGAGGAGAGGATTGATGCGTCAACTCGCGAGCAGCTTTGTCGGCTTCGTGCTTCTCGCTATCGTCCTTGCCGGTTGCTCCACAGCACGCAATGACCTCGGCACCTCCGACAATTCGTGCTTACTCGCCTTGCCGTCCGCGTCCAACGCAGTGGGTGGACACGGCCGATTGCTCGGAGTGGACCTATTGACTTCGACGGCGCTACGCCAACAGGCTCCGCGGCTCTTCACGGCGCTGGCCACACAGCGTGTCGCCCCAAAACAAGTCTGTGTGATCGCGTTCGTTGGGCAGTTCAACAAGACCATGGTTTCGGACCCGCTCGGAAGATCCTCGGGTCGAGTGGCCGTCGTCGTCTTGGCGATACCATCGAACCAAGTGCTTGGAACGGTCATTTTCACCCGCGCTCCACTGCAATTCGGCCATACCCATATCGGCTGATCTCTGGTTAGCGGCAACAACGAAAGGTCGTGCGCGGCGACTGCAATGTCGAGGACGCTCTCGAGATGCGGCAGCTCTCGGTCAAATTCGCAGATCCTTGTAAGCGCGGCGAAGTCGGCCGAGCAGCTCGGGCGTGAACGCTTCGGCGACGACCCGTGCGGTCAAGTCGTTGCCGAGGGGGATCTGAGTAGGAGCATCAGCGGAGACCCAGCACCTGACCAGAATCTGGTTGACGCAATTCCGACGTTCGGCAGGGCTCGGGGAAGATCACGCGGCTCCAGGCCTCTCAGTCTGGTCAGAGACTCACCGGAGAGGCAGTCTGCCAAGGTTGCGGACCGGCCGATTCGAATGGTGGCGTGTTTGTCACGTGAGAGGCATTGCCTGCCCTCGCTCGGATCCCACGGTCCCCGAATGGTGAGGCATCGGTATCTTCAGGATCTGTTGGCGAACGGAAGTGCCGTTGAGGCTGTCGATACCTCCGGAAACTGCCTTGGGACCTATGGGGTAGGCAGAACGGCCGCGGTAGTCGTGCACCCGCACCATATGACCAGAGTCAGGTGCAGGATTTCTCAAATGGGTGCGAGTGACCCGATTCACACCACCGCCCGCGGACCTAGGAGAGCCGGAGAGAAGAGCCAACATGCGAGCCAACCAGGGGCTCGACCACCGGGCGAAACTGTGGCACGGCGCCGGCCATCGCCCCGGTGACCAACCGCGAAGCGGGCCGGGAATCCCCGAAGCTGCCAATGCCCGATCTAGTGATCGCATGACGGACACAGCTTCGTGATTGCACATGCCCCTGCGAATGCGGCACACGAAGGAATGCGGCGCAATTGCTGTGCGTCCGAGGTTCAGTCCAACTTAGCCAGGAGTTCGCGGCATCGTTGGGCATCTCCTGCTACCTTCGCTCGAAAACTATCCATCCGAGCCAGCTTGACATTCAATTGCTCGGCCAATGACTCGTTGAGTTCGAGTGCTTCACGCAACGTCGCCCTCTGCTCGGCGCGCGCTCCCTTGGTGGTCGAGACCTTAGTGGCGCGATACGTGGTTCTCAGCTCGTCGAGCCTGGTCTCGAAAGACAGGAACTCCCTAATTTCCTCAAGATTCATCCCGAGGACCTCCCGTAGCTCGAGGATGCGATTGAGTTGCGTGAGATCATTCTGCGTGTATCGCCGCTGACCACCGCGTGTATGGAGCGAAGGACTGAGTAATCCCAGCTCTTCGTAGTAGCGCAATGTACGGGGCGATACGCCGGCGGTGGCGGCGGCATCACTGATGGGAATTCCGCATTCTGTCTCCGATGCAGTATCCACTGCCTGATTGTATTCCACCGTGCCCACGGGCCGGTTGGTCGTCGTGGTCTGGGGAATCCTGTTGCCGGTCCGTGCTGCCATGTCAGTCCGCCAAGAGTGGTTCGGTTTCGGAGATCGCCTCTTGAGCCGACACGACTATTGGCTCTTCTGTGTCCACCCCCACTCCGGTCTGCTCCTGGTAGTGGAACTTCCCACCACGGAGAAGAGAGGCAACTGCACCTAACGCGCACACGCCTGCTGCGAACGAAAAGGCTTCAGTGAGACCGTGGGCGAAGGGAGCGGCGATCAGTTGGGGAAAAAATGCACGGCTGGTCAGGTAGTGCGCGGTCGCCGGAGGGAGGTGCGACAGGGTGCTCGGCCCGAGGAGGATCTGCATCGGATTGTAACCTAGGAACGCTGCGAACAGACTGCCGACAGGGGGTAGGTGGGACACCCGAAGGGCAGTCGCCGGACCGACACCCTGGGTGATGAGCCCGTGGTAGAGAGCGGAGGGCAATGTGGCGGCTAATCCCAAGATCATCAGGGTGAAGAAGATGCCGATGGACAACACCTGGGCTGACGAATTGAATGTGCCGGACATGCCAGCACCTGCCCCGCGCCGGCTGGCCGGCAGGCTGTTCATGATGCCGGCTTGGTTCGGCGCAATGAACATGCCCATGCCGACCGAGTTGAAGAAGATGAGCGCGGCGAAACCCCAGTAGGAGAAGTCAACCGGCAGCATCAGGAGAAGCACGAAGGTCAGGGACACAATCAACAGGCCTCCGGTCGCGAACGGTCGCGCGCCATAGCGGTCGGCCAACACGCCACTGAGCGGTCCGGCCAGCAAGAACCCCACGGTCAGCGGGATCATGTAGATCCCGGCCCACAGCGGCGTTTCAGAGAAGCTGTAGCCGTGTAAGGGGAGCCAGATCCCCTGCAGCCAGATGATCAACATGAACATGAGGCCACCGCGACTGAGCGATGCGAGGAAGCTCGCAACATTGCCCGCAGAGAATGCCCGGATGCGGAACAGGGTCAGGTGGAACATGGGCTGTTCCACTTTGGTCTCGATGACACCGAAGATGAGCAGGATGACGATGCCGCCGATGATCTCGCTCAGCACGACCGGGCTCGACCAGCCCATGGTGTGATGGCCGTAGGGGAGCAGGCCGTAGGTGATACCGACCAGGATCAGGATGAGCCCGGTCGCAAATGTGATGTTTCCGAACCAGTCGATCTTGGCCGGCGTGCGAATGCCGCGATCCTCAAGCTTCACATAAGCCCAGACGGTGCCGAAGAGGCCAAAAGGAACCGAGAGCAAGAAGACGAGGTGCCATTGCACCGGCGCCAAGAGTCCGCCCAGTATCAGGCCGATGAACGATCCCGAGATAGCAGCAACGTTGTTGATGCCAAGCGCGAGCCCTCGCTGGTGGGTGGGGAACGCATCGGTGACGATGGCCGAGGAGTTGGCGAAGAGCATGGCGCCTCCCACGCCCTGACCGACTCGCATAATGATGAGCCACAACGCCCCAGTTGGTCCTGTCAGCCACGTGATCGAGAGCAAGATCGAGAACAGGGTGAATACGGCGAAGCCAAGGTTAAAGATGCGCACGCGCCCGAACATGTCGCCTACCCGGCCCAAGGAGACCACGAGCACGGCCAATACGACCATGAAGCCCATCAGCATCCAGAGCATATAACCCGTATTGCCCGGGGCCAGGGGATTGAGATTGATCCCTCGGAAGATGTCGGGTAGAGAAATCAGGACGATGGACTGATTGATGAAGACCATCAGGGTGCCGAGCGTTACGGTCGCCAGTGCGATCCACTTGTAGCGGGACTCGGAGGAGGTGGGCGAGGTAGGACCCGCCGGCATCAGTGGAATTGCCGCGTTGCGACTCACGGTCTTTGGGCGGCCCGCGTGCGGTCTGCAGTCAGGATGGTGCGTGCGTACATAGCTTCAGTATAACGTTAACGTCACAGTTAAGAACATACGCAGTCCTCGGTGGAAGTTCTAGATTCAGCCGATGAACCTGTTATCCGTGGCCGCCGCCAACTCACTCGAGGCTGGGCTGGGCTCGCCGGCGGAAGTGGGGTCCGGATGACAAGCGATGCTCGGCATGGCCGGTCATCGCCACCCACTTTTCGAATGGGATTTGGCGATCGGCGCTCCCCGAGGACGAAGGTCGCGTAGGCCACTGCGCCCGGTCGGGGGCGCCGTCGGCGGCGCCCGCCTCATGAGCCTGCAGGCGTGATCGTCCGCCAGTTCGGGACCGAGGGGATGATGTGACCGGCGGGCCCTTGACCGAAGAGCCACAGGACATTGCCCGTGATGGTCGCCACCATGCCCGCGGGACAATTCGGGACCGTGCTCGCACAGGGTGTCAGCGCATTGATCCAGTTGTTGTCGCCGGTGTCCACGACCCCGGCTCCACCGGTCGGGTCGGTGTAGTAGGTCATGTCGGAGTAGGTGTACTGGCCCCACCTCCCCGCGTTCGTGTAGGCCTGGGCCAACGGGATCGGGGAGTGACCGAGCACCTGCAGGTTGCTTGGTGTCGGCGGGCCGGGTGACACGTGGTCGATATCGGAGGTGATGATCCCGGGTAGTGAAGACCCGTTCTGCAGGCCTGTGCCCTTGAAGATCCAGGCTGAGGAATCCGCCACGACGAATGCGGCAGTCCCGGTGGTGAGGTACCCGACGTACCCTTCCCCCACGAAGCCGACCGAGGACCAGCTCGTTGGCGGAGACGACCAGGTGTTGCCCGTGACCTGCATCGGGTCCCCGTGCCCGTTGAGAGGGTCTTCCGTCGAATCGCGGTAGTCGACCTCTTCCCGATCGGGCCCGAGCGGCGAGGCCTGCAGCCGGACATGGCGCACCAGCGCCGCTGCCCCGAAGAACGCGATGTTCACGCCGCCATTCTGTGCCGTCTGGGCGGCCTCGCGCTCGTTGTACGACCAGGACTCGTCATGCCCGAGGGACAACAGGGCTTTGTGCTGCACGAGGAACGTCGGATGCTCGTCAACCGTGACGTCCGTGGCGTACGTGACGTCGAGTCCGTGTTCCTCGCAGAAGCGCACGAATGGGTACTCGTTGGAGAGGAAGTCCGAGGCCCCGTCACCGGAATCGTAGGGGCGGTCGAACGAAACGACCCGGGCGCGGTTGCACACCGGGTAGGTACCGGATCCGAGGGTGCAGGGCCCCTTGCCCTGGTAGTACGAGTAGCCCCCGAACGCGTTCCAACCCTCTTCCACGAACGTTCGGTTCATGATCAGGTACGTGGCGCGACTCGCCGGATCCCAGATCGTGAGCGGGACGTACCCCTGTTGGCCGCCGTCCCCCACCAGCTTCAACAGGTAGTCGCCCGGCACGAAGGCGGACGTGACCGGAAACGTGAGGGAGGCCGCCCAGTTGTCACACGACACCATGTTGACACCCGCCGTGAGCGGACAGGCGGGCTGGATCTGGCCGGGCACCACGGGCGACTCCCACACCTGGCGGCCACCCAGCCCGTGGTACCAACCCATCCGATAGGCAATCACGTGCAATTGGGGAGCAGCCGTCGACACGTAGAGGGTGACCTGGTCTCCGGCCGCCGCGTAGTTCAGGTTGGCGAACCCCTCGATGCCGTCCGGTCCCGAGTGTGGCGGTATCTCCCACGCTGTCGTCCCGGGGTGGCGGTTCTCCGCGATTGCCGACGAGGACACGACGCCGTCGGGTCCGAGGACCGTCCGCATCGCCGGCTTTGCCTTCACCGGGTGGGTGGATCCCGACGTGGACCCGGAGGTATTGCATCCCGGCAGGACTAGCGCAAGGACGAGGCCCAGGCCGACCGTTAGGGCGGAGACCCCGTGCCGGCGTCGGGTGGTGGGCACCGAGGTCGGCGATGGATGGGCGTCGTACGTCATTTCAATGCCTGACCTCGAGAATTCGCGCGTCCCCTGATCGCGTGGTGTGCGCGTCCGAGTACAGGTCCTCCCCAACTACGAGCATGGCTGTCGCTGAACACACATTCTAAGCAGAAGAGGGGGGCTCCTCAGAGGTGCATCGTAGTCGCGCCACCTACCGGATGAGGGGTGACCGTCGACGGGGAGAACCTACTGTCCCACGGGGGCACCGCGCTGTTGACCGAACTGGCGGATCGCAGTGGCCTGACCCAGGCGATGTCGCTGTTTGTGGCGGAGTGTGGAGTCTTGGGGCACACTCACGATCCCGGTGTGGTGCTCACCCACTCGGCAGTCGCCATGGCGGACGGTGCCGGCTGCCTGGCCGGCTTGGCGACCCTGCGTGAGCACGACGAGCTGTTCGGTCCGGTCGCCTCGATCGTCACGGCCTGGCGAGCGGTGGAAGCTGCGGCAGCCTCCGGGCTCCGAGCGATCCGCCCTGCGGTGGCCGCGGCTCGGGCGAAGGTGTGGGCAGCGTCTCCTCCCGGGGTGGGGTGCGAAATGACGAACGAGCCCCTGGCCGCCATGCTCCGTCAGGGGAACGCCGAGTCGAATGACGCAGACCACCACCTCGAGCTGCTCGACCAGGCGATCGAGACCGACGGCAGCATCCGGGACGGTGCGTGGGTGGTCGAGCTGACCGACCTGGTCGATCCCTCTGCCTGGCCGGAGGGCACACGATTGATCATGAGGCGTGAACGGCCGCACCCCGAAGTGCCTCGCACCGACGGTTCCGCCGAGGTGGTGGATCAATCAACGCCCAACTCGATCCTCGCTGCCGGCTCGACGACCCTCGCTGTCGGTGCGAGCCACCGTGGGGTGTACCGTCGTAATGGCTCAATGAGAGCACCAGCGTCTCCGCTCACGGTGACAGGATCGAGAGTCCGGATGGGACCCAGCAACGCCGTCCAATCCCGATAATGGTCGGGGGATACGACACCGGCATGGACCTTCTCATCGAGGCTGCCCATGCCCTGGATCTGGCCGGCGAAGCCTGTGATGCGCCGGAGGATGCAGCTCACTTCTCGACACTGGCCGATCGGATCCGCAGTTACCTGGCAGTGAGCCGTCCGACCACGACGCTTGGAATGCCCCGGATTCCGGCGGGCGGCCATCGGCTCACCGATGAGAGCGTGATCCACCGGTCAGGAGCGGCCGAGCAGTCCCACATTCGCGTCATTCCGGACTGAACGAAGACCGGACGCCGCTTCCGTACCCAGCCGTATTCCGCGGATCCCATCAGTAGACAGTGTGATCGGCCGGGGAAGCCTGGTGGAAAGATCGCCTGAGAGGTGTCCCAGTAAGCCAGATGCCCGATCGGTCTCGGCGTTCCGTCCCCCTGTGGCGACCCCACACCTCAGGCCTCAATTCTACTGTCCCCTGGCCATCTGATTCCGTCCACCCTCGACTGGCCTCCAAGAGCCGGATGAACCGAGAGGTTCACGTCCGGTAGCCCGGGCTACGGTGCTGCGGCCGTGGTCGTCACCGGGACCCCATGGGGCACCAGCTCCTCCCACGTGTTGCCGGGCTGCAGGGTGATGGGAGTACCGTCCGACGCGGTCAGCGTGGCCGGCCGGGTGAGGCTGGATCGGCTCCACGTCCCGGTGATGGCCGCCCCGCCCTCCATGACCACCAGCGGCCCGGAGCCGGTGGCGACCACCTCCACCTCTTTGGCCCCCGCGCTGTTCTCCGCCCACGGCCCGGTGAAGGTCTGGACGGTCATGACCACCACGTTGACCGACGAGGTCTGCGTGCCGCCGACCAGCATGTCCGGGGTACCCGAGTAGTGGCGAAGGTAGCGGCCGGCGGACGGGTCCCACTGCCAGGTCACGTTCGACGAGGAGGAGAAGGGGATGTGCACACCGGAGCCCGACCCGGGCACCGCTTCTTTCGGCAGCCCGGTGGCGTAGGTGAAGAGGGGGGCAGGCGGCGTGGTGTCGGAGGGTTGGAGGGCCCACAGGGCGTGCGGCTCGACGAAGGTGGAGTACGGGGCGTACCGGCCGGCGGGGTGGATGACGGTCGCCGCCGACGTGCCGCCGAGGACGTTCTCGCCGATGAGGGGGGCATTGGCGAGCAGGGCCAGCACCGGGTCGATGCCGCCGGCGTGGGCGAAGATCGGGTCGGAGAGCTGGGAGAGGATACCGACGTCGGGCTCGCGGGCGGAACGAACGTCGCCGACCAGGGCCGGCGCCTGGCACTGGAAGACGGCCACCAGACGGGTGATGGCCCCCTCGATCGGTTCCTCGAAGACGATGTCGGCCTGGTTGAGCCCCTCGGAGGGCCGGTCGCCGGGGTAGTTGCCGATTTTGATGGCCAGTGCCGGCCGGGCCGGCACCACTCCTCCCGGGGCCGACTCCCCGGTCAAGGGGCAGGTCGACCCGGTTACCGGCTGGGTCGACGTGGTGGTGCCGCCCTGGGTCAGCAGGACGGCCGCGGCCACACCCACCACCGTCACACCCACCCCGGCGAGCACCAGCCACCAGGTCCGGCGACGACCGCCCGCCCCTCGGCGAGCGTCTCGTGGGGAGAGGATGGCCGGGCCGGCCGCCGCGCCCTTGCCTCCCTTCGGAGGCGTCGACCCGTGGCTCATTGGGGCAGACGCTACCGTGCCCGGGAGGGTTCCTGACGCCGTTTGGCAAGCCACGCTCAAGGAAGGCCCGATCCCCCAACGGGGAGTGGATGACCCGAGAAACGACAACGAGTGCCGGAGTGCCGGTGTGCCGGTGGGCTGACGGCTCAGACGGGTCGCATTGTGCCTTCTTGCAGGTACCGCACGTGCCACGACAATGCCTCGTCGAGCAGGTGCGGGGTGTGCATGCCGGATCCGCTAGCCGTGGCCCGGTCGAGGTAGTCCTGCAGGGCCGGCCGATAGTCGGGGTGGGCGCAGTGGTCGATGATCTGCTGGGCGCGGCGGCGCGGCGCCAAGCCGCGTAGGTCGGCTAGGCCCTGCTCGGTGACGACCACATGAACGTCGTGCTCGGTGTGGTCGACATGGCTGGCCATCGGCACGATGCAGGAGATCGCCCCATTGCCGGCGATCGACGGGGTGAGGAACATCGCGACGTAGGCGTTGCGGGCGAAGTCGCCGGAGCCGCCGATGCCGTTCTGGATGCTCGAGCCCATGATGTGGGTGGAGTTGACGTTGCCGTAGATGTCGGCCTCGATCATGCCGTTCATCGCCAGGCACCCAAGCCGACGAATCACTTCCGGGTGGTTGCTGATCTCCTGCGGGCGAAGGATGATCTGGTCGCGGTAGTCGGCGATGTTGGCGCGCAGATCGGCGACGCCGTCTTCACTCAGTGAGAAGGCCGTCGCCGAGACGAAACTCAGCGTGCCGGAGCGCAACAGCTGCAGCATGCCGTCCTGGATCACCTCGGTGTAGGCGGTCAGCGGCCGGAACGGTCCGCCGTCGAGTCCGGCGAGTACGGCGTTGGCGATGTTGCCGACGCCAGACTGCAGCGGCAGCAGCGTGGGAGGAAGGCGCCCGCGTCGCACCTCGTGGGTTAGGAAGTCCACGACGTGACCGGCGATCAGCTGCGAATCGCCGTCATCCTGTTTGAACGGTGTGTTGCGGTCGGGGCTGTGCGTCGGGACGACGGCGACGATCTTCTCCGGTGGACAGTGCAGGTAGGGCACGCCGATCCGGTCGGAGGGTTCGAGGATCTGGATCGGTTTGCGGTGTGGGGGCAACTCGGTGCCGTAGTAGATGTCGTGCATGCCCTCCAGCTCGATGGGTTGCCAGGAGTTCACCTCGAGGATCACCCGGTCGGCCATGTCGATCCACGTCTTGTTGTTGCCGACCGAGGAGGACGGGATCAGTGCGCCGTCGGCGGTGATTCCGGCGACCTCGACGAGCGCCACGTCGAGGTGACCGAAGAAGCCTTCCCAGACCATCTGCGCAACGTGCGACAGGTGTAGATCCAGGTAGTCGAGCAGCCCGGCGTTGATCTTGGCGCGGCTCACCGGGTCCGACTGGTAGGGCATGCGCAGGTCGATCCCGTCGACTGCCGCCAATGCGCCGTCGAGCTCGGGCGCGGTAGACGCGCCGGTCCAGACGCTGACGGCGAAACGGTCACCGCGCTCGGTCGCGTGGGTGATGCGACGGACCAGAGCGGCAGGAACTGCCTTCGGATAGCCAGCACCGGTGAACCCGCTCATCCCGACGTTGTCTCCTGGAGCGATGAACGCGGCGGCCTCTTCGGCCGGCATCACCTTGTCAGCGACAGCCTTGCACCGAACACGTGACCGGTCTGTCATCCCTGCGCTCCCCACTGCACCCGATTGTCCCGACGGTCCGCCGCCTGCAGCGCCCACCAAGCCGGCCACCCCAGGAGCCGGCACCGTCGGTCTGACGACAGGGTACCGCAGCCAGGCTGCGTCCCCATCTGCGGCGCTGGTCACGCGCTCCTGGCTGGACGTGCTGCCACTCGGCGTCTGAGCGACCTTTGGACGGGCGCGTCGCCAGGTGACCTCCGCGTCCCGCCCTTGCCCGGGAGGGTGTCCCGCCCGAAAGCGGTGGCGGCCAGAATCGCCTGTCAATCGCTTCCTTCAACATCGACAAACCCATCCGCACATCGGCAGTTTCGGAGCTCCCTCCCCGCGGCACAGCCCGAATGGATCACGTTCTCGGAGCTGATGCCCCAAGCCAGATCAGCCATCATCACGACGAAGACGACACCGGTGGAGATGTCGATCCTGGAGCCGGCGCCGTTCACCCGCCGATGGGTGGATTCGTTCGGTCGGAGCAGGCGCCCGTTCGGAGCATCCTCCGCGTGGCCGGCGGCGATTCACCGATGGCACTGTCCACCCCGCGGCGTGACGAGCGGGTCGTGACGGAGACCCCCGGTCGAGGAGGAACCGTACCTCCTATGCTTCGCCAAGGGTCCGCTGCCGTTCGCCTTCGCCCTCCCATGGCGTCGCGTACCCGAGGCCGTCGATCTCGACGTCGGCCTGGCCAACCACCACCGCCGGTTGGCGGACGAGCGCTGAGGCCCAGATGCCGATGCGGCCCAGCTCGACGCCTCGACCCCACGACTCCTGCCCCCGGGTCCCGGAGCCGACATCATGGTCGGTGGCCGCTGGCGGCCCGGGTTCTCGGGTGAGACAATACTGGCCATGCTGGCAGCGTTCTCCATCACCCCGATGGGCACCGGCGAGTCTGTCGGCGATCTGGTCGCCGAGACAGTCCGCATCGTACGCGCAAGTGGCCTCCCCAACGAGACCAACGCCATGTTCACCAACGTCGAGGGCGAGTGGGACGAGATCATGGCCGTCATCAAGACGTGCGTCGACACGATGGCCCAAGTCGCGCCACGCGTCTCGGTCGTGATGAAGCTGGACCATCGCCCGGGCGAACCGAGCGGCCGTATCCGGCGAAAGGTGGAGTCGGTCGAACACAAGCTCGTACCCGAGAGCTCCGCTCTTCCTCGGTGACCGGTTGCGCCTGGCCTGATCGCAACGCCCCGTGACGGCAACAGGTGGCACTGTCGAACTCCGGGGATTCCGGGTCCATTCAGCTCGACTCGGTAGGCACGGTCAAGGCCGACCGCAGGTCGCCCGAAGGGGAACCCTTGACGGGGCCGGTCACCGTCGTCGCCACTGATTCGTGCCATGGCTCATCGATGAACTGGCAGTGACGTCGTCCTGCAGACTGTCCTACAACTCCGAGACACGGGTGAGCTGAATGCTGAGCAAGCCGAGGATTCGGCATGGCTCGAATCGGGGGAGGATCTCCTCAACGGATGTCGACCGACCTCGCTGCGAAGTGCCTGTTCGGTCGATTGGTCGAGATAGTGGTGCCCTTCAGTCGCATTGCCCAAACTGGTGCGTTCGGGAAGACTGTCGCCATGCCCACTCCCTCGCCATGGTCCGAAGCTGCCGACGCGCTCACCCAGGCGCTGAGCCTCACGACGCCCCCGATAGCCATCACCTTCTCCCAGTCCGTTCCCGACGGTGTTGCGCCATTCGACGCTCCGATGCCGGAGCCGACTCCTGATGGCCGAACTGGTCGGGTCCCGGCAGGGTGCGTGTTCTGGACCAAAGCGCTCGACCGGACGTTCTCCACCGTCGCCGCCGACCATGGCAACTGCAGCGTGGGAAGTCTGACCCACGGGTTCGCCACCCTCGACGAGGTCGCCGGCCACTCGGATGTGGCGGCCCTGGTGGAGTCAGGCTGGGTGACCATGGACATGGTTCCCGAGATCCCTGTCATCGCCGACCGGCCCGAGGTCGTGACCTACGGGCCACTGGCAGAAACACCCGTGGACCCGGACGTCGTCATGATCCGGGTCAACGCCAAGCAGCTCATGGTGCTGAGTGACGCGCTTCCGGGCCTGCGCATCGACGGCAAGCCCCAGTGCCACATCGTTGCGGTAGCCAAGCAAGAGGGGGAGGTGGCCGTGAGCGTGGGCTGCATGCTCAGCCGCACTCGCACTGCCATGCCCAAGACCGAAATGACGTGCGCCATCCCGGCACGCCGCCTGCATGACGTGGTCCGCCAGATCCAGGCGGCCGCGGCAACCGACGCCGTCGTGGCCTCCTATGCCGCGGAGGATGCCCGCCGATTCATTGCTCGGTAGGGAGTGCCGCTCGGCCGCGTCGTCGCGGCTACTTCTTGGCCGCTTCGTAGTAGGGATTGGTGCCGGCCGCGTGGTCGGTGACGTCGATGACCCGAGTGATCTCGATCACCGACTCGCGGAGGGCGACTTCGATCCCTTGGCTCAAGGTCACCGCCGCCATGCCGCAGCCCGCGCAGCCACCGCTCAAGCGGAGGTAGGCGGCCTCACCCTCCACCGCGACGAGATCGGCC
>Ga0182010_10001142_pt1 | contig 14251 bp, 7 predicted proteins | sample 611E1MmetaG_FD_120488 | JGI IMG/M metagenome (GOLD analysis project Ga0182010, IMG submission 120488) | Permafrost microbial communities from Stordalen Mire, Sweden - 611E1M metaG | ecosystem: Environmental > Terrestrial > Soil > Wetlands > Permafrost | place: Sweden: Stordalen | collected...
GACTCTGCCAACTTTCTCGTTTACTGGGACGCCGACGAATCGCGCGAGCTGGAGGACGGCACCTCAATCACCAAGTACGGCGGCGGCACACTGCTCAATTGCGCCCAGTGTGCGTCGAACAACGGCAGCAAAGCCACCCCCACGTTGACCGCAGACCTACTGGGCGATTGGCGCGAGGAGATCGTCTGGCGTGAAGCGGACAACTCTGGCTTGCGTCTGTACACAACCACGGACGTGACGGCGCGCCTGATCTACACCCTGATGCACGATCCGCAGTACCGCATGCAGGTGTCGGCAGAGCAGACGGGATTCAATCAGCCTCCGCATGTCGGCTTCGCCATCGGCAGCGCCATGGCCGATCCGCCCAAGCCCGACATCTACGTGAAGTAGCCTGATTCATCGACGCGAACAGGTGGCCGCGCTCCGGGTGGCCACACAACTGGCCCTCGTCGACCGCGGAAACTCCAGGAAGCACCGCAATAGCGCCGCACTCGGCCCCTGGAACTGATCGGCCACGGCCTCGAACCTTGGTGCCAGGGCGGGCGAGACATATCGAGAATTCCATCAACGCGCGTCCCTCTTGACGTACGTGTGGTTTGTTGTATGTTAATGACTATGAAAGCTAACCCAGGCGGGCAAATAGATAGCAAGACGGCCGTTGGCCGGGACCAACTGATCGAATTGCTGTGGGAAGCCGTTGACCAGCAGAGCTTGATGATCACAGCTGAGCGGCGCATCGGAAAGACCACGGTGATCAAGAAGATGAGAGACGAGCCCGCAGCGGGTTGGTTTCCGGTCTATCAGGACTTGGAAGGCTGCGATTCTGCTGAGGAATTCGCCATGGCCGTGTACAAGGAAATCCACCAATTCCTGAGCAGAATGGGAAAGGCCACCCGCAGAGCGAAGGAGCTATTCATGGCGCTGGGAGGGATGGAGGTGGGCGGCCTTTTCAAACTGCCAGGCAAGGAAAAGGCGCCATGGAAGGATGTGCTCACGCGATCCGTCGAGGACTTGATTAGTGAAAATGACGCTAAAGGAACCAGGCTTCTGTTTCTTTGGGACGAGGTGCCCTACATGCTGGCGAGCATCCGAGATCGCCAAAATGAGAAGACAGCGATGGAGGTGCTCGACTTCCTGCGAGCGTTGCGCCAGACGCATAGTGGCCTGCGGATGGTGATCACCGGCTCCATCGGTCTACACCATGTCCTCTCTTCGCTGAGAGACAAAAACTACGGCAACTCGCCCGTGAACGACATGGCCGCGATTGATGTGCCGCCGCTAGAGGAGGTAGACGCTGTTCGCCTTGCCAAGCTGCTCATTGAAGGCGAAGCCCTGAAGTCACGTGACCAGGCGGCGGCTACCGCTGCGATTGCCCACGAGGCGGATTGTTTTCCCTTCTACGTCCAGAACATCGTCAGGGCTTTGAAAGTTCGTGGGCTCGATGCAACACCCGAAAATGTGGCTCAGGTGGTGGCATCGCAGTTGGTGGATGCGAACGATCCCTGGGAGCTTCTCCATTACCGCGAGCGCATTCCCCTCTACTATCGCGACGATCAAAGAACGGTGTACCTCATCCTTGATGAATTGGCTGTGCGGGACGCCTCTGCGGTCAGCGAATTGCTCGCCATGCTCAAGGGCGCGAGCACCTTCGACGATAGGGAGCGCCTGCTGCGCATCCTTTCCCTGCTGGAGCGCGATCACTACCTGAGACGGAATCAGGATGGTTGCTTCCTCTTCCGATTCCCCCTGATCCGCCGTTGGTGGAAGATCAACCGTGGCCTATGAGAATCGACAACAAGAAAAGCATCTGGGTATTCACCCCTAGCCGCACCGATCCCAAGGATCTGGAGTTCATCCTCGTTCAGCGTCACCAACTCTTGCAGGACGCCGTGGAACGGGTGCGGGAGAGTGCGCTTACCAAGCACAAGCACCATCTGCTTTTCATTGGCCCGCGCGGCTGCGGGAAAACCCACCTGGTCACTCTGATCGTCAGTCGCCTGCTGGCGGACCCCGAGCTCGCCGATCGCATGCGAATGGCCTGGCTCAACGAGGATGAGACCTGCACATCCCTGCTCGAACTTCTCTTGAAGATCCATGCGGCCCTAGAGAAGCGCTATCCAGGGGAATATCGGCCGGACATGCTGGGTGCGGCCTATGGCATGAAACCGGAGGCCGCGCAGGAGTTGGTCTCCAAGCACCTGCTCTCCACGCTCGGTTCTCGGACGCTGGTGGTGGTGGCCGAGAATCTCGACGCCATTTTCGAAGGGCTCGGCCCTGCCGGCCAGAACCAGCTCAGGGCATTCATCCAGGAAAATTCAAAACTCTCCATCGTCGCCACCGCGCAGCGGTTGGTGGAGGATCTGTCCAGCCGGACCAGTCCCTTCTTCGGGTTCTTCCAAACGGAGCATCTCAAGCCGCTCAATGTGGAAGAGGCAACGTTGTTGCTCCAGAACCTTGCCCGAATTCATGAAATGGGCGGTGTAGCGGAGTTTCTCTCCACCGGCCGCGGACGCGCCAGAGTCCGGGCGCTCCATCACCTGTCGGGCGGCAATCACCGCATCTACATTGTGCTCTCGCAGTTCATCACCCTCGACAGCATCGATGCGCTGGTTGGGCCCTTCATGCAGATGGTCGATGAGCTCACCCCCTACTATCAAGAACGGATCCGCTGGCTGCCGCCATTGCAGCGAAGAATCGTCGAGTGTCTGTGCAGCTGCGAAGGCACCATGCCGGTCAAGGAGATCGCCAGGCGACTCTTCGCCACCCCGCAAACCATTTCCAGCCAGCTCCAGGATCTTCGGGAGAAGGGCTATGTCGAGGCCAACCAGCGCGGGCGCGAGTCTCTCTACGAAATCAGCGAGCCCCTGATGCGCATCTGCGTGGAAGTGAAAGATAGCCAGCGCAACCAACCCCTCCGGTTGCTCGTGGATTTTCTGCGCGTCTGGTACGACGACCAGGAACTCAAAAGTCGTCTTGGAAAGTTGGCGCCCGCCTCGGCCTCCTGTGCCTATCTGGAATCCGCCATTCAGAGAAACAGCGCCGAAGGCAACCTGAGGAAGCAGATCCTTCTGAAAGATCTTGAAACGTCCCTTTCTGAAAAATTGGAACAATCTGAACGGGACGACTTGCTGCAGGATTTGACGAATCAGCCAGAGGCGGTGATTCTGGCGATGAGAAGCCTGAGCGAGGGCGACAAGACTGCGGCTTTCGCCCGCCTGGATGAGGCCCTTGCCCAGGAATCCACCGCATCCTGCCAAGCAGACGTTCTCCTTTTTCGCGCGGCTCTGCACCTAGCTTCGGACGATCATAGGAAAGCAATCGACGACTACACATCTCTGATCGGGCTCCCCGGCGCACCTGTCGAACTGGTTCCCAAGGCGCTACTCTACCGAGGCTACACCTACAGCCAGTTGGGCGATACCCAGCGAGAAATCGACGACTACACGACGCTGATTGGGATCCCCAGCGCACCTGTCGAACTGGTTGCCGAAACGTTCCTCTATCGGGGCATCACCTATGGCCGGTTGGGCGATACCCAGCGAGAAATCGATGACTACACGGCGGTAATCGGACTCTCCGGTGCACCTGTCGAACTGGTTGCCAAGGCGCTCCTCTTGCGCGGTATTGCTTTCCACTGGAGAAGCCAAGAACAACAGGCTCAATCAGACTTTGAAGAATTCATCCGCCTCCCAGGGGCTCCTGCAAAATGGGTAGTGGATTCGTATTTGGTCCTCACTGAAATCCACTTTGGCGAGGGGAAGTGGAATGAGGGGTTTCAGGATCTCGAAGCGGGATTGGAAGCCGGCGCAAAAGCCCAGCCCTTGTATTATGGATCTGCGAGCGATTTAGTCGGGGTGGTGTTCTCTGCAGGACTTGGTCCGGAGAGCCGATCCAGCAAGGTAAATGACCTCCTGGGTATCTACGAGAAACACCAAGCACTGTCGGTTCTGGGCGAGGCGGTTGTCCAACATATCGGGGGTGTCTTCCGCGCTGGGACACCGTTCCCGTCCACCGACAACCTTGAGGGGTGGGCTTTGGCCTGGGAGCAAGCGGCGGAGAGCGTGCCCGATTTTCGCCTCTCCGTTCGATTGCTTCGAACGGCCATCAACTTCGTCAAGGCTGGCGGGAAGGATCGGGGTGTCCTGCTCGATCTGACCTCCACGGAACGCGCGATCCTAGAGCAAGCGCTCGGGCTTGCCGAAGACAAGCAGCCGAAGTCGATGTGAAGAGCTTGGCCCGCATCACCCCAGGCGCGGGCGTCATCCACCCAGCGCGTGTGATGGGTGATGTACGTCCAGGTTCGAATGAAGGCCATGCGCGCCCGCAAGGTGTCGATGTCACCCTGCAGGTCATCCAGACGTTCGACATGGTGTCGGATCCAGTCGTCGGCCAGCCGCTGGCGCGGACCCCTCAGTTGCAAAAACACCGCGCGCAGAAGCAATCTCGTGTCCAATGGCTTCGAAAGCCACCTGTGCGCTTCATCACAGGCCGCGACGTTTCAACATGCGATTGAATTTCCATCCCAGGTGCTTCTTGGCTAGCCTTACGCACATGAGAATTCGAGGCACATCTTCTTGCTTCGTGTTGCGCACATCGGGAATCCTGTTGCTTGCCGGCAGCCTGGCTTGCAGCAACACCAGTCTCAAGAATCCCAGTGATGCTGCCTCAGATGGTTCGTCAAGTCCTGGCGGCGGAACGGGCGGTGTGCTTGGCAGTGGCGGGGCACCCGGCAGCGGTGGGAGGCCTGGCAGTGGCGGGGCGATTGGGAGCGGCGGGGGGCCAGGCAGCGGTGGGGCGCCAGGCACCGGCGGGGCGCCAGGTTCTGGCGGAGGGCCAGGCACCGGCGGGGCGCCAGGTTCTGGCGGAGGGCCAGGCACCGGCGGATCGCCAGGTTCTGGCGGAGGGACAGGAACCGGCGGGTCGCCAGGTTCTGGCGGAGGGACAGGAACCGGCGGATCGCCAGGTTCTGGCGGAAGGCCAGGCACCGGCGGGTCGTCAAGCACCGGTGGGGCGCCAGGCACCGGCGGCAATACGGGCTCGGACGGCGGCCGCGACGCACCGGCCGCCCCGGATGCTTCTCCTGAAGTCTTGCGCGCCGATGGCTCACCGGCCGATCGCGCTGACGCTGCGATGGTGAGTACGATTGATGCGAGCGGTGGAGCTACGGACACGCGCGGGACGGACGCCCTGTCACCAGGCGCGCAGGAATACGTGAACGCCTATTTGCAACCCTATTGCACGCGACTGGCCCAGTGCTGCGCCCAAGCGGGTATCCCTTCTTCGGGAATGGGGCCTTGCGAGTCCTACGAACTGGGCTTCGTCAAGTATCTCAACGACGGTTCGGCGGTCATCGTTCCGTCCGTCATCCAGACATTGCTGAGCCAGCTCAATAGTAGCTGCGACCAGCCGTCGTACGCACTCATCGGGGCGACCACCGATGGGACGCGCACTTCGGGGCAGCCCTGCGTTGCGCCAGACCAATGCGCGGGAACGCCAGCTTTATGCTTGAACGGAACGTGCATGACCCCTCCTCGGGGCAAAGCCGGCGATGGCTGCTCCGTGACCTGCGACGACACTTCGGTTTGCAAGTGGGGAGTCAGCTCAGGCAAGAGTCCATACTCGGTGTGCTACGACCAGGATGGACTCCGGTGCGACTCGACGACGAACACCTGCGTTCCCGTTTCAGCCATCGGCGCGGCCTGCCCCACCTACTCCGATTGCGGAGTCCACGCGGAGTGCACGAATGGAACCTGCCTGGCACTGGCGAGCGTGGGGCAGGACTGCGGCAACGGCCAAAGGTGTGATCGCAACCTCGAATGCGTCAGCAACGCCAGTGGCACGACCGACACCTGTCGGACGTTGTCGGTGGCATGGAGCGGAAGCTGTAGTCCCTAGGTCCGCGTATTTCCGGTCCTGATAGCGCCGCACCGCGTGCCACATACCTGACACGACACCGGTGGTTGTCAGGGCGCGGTCTCGTATGGCCCCAAATCAGGGGCGGTGCCGGAAAATGGCAGGCCCACGTCCACGCCCGCGTCGATCAACTTGCTGCCGGGCACAAGCCGGAAAAGATCGGTGCGCGGCAGGGTGCCGTCGGGGTTGCGGGCTGTTTTGGCGAGGGTCAGGTCCACGCTCAGAAAGTCGGCATCGCTGGCTGAGAAGCCGACGCTCCACGAATTGTTCGCCTGGGTGGCGTTCAAGATGTTGCCGGGCGCGCCGAGGGCGATGTTGTTCTTGAGGACATGCATCTGCCCCGGGTTGACGGGATTGCCGAGGCCGTAGTTCGTGCCATTGCTAGTAGAAAGGCAGTTGTAGATGGTGATGCCGCCAGCGTTGTTGTTTTGATCGAAACCCTTCGCCAGATTCTCGAAGGCGACGCAATTGGTGAGGGCGTGGTTGGCCAGTTTGGCGTTGCCCCCGACCTTGAACCCGTTGCCGTTGCCAGCGAAGCCACCGTAATTCCAGACGTCCAGGCCATTGCGGAAGGCCCAGCAACCCTCAAAGGTCACGATTTCAGCACTGTCGTAGCAATCGAAACCGTCGTCGGCATTTTCCCAGGACCGGCAGTTGATGAACTTGTTGCCCGGCCCTTGGGTCTGCTTGGACCCGAAGCCGTCAGACATGCTGCCCAGCTTCTTCGGGTCGTAGTTGCGGTAGGCGTCACAATTGATGACGGTTGTGTACGACCCGCCCTTGTTGATTTCGAGCCCGGTGTTGCGATTGTCGTGAAAGGCGCAGTTTTCAAAGGTGTTGTGCGCTCCCGTGACGTAGACGCCTTGGTAGGGCGCGCGGGTCACTGCGATGCCCTTCATGTGCCAGTAGCTGCCTGACACCATGAAGCCCACTGATTGGTCCACAAAGGTGTTGTCCGGGCAGCCAAAATCGACAACCGCGATCTGGTCCGGCTCGGCAAAGATGCGCAGGGGCTTGTCGGCCGTGCCCGCCTTGGACAGGGTCATTGTGTTGGAAACCCCGGCCTGGAATGGAATGGCGTAGGTTCCCGCTTGCAGAAGGATGGTCTCGCCCGCGGCAATGCGGCGCAGAGCAGTCGCGAGATCCAGGGCCGTGGCAAAGCTGGTGCCGTCGTTGCTGGCTGTGCCCGTGGGCGCCACGTAGTAGATCTTGGCGCCAAGGCCGCTGTCCCCTGAATCCCCGGGGTCCGCGTCAGCTACGGCAACGTCAGCACCATCGACACTGGACGCACTGTCGCCTTGGCTACTGGCTGCATCTGGGTCGACAGCAACATCAGTGCTTCCGTCTGCCCCGTCTCCCTCGGTGGCGTCTGGGTCGCCGCCAAAGTCAGGCACTGTCCCGTCCGCCTCGGCCACGGGACCGCTGTCCTGCCCCGGGCTGCGGGTCGCGCCGCAACCGTGCAGAGTCAGCAACAAGAGGCCAAGCGAGAGTCGGCCCGACAGTACTGTGTTCCTGTTCATCTGATCCTTGGTGCCCGCCGGCCCGAGGCTTTTCGGCCAGACATCCAAGAAAGGTCCGCGCCTCGCCCCAGACGGTGCGACCGCCGAGGGTGCGGCGGGCAGCGGGGGTCAGGATCAGGCGCTGTTGGGCTCCCCTACGGGCATGGCCGATCCGCCCAAGCCCGACATCTACGTGAAGTAGCCTGATTCATCGACGCGAACGCCTGCCTGACGGGGCGAACGCTTCCCGGATGGGCTCCACTTCGTCGGGGTAGCAGCCCAGGCGGCGCGCGATCTCCGCCGGGCTCGCGCGCGAAACCACAAGGCCCGCGACGGGTTCCACGACGTCGGCGCGGATGGCGCGGCCCCCAAACACCGGAAATCCCATGGCCACGTAGGTTGCGTCGCTGACCTCGGCGCTGGGCAGGAACGACACCGCGTCGACCCGCGGTTGTTGCAGCCGGTATCCGATTTCGGCCTGGCAAAGCAGAGCACGCTCGCGCAGCGCCTCGGGTCGCAGCAGCTTGACGGAAAACACCACATGTCGGCCCACGCGTATCCCGGCGCGGCCAAGGGCGCTGCGGTCGCGGGCCTCCAAATCGCGCACCTGCTCGCCCGCGTGGCCGACCAGGACGGTGCCCAGCCCCTGTTCAAGCTGATAGCAAAGCCCGCGCCCCGCCGGTCCCAGGCCGGCCAATCGTTCGTCCCGCAAGGGCGCCAAAAGTTGCGCCACCCAATCGCGGGTCCAGGCCACCAGCCGCCGCTGCAGGCGCAGGCGCTGGCCCGCGCCCAGATCGTTCACCAGCAGCGTGATCTCGGGCCGCAAACGGTCCACGCCCGCTGCCAGGCGCGCCAGCACCCGATCGCCGTCCAGGATGCGACCCGCGTCGTCGAGCCGAAAACGATCGTGGGCCGCGTCCACCAACCCGTCGATCCAGCGCGGGATCGCCGCAAAGGTTTCGTCGCTCGCCTCGGCCAGCACAGGCACGACAGCGCGCAGTTGCTCGCCGAGCGATCCGTGGCGCCGGCCGCGCGAGCGCGTGCGCCGGGAGGTCGGATCCACGAAGCGCAGCACCAGTTTGTCGTGCAAGGAATCGCTCAGTCGATCCTCGATGGCGCGCGCCCGTTCCTGCCAGGCCCGGGCGTCATCCACCCAACGCGTGTGGTGTGTGATGTACGTCCAGGTTCGAATGAAGGCCATGCGCGCCAGCAGCGTGTCGATGTCACCCTGCGGGTCGTCCAGACGGTCGACATGCTGTCGGATCCAGTCGTCGGCCAATCGATGGCGCGGCCCCCTCAGTTGCAAAAACACCGCGCGCAGAAGCTGAAAATGGTCGTCCAGTTGCAACTGGCGATAGTCAGGGATCTGGCAAACCTCCCACAGCAGGCCGACACTCTCGGGGTCACGCGCGTGGGCCAACACCTCGCTGTCTTGGCCCAGGCGCAAGAGGGCGCGCGAATCCTCCGCCTGGTCCTGAAGTTCCAGGCAGGCGGCAAATGGTCGCTGGCGCAGCGACGCGGCCAGCGCGTCGAGCGAGCTGGTATCGAGATCGCGGCTGCGCCAGAGGATGCGCTTTTGTACCGGGAAGCGATGGTCCTCGATGGCGCGGGTCACGGCGGCCGGCAGGGGTGGCAGCGGCGCCAGGGTGGCAAAACGACCGTCGTTGTGGTGCCGGCCGGCCCGCCCCGCGATCTGCGCCAACTCGGCGTCCTCCAGCTCGCGCATCTGCCGACCGTCGAACTTGCACAGCTCGGCGAACACCACGCAATCCACGTCCATGTTGAGGCCCATCCCGATCGCGTCGGTCGCCACCAGGTAGTCCACCTCGCCCGCCTGGTAAAGGGCCACCTGCGCGTTGCGCGCCCGCGGGGACAAGGCGCCCAGTACCACCGCGGCGCCGCCCCGCCGCACGCGCAGCCGCTCCGCCAGGTCGTAAACCGCCCCGGCCGAGAAGGCAACCACGGCGGTGCGCGGGGGAAGTCCACGCAACGGCAAAGCGCCCGCTCCCAGCAGGCGCGACAAACGCGGCCGCCGATCGACAACCGCGGTGGGCACCAAGCGTTCCAGGATGGGCCGGATGGTGTCGGCGCCGAGAAACCAGGTTTCCTGCCGGCCGCGCCAGTGCAACAGTCGATCAGTGAACAGATGGCCGCGCTCGGAGTGGCCACACAACTGGATCTCGTCGACCGCGACGAAGTCCACCTCGCGCTTCACTGGCATGGCCTCGACCGTACAGACCCAGTAGCGCGGCCGCGGCGGCACCCGCTTTTCTTCCCCGGTGACCAGGGCCACCGCGGCCTCGCCCACCCGCGCGCTCACCCGGTCGTACACCTCACGCGCCAGCAGGCGCAGGGGCAAGCCGATCATCCCGGTCTGGTGCTGCAACATCCGCTCGACCGCGCGGTGGGTTTTCCCCGTGTTGGTGGGACCCAACTGCGCCGTGATGGTTTGCGCACCGTTCGCACGGGGCGGATGCATGGGTCAAAGAATACATCGTACGGACGGCAGCTGACATCGCGGGATTCCGTCGGCATTCGGTTTATGCTGCTGACGGAACAGCGACGTGGGGGCTGCCAAAGGCAAGGCGGAATGCAGAATTGCGATTGGCCCCTAACCTGCATCACCTCGTGCTGCGGAGGCACGCCCCCCGCCGAAAATTCGAACAAGAGGAGAGTGCCGAGGTTGCCCGAAGACCAGACACATCCAGGATTGCGAATGGGTGAGATCGCAGCGCGCGCTTTCGTCCAGCAGGGCGATGTGCGCGCAGGACCGTACTCTGTTCTTCGCCTGTCCGACTGTGCCGTCTTGCTCGCGGGCAAGATCCCCTTTGGGATCGGTGAGCGCTGCAGGGTGGTCCTCGAAGTGCAGAGGCATGCATCGCAGAGCGTTGACGTGGAGTTCGTTCGGGCAGACAGATTTGAGAACAACGACCGATCTGAGATGTCATTTCGGAATGTGTCCAAGGAAGTCCGAGCTTGTCTTCGCGAACTGCTACCGCCGGGCACCGGCGGCGAGATCAACTCTACGGGCCAGCAGGATAGGCGACGCTTCCCTCGCGCCCGGGTTGCAGGCAACGCCATCGCCTTCGCGGGTGGGCGGTACGTGGGCGCGTACGTCGTGCGAAACCTCTCTGCGGGCGGCGCCCATCTGGTCGGCGACAACAACCTCGCGATTGGGCAGGTTGTGCAGGTCCTGATTCGGTTGGGCAGTCGGTTCTCGCATAGTCTCGACGCGGAGGTGGTTCGGCGGGAACAGTTGCCGTCCAAGGAACACAGCTTCGCTGTGGCATTCAGGAATCTTGCCCCCGATGTCGAGAATTCTCTCCAAAATCTGGCGCTCCTCACCCTTGAGGATGATGTGATGGAGAAAGCGGCGGCTGTTCTCGTGTTGAATGCCCCATCATCCGTCCTTCTCGCCCTCGACAAGGATCTGCGTTCCCTCGGGCACGAGGTGGTGGTTGTGGCGACGCCACTCGATGCGCTCTCACTGCTTTCCAGCAGTACCCATCGCATCGTCGCCGTTATCACTGGGTGCGACCTCGCCCATGCTGACCCTCTAGGCTTCCTGAGTTTCCTGAAAGACGCGCACCCGACCATCCATCGCGTCGCCCTGCCCGGCGATTCGCGGCCCAAGCAATTCGATCGCGCGATCGCCACCGGCGTGGTCGAGGCCGTCTTGAACTCCCCCTGGGATAGCGACTCGCTCTCCGAATCGCTCCGCCCGTCGGACTCCTGAGCTGCCTAGCCCACTCGGTTCCCGCCACCCGGACAGGCCGGCACCCGATTGGCTCTAGCCCAGCGTCGCCTTGAGGGCGCGGTAGTCGGTCTTGCCGGTGCCGAGCAGGGGCAGCGCTTGCAGCCGCACCACGCGCCGGATGTTGTGCAGGGGCGAGAGCCCGGCTTCACGCAGACAGCGGTTCGCGGCTTCACGATCGATGTCCAAGGTGGTGAAGAGAACCATCTCGGGGTGTTCTTCGTCGGGTGTGCATTCCACCGCCAGACACGGACCCTCGCCCGGCTCCGAAGTTGTCCACTTGGTCTCCAGCGCGGCTTCAACCCCGGCCAGCGGGATCATCTCGCCGCCAATTTTCACGAAACGCTTGAGCCGACCGCAGAAGGTGAGGACGCCGTCGGTGTCTTCGCACACGAGATCACCGGTGCGATACCATTCTTTGCCGGCAAACGAGACGAATGGCGACTGACCGTCGTGCTTGAGATAACCGCCGAAAATACTGGGCCCGCGCACGAGCAGCATGCCGCGCTGACCGCAAGGCGTGGGCTTGCCACACTCGGCGTCGACGATGGCGTGCTCCACCGACGGCAGGGGCAGACCAATGGTCTCGCGCCGCGGTCGCTCGGGGCGGTTCACCGAAACGATGGGCGAGCACTCGGTGATGCCGTAGCCTTCGATGACGGTCATCTCGGGACACGCGCGTGCCAGGGCATCGTAAACGTGGGCCGGGCATTTCTCGGCGCCGGTAATTGCCAAGCGCAAGCTGGCCAGTTGCCCGGGCTGGGCGGCCCGCACGATGCCAGCCAGAAAAGTGGGCGTGCCCACCAACAGCGTGGTCCGATAGGCCTCGATAAGAGAGGCCAGGGTGGAGCTGTCATTGGGGTTCACGTGGTACACCGTGCGCAAACCGCAAAGCAGCGGCAACAACATGTCGACAGTCAGCCCGAACGAATGAAATGGCGGCAAGATGCCCAGGAGGGCCTCGTCCGGACGCAAAGCAATGACCGCGAGCGCGTCGCGGATGTTGGCCAGCAGATTGGCCTGGGTCAGGGGAACCGCCTTGGGCACGCTCTCCGAGCCGCTGGTGAAAAGCACGGCGGCCACTTCGGGCGCCCGCGCCTCTTCCAGTGGGCCGACCAGGCCCAGGCGCGCACGCAAGCCCGCGAGCAACTTGGCGGGCAGCGAGAATTGCTTGGCGACATCCTCCAGGTAGACGAGCCGTTCTAGAAAACCCGGCGTGCTGGCAAAACCCTCTGATTCGAGGCGGCTCACCAGCCGGCGGGCCGTCACCACGCAGCGGATGTCGAGCAGATCCAACGCGTGCAACACGCCGCGCGGCCCGGTGGTCCAGTTGAGCATCACCGGGGTCTTTCCCGCAAACAGCACGGCCAGGGTGGCCACCGCCGCGGCGACCGAGGCGGGCAGCATGATGCCGACGTACGGCCCGGGCATGCGGGCGAACACCGGCCGCAGGAGCAAGAGCGCGGTGAGCAGGTCGCGATAGCTGCGTACCCCGCTCTGCTGGTCCGCGATCACCACCTGACGGGGATGCCGGCGGGCCATATCTAAGAACACCGCCGTCAGGCTGTTACCGGCCGGCATGACCGGCGGCAGGGTGGCGTCCAGGGCCGCGACGGACCAGGCGTGTGCCACCGGCCGGGGCTCGGCCGCAGCCTTGCCCACGGTTTCACCCACAGCGGCCCGCATGACATCTCCCACTGTCTCGATGGCGTCCACCTCAGGCTGGGGAAAACCAAATTCGCTCTCGACCCAGGCCTGGATCTCCACCCGCACCAGACTGTCGAGGCCCAAGTCGTGGGCCAGGCGTTGGCCTTCGTGGATCTCGCGCACGCCAGTCAGCTGGCGCAAATGCTCCAGCACGGTGTCGCGGGTGGCGGGTGGGATCCGCCGGGCCACGCCGGGCTCGGCGCTACTCACCGGCTCGGGCAGCCAGCGCACGCCGCCACCCTCCCACAACGAATAGGGCACGTAGGTGCTGCCCCCGGCGTTGCGGTTGTAGAAGTCTTCCAGATAGCGATTGAGCACCACCCGGTCCGCGGCGCGCGGCAGGTCGTCTGGCTCGACCACGTCGATGGTTACGTGGCGGCGAGGCGCCAGTACGAAACCGCTCTTGAGCAAGCCCCACAGGCCCCGGCGCAACGCCGACAGGACCTCGGGCGGCTTGCCCGAGGCGCGACTGAAGCTGGAGCCCCACAGCCCGGCGGTGCGCACCAGCACCACCCGCACGCCAGGCACCGCCTGCAGCAACTGCTCGACCGCGCTGTTGCCGCCCAGATCTTCGCGGCGCTGGCGATAGAGGCGACCCGCGGGATAGAGCAGCAACGCCTCGCCCTGGCGCAAAGCTGCGGCGCTGGCCTCGATCATGGATTCCACTTGTTCGCGGGCGCCCCGACCATCGCGGGTCATGTCCGCGATCTCGAGCGCCCGCGCCCGTCGCGCCAGGAAATGAACGCCAAACCGCCGCGCCTGGGCGCGGTCAGCCAGCACGCGCGGCCGGAAGCGCGACCACAGCACGGCCATCACCATGATGGGATCGATGAGCGCGGGGTGGTTGGCCAGAAACAGCACCCCGCGCCCGTCAGGCGGGACGATGCGATCGAGGCCGCGTACGCGGATGCGGTAGCGCAGCCAGAGCAGGCAGCGAATGAGAAGACGCAGAAACCCGTTAAGCATGGCGATAGTGTCGGTGCAGTATATCCAAGATTCCGCTTGCCACGTTTCTCGTTCGGGCATATTCACTTTGCAGTTGGCACGCTGAGGCAGTTGGGGCGGCGTGCGTAGACTTGTTTCACGCTACGAAACCTGGAGCGAGAAGCACAGGGAGGAAGACTCATGACCATCACTCGTTTTCAAATCACCTGCTGTCGCGCGTTCCTTCTGTCGGCTGCGGTCACGCTAGCGGCATGCGCAGACTCGACGACCCAGAGTACTGGCCAGACCGGGGGCAAGAGCGGGGGCTCTTCTTCAACCAGCTCGCACGGAGGCGCTGGCGGCTCACGCACCGGCGGCTCGACCACCGGGACCGGCGGCTCGACCACCAGCTCGGGCGGTGTGAACAGCTCGGGCGGAGCGGCGACGTCGAGTA
>Ga0182010_10001144_pt1 | contig 14214 bp, 13 predicted proteins | sample 611E1MmetaG_FD_120488 | JGI IMG/M metagenome (GOLD analysis project Ga0182010, IMG submission 120488) | Permafrost microbial communities from Stordalen Mire, Sweden - 611E1M metaG | ecosystem: Environmental > Terrestrial > Soil > Wetlands > Permafrost | place: Sweden: Stordalen | collected...
CCGGAGATCTCCAGGTTGACCTCTTGATAGTCCTGCAGGACCTTCACCGCGCGGTCGAGGATAACGTAGGAACCAGCCAGGATTTCCGCCGAGCCAGTCTTGAAGTTGATGCCCTCGATCACGCCGGTGAATTTCTTCACTTCGGCCGGGACCTCGTCGGGACAACCGTCATCGTCCTTGTAGTTGTTGAAGGTCTCAGGCTCGTTGGGGCACTTGTCGAGCGTGTCGGGGATGCCGTCGCCATCATTGTCGGGATCCGGGCAGCCATCCTCGTCCTGGAACCCGTCCTTGTCCTCGGGCTCGTTGGGGCACTTGTCGAGAGCATCGGGGATGCCGTCACCATCATTGTCGAGATCCGGGCAGCCGTCCTCGTCCTGGAACCCGTCCTTGTCCTCGGGTTGATCGGGACACCTGTCGACGTTGTCGGGGATACCATCCCCGTCCCGGTCCTTGCTGCCCGGCTCTTTGATCACCGTAATGTGCTCTACTTCGCCGAAGTTGAGGAATAGGGAGCCGAGTATTTCGAAGTCAGGCCCGCTATAGCCGATGCGATTCCCTTGCGGTATGACCGGCGACAACGCAGTCCACGGGGCCATGATTCGCCCGTCAACGCGTAGGCCGGTCCATGGGGTGAAGCCGACCTTGAACCCGAGCCCGGCGTGCATGAATCCCCAGGTCGAACCGGGCACGACAGTCGCGTCGCTGACCAGCGAGGTGAGCCCACCGTAGCCGGCCAGGATGAAGGGCTGGAACTGGTAGTTGTCCGTGAGATTCACGATCACACTGCCGCGGTACCCGAAGACCCACATCGACGTATGGGGGTCGGGGTCACTGAAGCGCGTCCTGGTGGGCGTAGCGTCGACCTCCGCTTCCAGCCCGATCCATCTGTTGAAGTGCAGGCCCAGCCGCCCACCGAAAACCCCACTCGACTTGGGCGAAAGCCCCGCCGGACTGTCCGGGCCCCGGCCCAGCGAGTGATTGGAGTCGAAGAAGTGACCCCCGCCAAAGACGCCGAAATCGAAGCGGAACTCCGGCGGTTCGTCTTTGCGTGGGAGAGCATCGCTGGATTCGGCAGCGGCTCGCTGCCCGCCCATCAGCAGGATCAGAGCGCCCAGGGTGAGCGCGCCACGACGAAGCCATCGTTGCGGGGACTTGTTCATCAAGACAACCTCCGGTCGAGATCGAAGGGACACACTTCCCGGACGCCTACGCCCCGACGAAACATCGCCAGCATAGGGGAATTGTTTGCCTTTTGCTAGCGGGTTCACCGCAGAGAAGGCGGCGATCGCCCCACCCTGTGTCGTTCGCACGTCGGTGGCGAACCTGCTCGCACTACGCTGCCTCGTGCAGCGGAAGATAGATCGAGAAGCGGCTGCCCTCGCGCGCAGCACTCTGCACGTCGATCCAGCCGCCGTGCTCGCGCACAATTCCGTAGGCCACTGAGAGGCCCAGTCCCGCGCCCTCGCCCACGCCCTTGGTCGTGAAGAAGGGTTCGAAGATCCGCGGCAGAACTTCGGCCGGGATGCCCACGCCTTGGTCCGCCACCGACAGGCATAGGTATTCGCCCTTGGCCCCGCCCAGGTCCGCAGGCGCGGTCGTGTTCACGAGTGAGACATCCACCATCACCTTGCCTGGGTGATCACTGGCGTAGATGCTGTTGACCAAGAGGTTGAGCAACACCTGCTGGATTTGACCCTCGTCCAGCCGTGGCTTGGGCAGCCCAGGCGCTGCGTGGAGGTCAATAGTGAGCTGCCGCTTGTCGGCCAGTGGCCGCACCAGCGACAACGTCTTCTCAACCAGGCCGGCAACGTCCACCGGCTCGCGGCGCGCGCCTTCGCCAGGTGGCCGCACCAACTGCCCGCGCGCAAAGTCGAGAAGTTGTCGGATGATGCGCGCGATCCGCTCCACCTGCTCGCCAATGATGCGAGCCCCTTCGCGGGCCTCCTCACCGCCGATCCGGCCCGAGGAGATCATGTTGGCTCGCACCAGGGCCACGCCAAGCGGTGTTCCTACCTCGTGGGCAATGCCCGAAGCCAGCTTGCCCACGGTGGCCAGGCGGTCTGCGTGGCGGAGTTGCTCCATGGCTCGCAGGCGCGCCTCGGTTTCGCCGGCCAGCGACGAACGCGCCTGCACCAGGCGACCACACATGGCATCGATCTCACGGGCCAGCTCGCCAATCTCATCGCGCTGTCTGAGGTTCAGCGTTCCCGAAAGATCCCCGGCGCCGATGCTCCGGGCCTTCTGCGCCAGTTTCGCCAGCGGCCGCCCGACCATGGTCACGCCCAGCACCGCGGCCAGCAGGGTAGCCACGAAGATGGCTGCCAGGGTCGCCCACGCGGTCCGAACAAGGGTGTCGCGAACATACGCCTGCTCGTATCCGCGTGACTCGGACAGCTCAACGAAGCCCACGGCCTGGCCGCGCACCTGGATGGGGACGTCGGTGTAGTGGCGCTCTCGCGAAAGAGCAGGTGTCACTGGCACCTCGCCGTCAACCCAGCGGACGCGAAACCGTCCATCGGGCGTGCTCACGTTGGCAAGCAGGCTCAGGGCCTCGTCGCGCCCCTTTTCCTCCCAAACGCGAGCCATTGCCCCGGCCAGCGTTCGAGCCAACACTGCGTGGTCCATGATCATGTCACGCTCGAACAACTCCAATTCCCGCGTGATGCGGAAGTAGGCGCTGGCGGCCAAGACCAAGGCGATTCCCGCCAGTGTGGCCAGGATTAGCTTTCGAGCCAGTTTCATACTGCGCGAGCGGATCGCGGTCGCAGTCAGGATGGCAAGAGCGACCGCGCGAGCGACAACAGCTCCTCAGGACGGAAGGGCTTGGAAAGCAGACTGGCGGAGCCCAGACGCTCCACTTGCGCGCGCAAGTGCTCATCACCGAACGCGGTGACCACGATGATGGGCATGGTCAAGCCCGCGTTGCGTGCGGCCAGCGAAACCTGAAAGCCCGTCATCCACGGCATGCGCACATCCGTGATGAGCAGATCCACTGGCTTCTCGTCCGTCAGGAGCATGATCAGATCTCCGCCACTCGCCGCCTCCGCGACCTCTGCGCCAAGGCTTTCGATCAACTCACGAAGCGCCGCGCGCATATCATCGTTGTCCTCCGCGATGACCACGCGGCGACTTCTGGTCTCGTGACTCATGGACCGTTTTCCTCCGGAATCGATTTGCACCCGCCGCACCACCTTTCGGTTGTGATCCTACAACACGAAGGCGCCGTGTCCATGGACCATTTCGCACCGGCGGGACCTCAATCTCGCGGCCATCCCCTCGGGAAATGGCACCTCTCTTGCCGTGGGCGCTCTGCGTTGTCAGAAGGCTGTGGGACCGTCCGCCGGCTCACCGGCTCCCCCTTTCGGCGTTGCCGGGAGCGTTTCCTGGTGTTGTGCAAGAATCGCACCCTCGTGGCCGCGGGTGGATACCGACTTCATGGCATTATCTCGCTCAATTCATGGGGCGAAAAGCAAAGAACGGACTACTCGCGGCCCGCGCCCGAGTCGCGCGACCGACTGGCCCGCCCAGAAGCGACCGCGTCGATGGTCCCCAGACGGATGCAAACCAGGCTCTAGCTCGGCTCGCGCCACTCGGCGCCTTCGTCGCCCTGCTAGCTCTCTACGTTGTTACCCTGGCGCCCACCGTCGTGGGCGGTGACAGCGGCGAGCTGACGGCTGCCGCGCTGACCGGCGGCGTACCCCATCCGCCGGGCTATCCCATCTTCGCCTTGCTGGCCCGGCTGTTCGCGGCCCTACCCTTCGGCCCTTCCATCGCGTGGCGCGTGAACCTGCTCTCCGCGGTGTCCACGGCGGCAGCCGCCGGCCTGCTCTGCGCGACCGTGCAGCTATGGACCGGAATGGCCGCAGCGGGCTTGCTGGCCGCGGGGCTCTTTGGCACCAACCCGCTGGTTTGGCACCACGCCGCCACGGCCGAGGTTTTCGGGCTAAACGCCATGTTCGGGGCGCTTGCCCTGTACCTGTGGCTGCGCATCGAACGCGCGCCGGCGCGACGCCCGGTCTTCGTCCTGGCTTTCGCCTGCGGCCTGGCCATGGGTAACCACCACACCTTCGTGTTCATTGGGGCGCCAGTCCTTCTGCGCTCGCTCTGGGTTGCGCGACGCGAGCTGCGCCCTTCCGGGGTGGTGCTGGCCGCTCTCGGCGGCGCTCTTGGTCTTCTGCCCTACGCCTACCTCGTCTTCGCGTCGCGATCGGCGGCCGCGGTCTCGTGGGGCGACGAGAGCACGCTTGACGGCCTCGTCGGGCACTTCCTGCGCCGCGACTATGGGACCCTTGGCCTCGGCAAGGCTGGCAGCAACGATGCGTTTCTCGAGAGCGGCACGTTTCTCCCGACCCTCACTTTGATGTTGGGCGGCTCACTGCGACGGCTGCTCGGGTTGGGGCCGCTCTTGGCGGTGGCCGCGTATGCCTTGGCTCCGCGCAAGCGACCCGACCGCGCCCAGGCCCGCTTCCTGCTCGTTCTCCTGCTCGGCTACGCCTTTGTCTTTTGCGCCATGTCCAACATGTCCACCGCCAAGCCACTCTACCGGAACGTGCTGTCTCGCTTCTTCATCCAATCGGACCTTCTCATCGCGTTGACGGCTGGAATCGGCTGGGCTTGGCTTTTCCGTCGGCTGGAGGCTCGAGCAGCCTCCGCTGCTCGGGTGTCGCGGCTGTCCCTGATCGGCGCCGGCCTAGTCTTCCTGGCCGGCGGGGTAGTCAACGCCAGCGCCAGTCAGCGCCGCAACACCGTGTTTCGGGAGTTTGTCTCCGCCACATTTGCCTCGCTGCCACAGGACGCCATCGTGGTCACCATGGGCGATCACCTGACGGGTGCGGTCTTCTACTTCCATGAAGTTGAAAGACTTCGACCCGACGTGATCCATCTCGACGAGCAGTTGTTGGGCTTCCGCTGGTACTGCGACCGCGTGCTTCGCCGCCACCCTGATCTCGCCATCCCGGCCGGCGTGTACCTGCCAGGCGGCTTCACCATCAAGCAGCTCATGGATTCCAATCGCAGCCGCCCTTTGGTGGTGCTGGACCGACTGGGAACCTGGGACGAAAGCTGGAAGGACGGATACAAGCTGGCCACGATGGGTCTTACCCAACCCTTGGTCCCTGCCGAACGCTTTCCCTCCTTTCAGCAATGGGCCGAACGCGACCGCCAGGCTATGGCCAACTACGATCCCGTGCCCGCACTGCTCTTTCCCGCAGGCTCATGGGAGCAGATGCTGGGGGAGCTGGCGCTCAACACCCAGGCCGCACGGGCCCACCTCGCTCTCTTGTACAGCCACGACATGGGCAACGCGGAGGCGCCTGCGCACCGGGCGGTGAATCTGCTCGAAGAGGTCGTGCGCCGGGCGGGCGGCTCGCCCACACTCGGCATCCTCGCCCAGCCCGGCCTCCCGCCGCTTGACCTTCACCCTAGCATTTTCAAAAATCTGGGCATCGGCTACGAGATCCTGTCGCACTTTGATCAGACCTACGCGTCCCGTACGGCCAAGGCGTGGGAGATTTTCGTCGCCAAGGCTCCGGCGACCGACCCAGACCTGCCCGCGGCGCGCGCGTACGTGGAGAACGCTCGCGCGGGCACACAGAATTGACGACCGGCGCTCGGAACCCGCGCTGCTTCTGATGGGTGATATCTTGCCATTGCCAACTACTGGCCGCGTAAGCAAAAAAGGAGCCGTTCGAGTCGCGGGCCCTTGTGCGACGCACAGGGCTGCCGGGACGCGCCTTGGGCCCCGGAGACGCGGCGGCACTTGACCGTGAGCGATATGACGCCATATCTTAGAGAATGTAGCTCCCGACGGCCTGTGCGGGGCTTTTCGCGTCCCGAGATTTATTCAACGCACACAAGGAGAACAAACGACCGATGAAAAAGTCCGATCTGGTGGACCTCGTGGCCCAGCGGCAGAATCTGCCCCGGCCTCAGGTTGAAGCGACGATTGATTGCCTGTTGGATGCCGTGGCCGAAGGCCTGTCCAAGGGAGAGAAGATAGACTTCCGGGGATTCGGCGCCTTCGCTGTTCGTGATTCGGCGGCGCGCAGTGGGCGCAATCCCCGCACCGGGGAGACCATCCAGATTGCGGCCCGTCGGACGCCAACTTTCAAGGTGGGGAAGGAGCTGCGCGACCGTGTAAACGGCGAACGCCCAGCCGCACAGTAGGACGGAGATTTCGGGGAACGCAGTTCATGGGAACGCGCCTTTTCGTAGGCAACCTCTCCTACAACGTCACCGAGCTGGAGCTGAAGCAGACCTTCACCAGCGAGGGTATTGAGGTCCGCAGTGTCCGTGTGGCCTGCGAGCGCGAAACCGGGCGCCCACGCGGTTTCGCTTTTGTTGAAACCGCAACCGAGGACGGTGCCAAGCAGTCTATCGAGAAACTCAGCGGCCGCCTGGTGCAAGGCCGCGCATTGATTGTCGAGGAAGCCCAGGCCAGGCCCGCGCCGGGCGCGCCGCGGCCTGGCGGCCCCGCCGGTCCCCCGCGTTTTGGTAGCCCACGACCCCAGGGTGGTCCCCCGGGCCCGGGTGGCGCACCCCCGCGCTTCTCAGGACCCGCGGGTCCTTCGCCGGGGTCACAACGGAACTTCGGCCCGCCGCGCCCGCCTGCCCCTGGTTCGGCAGGCCACGACCGCGTCGATAGCAAGCCCGAAGGACGGCGCGATCGCCCAGAAAAGAAACGCTCAACCCGGCCCAAGCCCGAGGAGCGCGAGCGCGGCAACTGGCGCTGGAAGGGCGTTATCGATGAGGATTGAGCGTCCACGGTCGAGGTTGCCCTGCCCCTTGTAATCGGCTGCGAAGCGCGTCGGGAGACCATCCCGTTGCGGCTGCGCGTTCCGCTTGAGTGCGCCGGCTGGCGCCTTGACCACTTCCTCAAACAGCGCATTTCTCGCCTATCGCGCGCGAAGATCCAGACCATCATTGAACAACAAGTCCGCCTGGCCGACGGACGGCGGCCGCGACCCGCGCTGGGCGTGCGGGCGGGCGAGACCATCATCGTCGACCGTCCCGCCCCGGTGGAGCCCGAAGTGCCCCGCCACTTCGACATTCTGGCCGAGGACGATACCTTCCTCGCGCTCGACAAGCCGGCCGGGCTGCCCATGCACACCACGGCCAAGTTCTGGAAAAACACCCTGGTCGCGCTTCTGCGCGAGCGTTTTCCCAGCGAGGCGCTGCAGATCTGCCACCGCTTGGATCGCGAGACGTCGGGCGTTCTGCTGGTGGCCCGTGGGCGCGTGGCTGCCTCGTTTCTGAAACGCGCGTTCGCACAGCGGCTGGTGAAAAAGAGCTACCTGGCCCTGGTGCACGGTGTGCCCAAGGACCCTGGGGGCGTGATCGATCGGCCGATGCGGCTGCTCGACACAAAGACCCGCATCATGATGGGCGTTGTGTCCGACGGGTTGCGCGCGGTGACGCGTTTTCGGGTGGTACGCACCTTTGCCGAGCACGCGCTAGTGGAGGCCTCGCCCGAAACCGGACGACAGCACCAAATCCGTGTTCACCTGGCCTCCATCGGTCATCCAATTGTGGGTGACAAGCTCTATGGCGCCAGTGAGCAGGCCTTCATGGACTACTGCGACTCCGGGCTGACACCCCATCTGCTAGCTGCCTTCGATGGCCTGCCCCGCCATGCCCTGCACGCAGCCCGTCTATGTTTCCCGCATCCGCGCACGCGCGAGCCCGTCACAATCGAAAGCCCGTTGCCAGAGGATTTGGTCGACTACATGAAGGGACTTTGAGGAAGGACCGAGGGCATCGGTCCTCGTCCGTGGTCGTCGAGTCCCTGATCGTCAATTGACAAGAAGAGTACGTTTGCGCACACTTACACGACCCACGATTACCCAGCGAGAATGGAAGGAGCCCTAATGCGAGCACTTGCAATGTGTCTAGGGATTGGGATCATCTTGACCGCGGCCTGCGGCGGCAGCAGCGGCAACGGCGGGACGGGTGGCACCGCTGCGGGCGGCACCGGCGGGGGTGGCTCGGGCGGGGGTGGCTCGGGCGGGGGGTCGATGTCGCTGACCGGCGCCTGCGCGAATCTGACCTGTTTGAACGATATGGCGAACCTGCTGACAAACTGCCAGCCCAGCGGAACCTGCACGCAACAGGCGTCGACGACGGGGACCGCTGCGTGCTACAGCAACGGCGTAAAGTTGCAGACTGGAGTGGACATGTCGACCTTCGCGACGACCATGACGGCCAAGAATGGCAGCTCCGTGTGCTATTCGATGGCGATCGCCGGTCTCCTTACCGCTTCGACGACGATTGTGTTCAAGAACCCCGCCGGGACGACCGTCGGGACAATTGCCGCAAACACCACTACCGGCGCCATGACGGTGACTTGCCCGGGGGGAACGGCGACCGTTGTCGACGACAGCTGTGGCAGCGGCCCAGGCGACCTCGCCACGACGTCAGAGAACGCCCTGAGCGGGGCGGGGTGCACCCAAGGCGCCTGCTCCTTCTAGTCCGGACCTACACGCAAGATGCAACGGCGAGGCGGGGTCACCCTCCTCGTCGTCTTTCTTACTCGATGCCCGCGAGCGGGCCACCTTTGGTGAAGAGACCGTCGACGCGGGCGGTGACCTTGGGATCCTCGACCAAGACCGGGGCGTGCTGCGGCTTGCGGCGGGCGTCGATCACGAGCGATCCCCGGCAGCCCCAGTGTTTGCTGACCGTGGCCGCCTCGATGCCGCCCACGTCCGCGGCTGGATTCGATCGTGAGAAGGTCACCCAGAGGAAGTTGTCCAGGCTGCGGCTGCAGAACTCGCTGTCATCGACGAGGACCACCAGCGGGAAGGCGCACAAGGGATCGCCGGCCCGGAAAGCCGCACAGAACGCGGCAAAGTCTGTTGCCATGCCCTCCGGGCCCGGCGTCCAGGCAGGCGCGCGCACCGCGAGTACACCGGGCAGGCACACGCGCGCTTCGGCAAAACCGTTGGGCAGGCGTAGGCCTGGCGACAGCTCCGTCGGAAGCGTGCGCCGCGGCTTCCCCACCGCGGCCACCACCAGCTTGGACCCTCGGTTTCGGCCCGTGCCCGAGTAGTCGAGCGTGTCGATGGTCGTCTGCGTCTGGAAATGAAGGTCGCGGCGCCAGTCCACCCGGGCCAGGACGTGCTGCAAGAAACCACACACATCGCGCACCTCCAGCCGCGGATCGTCGTCGGCCGCTGCCATGAACAGGTACTTGGCCAACGAAAGCTGGCCCTGTCCCAGGATGGCATTGGCTTGGGTTAGCAGTTCCTGCGGCTCTTGGCGCTCTTCGAACGGCACGTAGCGCTCGCTGCCTAGGGCAAGCAGCAGCGGGTGCGTGCCGGCCGCATCCACCGCGTGCACCGCGTGCACGCCCGGAAGCACCGACGAAACCAGCGGGCCCGTGATCTCGTGAATGAGGGAGCCGAAAACACTGTCCTCCTGAGGCGGCCGGCCGACCACGGTGAAAGGCCAGATGGCGTCCCGGCGGTGGTAGATGCGGCGCACGCGCAGCACGGGAAAACTGTGTGCCAGGCTGTAATAGCCCAAGTGATCGCCGAACGGCCCCTCGGGCTTGCGTACGTCAGGATCCACATCTGCCAACAGGCAGAAGTCGGCGTCCACGTGCACAGGCAGAGGCCACCCTTTCTGCTCCGCCAGCCGCACACGTCTGCCGCCGAGCGCGCCCGCGAACGCCAGCTCGGACATGCCTTCGGGTAGCGGCATGACCGCGGCCAGGGTCATGGCCGGCGGGCCGCCAAGGTATACGTTCACGTGCAGGATCTCGTTGCGCCGGATGGCGGCTGCGTGGTGCACGCCGATGCCACGGTGGATCTGATAGTGCAAGCCCACCTCGCGATTCGGCTGGTACTGACCACCGGAAAGCTGGATGCGATACATGCCCAGGTTGCTGTGTGGAACTCCCGGTCGCTCTGGATCCTCGGTGTAGACTTGGGGCAGGGTTATGAAGGCCCCGCCGTCGTCGGGCCAACACCGAAGTTGCGGTAGATCGCCGACCTCGACCTGGCCGGCGAAGACCGGACCGCCCGCCACGCGCCGGGGCCGCGTACGCAGCAGGGTCAAGGGTACGCCCGCATAGCGCAGGGGGCTCTTCCAGGCCGCGCCCGGATCGGCCCGCAGCTCGATGAGGCGGCGGACCTTGTCCAAGCTATCGCGAAAAATGAAATGCGCGCGGTCCAGGGTCCCGAACAGGTTGCTGACCATGGCAAAGCGACAACCCTTGACCCGCGGGAAGTAGAGGGCAGGGCCTTGGGCGCGAAACACGCGGCGCTGGATCTCAGCCGCTTCTAGCTGCGCATCGACCTCGACGTCCACGCGGCGAAGCTGGCCCGTCCGCTCCAGGTCATCGACGCAGTCCTTGAGCGAGGCGTAGGCCATTCCGTCGGGGCTAGTTCATCCCGCAGCCGGGCCGGCCCCGACCTGAGCAGGAATCGCAAGCGCTGGGTTCGGGCATCGGCTGGCTGCGGCCGACGGCCACCACGGACAGGATGCGCTCCACGTCGGTGGACTCGCAGGCCGGGCAGGTGGGCACATCGGCCCCGAAGATCAGCTCTTCGAACTGCTTGGAACACTTGCGGCATACGTACTCGTAAAGCGGCACGACTTTCTCCTTTGCGACAAGCCTAGCACGCAGCAGGGAAAACCTCCTCTTGGTGGCTAGCACCGCATCCCGAAAGTCCGTAGCTGGTTGAGCGGCCGGTGCGACGGCGGCCGGAGCCGGTGGCCGGAGCCGGATCCGGCAGCCGGTCCCGGATTCGGAACCGGTTCCGGTCCCGGCCCCGGAACCGGTCAGTCCAGCGGCTCCTCGCATTCGGCACGAACCACGTCGTCCAAGCTCTCGCGGCGGGCGACCAGGGTGGCGCGGCCTGTATCCCACAGCACCTGCGGCACCCGGCCGAGCGACACGTAGTTCGAGCTCATGGCCGAGCCGTAAGCACCCGCGTCGTGAAGCACAAGCAGATCGCCCGGCTCGGGGCGCGGCAAGAAGCGCGGGACCAACAACTCGTTCGCGTCGCGCGTGAACACGTCGCCGCTTTCGCACAGCGGCCCGGCCACGACCAGCGGCTCAGGCGTTCGGCTGGCGCCCGCACCCACCACCGAAATATGATGGTACGAGCCGTACATGGCCGGCCGCACGAGGTCGCAAAACCCCGCGTCCACCATGACGAACTGGTGGCCCGGGCCCTTGGCGTTTGCATGTGTGCTCTTGACGTCCTGAACCCGGCACACGAGAGCGGCCATGCCCGCCACAGCGTAGCGGCCGGGCTCGATCTCGACGCGAATGGGGCGCCCGGCGGCCCGAGCGAAGCGACCGACCGCGTCCTCGAGCACAGGCCGGTACCAAGAAAGATCGTAGGCTTGCTGGCTGGGCTGGTAGGGGTGGGGGATGCCGCCGCCAAAGTTCACCGCATCCGCGTCGGGGAATGCGGGCAGGATCGCCTCGAAGAAGTCCACCAGCTTGCGCATGTTCTGGTCGAACTCGCGCGGCTGGGGGCCGGTGCCGATATGTGCGTGGAGAGCCACGATGGTCAGCCCGGCGGTAGCAGCGGCCTGCCGCAATTCCTCGAGGTCCTCGTGCCACACCCCGTGCTTGGAGGAAGGGCCGCCGGTATCGCAGGCCTCGACGTGGCCATGCCCGAAGCCCGGGTTTGCACGCACAGCCACGGGTCCGCGATAGCCGGCCGCTGCAAGCTGCCGGAGCATCCCGGGAGATCCCAAGTTGGGCAGAATGTGATGCTGCTGCAACACCTCCAGCGCGTTGTCGCGGAATACGTCGGCCGTGAGCATGATCCGGGGCGGGGCGATCCCGCCGGGAAAGCCAGCGCGCATCGCGCGCAGCACTTCGTTGCCGCTCACGGCGTCGATCCACAGACCCGCCTTGCATACAAGCTGCAGCACCTGCCGAAGCGAGTTCGCCTTCATCGCGTAACGCGCAACGACTTGCGGTCCCACAGCCAGGGCCTGCAGGCGGCGAAGGTTCCCGCGCAGAATCTCCGCGTCGAGGAGAAAGAAGGGTGTGCCCACGCGAGCTGCGAGCTGACTCAAGGGGTAGGTGTCGAGGTTCATCGGCCGTCCGAGTCTAGCCGAAAATCGTCGCCTCAGGGCTGACGCAGCGGGACCGAAAGACCCCCGTTGGAATCGTGTGCGACGAATTGATTAACTGGCGCAGCTCTCCTACACTTGCGGGTTGGAAGGACGCAACCGCGTCGACTCGGGCGAGCTTGCCCCGGCCGAGCCCGTCGCGGCAGATGCGGAACCCACTTTGGGCTCCGCATCCGGCGCCCGTCTCGACAGCGAGGCATACCTTGTCTGAGCATTTTCGACGAACCGACCCCCGATACGCACGGCGCCTGGAAGTAGAGGTCCTCGTCGGCGAAGACCGCCAGGTCGCCACCACCCGCAACATCTCACTGGGAGGTGTGTTCGTGGAGACCACGGCGCCGCTTCCCCTGCAGACAAGGCTGCAGATCCGCTTCCGCATTCCCACGCAGTCTGAGCCGATTGAGGTGGGTGGCGAGGTCCGGTGGGTTGAGCCCGGCGGGGGGGAGCAGCCTCCCGGCATGGGCATTCGCTTCCAGGGCCTGCGCGCCCGCGAAGTGTGGGCGCTCAATCGCTTCTTTCAAGGCTAGTGCGGAGCCAAGGGGCGTCGATCCGAAGGCGCTGGCGGATGCCCTGCGACGGATTCGTGGGGGGGAAACTTGATCTCGACGGGAGGCAGTCCCCGGCCCAGTCTTGCGTGATCCGCTGACCGGCACCCTACTGTCGTTGCACCCGTGCCGTGGTGAGAAAGTGATCCTCGACTTCAGTCCAGAAGCCGACCGCCCAGAATGATCCATCGTCCCTGGACAAGGCCAGCGCGATCGAGGCCGACCCGTCGGGCCGCGGGGTCATGCTGGCCTCGTGGAACGCGACCTGCCGGCCCACGAGCGGATCAATGGCCTTGTACAGGGCCTCCTTGAGCGAGAAATGCAGGATGACCGTTCGCTGGCGGTTTTCCTCCGGCACGCGCTCAAGCCGAGCCAGCTCATCCCGGGTGAGCACGCGCAGGCGCACGTCTGGGCGGGCCTGGGCGCGGGCCTCCCCTGCTGAAGCAAAGGCCGGCGGACTGGTTTCCAAGTCCACGCCAATCCTGGCGCCCGCCTCGCAGCGAGCCGCCAGCCCGACCGCCAGCGTGCGCTTGTGGCTGATGGAGCCGGCCAGGTCGGAGGGCAGCGCCGGCGCCCCGCGCCCGGTGGCCAGGATGGGGCCGGGCTCGACGCCAAGGTCGCGAAATGCTTCACGCAGGGCGAGCCGGCCGGCTATCCAGCTTGGGTGACGAGCTGGAGCCAGGGTTGACACAAACCTGCGCTCCTCGGGAACCAACGCCGCCAAGACCTCGTCGTTCACCTCTGCCGGCATGCGAACACCGACGCACCGGCCGTGTACCAGGTTCAGGCGGAACGCGATGTCAGCTCCCATCACACACGCTCGACCCCCCTATCGTAGCCTAGATTCGGTGCCAGCCAACGTTCCATTTCTTCAAGCCCCAAGCCCCGACGGCGGGCGTAGTCCCGCGCTTGCACCCGGTCGATGCGGCCCACATCGAAGTAGCGTGACAACGGATGGGCGAGATAGAGGCCGCACACGCTCGCTGCCGGGCTCATGGCAGAGCTCTCGGTCAGGGTGATGCCCACCTCGGGCGCCCGCAGGAGATCGAAGAGCGGCTGTTTCTCCGTGTGGTCCGGCCATGCGGGATAGCCCACGGCGGGCCGGATGCCGCGATACTTCTCTGCGATGAGGTCCTGGTTGCTGAGGTTCTCGTCGGCGCCGTAGCCCCATTCGCGGCGTACGCGCTGATGCAAGCACTCGGCAAACGCCTCGGCCAGCCGGTCGGCCAGGGCCTTGACCATGATGGCGCTGTAGTCGTCGCGCGCCTGCTCGAAGCGCTTGACCAGATCCAGGGCGCCCAGTCCCGCGGTGACAGCAAACGCGCCCACGTGGTCGGCCAGGCCCGCCGACGCGGGCGCCACGAAGTCAGCCAGGCAATAGTAAGGCCCGGAGCCCGACTGCTGGCGCAGCATGGGGAAGCGGCATAGCTCGCGGGTCCGACTTTCGTCCGAGAAGAGCACGATGGTGCTGTCCTCGCTGCAAGCCGGCCAGAAGCCGTAGGCCGCACACGCGGTGAGCGATTTCTCTTCCACGATCTGGGCCAGCAGCTTCTGGGCTGCGCCGAAGAGATCGCGA
>Ga0182010_10001146_pt1 | contig 14208 bp, 12 predicted proteins | sample 611E1MmetaG_FD_120488 | JGI IMG/M metagenome (GOLD analysis project Ga0182010, IMG submission 120488) | Permafrost microbial communities from Stordalen Mire, Sweden - 611E1M metaG | ecosystem: Environmental > Terrestrial > Soil > Wetlands > Permafrost | place: Sweden: Stordalen | collected...
CACCTGTATGCCGATTCCGGAGGACCGATCCCTCCATCTCCTTATGCAGCTTCAGAGCACAACATCCCAAGGTGCCTATGTATTCGTCGGTAACGTAGTGTTAATACACTGAGCCTGGTCAACTAGAGCATGTGCGTACCCTTTCGGACACTTAACATGCCCGGGATTTCAATCCCGAGTGGTTGACTATTTTCGCTATATGGCATCCAGCACCTCGCCGCTCATGGAACCTTCAAGGGCGAGCATATATGCTTGAGCTACCACCTCAACTGGTGTCCCGATCGATGGATCCATATTGAAAGCCTTGAGGGTATCTATTACCCAATTGGGGCTTATGATGTTTATTCGGAAACCTCGCGGCATTTCTAGCGCCGCTGCTCGGACGAACCCTTCGAGCGCTGAGTTAACAAGGCTGATAGCAGCTGAGCCCACCATCGGTTTGCGGCTGAGGATACCACTTGTCAGGGTAAAAGAGCCGTTGGTATTGAGGTAGTCCAGCCCTATACGCACTACATTTACCTGTCCCATCATTTTGTTGTTGATGCCCAGTTCGTAGTCACTGTCGGTGAGCGTCCCAAAAGGGCCGAAGGATGCCAGACCAGCTGAGCAGATTACCGCATCGACCCGCCCGGTCGACCGGTACATATCGACGATGGACGATTTGTCCGCCAAGTCGACCGTGACAGCAGTCCTACTGCGACTCACTGTTATCACCTCATGCCGCTCTGCTATTGACTTCACAATCGCCTTTCCTATTGTCCCTGTGGCTCCAATAACTATTACCTTCATGGCAATACCTCCGATTAAAAATGTTATAACAGATATACTGTCTTAATAAGTATATCCGGATGTGTGAAGTGCCTTCGATCTGGCATCTTCTTCAACCCTGAGTTCTAGTTATGAAGCAGAAAGGGGCTGACGAGTTGGCAGTAAATGTATATTCAGTTATAATAATATATGTTTTATACAAGTTGAGCAGGCACTTAAGCAATCGCGAAGATAAAGAGTCACTGGGTTGTCGATGAGTCAATATTCAGTCACGGATCAACAAAGTCTCCATTCCAAGTGAGTACGACGCGCCTCTTGCCGTAGTGCCTTCCTATTTATTGGAACGGTTAAAGTCTCACTAACGTCTTTATATGAGGCATATCAGCAAAGGAGGATCGATAATGAAGAAGACTGTTTTTCTTATTCTTGCTGCAGTGATTTTTATTCTGTCGAGCGCTTTGCCCAGCCAAGCAGACGGGCGCGGAGGGCATGGAGGGTTTCATGTTAGAAGCAGCATATGGTTCGGGCCAGGATGGTGGGGACCTTGGGGATATCCGTATTATTATGATCCTTATTATCCTTATTCTTATCCCTATTATGCTGAGCCGTCTGTAGTTATCGAGAAGCAGGCATCAGTTTATGTACAGCCGAACCGTCAGCAAGAGGAGTCGGATTATTGGTATTTCTGTACAAAGCCACAGGGTTATTATCCGTATATCAAGAGGTGCCCAGGCGGCTGGTTGAAAGTTGTTCCGTCTGCGCCATCGGACAGAGATTCCAACGATGCTGAATCATCTCAACGTGAACAGCGATCAAAGAATGCTCCGCCATCAACATCGAACGAAAAGAGGTACTAACATGATTAAGCTAAGAGGAAGTATATTGTTTCTGTCAGCCCTGTTACTGGTGATGCTGAGCGGGTGCGCGACAGTTCCTACCGGGCCAACAGTCGCAGTTTTCCCATCCCCTGGGAAGCCTTTTGAGCAATTCCAAGCCGATGACGCCGTCTGTCGCCAATGGGCAACACAGCAGATTGGCGTAACTCCACAGGAGACTGTTAATCAGAGTACCGCTACTGGGGCTGTAGCAGGCACGGTGATCGGTGGAGGTCTCGGGGCAGCTATTGGATCAGCCGCTGGACATGTGGGAACAGGCGCGGCTATCGGTGCTGGAACCGGACTTCTTTTCGGAACATTGGCAGGCTCCGAGAGGGGATATTACTACGAAAGGAGTGTGCAGCGGCGGTATGATATAGCATATCAGCAGTGCATGTATGCCAAGGGTAACCAGATCCTGGGAATGGTTGGACCGACGAGGCGCGTTTACAGAAGAACTCCTCCGCCACCTCCTCCTGATCTTGATAGTATTCCCTCTGATTCTCGTGGGAGCTATGATGCTCCGGGGCAGTAAATGCCTCGATGATCTCAAAAGGCGGTAGGTGTGGGCATATCAGTGCGCCGGCTTACATTGTGGTTACAGGCAGACACATGTGGAGTTTCTGACAATCTTTCTGACTCCTTAACTTTGATTCTTAGAAACAGAACCACTCCGGAGAAAAATGAGAAAAGCACCAGTCAATAAGGCAAAAGCTTCACCTTACATTACGCCCCAGGGACATAAGCGTCTGAGTGACGAACTGTCCCACCTATGGAAAGTCAAACGTCCGCAGGTCACACAGGCGGTTGCTGAAGCGGCTGCGATGGGTGACAGGTCGGAAAATGCTGACTACATCTATGGAAAGAAGCAATTGAGGCAAATCGATGCCCGTGTGAGGTTTCTTATGAAAAGATTGAGCGAACTTACTGTTGTAGAAAGAACACCGGATGATACTTCGACGGTATATTTTGGGGCTTGGATCGAACTTGAGGATGCCTCAGGAACTGTATACCGGTATCGTATCGTAGGCCCTGATGAAAGCGATGCGGAAAGGGGATTCATCAGCATCGATTCCCCGATGGCGAAGGCATTAATGCGCAGGACCGAGGGCGATGAAATTGTGGTCAACAGGCCTGACGATAATACCTCAACCTTTTTTATAACATCGGTTTACTATGAATCCCCCCGGCAGCAATGATCTCGCATAGTCTAGGTGTAGTGTGGCATTGATCAGTTTGCAGAATGTGAAGCTTGCTTTTGGCGGTCCTGAGTTGCTTTCAGGAGTGGACCTTCAGATAGAGCGCGGTGAGAGAGTCTGTCTGGTCGGCAGAAATGGGGAGGGTAAATCCTCGCTGATGAAGATCATGGGCGGCGAGTATGAGCCTGACGAAGGCTGCATCTCGCGTGAGCAAGGCCTGAGGACTGCATATCTTGCGCAGGAGGTTCCTCAGACCCTGACCGGCACTGTTTTCGATGTCGTCTCAGGCGGACTCGGAAACATGGTCGTCCTGCTGTCCGAATACCATGCCGTGAGCAATCGTATCGATTCAGGCAACGATCATGATATGGTCGCGGATCTTGAACGCATACAACACCTGACCGAATCTTCAGGGGGCTGGTATCTTCAGAAGAGGGTCGAGACGGTCGTTACACGCCTAGGGCTGGATCCCGACATAGCAGCAGATGACCTCTCAGGTGGTTTCAAAAGGAGGGTTTTGCTGGCGCGTGTACTGGTGAGCGAGCCGGATCTGCTTCTTCTCGATGAACCTACAAACCATCTAGATATTGGATCGATCGGCTGGCTCGAAGAGTTTCTCCTCGATTTCAAAGGGGCGATACTCTTCATAACCCATGACAGAAGATTTCTCCAGGCACTTGCTACGCGTATCATAGAGCTCGACCGGGGCAGGGTAACCGACTGGCCGGGCGATTATGCAACCTATCTGAAAAGGCGGCAGTCCGAGCTCGATGCGGAAGCCACTCACAAAGCCCTCTTCGATAAAAAGCTTGCGAAAGAAGAGGCTTGGATACGGCAGGGAATCAAGGCCCGGCGGACTCGAAATGAAGGGCGGGTCAGTGCGTTGAAGGAGATGAGGAAAGAGCGGATTGAGCGTCGCGAAGAGACCGGAAGTGCTGTTATGGCACTCAACGAAGCCCGCAGGTCCGGCAAGGTGGTCGTCGAGGTCCAAGGGATCGGACATGATTACGGCGGCCGTGCTATTATCAGCGATTTTTCGACGGTCATAATGCGCGGAGATAAGATAGGAGTTATAGGGCCGAACGGCGCCGGTAAAACGACGTTGCTTAAGATTCTGCTCGGCGCAATGAAGCCTCGCAAGGGGGCCGTGCGCATGGGTGCAAATCTCGAGGTTGCATACTTCGATCAGCATCGTGCTCAGCTGGATGACGATAAGTCGATTATCGATAACGTAGCTGACGGCACCGAACATATCACCGTCAACGGAAGGACGAGGCATATCATAGGGTATCTCGAGGATTTTCTCTTTCCGCCTGAACGTGCGCGCATGCCTGTAAAGGTGCTTTCGGGTGGAGAACGCAATCGTGCTCTGCTCGCTAAGCTTTTTACGGTTCCATCTAATGTGCTGGTGATGGACGAACCCACAAATGACCTCGATACCGATACACTGGAGCTTTTAGAGGAGCTGCTTATAGAGTACAAGGGCACCGTAATACTGGTGAGCCATGATCGCGAGTTTCTCAATAACGTTGTAACCAGTACGATAGTGTTTGAGGGTGGCGGGAAGGTTGTTGAATATGTGGGCGGTTACGACGACTGGCTGAGACAGCGCTGTCCTCAAGCCCCTGGCAAAAAGGAAAAGGTCGCCAAACTCGAAAAGCCCAGGCAGCAGAGGGAGCGACCGCGCATATTAACCTTTAAGGAGAAAAAAGAGCTGGAATCACTGCCGGCACGCATAGAAGCCCTGGAGGAAGAGCGGAACAAGCTCTATGGAAATCTAGCAGACCCTGTGTTCTATCGCCAGGACGGAACGAGACTTGCCGAGATCAAAGCTGGAATTGAAGTGCTCGAAAAAGATATTTTGCTTTGTTATGACCGATGGGATGTTCTGGAGTCGATCCCAAAAGGAATATCGTAATTCGTGTTATAATGGTTGCCTTAATGTGTAACCTGTAATGCGCAACGTGGGATGCTAAAAAAGCAAAGAGATAAAAATAAGCAGATGGAGGAGCCTCAATCATGACCGATGAATCCAGACCGAATGAATTAGAAACGATAGAGGAGCTTATCATAAGCAGCGCCCTTGAGCAGGAGGCATTGATAAATCTGTTGCTGAAGAAGGGAATCATTACCCCGAAGGAGTTCATGGAAGAGATAAAAAAACTGAGACGCGAGCAGTAATCCGCTTCTCTAATAATCGCCGGTCTTATATCCCTCTATTTCTATTGCATGTCTGTCAAGGTATGCAACTTATGTGCGAACAGCGTTTCTGCTGATTACCAGTCTATAAGCGTCATAATAAATCTATAAATAAATATTATTAATTTTTCGGCTGTGTTCCCATGAGAAATCTGTTATAATTTTGCACATTTCGTGCATGATCATCCTCGGCAGGAGGCATGATTCATATCTGCGCAGGCAGATTGTTGGAGATAAGGCAAAAGAATATTTGATGACATGTCGGACTATTTCGGGTATTCTCTGCTAGCGCCCGGTCCCGGCTGTCATGTACAGATAAAGAGGATATTCAATGGGGAGGAAGACTGTGAAACACAATGTGAGTAATTATCTATCGTTTAAGAGTTTGCCGATATTCTGGAAGATTTCATTAATGCCAATGCTTGCCGTTGGGATGGTGATGATCGGGGTGTTTCTTTATGTCTTGCCTGTAACGAAAGAAAAGATCATGGAAGAAAAAAAAGCTCAAACAGCAGCTGTCGTCGGCGTAGCTTACAACATTATAGCTGAATATGGCCAGCGCGCAGCTAATGGTGAATTCACGCTGGAAGAGGCAAAGAAAAGAGCTCATGATAGAGTCGCTAATTTCAAGACGGGAAAAGATGCAAAAGACTATGTATGGGTTAACGATTCCGAAACAATGCTCGCGCATCCTAATAAGGACTTTGAAGGAAAGAGTCTTAATTACTTCAAGGATTCAAACGGAAAATATTTCCTCGAAGAAGCTGCAAAGATTTCAAAAGACAACGGCGAAGGTTATGTCGATTATGTTTGGCCGAAAGCCGAGGGAGAGAAACCCTCGCCTAAAATATCATACGTTAAGCTTTACAAACCGTGGGGCTGGGTAATCGGGTCGGGTATATACGTAGATGACGTCATGACTACAGTATGGAAGATACTTATCGGGATAGGTGTTTTGATGGTCATCGTGTCAGTTGTTGTCACTACGATGACTTTCATTGTAGGAGGCGGGTTTATATCCGGACCTGTGAAGCAATACGGAAAAATGATGCAGGACTTTTCATCGGCACTGTCGGAAGGGAAGGGAGACCTGACAGGAAGGTTGAGCGTAAAAGGCAGAGACGAGATAGGCTTGCTTGCCGGAGACATCAACAAGGTGCTCGACGCATACGGCAAGATGGTCGAAAACATGCTCGTTTCCACGGGACAGGTTGTTACTACATCAGGTATGTTGAAGGAAAACGCGAACGACATGACTACAGGGGCAAAGAAGCAGGCTTCCCAGGCAAATCAGATAGCGGCGGCTGCTGAAGAGATGAGTCAAACGATAAATGACATAGCGAAGAACGCCTCATCTGCTTCAGAGATATCGGCCAACGCAATGGACATGGCAAACACGGGCAAAGAGATCGCTCAGGGAGCTGTAGCAACGGTGAACAGTGTGCATATATCAACCGTGGGCCTCGCCGAAATGATCGGCAAGCTCAACACTAAATCTGCGGACATAGGCAATATTGTTACGGTTATAAAGGAGATAGCAGATCAGACTAACCTGCTCGCCCTGAATGCGGCCATTGAAGCGGCAAGGGCCGGGGAACAGGGACGGGGCTTTGCTGTTGTGGCTGATGAAGTGAGAAAGCTGGCCGAAAAGACTATAAAAGCGACGAATGAAATAACCTCAGAGATACGCTCGGTGCAGGATGAATCTGCCCAGACTACCAAAAGGATGAGCGAGACGGCAGAGGAAGTGATAAAGGCCGATGAGTCCATCAAAGAGGTCATGAGCGCCCTGGAGAGGATGACCGAAGCTGTCTCTAATGCGAACGACAAGATAACCCAGATAGCAGCGGCTGTAGTTCAGCAATCTTCGGCGGCAGAGGAGGTTGCGCGCAATATAGAAGTTACCTCTTCGATAGCGAAAGGCACCGAGAACATGTCGGCGGACGTATTGAAAGGCACGGAAAGGATTGTAAAAGTGGTCGAGGACCTCACTAAGTCGTTCTCGGGATTCAAGACTGTCGGCAGCGCAGCTGCTATGCTTGAGATCGCGAAGGGAGATATAAGGTCATTCATGTATAGGGTTGGGGATGCCGTTAACGGCCGTAGGGCCATCAATGAAGCCGAACTCGACCACCATGCATGTAAGTTCGGGAAATGGTACGAAAATGAAGGCCGAATGTTGCTGGGACATCTTGTAAGCTTCGCTAAGTTGTCTGTAGCCCACGAAAAAATTCACTCTCTTGCAAAGGAAACGGTCAGAGCAACAAAAGCCGGAGACGGTCGTGCAACGGCCATATATAGTGAACTTACAAGTGCTGTTAAACAAATTCAGGCAGACATCGATGTAGTTAAATCAGAGAGCCGCAACGAGACCGATCGGGTCGGCTTGTCCTGATATAAACAAGGTTATTTCACTGGTGAGGTCATCCTGTCGTTGAGCGGCGGAGGAGTTGGCGCTGTTCCGCTCTCGTCAGGGCTTATCATGACGTCCTCATATTCCTGGACGACTATTCCCCGCTTTACCATGATCTCGTAAATGATTTGCGACCGGTTGTGCACATAACGTGACGAACCGGTCGGGTTGTATTTTCGGGGATTGGGAAGGACTGCCGCGAGGTGTGCAGCCTGATCAGCGCTGAGATCAGCGGCAGATATCCCATAGTAATGGCGCGCAGCAGACTCAATGCCAAAGATCCCCTCGCCCCATTCCGCGACATTAAGGTATAGCTCGAGAATTCTCCTTTTCGAAAGGTTCTTTTCGAGCCGCCAGGTCAGGATACCTTCTTTAATCTTCCGCAGCGGATTCTTTGACGGATTGAGGAAGAGGTTCTTGGCCAGCTGCTGGCTGATGGTGCTGCCGCCGAATTTGAATTTCTTTTCCTTGAGGTCCTTTTCGACCGACTTCTCAATGGCGTCGAAATCAAAGCCGCCGTGGGACCAGAACTTGTCGTCCTCGGAGATGATGACAGCTTTCGTCATGTAATTAGATATCCGTGAGAGGGGGACCCAATATTGGCGGATCGTAATTTTTTTACCCTCTTCCTTCCACTGCTTCTCGCGGTAATCCATGAAGGAGCTCTTCTTAGGGTTCTCTTTTTTCAGCTTCGAGATATTGGGGTAGAAGAAATATACCGCAATGCTGAAAATGAAAGCGGCAGACAGGAGCAGGATAATTGCCTTTAACAGACGTTTGCCTTTTCGTCCAAGCATAAAAGCTCCAAAATTTATCTATTAGTCTTTATTCACCCTCGGCCTCTTGTTCGCTTCCAGGACTCTTTTCCTCAGCCTGACCGTCTGGGGCGTGACTTCTACAAGCTCGTCCTCTTTGATAAACTCTAAAGCCTGATCGAGATTCAGCAAGCGCGGCGGGACAAGCTGCATAATGTCGTCGGCGCTTGCAGCCCTCATGTTGGTGAGCTTTTTTTCCTTGGTTATGTTTACATCCATGTCGGCTTCGCGTGCATTTTCGCCAATGATCATTCCCTCGTATACAGGGGTATTTTCACGTATGAAGAGCGTACCTCTGGGCTGAAGATGAAACAGCGCATAGGTGTTGGATCTACCGGGCCTGTCCGCCACTAGGACGCCTGTCTGGCGTTTGGTCATATGTCCATGCCACGGCTCGTAGCCGTCGAAGATATGATTGAGAAGGCCGGTCCCCTTGGTATCGGTGAGAAACTGGGACCTGAAGCCTATCAAGCCGCGAGAGGGTATCCTGAACTCCAGCCGCACCCTGCCGTGGCCATTGTTTTGCATCTTTTGCATTTTTCCCTTTCTCATACCTGCTTGCTGGGTAACGACACCCACAAATTCTTCAGGTACATCTATCACGAGCAACTCCATTGGTTCGTGCAGTTTGCCTTCTATTTCTTTGGTGATTGTTTCAGGCATCGACACCGAAAGTTCGTATCCTTCCCGCCGCATCATTTCAATCAATATGGCAAGCTGAAGCTCTCCCCTGCCCATAACCTTGAACGAATCAGGGTTATCGAATTCGACCCTTATGGCAACATTGTAAAGGAGCTCCTTCTCGAGCCTCTCGCGCAGGTTCCTTGATGTCACGTATTTGCCGTCCTGGCCGGCGAAGGGCGATGTGTTGACTGAAAAGACCATCGATATGGTCGGCTCGTCTACGGTGATTCTAGGTAGCGGCTTTGGATTCTCTATGTCGGTGATCGTGTCGCCGATATTTATTCCCTCAAGTCCCGCCAGTGCGACGATATCACCGACTGATATCTCGGTTGCATCGACGCGCTCAAGTCCCTGGAAAGTAAAAATAGACGTGATCTTTGTCTTCACGATTTTCTGATCAAGCGTCACCATGGCTACCTGGTTCCCGACTTTGACGGTACCTGAGAATATTTTTCCGATAGCAAGGCGGCCGACATAGTCGTTGTAATCTATATTCGTCACGAGGAGCTGAAGGATGCCCTTCGGATCACCCTCTGGTGCCGGAATTGTGCTCATTATAAGATCAAAGAGAGGTTTCAAGTTCTCTCCCTCGACGGCAAGATCAGTCGTTGCGGTGCCCCGCCTGGCGTTAGTGTATGCTATGGGGAAGTCGAGCTGATCCTCGGTGGCGTCGAGATCGATGAAGAGATCGTAGACCTCATTCAACACTTCTTGGATGCGCGCATCGGGCCGGTCGATCTTGTTGATGACAAGGATCGGCCGGAGGTCAAGTTCCAGAGCTTTTTTGAGCACAAAGCGGGTTTGGGGCAGGGGGCCTTCCGATGCGTCGACGAGCAGCAGCACGCCGTCCACCATTTTCAGTATGCGCTCGACCTCTCCGCCGAAGTCGGCGTGACCGGGGGTGTCGACTATATTGATCTTGCAGCCGTTATAATCCACCGAAGTATTTTTTGCCATGATCGTAATACCGCGTTCACGCTCCAGGTCGTTTGAGTCCATGACCCTTTCCTGAACCTGCTGATTGGCCCTGAAAATGCCGGCCTGTCTGAGCATGCAATCGACCAGCGTTGTCTTGCCATGGTCGACGTGGGCGATAATGGCGATGTTTCTTAAGTCTTCTCTTTTCATCAATCTCTCTTTGACCTCGATTATTTATTAAATGTTACTAGTTTGAAAGATATCCGGTCCTTCAGTGGTTTATTCGATCATAGCGAAATATGAAAGACGGCAACCTGATTGAGACGCAGAAATTCTATTTTAACTGATCTAGCCCGGAAAATACCAATCGACGATCATGCGGCCGAAAAAGAGTGCCACTAGCGAGCCGAGGGCCAGGAAAGGTCCGAAAGGAATCTTCGTCTTTCTCCCCTTGCCTTTGAAGATGATAAGCCCGATGCCTATCAAAGATCCTGTAAGGCTGCCGACGAGGGTCGTGAGAAATACGCCTTTCCATCCCATGAAGGACCCCACCATAGCCATCATCTTGACGTCTCCGCCTCCCATTCCCCCCCTGCTCAGAATGGCGATAAGATAAAAAGTCACCCCGCCGGCTAGAAGACCGATTACCGAATTCACAAAACCTAAAAGCGAATATGTGGCGAAAGGATCAGGCATGATAAAATGTGAAGCAGCCAGTCCAATGATCATGCCGGGAAGCGTGATAACGTCCGGTATGATCTGGAAATCGAGGTCGATGAAGGTGATGACTATGAGAGATGATACGAGCGCAAAGAGCAGGGGAAGGTGCCATCCGAGGCCGAAATGATAAAGTACTGCCGCGTACATCAATCCATTTAATAGCTCTACTGAGGGATAACGGAGCGATATTTTTTCTCCGCATTTGCGGCACTTACCTGCAAGAATCAAGTAGCTGATTACAGGTATGTTGTCCCATGCCCTAATGGGTGTTTTGCAGTTCGGGCACGATGACGCAGGGCTGACTATCGACAATTCTCTTGGGATCCGATAGATGCAGACATTGAGGAATGAGCCGATGATGAGTCCGAAAACCAAAGAGATGATTGCCGCAAGGGTCATGTAGTAATCCTGCTTATCTCCGCGGCCTTGTCGAGGGTCTCTTTAATTTGGGGTTCGAGGGCATCGATCTCTTTTATGGCATCAAGCATATCCTTGCTAGGATGGATACCTTGGTCGCCCTTATTCATGCGGTAAGTCTCTTCACCGATCTTCTTGATCAGGACATCGCGTTTTTTCTTGAGCTCTTCGGATTTGTGGAGCAACCGGAAGACAGTCAACTCTATCCTGACACGCTCCGACAGGAGACACGCGAACCATTTTACCTTGTTCAGGCCTTCATCGAGATCGTTCTTTATCCTAGCGTACATGCTAGTTAATTGTAATGCCACAAGCCAAATTTAGCAACTAAGGACAGCCGTTATAGGTCGTCCCTTGGTTTATTTAAGCTTAAAGTCGGCACGACTCGACTTTGCCCCTTCCTTCTTCTCCATCTCAATCGTCTTTGCTTCGACAATGAAGAGGCGCTCCGGATCTATCTTGGATTGCACCAGATAATCCCTGACCGCCCGCGCCCGCCCTGCCGCAAGTGCCTTCAGGTCTTCTTCGGTAACCTTCATATTGGTCAGCATGAGCTTCTCCATCTCCGGTACCGGCAGGTCCTTGGCCATGCCCAGGAAATTGCGGGGTTTCGGGAACTTCTCCGCTTTATAAGCCCGTTTCAAGTATTCAGGGTAATCCTGATCGGTCGTCTTGACAGAATCCAGGGAGGGCGTTTCACTACTCTTTTTCGCAAGATCTTTTACCTTCTGCGACTTAACCTTACTAGACAGAAGATATTGCTTCAGGCCCTCGCGGTCTTTTTCCGGTTCAACGCGTCCTATGATGTCCATTTTGAGGGCGGGCCGGTCTTCCAGTGCTTTGCTCAGGGTGTCGAGTTTCTTTATTGTATCGCTTGTAAGAGAGACGGAGCCGTAATCGAACTCGGCATAACCGAGCTGTTCTCCACTGCCGAATATTGCACCCAAAAGTGCAAAAGGCGATGTGGCGGCTTTGACGAGTAGGTTTACAATGATCTTGATGATGACGCTGCCGATGCTAAATTTGGGGTCGTCGATATAGCCGTTTACCGGGATGTCGAGTTTTATTTCGCCACTGCGATTCTTGAGAAGGGCGAGTGCGAGCTTAACCGGCAGTTTTGTAGCTTTAGGACTCTCGACAGGATCTCCGAAGGTGAACTGGTCGAGAAAAATAGTGTTCTTGGCATCTAGTTTGTTTTTGACAATCAGATATTCGAGCTGGAAGGAAAGCTTCCCTTTCTGGATCGTATAGCCAGCATACCGTCCGGAATAAGGACTCACCGGGGTAAGGTCCATGTCCTTGAAATCGGCTTTGAGTTCAACATAGAGATCGTCTCTTAAGGGATTGATCTTGCCGGTGATTTCGAGGGGGGCATAACGGTCATACTTCCCGCGAATCTCAACCTCCCCGAATTTATTCTCCTCGGATGAGAGTCCCGATATGCGGCCGCCGAGTTCGAGCAGATTGCCGTCGAATCTCGGGCTGATGCTGTTATCCGTTAGGTTGATCGTTCCGCCTTGCATTGTGATCTTGTCTATCCTGATATTGCGCTGCTGAACGGTCTTAATTCCCTCTTTCCGCGATTTCTCGACCGTTGTTGCTGCAGCCTTTTGGGCTGACTCGTCAGGTGGGTTTGCCGAAGTTTTCTGAGGCTCAGGTCCGGCAAAGACTTCCTGGAGGTTGATTCTCCGGTCTGAGCTGATGATTATTCGCGAGTAGGGTTTCGAAAGCGAAATTTCGCTGATATGCACGAATAGCGGAGCATAGAGAACATCCATCTCTCCCATGTAAAGGGTGTCCCATTTGATAAGTTCTTCGGCATTCGTTGTATCGAGGAGTGCGAATTTATTTACCCATAGTTTTCCTTTGAAGGCAGTCTTAAGTTCCCCTTCCTTGGCTTTCTTCACGCTGACCTTGCCATTCACGTTGAGAGATCCGCTCGCAAGGATCGCTTTCATTCGTTCGGCAAGATAGGGCTGGATTGGTTTGAGCGGTAGACCCTTGATATTAAGGGACATGTTAGCAGCAATGGGATCGATAGTAAAGTCGCCATTGACCGAGGCGATGCCTTTTCGGTCGATTCTCATTGATAGGGATGTTGTCCCCTTTGTAGTCGCTCCCGTTGATATGTTGTCTGCCTTGCATGATATTTCATCAACACTCATGCCGAAAGGCTTGGCGGTGGTTCGGTCTGAAAAATTCACCATATATCCATCGATAACGAGGGATTTGAGAGCTACGATCCAAGGAGAAGTTTTCGGGGCCACCTCTTTGGCTGCAGAATGAGCAGTTGGAGTATCGACCATCAGCGAGGTAATGTTGATCCGCCCGTCTGCAGAGCGTGAGACGGCTATTCGGCCCTTCTCAGTCGAGATGGCCCCTATCCCAACCTTATGTGCGTCCATGTCCAGAGAGAGATCCTTAACACTCAGAAGAGGAATTTTCAGGAAATCTTCTTTGTCTTTTTTCATGGATGCTGCGAGCTGGCTCACTTTTGTTTCACCGGTTAGGACCAGCATAGGGGCACGGTCCTTATACTGGCTGTATGCCACATTTATCGCCACATCGAGCTTACCCGAAAGCATCCTTATGCCATACGGATTAGCAGTGCTGCGGTCTGAAAAATTCACCATATATCCATCGATGATGAAGGATTTGAGAATCACAACCCAAGGCGATGTCGTCTTTGGGGCACCGTTTTGGGCTACAGGATGTGCAACGGGTGCACTGGACATCAGCGAGAGCAGGTTGATCTGTCCGTTTTCAAACTTTGAGACCTCTATTCGACCCTTCTCAGTCGAGAGTGTTCCGATCTCGACCTTAGATGCATCCAGATCCAGGGAGAGATCCTTAACACTCAGAAGAGGAATCTTCAGGAAATCGTCTTTGTCTTTTTTCATGGCTACAGCCAGATCCCTAACCTTTGTCTCGCCGGTCAGGAGCAGCATAGGGGCACGATCTTCTTTATACTGGCGGTACGCCAGCTTCATCGCCACATCGAGCTTTCCCGATGGTACCTTCACGTTCAGTTGCTCAGGGGCGTAGGCTAAGTAATGTGGTATGTCGATATCTGTAAGAGAGATGTTGAATGATGTCTCGTGAGAGTCGGAGAATACCTTTGAAGCGCCCTTAAAGCTCATCGGCGTACCGTTCACAACGGCGCTCAGCGAGGGCTCCACGTATGATTCACTAAATGCGGG
>Ga0182010_10001147_pt1 | contig 14194 bp, 14 predicted proteins | sample 611E1MmetaG_FD_120488 | JGI IMG/M metagenome (GOLD analysis project Ga0182010, IMG submission 120488) | Permafrost microbial communities from Stordalen Mire, Sweden - 611E1M metaG | ecosystem: Environmental > Terrestrial > Soil > Wetlands > Permafrost | place: Sweden: Stordalen | collected...
GGCGGAATTCAGGGCCTGGTGACCCTAAAAGACATCCTGGAGGCCATCGTCGGAGACATGCCTTACGTAGGAAAGCCAACTGAACCCCAGGTAGTGAAGCGCGATGACGGTTCTTGGCTTGTAGACGGCATGCTCTCCACAGACGAGTTCAAAGAGATCTTCCAAGTGAAGCGCTTACCAGGAGAAGATAGCGGCTACTACCAGACCATTGGAGGGTTTGTGATGATGCATTTGGGGCGAATTCCCTCTACAGGAGACCGGTTTGTATGGGACGATCTTAGCTTCGAGGTTGTGGACATGGACGAGAACAGGATCGATAAGATGATAATCAAGCCAGGTGTAGGCAGTAACGGATGACTGTTCTTAAAGTCTCGCCTATAGAATTTGTCGAGAACCTAATCTTTGGACAGCCGAAATCTCAGAGCAGATTAGAAATCTCAGAGTATACTAAAATCTAGAGTAAGCACAGCACCTAGGACCTCAATCTAAGAGACTCAATTTCATCATCAATATGGCCAATGATCTAAGTTAACACCTGTGATTCAGCTAATTCAACCATAAAATACTAAATTGATTAATTCGGATATCGACTTTGAAGATACTTTGATCATGAAGCTGTAACGATCGTTATCGGCCGTTATGTTACAGCCTTGGATAAACTTAAGTATCATCATTCCAACTGAATAACGCAGAGAAACTGCATTACACTCAATCTAATGGGGCATGATAGTTTGGCACCTTTCATCGAGATCCGGGATCTGACAGTTCGTTTTGGTGAGGTTGAAGCCCTGCGCAAAATCAACCTTGTAATAGAGGAGGGAGAATCGGTCGGCTTTCTGGGCAGAAGCGGCTCAGGAAAAAGCGTTTTAATGCATGTGCTCCGAGGGGTGGAGACATTCCCGGACATCACTGGCAGCGTTATATACCATGTCGCCAGGTGCAAATCCTGTCGGCACGTGGAACCGCCCAGCCACGTCGGGCAGAAATGCAGGTGCGGTGGAATTTTAGAGCACATAGATGCCGACTTCGTCGCTTTAGACACCAACGATCCTCTGAGGAGGGACATTGTTAGAAGAGTCGCAATCATGCTCCAGAGGACCTTTGCTCTCTACGGCGATGAGAGGGTTATAGTCAACGTCATGAGAGCTGTGGAAGACTCAGGAGAGGCTATAACCATTTATCGAGCGGCGGACCTACTTGATGAGGTAAATCTATCCCATCGGATGATGCACGTCGCCAGGGAGCTTTCCGGCGGAGAAAAGCAGCGCGTTGTGCTGGCACGGCAATTGGCGAAGTCGCCCATGCTGCTTTTAGCAGACGAGCCCACTGGAACCCTCGACCCATCTACCGCAGAGGTTGTTCACGAGTCCATAAAAAGGGCTGTCAAGGACTTCAAGATGACCCTGATCATCACGAGCCATTGGGAGGACGTTATGATCGACCTCACCGACAGAGCAGTACTCCTGGACCAGGGCGAGATCAAGTGCCTCGGAGATCCCAAGGACGTGGCCGCCCAGTTCCTCTCAATGGCAGGCGAACTCGGTAAACGGGAAGCAGTAGAGGTAGGCGAGCCGATCATCAGAGTAAACGACCTTTCCAAGAGATACATCAGCATAGACCGAGGGGTTGTCAAAGCCGTTGACGGTGTCAGCTTTGATGTGAAAGAAGGAGAGATCTTCGGACTGGTTGGAATCAGCGGCGGCGGAAAGACCACTCTGTCCAAGATAATAAGCGGCATCATCACCTCCACATCCGGAAACGCCTTAGTAAGAGTTGGAGACGAGTGGGTGGATATGAACATCCTGGGATCTAACGGTCGAGGAAGGGCCACCAAATACATAGGAATCCTTCACCAGGAGTACACTCTCTACCCGTCAAGAACCGTAATCGACAACCTCACTGAGTCCATCGGCCTCGCTCTTCCTTTCGAGCTGGCAGAGAGAAAGGCGATTCATACTCTGACAACGGTCGGATTCACTGACGAACAAGCTGAGGCAGTGTTAAACAAGATGCCCGATGAGCTTTCCGAGGGAGAGCGCCACAGAATAGCCATGGCTCAGGTCCTAATTAAGGAGCCGAGCATTGTGATCCTGGACGAGCCTACCGGCACCATGGACCCCATAACCAAGATCGAAGTCACGAAATCCATCCTAAACGCCAGAGCCGAGCTGGGCGAGACCTTCGTCATCGTGAGCCACGACATGGACTTCGTAAAGAACGTATGCGATAGGGCCCTGCTCATGCGCAACGGAAAGGCTATCTTTACGGGACTTCCTGAAGAGGTTATGGCCAAGATCACAGAAGAGGAAGAGAAGGAGCTGCTGGGGAGTTGAATTGAAGGTCCTTGTTGACGGAACTAGCCTCGACCTAAAAGATGGTGCTACTCTCGGAGATGCCCTGAGCCAAGCCAGTACAAAGCCGGCCGTTGGGGCCATAGTTGGAATCGTCAAGGGTCGGGGAGAGAAGTCCCTGCAGACAAACTCCTACTGGCTCAGCACCACAAAGGGCAAGATCAGGATCGAACTTTTGGACACCGATCTTCAGAAGATCTGGCATAATAGTGTCGACAAGATCAAAGAATCAGAAGTACGATGGGCATCTTCCGACGCTGTAGCCTTCGGACCTTTTACCAGCTCCATAGCCTGGGAAAGAGAAGCCCACGAGTACAACCGCTGGGAGATTGCGCTTGGAGCTGCGGGCTTTGATCCCGGTAAGACGCAGTTGATATTCGTGCGAAAGCGCCACACATCTGTCTATGGGTCACCAGCCAACGGCGGGGTTTTTGCCAGGGTTGTCGGAGGCAAGAACACTCTGGACAGGCTGGAAAAAGATGACAGGATCATTGGAGTCGAGCCTATAGTTGAGTGGGAGGACCTGACTGAGAAGATGGCTACCACAGATCTGGCCCTGCCCCTGGCCGAGGGAATGGAGATATACACCAGGTTCGAGGTGGAGCTTGTCGAGGATGCGCCCTTGGGAGCTGAGTTCTTCATGGCTCTGACCAGGGATGGTGCCTTCAAGGTAGACTCAATATCCAGCTCTTACATCTCCTCGGACATGCTCTTAACTGAGCCCATAAAGTTTGAGCACAGGGAACCCAGGCTGGAGGGCGCGGTCACTGTTCGTACTAGCGGCCGCGGCCTGGGACGGGTCTTCATTTACAAAGCGGATCGGACCTCCAACATGGGACACTCCGTAGTAGGAAAGGTTACTTCCGGCATGGACATGATAAAGCTGGCCGGGCCCGGTCACCTCTTGACTGTGAAGGTCAAACCGGACAGAATAATGCTGATGGGGTCGGGTCTTGATCAGGCTTTAGCGGCGATGAAGGATCGGGAAATTGAAACCCAAGTCGAAGGCTATACCGGTGATGATGCAGTTGTGGTAAATCAGGATCCTGCAGCGACTATGAGTATTCTCAAGGACAATAAGGTAAGGCTAACGTCCATACCGGCCAACCGCCTGGTTTCCATCGAGCTGTACGACCAATTGGCGCCAAAGACATTGGATTACTTCAGGCACGTCACAGGTCTGAAGGAGCGGCCCGTTGGACCAATGCCTGTCTATTTCGTCTACGAGAACACAGTCCTGTTCAAGCCAGCCATAGAGGCCACAAGCTACAAGGAGATTCTTCCAGAGAACAAGCCAACGGGCCCGGTTCCCGCAGGGTCCATTGGAATATCCAATCAGGTGGCCAAGAAGATCGGCTTTGTCGGAGTTAGGCTGGTAGAAGACAAGAGATACGGGCCGTCAGGGGAGAAGTTCGAGGCAACGAACATCATCGGTCGTGTCCTGGATCCGGAGAAGCTCAAGGACGTGAAAGAAGACGAGGTAGTATATGTCCGGGAGGTGCGAAAGTGAAGATCACCAAGTACGTCATAACGTCGCCGGAATCCGATATCCTTCCTTCGGACATAGCCATGAAGATCTATGGTTCTAAGTACGATGTCAACGTCAAAGAGACCTGCTTTGGGGTCATCATCAGCGGTGAAGAAGAGGTGATTAAACCGCTTGTCGAGGAGATCAGAGCCTTGGACCCCTCGGGTATCTTCATCAAGGAACGCGGGTTTCCTCCGGGGGATCCCAGGCGCTGTCGTGGCCGGCGAGGTGGTGGTGCAAGGCCAGGCTACTACATGATCGAGTCTGAAGCGAAGTTGTTGCCTCTGATTTCCAAGGCCTTGGCGTACCAGGCAGAAGGAGAGCCTGAGGTTTCCGAGGCCGAAACAAAACCAGCAAAGAAGAAACCCCTGGACACGAAGAAGCTTGAAGAGATCATCGAAGATGAGTTTTCCTGAGGTATTTCATGGCTAAAGTCATTGTTTATCCTCCAACCAGCTTGATCCTTTCTGACCTGGTGGAGAGGATGGGCCACCAGGCTCTGGTTGTTCCTAGCGAAGTGAGGTCAAGGGTAACAACACCTGGAATCGATTCACCGCCGCTCAACATGACGCCCGAGGAGCCCAAAAAAGGTTTGCGCTATGCGGCCGTGGATGTCCCTTCCGGAGTCCGAGGAAGAATGTCGCTCATAGGGCCACTAATCGAGCAGGCAGATGCCGGAATAATTTTGAACGAACCCGGGTGTCTAACGGGCTGCTCAGGATGCGCCAGGACAAATGAACTGGTCAGGCTGTTGATAAAGACAAAAGGCATATCTGTCCTGGAAGTTAATTATCCAAAGGATGAGGTCGAGGCCAGGGCCTTTGTTCGCCAGATCAAATCTTTCCTGGAGGGATTGAAATGATCAGGATAGCAGAGCTGGCCTGCGGGGCCGAGTACAGCGGCATCCAGAAAGAGATAGACAGGGCAGCAGAGACTGTTGGAGCCAAGATCATCTATCCGGAAGTTTCCCTGGATGACATTCTGGACGTAGAGAAGAGGTTTGGCGTATCAGTTGCCTCGGGCGACCTCAATCTCGCCATGGCAAGGGCGACTCGCATAGTCGAGAATCCAGACCTGGCCGATGCGGTCATTGTATTGACCTGCTTTCGATGCGCCGAGGGTGCCATCATCAGGTCGGAGATTAGAAAGTACATCCACGAGAATTCCAAGCTTCCTGTTCTGAGCTATTCTTTTACAGAAAGAACCACCGCCGAGACCCTGCTGACCAGGATGGAGGCGCTAGTAACCACTGTCAAGTACAGGGGCCTTCTGGCCAGGGAGAGACAGAAAGGACTGACAGCGGGCGTGGACTCCGGCTCGACCACCACCAAAGCCGTGATCATGAGGGACAACCAGGTAATAGGCACCGGCTGGGTTCCCACCACAGAGGTGCTCAATAGCGCAGAAAGTGCTTACGATGCAGCCCTTAAAGAGGCCGGTGTAAAGAAAGAAGATGTTCAAGCCCTTGGTGTTACGGGCTACGGCCGATTCCTGGTAGGAAAGCACTTCGATGCCAAGCTGATTCAAGAAGAGATCACCGTCAACTCTAAGGGAGCCGTCTTTCTGGCCGATTCTCAGAAGGGCTCTGCAACGGTCATCGATATTGGAGGCATGGACAACAAGGCCATATCCGTTCAGGATGGGATACCAGGCGGCTTCACCATGGGCGGAATATGTGCTGGAGCCTCGGGGAGGTTCCTGGAGCTGACAGCCCGCAGGCTTGGCGTGGAAATCACCGAGCTGGGCAAGCTGGCCCTGAAAGGCAACTACCAGAATGTGGCTATGAACAGCTACTGCATAGTTTTCGGCACCCAATCCCTCGTCAACAGCCTCTCAATGGGCTGCAAGCCCGAGGACGTTGCCATGGCAGCATGCCATTCCGTGGCTGAGCAGGTCTACGAGCAGCAGCTCCAGGAGGTTGAGGTTAAGGAGCCGGTTATCATGGTTGGAGGGACCTCGCTCATCGAAGGGCTGCCGAAGGCTATGGAGGAGCTGCTGCACGTCAAGGTGATTGTGCCCAAGTACGCCCAGTACATCGGAGCCGTAGGCGCTGCCCTGCTTGTTTCGGGGCTGCTGGAGGCCTAGGGATGGACCCGATGGAGGTCTTCAAGGTCGAGATCGCCGGGGAGGAGTTCGGGGCAAAGAAGTACCGCGAGATAATAATGGACATCCTTCAGGATCTGGGACTCATCAGGTCTATCGGACAGCTCTATGTTTATGTTGATGTCAAAAAGCCGGTCTTTGCAGTGTATGGCCTACTGAGGACGGGCATACCGCCCCTGCTTGTCAGGGACGTGGCTGATGTGGCCCAGGCTCAAGGTGGATTCCAGATCAAGGTCAACGACGAGGAACATATGTCGGACCTGCTCAAGGTCCTTTGGGCGAAATACGGTCGGGAACGCGTGGAGCAGCCTTCTAGAGACGTCGTTGTTGTAGCAACAGACGCACCACCATCAGATCTGCCAGTTGCCGACCTGGAGGCCGAGTTCCGTCAGGACCTGACGGACGCCCTTCTTAGGATAGCTCCTGAAGGATTTCGGAACCGGAGAAACGAGATGACTGATAAGAGCTTCTTCTTCATAGCAGCCGAGGACACTCTGAAGCCGGAGCTGATCTCCGAGGTAAAAGAGAAGATCAGGAGCATGGAGAATGCTTGAACCTGTTATGTTTACGGGTGGCGTGTACAAGCACGACCTGGTAATGGAGCTGGTGGAGGACCTTGGGGGCTACGTACTCCAGAAGAACGTCACCCAGAGCGAGGTGATCCTTCTTCTCCTGGTTCCCAAAGAGGACATGGAGGCCTTAAAAGCCATCATCTCCGACCTACGGGGAGAGCTTGTGCGTGCGCCTTTGGCAGGAACGGAGGTAGCTGTTGTCACTCCAACCCTTGCAATTCACCACCTTCCCCACACTGCCTGTGATATCGCCGAGTACCTGCGAAGGAACGGGGCTAAATCGAACATGATCGGCCTGGCCAGAGGCGTTGGAAGGGAGACCGCCCAGATAAACGAGTACGAATCCATGCTCATAGACGAGCACGACGCAGTCGTTTTCATCTTTGGGAACTTCGTCGAGTGTATTCGAAAGAAAGAGTTCCTGTACAGGAACATAAACATCCCCGTTGTTGTAACCGGTGGGCCAGAGATTCCCAAAGAGGAGTTGCCCTATGCCTTCGAGTACGTTCCGAGCGTGGGCAGAATCACCCATAGGGCCAAGAAAGCCACCGAGCTAGGCACCCTGGACAAGATAATCGAATCTGTCGGCCGGGCTCTGGACAGGACCAGGACGGATATATCCAAGGACCCATTGACAACATCGCCGCCTAGAGTCATGGACGCTGTCAGAGAACAGGTTCCAGAGGTGGAGTACTCGTTCTCACCTCTGCCTATCGCCCTCAACCTGAACGGAGTCAGGATCAAGCTGCCCTACGATAAGTACAAGGACGCAGTCCGGGCAGTCAAGTTCGATGAGGGCGTGACTCTTGGGGAGGTAGCCACAATAAGGCCTTCTAAGATGAAGGACTATATACTGGTGAGGATATTGCCTATGTCCGAGACCGGTTTCGTCTTCTAGGCCGGCCTTGAGAAGATTTCCGATTTCCATTCCTGGTGATAATGCATGAGCTTTGAAGATGAGCTGGACAGAATTCTGGAGAAGGGCGTAGAAAAGTCGGCTGAGGACATGATCACTGCTGTAGAGAACGCGTACGGGGAAGTCCCGTACGTCTTTCACTTCATGAAGGATCACCCGGATCTCCTGATAACCAAGATCCTCCATAACAACGCCATACTCAGAAGCTCGACCCTGGACGCCAAGACCATCGAGCTGATCTCCGTCGCAGTCAGCGCTGCTATGAGGTGCACTCACTGCCTGAAGCTGCACATCCATGTTGCATCGAAACTGGGGATTTCTGATGATGAGATTGCTGCCGCTATCTTCCTTGCCGGGAATCTGGTGAACGCCAGCGTGCTTGCCACTGCCACTCGCCACCTGGATGAAGAAGCGGGCTTCTGTAGGGAGTGCGAGATGGGGACTTGCGTGATCCACGTGGATAAACCAGAGCAGGATTAGAAAGATCAATTTTAAAAATTTGAAGGCATGTAGCCATAAGGCGAAACCTGTAGAAAAGAATACGATCAATTGGATAAGAGAATTCAATAATCGGTAGATATGGAAAGAGACATCGACGGCGTTCGGAAGCTTGAGGTTTCTGTATCGGATTTAACAGAAAACAGGAGCGTTAAGTGGTGGGAGACCTCAGAGGGACACCGATTTGCCGGAGAGGTTTTGCAGTTAAGAATAAGACGAGAGATCATGAAGTTCATCGGTTCGAAGGCCAGGACCAGACAGGAGATAGAGACAGCCTTCGGACTGAAGGAAAACCTTGCAGAGCTTCATCTGGCCTTGCTAGAGAAGGCCGATATGATTGAAAAGATCGACAGTTTTTACAGATCAACTACCATCGGCTCGGCCTACATCAAAAACTTCGAGGCCTCTATTTCAGTTTGATCAACGCATCCGACTATTGGGGCAAACCCTACCTTAAGAATCATCCAAGGCAGGTGGTGGCAATGGGTGCTTATCCACGCCTGAGCCACCTGGAATATAATACTTCGATCCCATATCGCTGTAGTAGTTACCCACAAATCCATTGTCCCATTGGTTTTTCATGCCCATGTCGAACGCATTGTAACCGTTATCAATGAGACTGTTGTTGAAGATCCTGTTCCACCCCGATGAGAAGGTCACGTATATTCCGAATCCGTTGTTGATAGCTCTGTTCCCGCTGATGGTGTTGTTGCTGCTGTGAAAGGTTAGATGTATCCCGTTTTCGTTGTTAGAGACCGAATTGCCCTGAACAATGTTGTTGTTGCTGTTGCATGATAGATAGATGCCGTTTCCATTCTCTATTGCCCTGTTGTCTATTATGGTATTATTCCTGGAGTCCTCCAGGTAGATACCGCCATATTTGTTATTCGCAAGATAGTTTTCTGCTATCAGATTGTAGTTGCTGAGCTCGCTTAGAGAAATACCGTACCAGCGATTCAAGCTGATACTATTGTTTGTTATCGTATTTTTGCTGCTGGACAGTACACAGATGGAACAGTCGCCGTTATCTGTGACCCGATTGTTCGAGATCGTGTTATTGTCGGAGTAGGCGAGGTAGATTCCGCAGTCACTTCTCTCCCCTACTTTGTTGCCGCTGATGTTGTTATCTTTTATGAGGTTCATGCTGGAACGGACAAGGCTTATCCCGTTGGTATTGTTGTTGATCGCATTGCCCGTGATCGAATTGTTCATTGAGCTCTCCGCACGTATGCCGTCATTGCAGCCACTGATGTTGTTGCCCTTGATCGAGTTGTTCTTGGAGAAGATCGCGATTCCCGATCTTCTGGAATTTCTTAGCTCTAATCCAGTGACATTGACTCCTTCGGCCTGAATAGTTATGGCGCTTCCGGCAGCTCTCGCATCTAACATTGGCATCTCTATTCCGACCAAGGTGACCCGCTTGGAGATGTTCAGATTTTCGTCGTAGACTCCCTTCTCTACTCTGATGACATCGCCAGGGCGGGCAGAATCTATGGCCACCTGGATCCTTTGCCCTGGCTCGACTGTAACAACGGTTGCCTGGCAGGAGATCGTCATTGCAAGAAATATGAGAACTATGAGCAACCCTAGCATACGCCCTATGTATTTCATGAATATCCCCTTCCTTGGTAGGTACAACCATTCAAAATTAAAACTTTGCTGTTGAGACTAAAATTTGAGTTGGACAACAAGTTGGACAGCAACATGAAGCATAGGATGAAGCATTATGATACGGAAGCATTATGATACGGAAGCATTAGCATAGAGCAAGAGCGTTGTGCATGTGAACAGGTGTCTCAGGGTCAATCGATCAGAAGCTCCGGTCTTGTTTCATTTAGCTCAATGAAAAGCTGGCCATCTCTTACGGTAATGTCATAGACGTTCAAAGGATTATTAGCAGGACCTCTCACAACCGAGCCATCAGAGACCCTAAACTGGGAGTAATGCCAGGGACAGGTCAGAATGTCCCCGTCAAGATCGCCCTCGGCTAGGGGCGCTCCTGCATGGGTGCATCGAGCCTCTAGGCAGTAGAACCGTTCTCCAGTATTGACTACCAAAAACTCACTCTCCTTGAGGTCGAACTGTTTCATGGACCCGACCGGGACGTCATCCTTTTTGCAGATCCTTTGTATTGTCACGTCAACCCTCCTTTCAGCTCACCGTCTCAGGCCATTGATGAAAGTTCCCGGTACTTTTCCAGGTACTCGCAGACGGCGATGACGAACTCGGCGTGGCTCCAGACCAGAGGCGAAACAGAAACAGGCTCGCCCGTGAAGGGGTGAACCTGCTCCGCCATCACGCCTGATGCCAGAGCGTGCTTCGCGGCCCAGGAGATAAGCTCCAACCCCTTAACAAGTTGGTCTGACGATTTAGCCTGCGCTATGTGCCACCTCGCCAGCCAGAGGGTGCAGATGAACCATGGGTTGCCTGTCACCTCTCTGGATGCCCTCTGGTACTCGTCGTTCTCGTACCTGGCCAAACCTCCCACCCTCGTCCTGATCCACAGCTTATCTCTAATCGAGTTCATGGTCTCAACCACTGATCTATCAGAGGCATCGAAGCCTCCGTACAGGAAGACGGCTGATGCGGAGCTGTCAACTGTCAGGTCCCGTGAGCCGTCCGGGTAAACTGCCTTAATGAACCTCTGACTCTCGGGATCGTAAAGGCGTTTGAGCATGGCCTCCCTCAGACCTGCCGCCGCTATGTTCAGGGCCTCGAAACGTTCTCTGTTGTATATGACCTTCCAAAATTTGGCTGCTGCGTTAAGTGCTGCATACACAGTAGAAGCAGTCCAGGTGAACACCCCCGACCTCTCCTCCCAGAGATCGAAGCAAGGCTTGGGAAGCCCGGTATCCGGATCGAGATAGTCCAAGAGGAACTCCGTGGTTTTTAGGACCAATTTTGGGACGCTCTCTATGAACTCGATGTCCCTGTACTTCTGGAAGTGTCTCCAAAGAGCATAGAGAACGAGAGCGGTCTCGTCCTCCTCAATGGGAAGCATCCCCTTTGATCCTGCCAGAGGAAGCCAGCTGCTGCCGACAGAACCGTCCGGCGAATATTTGTGATGGAAAAAACCTTCATCCGCTATTGCGAGGTTGCAGAAACGGAAGAAGCGCATGCTTGTATCTCTGAATCCCGCCATGTCAAAGGCCATCGCGGCTATTGCTCCATCCCTGGTCCAGATGTAGGAGTAAGTGTCTCTGTTAAACTGCATGATATCCGAATCGCATGAGGCTATTATCCCTCCTCGGCTGTCAGCGTGGCTGCGCATGATGAGGAGCGAGTTCTTGTAAGTCCTGATAATCTCCTTTGGCAGGATGCTTAGGTTGATCTCCTTCTTGTTAACCCAGGCGGACCAGTAGTTCTCCGACTCAAGGAGAAGCTGCTCCACTCCGATCTTCTTAACCATGGAGTCCAATTCCACTACCTGTTTCAGGTTTCTGCCGCAGGCTATCCAGTAATAAAGAGTACCTATGGATTCAGCAAGCAAGTCCATCTCGAAGGAGACGGCCGAGTCTACTGACCCTTGGGCAATGGGATTGCCGCTGAGAACACCGTCTTCGGCATCCTTCCAGGTGCCTTCTCTGCCCGGAAGCTCCTTGTAGCCGGTCGCAAATTGGTAAATCCCGGCCCCCTCGCTCGTGACCCCGTCGATCAGAAAGTAACGCTGCCGCTTGTAGTGAATGACAGCGTTTTGGGCTGGCTCGTGCATCACAGTGTCCCCAACGGAGTCTCCATAGATGTGAAAGTCGTGAGTGAAGAAGATCCTGAATTTCCTAGGGGTTTTGGCCACATTTCTGACCATAAGCTTCCTCAGGAAAACGTCCTGAGAATTCACGGCATCGTTGGTCTCAATCTGTACGTCGAGGGCGGGATGACTGGCCCGGCTCCTGCTCACCAGAGTCTCGGGCATGTACTTCGTCTCTATCTCCCAGCCGTCTCCCAGCCAGCGGAAATCTCCGTCTACCCATAGCCCTGTCTTCAGCTCATGCCCTGATACGTGGTTCTCCAGGCCAACCCTGGGGTAGAAGAAGTCCCTTATGCTCATCTTACTGTCAAAGGCCACTGCTATCCGGCCGTTCCCCACAACCGTCTCTCTTGGCATTCCTCAACCCCTAAACGCCTTCAGTATTTATTGACGCGTTACAGTATAAATCTGATGACGAATTTGCGATATAGGTTGAGAAAAAAATCGATACTCTAGGCGGGACATTCTAATGTCCGGAAATAACAGCTACGGTCAGGTGTTTTGGAACGACGGCTCATCCGATAAGACCAGGGTGTACCCGGATCTTTACGTTTTGGACGGATCAGTATTGCCCGAGCCACCTGGAGTCGACCCAACTCTAACCATCGCTGCTATAGCCTTCCGTGCGGTGAGAAGATAGTCGGTGCTGAATACTTACTAAAGTTTAAGAGCTTCACGATCCGCTTTCATTAATGGCTTGCTCCATTAATGGCTTATACTTTTGGCATCTTAGCAATGTATAAGCATTGAGGCCAAGTTGACAGCTAGAAAACAGCCACGCTTCCTGCCCATGTCCATAAAGGAGGCAGAAGATCTTGGCATCGACCAGCTCGATATCATCCTCGTGAGCGGAGATGCTTATGTGGACCATCCATCCTTTGGCGTTGCCATTATTGGGCGGGTTCTATGGGATGCAGGATACACTGTAGGCATAATAGCCCAACCCGATTGGAAAAAAGACGATGACTTCAAGAAGCTGGGCTCGCCCCGATTATACTTTGGTATCTCCTCCGGCAACGTTGATTCGATGGTCAACAACTTCACGCCTAACCTGAAGCGCCGAAGCGACGATGTCTACTCCCCAGGCGGTGTGCCTCGCAGGCCGGACAGAGCTACAATCGTTTATGCAGACCGGGTTCACTCCCTCTTTCCTGGCGTGCCCATTGTCCTGGGCGGTCTGGAGGCAAGCCTGCGCAGGTTCGCCCATTATGATTACTGGTCCGATTCTGTGAGACAATCCATTCTGGCCGATGCACCCGCAGACATGATCGTCTTCGGCATGGGTGAGCGTCCGCTGCTTGACCTGACAGCGCGTCTGGAAAAGGGTGAGATCATCGACGAAATCAAGGACATTCCAGGCACTTCTGTGAAAATGGAAGTTCGTCAGTGGAAATCCGCCAGCCATGAGGATTACCTGGTCATTCCCAGCTTTGCCGAGGTCTCCTCAAAGACGCGTAGCTATGCAGAGGCTTTCAGGTTGCATTATCAAGAGCAAGACCCGTTCCATGGTCGCACGATCGCTCAGCCCCATCCTAAGACTGTGATCATCCAGAACCGGCCCTATAGACCATTGGCCTCTCAGGAGCTGGATCACATTTACGAGCTGCCGTACGCCAGAGCTGCCCACCAATCCTACAAAGAACCGGTTCCCGCACTGGAGCCGGTCAGGTTCTCCATCACCAGTCACCGAGGCTGCTTCGGTTCATGCTCCTTTTGCGCTCTGACCCACCACCAGGGAAGGATTGTCCAGAGCCGCAGCCCAGAGTCCATAATCAGGGAGGCAACGAGGTTCACACGAATGCCGGGCTTCAAAGGAATCATCCAGGATGTAGGTGGACCGACGGCCAATATGTACTGTATGACTTGCGCTGGTTGGAAGAAGGGTGCTTGCAGGGATAAGCTATGCACTGCCGACTGTCCCAGCCTGGACACCGACCACAGCCACCAGGTGGAGCTTCTGCGCCGGCTGAGAGCCATACCGGGAGTGAGAAAGGTCTATGTAGGCTCCGGGATCAGGCATGATCTGGTTCTAGTCGATGGATCCGACTACCTTGAAGAACTCTGCCGGCACCACGTCTCAGGCCACCTGAAGATTGCACCTGAGCATATCGTCCGAAAAGTCACAGACTGTATGCATAAGCCGCCTGTCGAGTTGCTGGAAGCCTTCAAGGAGAGTTTCGACGCCGTCAACAAGGCTCATCAAAAGGAGCAGTACCTCGTACCGTATCTCATGTCAGGCCATCCCGGATGCACCGTCGAGGACATGGTCGACCTGGCAGAGTACATCAGGGACCATAGGATGTACACAGAGCAGGTTCAGGACTTTACTCCCACACCCATGACCATCTCCACAGCCATGTATTACACCGGACTAGACCCGTTTACCTTGAACCCAATTCATGTGCCAAAGGGCAGGGAAAAGCGAATACAACGCGCAATACTTCAGTACAGGGACCCTAAGAACTACGGTCTGGTCAA
>Ga0182010_10001149_pt1 | contig 14191 bp, 12 predicted proteins | sample 611E1MmetaG_FD_120488 | JGI IMG/M metagenome (GOLD analysis project Ga0182010, IMG submission 120488) | Permafrost microbial communities from Stordalen Mire, Sweden - 611E1M metaG | ecosystem: Environmental > Terrestrial > Soil > Wetlands > Permafrost | place: Sweden: Stordalen | collected...
AGAGCGGCACCGCCACGTTGCTCTCCGACGGCCGCGTCCTCATCGCCGGCGGTGACAAGGGCGCATTGGCGACGGCGGCGTTTGCATCGGCCGAGCTATACCAGCCGTAGCTTGCGGCCCGCCCGTCCAAGTGACGCAAAGGCACCCGCGTAAGGAGATGGAGAAAGCCGAGGAGGAGACTGCGCGGGTCACTCTTCGCCAGGGAGGCAGACGCTTCGCGGCCCTCCGCCCTCTCCGCCGCCCTCGGGAAGTCAACGCCCGAAGCGCGAGCCTCCGTCCCGTTGGCCTGCGGCTGGACGAGCGGACCAGAAGAAACGGCGTCTGGATTGAGGGGACTCTCTTCGACGAGGAATCTCTCCCGGGTTGGTCGATCCCGACCAGGCTCCAACCAGGCGCTACCTGGGAGGCGCCCTTCGAGACCCCAGCGCCGCCGCAACGACCGCCGGCCATCCATCTGGGTGTGTCGATCATCGCCTGGGCGGTCGAGGTTCGATGGGACATTGCGGGAGCCTCAGATCACTGGCTGGCTACCGACCTGCCTCTGGCTCAGAACCCGGACCTAGCCCGCGCCGGCATCGGCGAACAGGGCGGTCTTGGTCTCGTGGCGGCTGTCCCAGTCGGGAATACGACGATAAATGTGAACTCGATTCTCCCGGCGCCCGTCGGGCAGGAAGTGGAGGTCTCGGCCTCGTGGCCGGAACCGAGTGCGTCTACTTCGTTCATGTCCTGATCGATCGCCAGCTACGATCCGACGTTTCGATCGAACGCCCGATAGCGGTCATCTAGACTCGACCGCGGGCGAGTGGGCAGGGCATCCGACTCGACGCTGGTAGGACAATCCTCGCGCGCGAAGGCTCGAGGCACGGGCCACTCCGGCCGCCGCGACCGCCGGGCCACGGGCGAGGCCGACCTGTCTCGCCTGCGGGTAGAGAGGAGGGGTCCATGACCAGCCCGGTTCGAGCGGCTATGGAGCCGACGGTGGACACGTCCGGCATCCCCTACATCGATGGGCGCCACACGAACCTCTATTGGCGGTATCAGGCGGCGCCCGGCCGCACTGCTGGAGTCACGGAGACGAAGGACGTGACTTTCAGCGGCTAAGCCGGTAGCTTGGCTGCTGAAGCAGGGCTAACGACGACACGACAACTTGCCTTTCGGAGACCCTTGCTCGGTTGGGAACTGCCGCCAGGTCAGCAAGCCGTCGCCCGCAGCCGCGGCCGCAATGTCAGGGCACGTCCTGAGCGCGCGAATCATCACGTCGAGACTCTGGTGATGAGCCACCCGCTCAGGGGCAGGCGGCGAAGGGCAGGTCCCGGCGCTCGAACGCGGTCAGGACGCGCGAGACGGGACCCGCGGGCGTCCCATCGAAGACAAGCACGGCGCCGGCAGTGCGGCCGTTGGCAAGCGCGAGCACGGTCGAAGCGTAGGGCTGCCCGTCCTGGGTGACGGCGCCGGCGGCGTAGGCGCTTCGGGGCGCAAGGTCAGCGGCTGCTTTCGCCGGGTCGGTATATAGCAGCGCGACCGTGACCGCGGCGCCGCCCGCGGCGGCCTCCGAGAACCCCAGCGCCGTCCCCGCCGTGACGCCCAGAGCGGACACCCCCGACGTGGCACTCGCGCTCGGGGGCGTCAGGCCGAGCCCGCCGCCGAACGTGCTGCACGCGCCGGGCTCGACCGAGAGGATCGCGGCGTACGGCGACCCGAGCGCGGCGGCGAGGGCGAGGGCTCGGGCGCCGGGGGAGGCCTCGGCCGGGCCGGCGGCGCGTGCCTGGACCGCGGCCGTAAGGGCGTCCGGGCTGGCGGCGACGATCAGCCGGTGGCGGGCGATGTCCAGCCCGAGGTTCGTCATGAGCTGCGGTCCCTGGCTGATGAACGGCTTCGTCGGGTCGAGCGCGTGCGCGTACGGCTGGACGCCGTCGACGGCGGCGCCCTTGGTGTATGCGCGGCCCTCCATCAACGGGCCGAGCGAGGCGATGTCGAAAGTGTCGCGGAACTGGAGCACGGTGAGCGGCGCCCCCGAGTTCGCGAAGTCCGCCTCCCAGGCAAGGTCGCCGACCCCGAAGCTCCATTGCTGCCGAATTGTCGCGGCGTACGACGGCAGTCCGCTCGCCGGGATGGCGTGGGTCTTGGAGAGCTCGACGAGCGCGGCGGACTCCGCGCTCGGATCCGGGCGCGTGCCGAAAAGGCGCGCCCAGTCGGTGAACTCGACCGAGCTCACGTCGGCCGTGGCATACGCCAGAGCGGCCGAAAGGTCGGCGTCGATCAGGGCCGGCGCCGGCGTCAGGGCGGCGGTGGGAAGCGGGCTGGCGGATCCAGGAGCGGCGGTCGCAGCCGAGGCACGCGCTTCGGTCGAAACCGAAGGCGCGGCGGTCGACGATACGGAGGGCGCGGCAGACGATGTCCCGGAGCCGCAGGCCGCGAACAGGAGCGCGGCGATGATCGCCAGGGGAGTGATGCCGCCGCGGATGTCCACGTCGGCCATCATACAAACGCGCCAGCGACGGGCCAAGGGCGAGGTGGCACTTGGCCCGCGTCACCGTCACCTACCGGATCTCGCAACCCGATCCGCGATTTCGCTACATCTCTGCCGCGCGGTCGCCGGGCTCGCCCGGTAGGCGTCGAACGTGCGGATGCGGTCGCTCTGTCGGGCAGTTGGGCAAGCGTGGCTTGGACAGCGTCCCGCCCGGCCTCAGACTCCCGATCGCCGATGTCGCCCTGGCGAAGTTGAGCGGCTCCCATAGAACACGACTCGGGCCGTCGGCGATGGGCTCGACGTCGGCTTGGACGCCGGGAATTGCCGTACCATCGTGGCCCGGAGGATATGAGTCTGTGGATTCGCCATTCGCCGCTCGGGTCCTGGCTTTGCTCAGGACTCCATTTTGGGCCGCACTGCTGTCCTTCCTGTTCCCGGGCCTTGGGCAGGCATCAGCAGGGAATCGGGTTCGTGGCGCGATCGTGGCGATCCCGACGCTGGCGGTCCTGGGCGTTTTCGCCCTGATCCTTGTCTTCGACCGCAGCTCGCTGTTCGGTCTGGCTCTAAACCAGGGGTGGCTGACAAGCCTGCTGATCCTCGATCTGATGCTGTTCGTCTACCACCTGTGGGCCGTCCTCGACGCATATGTGCTGGCCGGTAAGACGCGATCCGACAGGCTCCAGTTGAGGGCGTCCCCGAGCAAGTGGGCTACCGTCTTCAGCGTCGGCGTCCTTCTGACCGGCACTGTCGGGGTCCACGCGGCCGTGGCCGAGGTCGACATGAGCTGGCAGCATGCTCTCAGCTGCGATACCGCAGCGACACCGTGCTGGTACGACATCTCCTACCCGCAGTGCGGCCGCCCATTCCCCACCAACGCCGATTTCGGGATCGTGGGCGTGAACAAGGGGATCGTCTTCAGCGCCAACCCATGCCTGGGTACGGGCGATGGCCCGCCCGAGCTCACATGGGCGGGCGGAGTAAGGGCGCAGCTCTACGCCAACACCGGTGACCCCGGACCTGCCCTTTCCTCCCGCTGGCCCGACGACCAAACATCCCCGCGGCAATGCAACACATCGGCGGTGCCGGGATCGGATACCGTCGATTGCGCCTACGACTACGGCTGGAACGCGGCGGCCGACTCCTACAGGACGGCAGCCGGCGCCTATGTAGCCCTTGGCCTGGCCTCACCGGGAGCAACCAGTACGCCGTCACCGAACGTGTGGTGGCTCGACGTCGAGATCATCAACAGCTGGCGGACCGACGTCACCCTCAACGTGGCGGCCCTCGAGGGTGCGGTCGCGTATCTTCAATCGATGAGCACGGCCGGCATCGGCTTCTATTCGACTCAGTACCAGTGGAATCAGATCACCGGCGGCACGTCTGTCTTCTCTGACTATCCGAGCTGGGTGGCCGGTGCCAGCTCCGCCCGGCAGGCGGTGACCGACTGCAGCGCCAAAGGCTTCACCGGCGGCCGTGTCGCATTAGCCCAGTACCACGCCGGCGCCTTCGACGCGGACCTTCTCTGCTAGGGCAACAGCGCCAGCAGCAATTGCCACCGATGCGCGCGGATCGTACGCCCGGCACTCCCCAGCGCCGCGCAGAATAGGGCCGCCATTGTTGGTCGCCGTTGCGTGACCATGGGATGGGGGAAGGGGCAGCGAAGATGGAGCTTGCCAGGCTGATCGCCCATTTCCGATCGAGCCGCCGGTTCGATGCGTGGGCCTCTGTCTCCGTCGTCCTCCTTCTTGCAGCGGGCTGCGCTTCGACCTCGCCGGCGCCTCAGGTCACCTCTGCCGGGGCCACAACAACGCCGCTCGTGACGGAGAGCGCAACCACGCCGACACCGGCGATTGCAACCACTCCGGGCATTGCCGAGTCCGCATCGCCGACCACGTCGTCGGCCGATGTCGACGACGAAGGCTCGAGCAGCGCTGGCGCCTCCTTCGTCCCGACGGCCACGGGAGTCGTGCCGCCAACGACCGGCACGGGCTCGGCCGACCGACTACCGGGCGAACCCGATCCCAGCTTGACCCCTGGCGCGCTCAATCCCGCAGTCACCCAGGCCACCATTCACTCCACGATCTGCGTCTCGGGTTGGACGGCCACGATCCGACCTCCCGAGTCCTTCACCGATACTCTCAAGATCAAGCAGATCGGCCAGTACGGCTACAGCGACACCAAGACCTCCTCGTATGAGGAAGACCACCTCATCTCGCTCGAACTCGGCGGCGCTCCGGCGGACGCTCGCAATCTGTGGCCCGAGCCGTACACGGCCTCGCTCGCTGACGGACGACCGACCGGGGCTCACACGAAGGACGCCTTCGAGACCAAGCTCAAGACTGAGGTCTGCGCGGGTACGATCACGCTCGCCCAGGGCCAGGCCGACATCGGGGATCACTGGGTGCACGCCTACTATGGCATCGCGCTCACCAGTTCGGCCACGAACCCGGCCATGGTCGTGGCCCCAACCGCCGCGCCAACGGCGGCGGCCTCGCCTGTTGCCACCGCACCGTCGGCGACCCTCACGGTCACCATCACGAGCTTGCCCGCGTCGATCGCGCCCGGTGCCAACGCGACGCTGACCGCCGCCACCTCGCCCGGCGCCACCTGCGGCGCCAGCGTCACGTACGGCTCCGGGACGGTGTCGTCCGCGGCAGGACTGAAGGCGCAGCCCGTTGCCGGTTCATCGGGCTCCGTTTCATGGACATGGAAGGTGGGGTCGAGCACCAAGGCCGGCACTTCCACTGCCGAGGTGACGTGCACGCTGGGCGGCGCCGCTGCCAGCGCAAGCAAGCCCTTTGAGGTCACCTGACACGAGGGACGCCTCAAGCGGGCAAGTTCTCATCTCCGGGCCGGCATCGCTTCGCGACGCCTTCGACGGCTGGCTCGTTGGACCTGTCCCACGACCATGCCCGCGGCGGTACGCAATACACTGCGCACCGATTGACCGCCTGGCCCGGTTTGCCCCAGAGCGGCGGATCGGATGACCCTCTCCGGGAGCGGCGGGTGTGGGCCGGCCGGTCCCGCACCTCCTATTGGGGATAGAGCTTGAACGCGATGTCGTCGTGGAAGTCCGGCAGCGGGACGGTGATCGCGTCGCCCTTTCGGGTGACCGACGTCGAACTCAGAATCGTCGTTCCTGTCTTGGTGTCGTAGAAGTCAACCCGCCAGCCGGAGACAGTGCCCGGCACGGTGATGGTCACGGTCTGTTTGGATACGATGGGCTTCATGGGCCAACCTGGGGGTTCGCTGGTGGCATCCCGATACCAGCCGAGGACGGACTTCTCGTTGCCGACTGCCGCACCCCAGACCCCGGATGTGGATGTGGACGTCAGCGGGCCGAAGCCGGAGAAGTCGACGCCGCTGGTGAACTGCGCCACGGGCAGCTCCGCCGTCGCGTACGTCTGCATGAAAGCCATCGCGTCGGCGGTAGTGGGTGCGCCCCAGATGTCATATCCGTCCTCTGTCCAGAGGGCGCGGCCATTCATAGCCCCTGATACGAGACCGGCCCAGATGGCGTGCTCTATCCCGACCTGTGCGTTCTTGCCGAAGGTCGTCGACCACAAGCCCGACTCGCCGATCATGACCGGCTTCTTGTACGTGGCGAGGTACCTGTGGACTTCCGAAACGAGCTCCCGATCGAGCGTGTCGCTGTAGGGGTGGATCTCGATGAAGTCCAGCGAGGCGAGGTGGTAGAAGTCGGCCCATTTGTCGGTGGCTGCGTAGACTCCGGCCAGGGAGAGGGTGACCGGGCGGTGCTGCGAGTCGGCAGCATGGATGACGGCCATGGCCTTGTTGGTGAAATCGACGCCAGTGGCCTCATCGACGCCGCCCTTGGCATCCGTGTGGCCGGTCGCGCCGGAGGCGATGTTGATCTCGGAGAAGATCTCCCAGGCGGCGATGTTCTGCCGGCCTTGCCAGCGCTCGACGAGAGTCCTGACCCAATCGAGCCAGTGGTTCTGCGTGTCCGAACCCGACGTGAACAGTTCCCCCGGCGAGCTGACCGGTCCGCCGTTGGCCGAGTTCAACGGATTGTTCTTCCAAAAGGCACTGCCCCAATCCGGCGTGCCGTCGTTCCAATCCGCCCAGACCCCGAACACGGGAATGACATAGATCCCGTCCGCCTGGGCCTGGTCGAAGAAGCCCTCCCAATCCTCGGCCCACTTCTCATTGACTGACCAGTCCTGGTTGATCCATGGATCTCCCAACCAGCCGGCCATGATATGGACGCGAACGATCTTGGTGCCACCCTGGCGAGCCCAATCCAGGACCGTGTCGAAGTCAGTCTGCGTCTTGCCGGTGGGGTTCCGGGACAGGATGAAGCTCTGCTTGCCGTCGATGCTGAAGTACGAGTCGCTCGCTCCGAGAGTGAGAACCGGGATAGAGGTCGACGTTGGAGTGACGGTCGGGGAGGGCGTGATGACAGCATTTCCGGTCGGCGTGACGGAAGGGGTGGCCACGAAAGCAGTAGCGGCCGTGAATGTGGGTGATGCCGTCGACGCCGGTGCGCAGCCCGACAGCATCACGCAGAGACCGATCGCCAAAGCGGGCAACTTGCGCCAGGCGTTCCCGCCCCTTCTCACAGAACCCTCCTGAGGCCTGGTCGCTCTCGCCAGACACCGTTCGGAAGTCCGGACCTGAGTTGCGCGCACGGGAACCAAAGCTACCACGACAACGCGCGGCCAGACGACGCATTTCCATCCCAACGCGGTCAACGATGGGCAGCGGCATCGAGTCGTGATGACCTCGAACAAGAGTGCCCGGCCGTCATCAACGTCTCCCTCGACGGCAGCTGCGGCGGCGGCTCGTCCGGAACGCCCTGCTTCCCCTGCTAGCCCGCCATCGGGTGCTGCTCCTGCCGGCTACAGGAGCTGGTTTGCCAGGGCTTCGATCTGAGCAAGCGAGGCCGGCGTGGCAGTGGCGGTGATGTCCACGAGATTCGATCCCTTCGTGGCGACCACGCCCTCGTTGTCCTTCCCGCCGTTGAGGGGCGCCAGGAAGGAACGAGCCTGGTCTCCGACGCCGGAGACGCTCTTGTAGGGTACGGGGAACTTGCTGCTGAACAGCGAGATGGATGTCGGGTCGGTATTCGAGATCAGCACGATGATCACGTTGAGGCCCTTGCCTGCATACTCGCAGGCCACGCCCGTCGCACCGGCTGGAAGCTGCGTTCCGCCGCCGCCCTTGACCTCGACTGGTTCCGGAAGGCTGATTCCCAGGGCGGCGCCGACCGTGGCGCCGCTGGGGCAACTGCCCGCAGCAGTGGTCGTAGTGGTCGCGGCCGTCGCTATCGGTGCTGTGGTGGGCGCTTTAGTGGGTGCTGGGGTGGGTGCTGTCGTGGGCGTCGTCGTTGCGGCGGGGGCTGCGGTGGCGCCGGTTGTCGGCGATCCGCTACTCGAACCTCCGCAAGCCGCGACGCTCAGGCTCAAGACCAGCGCGCTGGCGGCCAACCGGCCAGATCTGCCGTACGACACGTGAGAGCCCTCCTTGCGTGAAGGTGGCGTCCTGGATCTGCCGAAAAGGCTACTGCGGGGACGGCTCCTCGGCACGCGTAGGTTACGCGATCTGTTGTCCCTTTCCGCGGTCGAGTCGGCCGGTCTTGCTGGCTGCCTGGATCCCGGCCACCCGTTGGAATATCGAGCAGGTGGCTCCGAACACGAGCGCGGTCAGTCGCCCTCGTTGCCCTTGCCGATCAGGCTGCGAGCGCCACCAATATCGCGAGCACGATCATGACCAGAACCACGGCAGCAATGAAGGCGCCCACGGGAAGGCGGAGGCCCATCGCCGCGTTGGAAGGTCCGATCCCGCCCAGAGTGTTTGGGACGTTCTGGTCGTGGAGCACATTGATAGGCGGCCCGGCTTGGGCCTGGTTCTGGGTGGGTGTGGCCATGACTTCCTTCCATGCGCCCACGGCGGCCTGAGGTTTCCGGCGAAGCGGGCCGCTGCGACCACCGCCGAGAGATACTCCGGGCACCGCTAGTCATCCATTCTGGGCCGGGTCTGGCGCCAGCGGTGAGGATGGGAACCCCTCCTGCCGAGCTGCGGGTAGCGCCACACAGGGCCTCCTCAAGATCGTCATCGTCGGCGTTGCGCCGCGGCATCTGGCGACCCCGCGGGTCAGAGCGGTGTTCGGACGGTCGTACTCGGTGAGACTCTTCGTGGAGCCGATCTCGACCGGGAGTGATTCCCGGGCTAAGGTTGGCGCGAGTCAAGAGCGAGGAGGTCGAGAGCGCATGCGCATGACGGACCTGAAGGCCGGGTGGGCGATCGTCGGCAACGACGGGCGCCGCTTCGGCACCGTCGAAAGCGTGGGCCAGAACTACATACTCGCGTCCAAACCAGGTCTTCGCGGCCATCTGTACGTTCCCGCGTCTCACATCGCCAACGTCGAACACGAGGTCTTGTACCTCAACCTCGCGAAACGCGAGGCAGATGAGATGGGCTGGGAGCAGCCACCGAGGGACCGGGACGTGCCGGACACGACGTCGGAAACCGACCTGCACAGGCACATCTGACCGAGCGCTCGACGCACGATCTGGCGCCGTTTACGCGGCTGGCGGGCACCGTCGGGCCGCTACTTATGGTCGTCGACTGGCCGGGGTGGCCCGGCGTCGACGCTCAGCCAGCCCTTCTGAACAGGGCCCCAACGGCATCGGCAAGATCGCGCGAGCTGAAGGGCTTCGCGAGTGGCGGCGGCGCGCCAGCCGGAAGGGCACCTGCCTCGTAGCCGGACATGAAGAGGACCGGCAGCCCCGGTCGGGTCGCGATGATACGCTCGGCGAGTGTCGGACCGCTGAGAACCGGCATGATGACGTCGGTCACGAGCGCGTCGTACGAGGTCGGGTCGCGAATCGCGGCGTCGAGCGCGACGACAGGGTCGCCGAAGGCGAGTACGCGGTACCCGTGCTGCTGAAGCACGCGCTGGGCGAAGAGTCGGACGGCGGGCTCGTCTTCCACAAGCAGTATCGTCTCGCTGCCTCCGCGGTTTGCGGGGATGGCGGAATGTTCGACTTGCGCGGCCGACGCAGCACCCTCGAAGGCCGGGAGGTAGGCGCTAACGACGCTCCCGCGGCCGAGACGGCTCTGGACGTCGATGTAGCCATCCGCCTGCTTCACGATGCCGTAAACGCTCGCGAGCCCGAGCCCGGTGCCCTCTCCCGACGGCTTCGTCGTGAAGAAGGGTTCGAAGAGGTGCGTCTGCGTCGTCGCATCCATTCCCACGCCGGTGTCGGAGACCTCTAGCAGGGCGTGAAGGCCGGCGTGGGCCCCGGCATGGGACCTGACGAAGGTTCTCGTGAGCACGCTGCGCCTGACCGCGATGCCCAACGTGCCGCCCGTCGGCATCGCGTCGCGGGCGTTTGCGGCGAGGTTCAGCAGGACCTGCTCGATCTGGACGGGGTCGGCCAGAACCAGGGGAACCTCGGCGTCGGCCTCGAGGCGGACGACGATGTCCTCCCCAACCAGCCGACGCAAAAGCGCCATCGCGTCACGGACGATGGCGGCAAGATCGAGAGGGGTGGGGTGCGCGTCCGCTCGGCGGCTGAACGCCAGCAGACCCATGGTCAGCTGCGTGGCGCGCTCGGCAGCGCGTTCGATCTCGAGCACGTCGGCCCGGCCCGGGTCGCCCGGCGGGTGCTCGGCAAGGTGCAGCTCGGCGAATCCGTGAATAGCGGTCAGGAGGTTGTTGAAGTCGTGGGCCACGCCGCCCGCGAGCCGGCCGATCGCTTCCATCTTCTGGGCCGCCCTCAGCTGCCCTTCCAGGGCGGTTCGATCCGCTTCGGCCCCGCGCCGTTCACTGATGTCGCGGGCGATGTTCAGCACGGCCCGGTGGCCGTCCAGGTCGATGATGGTGGCACTTACCTCGACCGGTACGACGGTTCCGTCCTTCCGCACGTGGGCGGTTTCGAAGAAGGACGCTCCCACGTCTGCGAGCGCGTCTTCTCGTTCGGCAACGAGGGCCGCAAACTCCGGTGGAGATATCTCGGTCGGCGACATCGTCAGGAGCTCGTCGCGACTGTAGCCAAGCCGCTCGCACGCGGTTCGATTCACCTCGAGGAACCTGCCGCCAATGTCGTGAATGAAGATGGCGTCGCTGGCGAAGTCGAACAGGGTCCGGAAGCGTTCTTCCGACTGGCGGAGGGCTTGCTCGACCGCGTGTTTCTCCGTGATGTCCTGGCTGGCCGTGACGGTCCCCGTGATCTCTCCACTCTGCGAACGGAGCGGGGCTTTGACCACGATCTGGCGCCGAACCGTGCCGTCTGCCAGGAACCTGTCCGCCTCGTACACCTCGGGCATTCCGTTCTGCATGGCCTCGCGGTCGTGCTCGATGTGCATGTCGGCCTCGGGCTGGCCCAACTCGTGGCTCGTCTTGCCCAAGACCGCCTCACGGGCAAGACCGAAGTTGCCGGCAGCGTAGGCGGTGTTGCACAGCATCACACGTCCGTCCCGGTCCTTCGCAACGATGGGACTGGGTATGGCCTCGAGAAGCTCCTGTACGAAACGGACCTGCCCGCGGAGGAACTTCTCGCCTTCATGTTTTGGGGTGATGTCGCGCACGGTTGCGACAACTCCAACTATCTGCCCGCTCGTGTCGCGGTGCGGCCGGTACAAGGCCCTTGCCCAGCCACTTGGACCGCTCCGGGAGCCGGTCAACGCGAACTCGCGCCATTGCGAATCGCCTGTTTCCATGACGCCTGAGAGGGTCTGCTCGAGTTTGGCGGCCATTGCCTCCGGAAGGACGTCGCCCGGCCACCGGCCGAGGACCTGATCGGCCGTCAGGCCGATCATCTCCTCCATGGCCGGGTTCCAGACGGTCATGCGCAGGTCGCGGTCGAAGACGACCAGCCCGTCGCCGGAGCTGGTGATGATCGTTTCGAGGAACGCATTGCGCTCGCGGAGGACAGCCTCGGCGGCGGGCCGATGCGTGACGGTCGTGCCTGTGCCGTGCTCGTCGGCAGGCACGGCGGCTGGTGGCTTCGACCGTTTCGAACTGCGCCTGCCTGCGTACGTCACGCTCTGCCCTTCCTCCTGCCCGTGGGCGTCGGTGCTCGCTGACCTCGCCCGATGCAGGATCCAGGCCACTCGCGGCCACTGAGTGTGGCCCGGGTACCGCCCGGCAGCGGGTGTGAGGCCGGTTCATCTTCCCACCCTATGGGAGTCGAGTCTATGCGGCGTTCGCATGAGCGGTGCGAGGCCGTGGCCCGCGACATTCCGACCATTTCGAGCTGGATGGGTGCAGGACGAAGACGTCCTGGCCTGGCACAAGACGTCAGTCCGGAGCCGTGGCGCTATGGCTGGTACAACTCCGCCGAGGCAAGGTTGGTGAAGTCGCCCGACACGGATGAGATGCCGCCCGCCATGAGGACGCGTCCGTCCAGCAGCGGAGTGGCCGTGAAGTCGTCCCGGGCGGACAGCATGTCTCCAGCCGGGCTGAAGGTGCCGGTGGCGGGGTCGTACAGTTCCGTCGCGTCCGTTATCTCGCCTCCCCCGGCGATGAGGACACGGCCGTCAGATAGCAGCGTGGCGGATTGAGAATCCAGCGCCGTCAGCAAGGAGCCGGTCCGGCTGAACGTGCCGGTATTCGGGTCGAAGAGTTCGGCCGAGGATAGGGCGCCAGCGCTCCCGCCTCCTCCCGCGATGAGCACGCGGCCATCGGACAGCAGGGTGGCGGTTGGTTCCGCTCGCCCGACCGTAAGAGACCCGGTGGCGGCGAACGTGCCGGTCGAGGGATCGTAGAGTTCCGCCGATGCCAGCCCACCGAAGCCCCCAGCGACCAGGACGCGACCGTCCAGCAGGAGCGTGGCCGTTGTGTCGTTGCGGGCGATCGTCATCGACCCGGTGGAGCTGAACTTCCCTGTGGCGGGGTCGTACAGCTCCGCGGACGCAAGGGGAAGGAACGTGGGCGGGGTGGACGCGACTGCGGCCTGAGGGTTGGTGTTCGCCTCGCCTCCGGCGATCAACACACGGCCGTCCTTCAGGGGCGTGGCCGTCTGGCCGTCTCGCGCCGTCGTCATCGGTCCGGTGCGACTGAACTCGCCCGTCTTCGGGTCGTAGATCTCGGCCGAGACCAGGTCCTTAGACGCGCCATCCAGTCCTCCGGCGATCAGGACGCGGCCGTCCGCGAGCCGGGTAGCGGTGTGCTCGTACCTGCCGGTCACCATCGATCCGGTCCGACTGAAGGTGCCGGTCGTCGGGTCGTAAAGCTCGGCCGAGGACAAGACGCCGCCTGCCGGGATGAAGCCCCCGGCGACGAGCACGCGCCCGTCGGAGAGGAGGGTGGCGGTGGCGGCAAGCCGTGAGGTCGTCATCGAGCCGGTCGCCGAGAACGCGCCCGTCCTCAGAGTGGGCGTCGGCAGGACGCTAGTCGTCGGCACGATGGTCGCCGTCGGAGTCGCGACCTCCGTCGACGTAGCCACCACGGCCGTCGGCTGGCCGTGGCGCCAGGCTCCGTATAGGGCCGTGCCGGCGATGACGACCAGCACGAGCGCGATCGCCGTCGCGGTCCAGCCGACCGGAGACCCGCCGCGAGTCCGGACGGTCACCCTGAGTGGCCGCAGCGTCTCGATCATGGCCGGCATAGGACGCTGGTAGGTAAGCTCGCGAGGCCGCCGGGTGCGGAGCAGCTCTTCGATGCGTTCGATGTCCATCACGAATCCTCCTGCCCGAGGCGACGGCGCAGGGTTGAGAGTGCGACCGTGCTGTGGCTGCGCGCTGCGTTTGCCGTGATGCCCAGAACCAGCCCGATGCGGTCGAACGGCAGGTCGGCCCGATAGCGTAGGTAGAGCACCGCGCGCTGCCGCTCCGGAAGGCCGTCCACCGCCTGCCAGAGCGCGGCGGCGTCGGACGAGTCGGCCGGGTCGGTTGCGTATCGGGCGCCTCGTTCCGCGAGCCGGCCGAATAGCCCGGCCAGGCGCCGGCGGACGCGGTAGCGGTCCATGACCAGTCGGTAGGTCGTCCGGAAGGCCCAGGCGTCGAGGTCGTGCAGCTCGCTGCCTGAACGGAGCTCCCGCCAGACCCTGAGCATCGCTTCCTGGACGGCGTCCGCCGCGTCCGCGTCGGAGAGACCGAGGCCGACGGCAAAGCCGTACAGGTCCTGGCCTCGACGGTCGTGCAGCGACCGGACCAGGCGCTCACGCTCCGGTTCCTGGGTGGCCAGGACCGCCGCGTCGGCCGGAGGCGAGAGCTCCTTCGTCATCACAACCAATAGACGCTGGGGCGAGGGGAAAAGCTTAGCCCGACGAACCCGGGCACCAAGCTCGTTGTGTGCCCTCAAACCCCGCTGGCGGGCACCGGTCCGCTTCGATTCCGGGACTGGCACGGTCCAGCTCTAGGCCGCGCGGGCTTCCCGGTATTGTCTCTGGAACACGCTAGGATGAGAACATGAAAGAGTCAGGCGCGAGCCAGGGCCAGTCGGCTTCGGAGCTCATCTCGAAAAGAATCGCCGAACTCGGGGACTGGCGCGGAGAAACCCTCGCCAGAGTGCGCAAGCTCATCGAGGAAGCGGACCCGGCCGCCGTCGAGGAATTGAAGTGGGTGAAGCCTTCGTCCCCGGGCACGCCTGTCTGGTCGCACGACGGCATCATCTGCACCGGCGAGTCCTATAAGAGCGTCGTGAAGCTCACCTTCGCCAGGGGCGCATCTCTGGAGGATCCTGCCGGTCTCTTCAACTCGAGTCTCGAGGGAAACGCACGCCGCGCGATCGACATCCACGAAGGTGAGAAT
>Ga0182010_10001151_pt1 | contig 14184 bp, 11 predicted proteins | sample 611E1MmetaG_FD_120488 | JGI IMG/M metagenome (GOLD analysis project Ga0182010, IMG submission 120488) | Permafrost microbial communities from Stordalen Mire, Sweden - 611E1M metaG | ecosystem: Environmental > Terrestrial > Soil > Wetlands > Permafrost | place: Sweden: Stordalen | collected...
CGGCGGCCGATGCGGCCGACGTGCTTTCAGTGATGTCCATCGGCGCCTGAACGGTGCCGGCGAGGAGCAGACCCGGAATGGCGCTCTCCACCGGCCGCAGCTTGGGATGGACCTCGAGGAGGAACCCGTCCGCGCCGACCGGGGCGTGGGTCATCTCGATGAGCCCGGAGACGTCGCGCGGCATGACGCCGACGCTGAGGATGACCAGGTCGACGGGAACCTCGATCTCCGTGCCGAAGGTGAGAGTGTCCGTTACGGTCACCTTGAGCGGATAGTCGGATCCGTCGGCCACCTGGACCGTGGGCCGGGCGTCGTTGGCGAAGCGCATGAAGACCACGCCGGCCTTTGACGCGTCGACGTAGTACGGCTCCTGATCGCGGCCGTATGTTCGGATGTCCCGGTACAGGTCGTACACCGCGGTCTTCGGGTACTTCTTGCGGACTTCGTTGGCTGCCTGGAGTGTCGCCGTACAGCACACGCGCGAGCAGTACTCATGCAGCTTGCCGTCCGGTCCGGGCTCGTCGACGCCTTCGATCTGGCGGCTGCCGACGCAGTGGATGAAGGCGATGGCGCGGGGGGTGCGGCCGTCGATCTCCAGCCGGCCGGCGGTGGGGCCTTCCGGATCCAGCATCCGGTGGACCTGCGGCAACGTCAGTACACGGGGCGACTCGGCGTAGCCGTATTCGCCGACCCGCGGCTCGTAGTGGTCGAACCCGGTCGCCATGACGATGGCTCCGGCCTCGATCTTGATCTCCGCCGGCTCGCTCTTGAGGTCAATGCCTTTGCCGCCGGCCGCCGTGACGCAATCACCGCAGCGGGTGCAGGAGTTCCAGTCGATGGCGGGCATGTCCGGCTCGGAGCCCGCGTAGGGCTGGTAGATGGCGCGGCGCTGGCTGATGCCGTCATCGAATTCGTTGGAGACTCGGACCGGGCAGGCGGCGATTGCCGACTTCGGGTCCGCCAGCTCGGCGCCGACGCCGCGAGGCGTGGTCTTGAGGGTTACGGTGAAGTCGCCGACGTAGCCGGTCAGCCCGACTACCTCGGTGTTAGTCAGGACCTTGAGGTTGGGCTCCGCCTTCGCCTGGGCGATGAGCCGGTGAACCAGGGGTCGCGCCAAATCCTCGGTCGGGAAGAGAGTGTGGAGCTGGACGGCCTTGCCGCCCAGGAACGGCGACTTCTCCACGAGGGTTACCGCGAGGCCCTGGCGCGCGAGATCGAGAGCGGCCCGGAGACCGGCGACGCCGCCGCCGATGACGAGGGAGCGATGGACGGCCGCGACGCGGACCTTTTCGAGCGGCTCGAGCATCTCCGCCTTGGCGACCGCGGCCCGAACGAGGGCGATTGCCTTCTCAGTGGCGGCCTTGGGGCTGTGCGGGTGGGCCCAGCTTGCCTGCTCGCGAATGTTCGCCGGCAGGAAGAGGTATGGGTTCATGCCGCCGCGCTGAAGGGCGCGCCGGAATGTGGCTTCGTGGAGCTTGGGGGTGCACGCCGCAACGACGACGCGATCCAGGCCGAGGGCTTCGATGTCGTCGACGATGGCCTTCTGGCCTTCGTCGGAGCACATGAACATGATGTGGCGGGCAACTGCCACCCCCGGAAGCCCCGCGGCTTCGGTCGCGACCTTGTCGACGTCCACGACGTCGGAGATGTTGCCGCCGCAGTGGCATACGTAGACGCCGACCTTCTCGGCTGCCGGTCTTGGGGCTTGCTCAGCCACGCTGCACCTCCGTGTGGCCGGCCACGGCGAGCGCATCGCCTGCCTTGATTTCGCGCACTTCAACATCCAGTCCGTCGTCGGGAAGAGGCGGCGAGTTGGCCGGCGGACCGAGGTACGTGGCGACCTTCGTCGCTGCGGCGCTGGCTTCCACGATCGAGTCCACGATGTCCTTGGGGCCGATGGCCGTGCCTGCGGCAGCGACGCCGGGGAGGCCGGTCAGCGTGGCGTCGAGCTTGGGATCCGGCGAGGCGATGAAGCCGTACTGATCCAGGTCGACGCCGATGAAGCGCCGGGGATCGTCGCCTGGCTTGAGGCCAACCGACAGGACGACGAGGTCGTGAAGGGCCTCGGTCACGCGGCCGTCTTCCTCGATGATCTCGACGCGCAGCTTGAGGTCGCCGTCGGGTTGCTCCTCGATGCGGGCCACCTTCGCCTTGACGAAGTTGATGCCCATGGAGCGAGCGGTCTGGTAGAACTGTTCGTAGCCCTTGCCGAAGGCGCGGATGTCCATGTAGTAGACCGTGATGTCCGCGAGGGGCAGCGAGCCTGACAGCAGCATCGTCTGCTTGATTGCGTACATGCAGCACACGCGCGAGCAGTAGGGCACGCCGAGGGTTTCGTCGCGCGAACCCGCGCACTGCACGTAGGCGATGTTGTCGGGGATCTTGCCGTCCGAGGGCCGCAAGACCCGGCCATATGGGCCGTTGGGCGAGAGAAGCCGCTCCATGTCCAGGGCGCTGATGACGTTGGCTGCGGTGCCGCCCTGGTATTCCTTCTTGGCGTCCATGGCGGTGGTCTGGAAGCCGGTGGCAAGGAGGACGGACCGGGCCCGGACCGTGACCTCGAGCGGCTCCTGTCCGAAGTCGATGGCGTCGGTTGGGCAGGCCTTCTCGCACTTGCCGCAATAGACGCAGGCGTCGATGTCGATCAGGGCCTTCTGCGGGATGGCGGTTCCGAACGGGATGTACGCCGCGCGCCGGACCCCGAGGTTTCCCTCGAACTCGTGAGGCACCTCGACCGGGCATGCGTACTCGCACAGCCGACAACCGATGCACAGATCCTCGACGACGTATCGGACCTTGCGCGTGAGCTTCGCCGTGAAGGCGCCGCCGTCCGGCACGATGCTCTCGACATCGGTGTAGGTCCAGGTAGTGATGTTGTCGTGGTGCGCAGCCGACGACATGCGCGGCGTGGTGATGCAGCTCGAGCAATCCATGGTCGGGAAGACCTTGGAAAGGGCGATCATCTTGCCGCCGATGCTCGCCTCGCGCTCCACGAGCAATACGCTGTAGCCGCGATCGGCGAGGTCCAGGGCCGCTTGAAGCCCGGCGATTCCAGCGCCGACGACAAGGGCGTCGGTTTCCGTCTTCTGTTGAATCACACCGTCACCGCCGTCATCTCGCCGCTGACGGGCCCGAGCTCGGCCATGACGGCCTCCATGTCGCTGACTTCTTTGAGGAAGGCCTTGGTGCAGACGCTGCAGATGGCAGTCAGCTTCAGACGGCGGATGCTGATGCCACGAGCCTTCATCAAGGCGTAGACCTTGGGAATGCGGGCGGCGAGTTGCTCGTACGAGCCTTCGTAGGGGCTATCAGTGCCGCAGGAGGCAATCACGATTCCGTCTATGCCCTTCTCAAAGCAGTGCATATAGAAGGACTCGGGAAACATGACCGGGTCCGGTGTGGGAATGACGTACGTGTTGGGCGGGTATTCCATGTGCGCCTGCCCGGTCGCATCGATGCCCGGGTAAGAGCAAAGGAGGGTCGCAATCACCAGCATCCTGGTGGTCTGCGTCTCGGTCGCGGGGCCAGCCATTCCGTCTCCCGGATCAATCCGAAGAAGACTCGCGGACGCCCCGTGCAGGTGGGGCGTCCGCGAGTCAGCGACTACTTCTTGCGGCGCACGAACACGCGGTCGTACCCATCCGCGGTCGCGAATCCAAGGAACTCGTGGCCGACCTTGCCGGACCATGCGCCGATGTCGGTCTTGGTTACCGGATCGCTCGACCAGATCTCGAGGACGGAGCCGATCGAGACCGCGCCGATGCCCTTCTTGGCTTCGAGCAAGGGTCCAGGGCAGGCGCTCCCGCGTGCGTCGACGACCTTGCCGACTGTTACTGCGGCGAGTTCGGAGTCTGTCAGTGCTGTAGCCATGTTGATGCTCCTATTGGACGAGGGCGTTGGTGGCGGAGCTTCTCGGCGGTGCCGATTGGCGACCTGGGAAGGAGTCGCGGCGCGAATGTCATCGGAGCGCCTCAACGGGATCGCGCGGCGTCGGCGCCTGGCTGGAATATGCCGCCGCCATGTCTCCCATGCGGGCCATGCGACGGATGAGGACCTGACGCATCAAATCGCAGGCGGCGACAAGATCTGGATCGACGAGCTGGTATCGGACCTCGCGGCCGGTCCTCACGGCCTCGACCAGCCCGGCAGAGCGCAGGGCGGCCAGGTGCTGCGAAACGGTCGGCTGCGGCATGTCGAAATGCTCAGCAAGGCGTCGTACTTCCATCGGCCCGGTCTCGCCGAGGAGGTGAATCATCTCCAGCCGCCGCGGACTGGCGATCGTCTTGAGGATAGACGCCTGCAGGATGTACATGCCGTCGGCAGGCCGGAGCATGGGTCAGATCTCCTCGTTGGGGGCGCTGCCCAGGGGCTCAGGACCGATTGAGCTATGCATGTTGTATGAATAGCTCGTGCGGATGCATGCGCCCATATGCCGGTGGTCACGTGGGCCCGGAGGTTCGGCCCTAAGTTGTTTGGTCATAGATCGCATGGCGACGGTGGGGCGGGCACGGCTTCCCGGCGGCGCAGGCTTGGGCGCGAGGCCGCCTCGGGCCCCTTCGGCCGCCCGGAATACAATCCCCATGTGAGCAGCACCAAGGCCACTCAAACGGGACGAGTCTTCCAGCGCGTTCTCGGCGGTGAACTGCCGTTCGCGGCCCGGGCCGAGGGCGCCACGATCTGGGACGCGGACGGGCGAACCTACCTGGACGCCGCCGGCGGAGCGATCGTCGTCAACGTCGGCCACGGGCGCCAGTCCATCGTCGACGCGATGGAGCGGCAGGCTCGGAAGTTCACATACGTCCACGGCACCACCTTCACCAGTGAGCCGCTCGAGGCATACGCCCGGGCCGTCGGCCGACACCTGCCTGTCGACGACCCGGCGATCTATCCGGTCAGCGGCGGCTCCGAGGCGATCGAGAGCTGCCTGAAGCTGGTGCGCTCATACCATCTGGCCCGCCGTGAGCCGGATCGGACCGCGGTGATCGCGCGGTGGGGGAGCTACCACGGCAACTCGATGGGCGCCCTGGACCTGTCCGGCCGCGAGCCGCTCCGCCGGCCGTACGAGCCGTGGCTCGGCCGCTTCGGTCACGTCAGCGCCGCGTATCCCTACCGCGCCGGAGAGACCGCCGCGCACGCCCTCGGCGACGTGGACCTGCTGGTCGCGGAGCTGGAGGCGGCCATCGCCAAAGCCGGGCCGGGCCGCGTGGCCGCCTTCGTTGCGGAGCCAATCGTCGGGGCCACGCTCGGCGCCGTCGCCCCTCCGGACGGCTACTGGCCCGCAATCGCGGAGGTTTGCCGGCGCCACGGCATTCTGCTCGTCGCCGACGAAGTGATGACCGGCTTTGGGCGGACGGGGCGCTGGTTCGGGATGGACCACTGGGGTGTCCGGGCCGACGTGATGGCCGCGGCCAAGGGCGCCGCCGGGGGCTACTTCCCGCTTGGCCTTGCCGTTGCGAGCGGCAACGTCTACGAGACGATCACGCGCCCCGCCTTGCGGGGCGAGGGCGGCGGGTTCGTCCACGGGTTCACCTACAGCCACTCCCCGGTGGGCGCGGCCGTTGCCGGGGAGGTGCTCCGCATCCTGGAAACGGAGAACCTGATCGAGGCGAGCGCCGTCAAGGGCGAGCGTCTTCTGGAGCTGCTCCGCGGACGCCTCGGGGGCCACCCCAACGTCGGGGAGATCCGCGGACGCGGTTTGCTGGTCGGCGTAGAGCTGGTTGCCGACCGGGCGACGAGGCGCTCCTTCCCGCGGTCGGCGCACCTGATCGAGGCCGTGATGCGTCACGCCCGCGCCGCCGGCCTGCTGCTGTACCACGGCACCGGCAACGCAGACGGCACGAACGGCGACACTGTCTTGCTGGGGCCGCCGTTCGTGATTACAGATGCCGAGCTGCAGAGAGTTGTCGAGATCCTCGGCGAGGCCGTAGAGCTGGCCGCCGCCGAGGTCTCCGCGAAGCTCGGCTAGATCGAGCGCTCTCGTCGGCCGGCCGCCGGGCCGGGCTCGGGCCCGCCCAATCGGCCGGCGACCGGCGGCTGCGCGGTCCCATAGGGCACCGTTCCTACGCCGTCCGGTGGAGCAGTTAATCGCCAATGTTGGTGATGGCGGCGGGTGGGCGGAACCCGTAGGGTTTGCTCATGATCGCGAACAACCCTGAGCGGCCCATGCCCGGTGGCCGCTCGCCCAGAGCAGGGGGTCTGGGGCCGCTGGCGCGCATCGGGGCAACGGTGGTTACGGTTGCGGCAATTCCTCTGGCCATCGCCCTGGGGCTCTTTGCCGTCGAGGATGCCTTCGAGCTCGGGTCCGGCTTCTTCGTGGCCGCTCTGGCGGTTGCCTTCGTCGCGGTCGTGGCCATCCTGGCCGTTGGCCTGCGCGACCTTCGCGCGGCCGATGCCCGAGCCACGGAGGCCATCGATCGTGCCGCAGCCGCGGAGGCGGCCCAGCGTGCTCGTGCCGACGAGTTGGCCCGAGTGCTCGGGGCGAGTGAGAGTCTGGCCTTCACCGGCGACGGCCAGGTCGACTACCTGGGTCTCCTGGAGGCAATCACACCGGACGGGGCCACGGCATTCCTGGTCCGTGTCGAAAGCGACACCGAGGCGGTGGTCGTGGCGGCCCACGGGCCTCTTGCTGCATCGGCGATTGGGGTTCGACGGCCGGTGCTGCCCGGCGAGGCCGGACCAAGCCGGGCCGCACTGATTGCATCGTTCAGTGCCAGTGGGCAGGTAGTCGGTGTAGCCATGCCGCGCGAGCACATGCTGGGGGTGGACTCTGAGATCGAGGCCGCCCTGACGGTGCGCCTCGTCGACCACAGCGGCCGCAGCCTGGGGTGGCTGCATGTGCTCGACCATCGCGGCGAGAGGATCCTGGAGCCGAGCTTCGTCCATCTGGCGCAACTCGTAGCCAGCCAGATCGGCGTGGCGATGGAGAACCACGCTCTGCTGGCCAGGGTCCGTCACCAGCTTGTCGAGGTCCAGCGAGTACAAGCGCAGCTGGTTCAGGCATCCAAGCTCGGCGCGGTGGGGGAGCTTGCGGCGGCCGTGGCGCACGAGGTCAACAACCCACTTGCGGGAATACTCGGCTTCGCCGAGCTTCTGATGACGGAGTTGCCCGCGGGCGATCCCCGCCACGACGAGGCGGTCGTCATTCGAGACGAGGCGGTGCGTTCCCGAGGGATCATCAGGGCGCTCCTGGAGTTCGCAAGGCCTCGCCCGCCGCAGCGCATTCCGTCGAGCCTCAACGACCTGGCCCGCTCGACTCTCGATCTCGTGCGGTATCGCGCATCGGAAGCCAATGTCCAGATCGTGGCCGAATTCGGAGATCTGCCGTGCCTGGAGATCGACCCGGATGCCTTCAGGCAGGTACTTCTGAACCTCTTCAATAACGCCTTCGACGCGATGCCGGAGGGCGGTGAGCTTCGCGTCAAGACGCTGGCGCAGCAGGAACGCGTCGCCGTCGTCGTCGCCGATGCCGGCGCTGGGATGAGCGTCGAGACGAAGAGCCGCATCTTCCAGCCATTCTTCTCCACGCATGCCGGCACCGGCGGCGGCACCGGGCTTGGCCTATCGGTCAGCCTGCAGGTCGTCGAGAGTCACGGCGGCACAATTCACGTCGAGAGCGCGCCGGGGCAGGGGTCGGTGTTTACGGTGTGGCTCCCCAAGTCATCGCCGGCCTTCGATGGCGAGGTTCTGGTGCCGGGCATGGCCTCGTCGGAGGCCGCGAGCCGGCAGGATGAACCGTGCGGCGCCGAATTCGGAACAACCTCCGCCGGCCGCGGCCGGGAGGCTGCATGACCTGGGACCTGCGACCATCTCGAAGAGGCAACGCCCGCCCGCGCGTTCTATGCGTCGATGACGAGCCGGTGATTCTGCAGATCCTGCGCCGCCTGCTCGAGGTCCAGGGATTCGAGCCCGTCACCTGTAGCGATCCGCTGACCGCCCTCGCGACTTTCAGCGAAGGCGCGTTCGACGTGGTCGTCACGGACATCCACATGCCGGCCATGGACGGTCTGGCTCTGATGCGCGCCTTGCGCGACCGTCAGCCGGAGCTGCCCGTCGTTGTGGTGACCGGCCACGGCACGGTCGACACTGCGATTCAGGCGCTGCGTGAGGGCGCCACGGGGATGCTGGTCAAGCCCTTCACCGGCCAGGAGTTGCTGGGCGAGGTGCGGCGCGCACTGTCGACGGCCCAGATGAGATACGAGGCGCTGCAGTATCGATATATGAGCCCGGTTCTCGACTCGATCGCGCTGACGCTCTCGACGGCCATCGAGGCCCGCAACCTGGAAACGGGCGAGCATTGTCGGCAGCTCGGCGTGCTGTCCGAGCGGATGGCCGCCGTTCTCGGGCTCGATGAACGACAGCAGATGACGATCCGCATCGGCGGCTACCTGCACGACATCGGCAAGATAGGCATCGCCGACGCCGTTCTCCTCAAGCCCGGCCGCCTGACCGATTCCGAAATGGCGGAGATGCGCCGGCACAGCGAAATTGGCGCCGCGATCCTGGAAGTCCACGATGCGATGGCGGAGATCGCCCAGATCGTTCGCCACCATCACGAACGTTGGGACGGCCGCGGCTATCCAGACGCACTCGTGGGCAACAACATTCCACTGGGCGGACGCATCATCGCCGTTGCAGATGCTTTCAATGCCATGATCAGCGACCGCATCTACAGGGCGGCGCTGCCCGTTGAGCGGGCCTGGGCCGAGCTGCGCGCTCACTCCGGAAGCCAATTCGATGCCGAGATCGTTGCGGTATTCGCCCAGGTCGTCGACGAGGAGGGCAATCTTCGCCCGCTTGATCCCGCACTGGAGCGCACTCTGAGCGGCGGCCACATCCCGACCGTGGCGACCACAGATCTGCATGCCAGGCTGGCCATGCTGCCGGTTCTCGATCCAGTGTTCGTTGCGGCAAGAACATCACCGGAGCAGTGCCCGGTCGCGCCTCAGGGTGAGGAGTGCGCCGTGGTTGCTTCGGGCGAGGGTTGCGAGATCGTCGTCGCCGAGGATGGCGTCCCGACGCCTCCCTCTGGGTCGCGCCAGGTCTCCTGAGCGGGTCAGCGTCTGCTGCGCGTCACGACGTACAGGCCGAGCAGCACGATCACGAGCGGGCCGATCAGGCGGTCGGCGGGGAGATTGCTGAAGTTGGAGGAAAGGACGTCGGCGCCGCCCCACAGGGTTAGCAGCCCGCCGATGCCGAGAATCCAGGTCAAGCGTTTGCCGGCCGACGAGCGGATCAGGGCAATCGCGATCACACCCACGCCAAGGAAGAGCGCCGACCAGCCGGAGCCGTGAATGACATCCAGGCTTCTGAGCAGGTCGGACAGCGCGATTGCCGTCACGAAGGCGCCGGCGTACAGCGCAAGGTCGCTGCGGTCGCGGATGCCGACGAACAGCAGGACGATGCCGACCGCGAGGAAGAAGGCCGACGCCATAGTTTGGGCCTGGCTGAATAGTTGGCCCGCGGCCAGGAAGACGCCCAGGACAATCAGGAAGAGCCCGACTGTCGAGACTCCCGGTTTGCGACCAGGCCAGCTGCCATCAACGGTCCAGCCATCCACGCGGACGGCCTTGGGGGGATCTTGTCTGCTCATGGCTGGAGAGTACCAGCCTTTGGCGCGGGGAAGCAGTGCGAAGTTTGCGCGGGATGACTAGTCAAGCGAAGCTTCGACGCTGAGAGCGACGTTGCCCTTCAGGGCCCGCGAGATCGGGCAGCCGTCCTTCGCCTGCTCCGCGAGTGCCTTGAAGGCTGCGCCGTCAAGGCCCGGCACGTGGCCGCGAACGGTCAGCTTGCTGGAGATCACGGTCATCTTGCCGTCGACGCGATCGAGGGTGATCTCGGAGGTGACGTCGAGGCTGTCCGGCGGCGAACCTGCCTTGGCCAGCTCGCTCGAGAACGCCATCGAGAAACAGCTTGCGTGAGCCGAGGCCAGGAGCTCCTCAGGGCTCGTCTTGCCGTCGGCATTTTCGGTTCGAGCCGCCCAGCTCACCGGCAGGGCAGTGAACGCTCGGCTCGTGCCTGCGCTCAGCTCGCCGGACCCGGTCGCCAGATCCCCGACCCACTTCACCGTGGCTCGTCGTGTTACTGCCATTGCATCTCCTATTCGGTGCCTGATGCGGACATACTCCCACCACCCGTCGGAGTGGGGTCCTCACGTGCCGCATAGACCGGAGTGCGGAACGTTCGAGGGTCAGGCCTTAGCGGTCGCGGCGGCCTTGGCCTGTGGTGCGACCCCGGCATTCGCGCGCAGGACCGGCGCGAGCCGCGCCACATCCCGAAACAGCGCCCGGTGGCCGGGCCCGCCGGGAGGCACGATTCCGCCGGCGGCACCGAACGCGAGGTATGCGGTCAACGCGTCCGAGAAGGCCGGCACAAATCCAGGCGCTGCCATAGGGTCGAAGCCCGGCTCCCAGGTCAAACCCAGGATCCGCACCGATTTCGATGCCCGGTCTATCCGCGGCTCGATCCGCCCAATCAACCGATCGCCAAAGAGAATCGGGAGGACGTAGTAGCCCCAGCGGCGCTTCGCCGCGGGCGTGTAGACCTCCCAGCGGTATTCGAAGTTGTACAGCGGGCCGAGAGCGCCGCGGTCCCACATCAGTGGGTCGAGTGGCGCGAGGAAGCTGCAGCCGGGCGTGGCGGTGGTGCCGGTCGAGGCGGCGCCGCGCGCGGCCGTGGCGGCGCCGGCGGGCGCGGCGCCCTCGCCGGCGGCCGAGCCGCCGCCCGCGGCCGAGCCGGCGGGCGTGGCCGAGCCGTCGGGCGCGGCGCCCTCGCCGGCGGCGCCGCTCTCCACCGCTCGTTCCGCTTCGGCGAGCAGCGGCAACTCGTCGCCGACGATGAACCGCTCGCCGCGCATCCCTTCAACTTCCACGGCCACGATCTCGCCACGATCTTGCAGGTCGCGGCGCAAGGCCGCTCGGTTGGCGGCCGTGCCTGTCCCGGGCCACAACTCGCCGCTGCCCTGTGTGCCCAGCAGACCGTGGCCGCGGTACCGCGACAGCAGCTTGTGGCGCATCTGTTCCCGCTCCGGAATTCGGGTCGCCAGCAAGTCAGCCGGGTAGAGGCGTTCGGTCAGGTCGTAGTAGCGGCGGTTCCCTTCCCGCCGGGCCAGGCTCAGCCGGCCGCACACGTTCAGCGCATCGAGGACGGCCCGTGCGGCAGACGTGGGACCCCACCACCAGTCGATCGCGGCCTCTCGCTCGAAGTCACCGGAGCACTTCGGTCCGTTCGCCGTGATCTCAGCCAGCACCTTCTCGGCAAGCGGGGCCTGTTCGCGGATCAGCTCACCGGCGCGGCCGTCCATGCTGTTCTGCCACGTGATTCGGTAGTAGGGCAGTTCGGAGGTGGGCAACAGATTGAGGGCTTTGTTGTAGGCCTCGAACAGAAGGCGGCGACTGTAGAGCAGCTCGTCCGTGAGCTCGCGGCGGTAGCCGCCGATGCGCGCCTGGAGCACCAGGTCGTGGTTGCGGCCCGCGACGTTGAGAGGGTCGAACTGCAGCGAGCCGAGCCGATCCACCACGGCCAGCACGCTCTCCGGCGAAGCGGGCAATGCGCGCGGCGGTGCGAGCAGGTGGCGGATTGCGAGAAACCGGCGCGCAACGTCGAGGCTTATCTGTTTGGGCATAGCGCGATTGTGGCGGGTAGTGGCGTCACGGGTTGTCAGGTATTTCCGGTCGCCCGCCCGGTCGATCCACGCGGGGCATATTGCCGGTCGCCCGCCGGGTGGTTCGACACGCGGCATGCCCCCCGTTGCCCGCCCGGCCGAGCCACGCGCGGCGTCTAGTCAAACTTGCCTGCCATGAAAGTTATGGAACAAGAGGGCTCGAATGGCGGGGCTGGCAGGCCCTCCTGGGCTAAGTAATGATCGTCGGCCACCCTGGGACCCGGCGCTTGAGCGTGATCGACAGCTCACCGGCGGTCCAGACCGCTGCATCACTGGCAGTTGGGCGACAACCGGATGACCAACTTTCACACCATGCAAGTTTGACCAGATCGCACCGATGACCCGCCGCCACCGCCCCCGAGCGAGCCATACGAGTCACGGCCTGAACAGCTCGGCGGAAGCCACTGCGTTCTCCCCGTCGGCCGTGCCGCCCGCGATCAGGACGCTGCCATCAGGCAGGAGGGTCGCGGTCTGTCCCAAGCGAGCGGTTTGCATGGAGCCGATCAGGTGCACGCCGGTGGCGGGGTCATACGTTCCGGCATCCGAGGCAGCCTGTCCGGTGTAGTCGCTCAGGATGGGTATGAAATCGCCTCCGTTGAAGAGCACACGGCCGTCCGGGAGGAGTGTGGCAGTGGGGAAGGTCCACTGGCCGGGAGCGTGCATGAAGCCAGCGGGTGCGAACGCGCCGGACGCAGGGTCGTATGTCTCGAGATACCCGGACTCGAACAAGAGGACCCGACCGTCTTTGAGCACCGTCGCGGTGTCGGGCGCAACGCGGTCGAATGGCTTGCCGTTGTAGTTGGCAGACGCGGCCGGGCCGGGTGGAGACTCAAACGGAATCGAGGTGAACTTGCCCTTCACCGGATCGTAGACCTCGGCGCGCGGACCGTCGTAGGTCTTGCCAGTCATGAGCACCTTGCCATCGGGCAAGAGTGTCGTCGTATCGGAGCCGTTGCCTGTGTCGAACAAGGAGTTTCCGGTGCGAACGAAGCGACCGGAGGTTGGGTTGTAAAGCTCAGCGGATGCGCCCAAACCACCTATCAGCAGCACCCGGCCGTCTGGAAGAATGGTGGCCGTCGCCCAGGAGCGGGATGCTGACATCGAACCCGTGCGGCTGAACTTGCCGGTCTTGGGGTCGTACAACTCGGCGGAAGCTGAGCTGTCCGGGGGGCAAGTCTTTGTGTTGCTGCAGTTGCCCCCGACGATCAGGACGCGGCCGTCGTTCAGAAGTGTTGCTGTGTGGTTCGCGCGAGCCAAAGCCATCGAGCCAGTCGGGGTGAACGAGCCAGTGCTTGGGTCATATAACTCGGCCGACGCGACGTCAGTTTCGATCTGGCCGATGGTCTCAGCTCCACCGGCGATGAGGACCTTGCCATTCCCAAGCAACGTGGCGGTCGCGTAGATCCGCCCATGCTTCATGCTGCCGGTCGCGACGAACGTCGGCGTCGGCGAAGCCGTGGCGGCAGGGCTCGCGGTCAGAACCGCGGTTGCGGTCTGCTCAAAGGTCGGGACCGCCGAGAGTCGAGCGCTCGAGCCCACGGGTGAGCTACCGCACCCAGCCGCGCCCACAACCGCAACCAGCGCGGCGAGCCAAAGACCGCCAGCCCTCTGCAATCGCCCTCGCGCCCTCACCCCCAAGCTCCCCATCACTTGGCGCGCGCCGACCTCAGCAGAACCAGCGAACGCGGCTCCACGACTAGCTTCCCGCCCGCTTCCAGCGTCGCGCCGCCAGCGGCTCCTCCACCGCTCTCGGCGCCCTCGGCGCTTCCAGCAGCGCTCGTGGCGGCCGTCTCCCCCGTTGCGCCCGCTTCGGTCGCGCCGGTGTACGAGTCCAGCTCCCGCTTCCACTCCCTGGGCGAGCCCACGTCGGGCAGGGTAAACGTCAGAGGCTCCCACCAGCCGTTGACGATGAGAAGCAGGTCATCGTCGAGGATGAGGCGGCCGCGGTCGTCGCGGTCGGCGCCCCTAACGCCGTCCAGGTGGGCCACCACGCTGCGTGTCCAGCCCGCGCCCCAATCCGACTCGGTCATCGGCGACCCGGCCGGGGTGAACCATCCGATATCCTCGGCCAGGGCTCCGCTGGCGAAACGGCGGCGTCGCAGAACGGGGTGGCGTCGCCGGGTGGCGATGAGGGTTCGGGTGAAGGCGAGCAGGTCCTCGTCGATCGTCTTCCAATCCAGCCACGAGATCTCGTTGTCCTGGCAGTAGGCGTTGTTGTTGCCGCGCTGGGTGTGCCCCAGCTCGTCGCCGCTGAGCAGCATCGGCACGCCGAGGCTCAGCAGAAGCGTGCCCAGGAGTGCGCGAGACTGCCTGGCTCGAAGCTCCAGAACCGCGGGATCGTCTGTCGGTCCTTCCACGCCGCAGTTCCAGGAGCGGTTGTCGTCGGTGCCGTCGTTGTTCGCCTCGCCGTTCGCTTCGTTGTGCTTCTTCTCATACGAGACCATGTCGCGCAGAGTGAAGCCGTCGTGACAGGTGACCAGATTGATCGAGGCGTTGGGACGGCGGCGCGATGGGCCGTAGATGTC
>Ga0182010_10001152_pt1 | contig 14179 bp, 10 predicted proteins | sample 611E1MmetaG_FD_120488 | JGI IMG/M metagenome (GOLD analysis project Ga0182010, IMG submission 120488) | Permafrost microbial communities from Stordalen Mire, Sweden - 611E1M metaG | ecosystem: Environmental > Terrestrial > Soil > Wetlands > Permafrost | place: Sweden: Stordalen | collected...
AGAGAAAGGAGAAATAACAAATTGTTTAGTAAAATGAACAAAAAATGGCTCGTTGTAATAGCATCACTGCTGCTCGTTACAACATCAATATTAACCGCTTGCAGCAATTCGACTACAACAACGACAACCACCCAATCAGCCTCAGTTACCACGCCAAGCCAAGTCCAAACCACAACTACAACCACGACCACCCAGCTGGCTACAACTTCTACAACCAGTAATCCACCTACAACCTCTACCACCGCAACCACCTCCGCCGTAGCCACCACCACGACCACATCCGTCCCGGTTGTCCCGCTGAACGGGGCGGGCGCCACTTTCCCGGCTCCTTTATATACCAAATGGTTCGACGAATACGCCAAACTTACCGGCATCAAGATCAACTATCAATCCGTCGGCTCCGGCGCCGGTATCAACCAGATTACCGCCAATACGGTCGACTTTGGCGCCAGTGACGGCATTATGACCGATGCGCAGATCGCCGCGGCACAGGCTGCCGGCGGCCCGATCCTGCACATCCCGATGACCATCGGTCCCGTGGCGATCACTTACAATATCCCTCAATTGAACGGCAGAACATTAAAATTGACCGGTGATGTTTTAGCCAAAATCTATCTGAAACAGATCCAGAACTGGAGTGACCCCGCCATTCAAGCGCTCAATCCCGGTGTCGGACTGCCCAGCATGTCCATTGCAGTCGTGCACCGCTCAGATTCTTCCGGCACCACCTACATCTTTACCAACTATCTGACCAAAGTCAGCACAGATTGGGCTTCCAAAGTGGGAAATGCCACCGCCGTAAATTGGGTTGGTGATATTGGCGGCTCAGGCAGCGCAGGCGTCGCCGGACAGGTAGCACAAATCCCCGGTGCCATCGGCTATGTCGAACTTGCTTATGCTGTCCAGAATAATCTGCCCTATGCTCAAATGCAGAACTCCTCCGGCAATTATATTACCCCATCTCTGGATTCCGCCAGCAAAGCAGCTGACGGCGTCACCCTCCCGGACGATATGAAAGTCATGATCACCAATTCCCCGAATGCAAATGCCTACCCGATCGTCGGTTTCACCTGGATATTGGCCTATGTCAATCAAACCGATAAGACCAAGGGCACGGAACTCGTCAACATGCTGTGGTGGGCAATTCATGACGGGCAGCAATTCAACGCCGCCCTGACCTACCCGCCATTACCTGCCGCCGCTGTGACTAAGGCAGAAGCGGAAATCCGCTCGATCAAGTTTCAGGGAACACCCCTGCTGAACAAATAACATTAATAAAACAAAGATTCAATTTTGCAAAGGGTGGGGGAGTTCGAACTCCCTCACCCAAAAGTTTGTATAATCGCGGTTTTACTAATCATCTATTTCAGATTGCATCACTGCCGCCAGGCGTTTCACTTCTTTCTGCCGTTTAATTGATAAAATGAGCAGCCAGATTGCGGTTACTTCTACCCAGCATATCGCGTTGGCGACTGTTATCCGTTCGTATAAACCAAACCAGCTCGTATGATCCGATAAGAATATTTTGCTTAGCGAAAGCAACAACGCCAGTATTCCGGTTACAACCGTATAATTGTATGTACCATGCCATTGGGGATCTTTCCTGATGCTGGGTAATAGCAGCGCCAGAGTCAGTGGGAAAAACCCGAGGACACTGTATGTAGCAATCAGGTGGATTATGCCGTTGACCGTGGCCGGAGCTCCAACAGGATCCGTGTGGAAAGCGCCGATCATCAATAGGCCGAAGCCAAAACAGGCCAGCAGGAAAATCCCCAATCCGAATCCGCGGCGTCTGTGTACGTTAAGGAATAATCCTGCGGTAAAGATTTCAATCATCAATCCAATTACCAGGAAACCGATTGTCTGAATCCAACCCATGGAAGTCAGCGCCAGAGAACTGATCGAATCACGGATTAAATTGTATCCCGGCTGGGCGATTGCGGCTGCCGTGTCCAGCGCAATCAGCACAAGCGGGCCGGCGATACCGGCTAAAGCTAAAACGCCGTGGACATCCAGAGGCCCGAGAATATTGCGTGTTTCCCCGTTAGTATTTTTCACGATTTTCCCCGCCGAAGGTAAATAGATATTATATATATTCTACCCTTGCCGAAACGCATACACAATAAAATGCAGTCCGGTTTTGAATTATGGCTGGTTATAGGCTGTTTTGATGATGGAACTTAGCGGTTACTCCTTCAGATGGAGGAAGCCCCGGACTATTGGTGTCGTATGAAGGGCCAAGACGAAAACTTCTACTATTGCAAGAACAGGAAAAATGGATAAAAATTCTGGCTTAAATACTAAAGTACCTGGGGAGTTACTCAAAAGACGGATATACTCCGAAACCAATCTATAGAATAATATATTCAAGTGTTATCAAGTTGGATTGGATATTAACACCGCCGGAACAAATGTATAAATCCATTCTTATCAAACTGATATCACAGCGGTCGCTTACCAATTAACCACGTCTAGTACCGTTGAAGTGTCACTAAATGGTACCAATACTCTTCGATGAGTCTTCCCCATCAATGCACGGAATTCAATTCGCACGAAGTTCATCTCTTGTCAGAATGAGGAGTTGCCCGTAATAATGGAATTATCGTCGACAATAAAACCTGCAATTAAAGCAGTCGATAAACTCGAAGTAACGCTCGGTGCTAAGGGTATTGGAGAGGTTTTCCTGGATCTTGGGTATATCACGAAAACTCAACTAAACCATGCCCTGGAGTATCAGGAACAGAAAGGTGGAAGACTGGGCTGGATTCTGGCAACTCTTGGATACATTAACAGGTTAGAATTGTTCGAAGGATTAGCAAGGTATTGTGAGCTTCCGTTTGAGACAAATTTATCTTACATAAATAGAAATATTGATAAGGGTTTGATTCCAATACTAAGTCATGAAGAAATCACCGATTATCAGACCATCCCTTTTCAAATTAAAGGAAAAACCCTGTTTGTGCTCACTGCAGATCCCAACAATCACAATACTGTTGGATTTTTATCTCGTCGATTTGAAGTGGATGATGTACAACAAATAGTAATTACTGACCTCGATTTAATGAAAATATCTCAGGAACTGAATCGAGATACACTTTTAGATAATGCGATTCATGGACTTTTATACTTGAACCCGTCTAAATCTGCCAACAAGGTAGTCTCGGTTCCCCAATTGATATTTGGCATAGCATTAATAGCAGGGATAGCAATTTGGCTTTCATTAAATGCAGGTTCTTTCCTGGTAGCTATTTTACTGTTCATGCAAATTTTCTTTGTCATTCCGGTACTTTTCAAGTTTACAATTAGTCTTCATGGATTTGTAAAGTATCGCCACCAACCCAATATTAATTCTCCTGTGCGTTGTAATGAAGTGGATTTACCTGTATATACAATTCTGGTTGCTGTGTACAAAGAAGCCGCAGTTATTGGAAAACTGATCCAATCATTAAAAAAGCTTGATTATCCTGAAGACAAACTCGATATCATCCTTCTAATGGAAGAGGATGACAAAGAGACATTCGAAGCAGCTAAAATTGAAAAACCGCCAGTCAACTGGAGGTTTCTAATTTTACCGAATAGCATCCCCAAAACGAAACCTAAAGCGCTTAATTACGGGTTGAGATTCGCTAAAGGTGAATACCTCACAATTTATGACGCAGAAGATATACCCGAACCCGACCAGCTTAAAAAGGCAGTGGCTGCTTTCAGAAATTCCGGTGATGATAACTATATCTGTTTTCAAGCACGACTCAACTATTTTAATAAGGACGAGAACTTTTTAACTAAAATGTTCACGTTGGAATATTCCGGATGGTTCGATTGCTTGCTTCCGGGACTGGATCGTGCAAAACTGCCAATCCCTCTGGGCGGTACAAGCAATCATTTCGATATAATGAAATTAAAGCAAATAGGTGCCTGGGATCCATTTAACGTAACTGAGGATGCCGATTTGGGCATCAGGGCCTCTACAGAAGGATATAAGGTTGGTGTTATCGATTCTACCACCTACGAGGAAGCTAATTCGAACTTGAAGAACTGGATAAGACAGCGTTCAAGGTGGGTGAAGGGATACATCCAAACCATGTTGGTTCATAGCCGTAATCCCATAAAAACTATTAAAGCGATGGGACTTCTCCGCTGGCTTAGCTATATTTTGCTTATCGGTGGTACGCCTGCCTCCTTCCTGTTATGTCCGATAATGTGGCTGCTATTCGCGGGTTCCCTTTTCTTACCTATTTTTAAAAACCTCTATATCCCTACACCGTTGCTTTATCTCACCTGGTTTAATTTGGTCATCAGTAATAGCTTAGTAATTCTGATATCGGTAATGGGATTAATTGCCAAAAAGCATTATGATCTTATTCCTTTTACGTTATTATGCCCGCTATATTGGTTATTACAATCGGTTGGAGCGTACAAAGGGACATGGCAACTACTGACCAAACCATTCTATTGGGAAAAAACGACCCATGGAATTACCAAATACAACATTGGTCAGCAACAATCTCTCATTGTCGATAAGGTCTGTGACTAAAGAGCATAAAATGTTAGCGTTAGAACACAGAACTGGAAAATGGAATACCGCAGTATAACGAAGCGTTGCGGCAGGTACCGAACAATCATCCGAAGCAGAAACCATAAAAACACATTAGCCAATATTTGCAGATATATTTACCATTGGAACCGTTATTGTTGTGCTTCTTTTGATATTGGTTGCCTTGGTAGAAAATTCAAGAATTTTAAAAGTTCGGAAACAATTTGACAAACTATAACCCCGATGCTATACTGCTGCTTAATTCATAATTATCCATAGGGAATATGATAACGTAAACCACCATGATAAACTATTGTAAATGTTATTATACCTATTGATATCGAAGGCTAAAGAATATGGTAATCACTGCATTAGGCAAATACAACCCTGTTAGTTGATCAAGTTCTAAGGATTTTGGACAACTAAGGATAAAATATTAACATAGTCGATTCCCAGATGTTTTCCCGAAAATAAAAGGAGCAGAGTATGAAAAGAAGAGTTGTCTGGATAGCACTAACGTTTCTCATGTTGATAGCACTGATCTTACCGTCTTGCGCTTCGTCAACAACGACTTCAACGACTATCGCAACCACCCCGGCTACAACACAAACCACTGTAAAAACAACCTCGACCACTCCTGCTACAACATCAACTACCAGGGTCACGACAACCTCAACGTCTGCAACCACCGGTAACTGGTGGGACAGCCTCGGCACCCCTCAATACGGCGGGACATTAACGTTCCGCGCCACTTCCGATCCTCAAGGGTGGGATTATTACGTTTGTTACTCGAACGCTCCCTGGGATCTCTACCAGTCTGTATTGTTTAATATGGATTGGGCGCTGAACCGCACAACCTGGGACTATAAAGGCCGATGGGCGCCTGATGATTATTCCAAAGGCGACATTATGCAGGGCTGGGAATTGTCGTCGGACATGACAGCGGTGACCTGCCATATGAAACAGGGAGTCCGTTGGGGACTTGATACCACGAGCGAGGCCAGCCGGTTGGTGAACGGCCGTGAACTGACAGCCGACGATGTCGCATATAGTTTTAACCGAATGAACGCGCTTGCCGGTTTTAAAAAGGGTGCCTGGAGCGCCCCGGATATGGGTAATATAGTCTCAGTTACCGCCACGGACAAATATACTGTTGTTTTCAGCTTTAAATCACCGTCGCCCTGGTATCCGGATACGCTGATCGCTCCGCTGGATGTCAACGGTGTTATACCCAAGGAAGTAGTTGATAAATACGGCGATATGAACAATTGGCATAATGCCGTCGGCACCGGCCCGTATTTTGTCAGCGACTTTGTTTCCGGTTCCTCCGGAACATTTACCCGCAACCCCAACTACTGGGGTTATGATGAGCGCTACCCCAAGAACCAGCTTCCCTATATCAATAAAATAACCTATTTGATTATTCCTGACTTCAGTACTTCTCTCGCCGCGGTGCGCACCGGCAAGATCGATATTTGCGAGGGACTTACCTGGTCTCAGGCTGCTTCGGTCGCGAAGACTAACCCTGAATTGTTGCAAGTAACGCGCCCGGCAGTCGGTTATACTCTGGACTACCGGGATGATAATGCGCCTTTTACCGACATCCGGGTCAGACAGGCGATCCAGGAGGCAATAGACCTGCCCACGATCGCCAAGACTTATTACGGCGGCACTGTTGATGGAGTACCGGTGGGTGAAATCGCAACAAGCTGGAACGGGTGGTACACGCCTTATGCGCAATGGCCGCAAGACCTGAAAGACAAATACGCATACAACCCGACAGCAGCCAAAAAGTTGCTGGCCGATGCCGGTTTCCCCAACGGTTTCAAGACCAATATCGTGACATCCGTTACCTATGACAATGAACTACTGCAGGCATATAAATCTTACCTTTCTGCCGTAGGCATCGATATGTCTATCAACACGATGGACTACCCGGGATTTTTGAGCTTTACCAACTTGAAAAAACAGGATCAGATCGAATACAACGGTTCCGTCAGTATCCTCTTCCCGCCAACAAGACTGATCGCACGTTTCAATACCGGACAAGGCGCGAACGCCGACAATGTCAGCGACCCTGCCTACGATGCGATCTTTAATAAATTCATGATGACATCTGATCCTGTTCAGCAAAAGTCGCTGATGAAAGATGCAGACATGTACGCAATTTCCCACTTCTTCCATCTGAACGCACTGCCTACCGTCAACTACGTCCTTTATCAGCAATGGTTGAAAGGTTTCCAGGGCGAAGAGTTAATTTATTGGCCGAAGATCTCGATGGCGCGTTACTGGATCGACCAGGGTCTTAAAAAATCCTTAGGGCATTAACAAACAGGTTTTAGAACGGGATAATCCCGCAACACCGAATTGAATAGTCGATAGGTAAGAATACTCAAATTGAATCTTATCTATCGACTATTATGGTGTGCTTTACCAGCAGTAGCTGTTTTTTCTATAAGCAATAACAACTGGCTCATTTGTCCTTGTAAAGAGCACAGCAACAGAAAATCGGGAAATAAAGTGATATCGCGATGAAATTAGGGTGCGGGACTGTTCTCTTTAACCAACTGGACCTTTACGGCGCGCTGCAGCATATTGCCTGGGCCGGTTATCAGGGCGTTGAGCTGGCCTGCATGGCAAACATGGCTCAACATATTGAATTGAATACGCGCAAAACGTATATCGATGAGGTCAAAGCAATTGCAAAGAAACATGGTTTGGAACTGTTCGCCATTGAAGCGTTTTTTGGTACTCAACCTGAAGACGAGAAAATCAAACAGATGACGAAAGTATTCGATATTGCCCGCGAATTAAGTGTTCCGGTTGTTGCCATTCGTTCGGAAGGAAAAATTGGAGATAAGGAAGCAACCGCGCAGGTAATTAAATACATTGGGATACTGTGTGAACTTGCGGAAAGCCGCGGTATCAAAATCGCGGTCAAACCTCATGTCGGGCATTCTTTCCACAACACGCAGACAATGCTGCAGCTATTAAACGCAGTAAATTCGCCGGCCCTTGGCGTAAATCTCGATTCCAGTAACTTTTACCGGGACGGCGATGACCCGGCGGAAGCTGTTTCTAAACTTGGCATTAAAATATTCCATGCTCATATCCGTGATACCACATCAGATAGGAACCAGGGGCGGACACCGCTGGAAATCCAAATTGCCGGCAGAGGTGTTCTTGATTGGCCGAAGATTCTCGGTCGCCTGAAAGCTATAGGGTATAACGGAGCATTAGATACTCAAATCATTGGCGCCTTTACCAGTCCGTTATCCATGCAGATGGGGATCGCGGCAGAAGCGAGAGGCTATCTCAACCGGTGTCTGCAGACATTGAAATGAAAATACTAAATTATCCTGAAAAAGAATCAATTTTTAAGAATATATTTTTCACGGCCGCAAAATAAAAGGAGGAATTATTATGGCAAACAGAACGGGTTTTATTATTTCGATCGGAGAAATTGAGAAAAAGTGGCGTATAGATCATGGCGTCAAAGATAAAGGACACACCAATATGTCCGGTTTTGGCTTCCTGCGGCCGGATACAGAGGTTGCCAGCCATGGATTGGTCGGCAAAGAACCAGGCAGAAACCTGATGATTGGTCTGGATAAATTAAAACCGGGGGGCGGCATTAAAGCCCATTATCATGAATGGGGACCCAATATGCCGATTTTCGACCATGCCTATTACGTTATTTCCGGCAAGATCAAGGCCGTTGTCGGCGATGAAGAAAAGATCGTCGGTGCAGATTCCCTGGTTTATTGTCCGTCAAATGTCTTACACTCAATTCTTAACGTCGGTAAACGGACGGCCAGGGTATTGCGGGTTACCGGCTCGGACGAGAACACGGTCATGGGTGGATGGGCCGATGAGAAAAAACAGCCGCCCGCCAAAAAAGGCGGATTTATTTTGCCGATTCAGGAAATCGAGCAAGCCTGGCGCATCGAGCACGCCGCCGAAGCGGAAGGCCATCACAATATGCACGGGTACAGCTTCCTCACTGTTCCCTCCGAGGCTGCGCTGCACGGCATGGTCGGGAAAGAACTTGCAACCAACCTGATGATCGGTCTGGACCAGTTCCCCGCGGGCGGTGGTATTGTGGAACATACCCATGTTACCAACAAAGAATTCCCCGTTTTTGACCATGCTTACTATGTACTTTCCGGTAAAATTCAGGGTACGGTCGGAGATACTGTCAAAGTTGTCGGTAAGGATTCGTTAATCTATTGTCCATCCAATGTAAAACACGCCATCCTTAACGTCGGCGATACCACTGCCAAAGTATTGCGGATCGCCGGCTGTGATAAAGGGGCGAAGATGGGCGGCTGGGATAAGAAAAAATAATCAAAATACGGCGCGTATAAAGGAGATGCAACTTGGCTAAAAAAGCATTTATCACAGGAATTACCGGTCAGGACGGCTCTTATCTGGCCGATTTATTACTATCAAAAGGATATGAAGTACACGGTCTGATCAGAAAATCAAGCAGTTTGAATACCTCGCGGGTAGAGCATCTATTGGTGGATGCGTTTGTTCCCGAAAGGAAGTTTTTTCTTTATTACGGCGACCTTGCAGACTCAGCCCGGCTTTATAACCTGATCAATGAAATCAAGCCGGACGAGATTTATCATTTTGGCGGCCAAACGAGCGGTAAAGAAGGTTTTGAATTACCTGAATACACCGGCAACATCAATGCCCTGGGTACAGTCAGGCTGTTGGAGGCTATCAGAAGAACCGGGATCAAAACCAAATTTTGCCATGCCTCCAGTTTTGAAATGTTCGGCGCTTCACCCCCTCCTTATAACGAAAATACAGCATTCCGACCGAGAAGCCCATCGGGGGCTGCTAAAGCCTACGCCTATGAGATGACGGTGACTTACCGGGAAAGCTATAAACTATTTGCCTGCAATAGTATCATGTTCGATCATGAATCTCCCCGCCGTTTTGAAACTGCGCCAACCCGAAAAACAACCCGGGCGATCGCTCATATCCTCGCTGGCAAACAAAAGAACCTTTACCTGGGGACACTGGACCCGGTTCGGGATTGGGGATACGCGCCTGAATATGTAGAAGCGATGTGGCGCATGATGCAGCAGGAAAAAGCCGGTGATTATGTTTTAGGTTGCGGTGAAGGCCATGCGGTGGGAGATTGGGTAAAAGTTGCGTTCGACTATGTAAAAATGGATGTCGATAAATATCTTAAAAAAGACGACCGGCCCCACGCTACCGGAGGAGCGGTATATACCGCGGATGCAGCCAAGGCAAAAAAGGAATTAGGCTGGCAGCCAAAAGTAAATTACCAGGAACTTGTAAAAATCATGATCGATGCAGACATGGAAGCAGTTGGGCTTAAACCACCGGGAGAAGGGAAAGCAATTCTTACTAAATACAATTTAAATACGATCGACCGGGCTTCAGGTAATCCCAACGGCGGTCTGGAAGAATGGCCTGGATTGAGAAAATACAATATCTGAAGGGGGATGGAATATTAAAAGTTTTACTTCAACTGTTTAGAAATAAAGATCGGCACTGTTAAGTTAATCTAATCAAACCTCCTACCATTTTCTACCACAAAAATGGCCTTTTTAATATTTTTATTCTACTTTAGAAACCTGAAATATTTTTTAAAATAATGGAGGTAGAAAGTGACAAGACGGCTTTATTGGTTAGGTTTAACCTTGTTGATCACAGCTGCCCTGGTACTGGCATCGTGTACAACATCCACTACGATAACCACTACAACTACGACAACCCAGGCGCAGGTAACGAGTACAACGGTTACTACTCAGTCTACAACGGTAAAACCCACTACTACTGCGACGACAAAAACGACCGCTGCCGCAACCGGGAACTGGTGGGATAAACTCGGCAAGCCGCAATACGGCGGTCAAATGGTTTTCCAGATGAACAAGGATATTTCATCGTGGGACAACTATTTCAACACCGGTGCGTCTATTTCTTGCTGTTGGCTGGAATTGTTGACCGCGAATAACTGGTCGGTGGACCCTGCTGAATATGCTTACACTACCAGTTTCCGTCCCGAACAATATGTAGCCTCTAATCTGGCTGAAAGCTGGGAGTTTCCGGATGCAAGTACATATATAGTGCATCTGCGCAAAGGAATCCATTGGCAGGATATTCCGCCTGTAAACGGTCGCGAATTGACGGCTGACGACGTAACTTATACCTACGGCAGGTTGTTCGGTGTCGCAGGCGGATTTACCAAAGGCAGTCCATATTTAGCCTCGGCAGTCGTATTTCAGAGCCTGCAGTCAGTGACTGCCACGGACAAGTATACTGTCGTATTTAAATGGAAAACTCCAAGCGTTGAAGTGATGATGGAGAATTTGCAATCACCTACAAACACCAATAACATCATTGCCCATGAAGCGGTGGAGAAATGGGGAGATCTCAATGACTGGCACCGTGCTATCGGCACCGGTCCTTTTATTTTGCAGGATTTTGTCTCTGCGAGCTCGGCAACATTGGTTAAAAATCCAAATTACTGGGGATATGACGAGCACTATCCCCAGAACAAGCTCCCTTATATAGATTCTCTCAAAATTCTTATCATTCCTGACGCGGCCACGGCACTGGCGGCAATGCGTTCCGGTAAGATAGATGCATTGGACTCAATTTCACTGGCAAACGCACAATCCATGAGTAAGACGAACCCCGAAATCATCCAGTTAACTGTTCCGAAAACAGTAGGAATTACTGTTGATGCCAGGAATGACAAAGCCCCATTTAACGACATCAGGGTACGGCAGGCAATGCAGCAGGCATTAGACCTGCCAACCATCGCGAAAACATACTACGGTGGTACAGCGGACCCCTATCCTGTATCTTTAACTTCAAAATACCTGACAGGATATGGTTTCCCGTACGATCAGTGGCCTCAGGATCTAAAAGACCAATACGCGTATAATCCGACCGCAGCTAAAAAATTACTCGCCGATGCCGGCTTTCCTGGTGGTTTTAAGACGACCATCGTAGCAGACGCGACCGGTGATCTGGATTTGTTGCAAATAGTCAAGGCTTATTTCCTGGCTATCGGTATCGATATGTCCATTCAAACGATGGATCATGCCTCCTGGCTTAATTTGGTTTCGAGCGGCCACAAACAGGATCAGCTGGCTTATAGTTCCACCGGGAAATTAGGATATGGGCAGGAACCCAGCAGACAGATTAGCTATTTTCATACGGGGGATGCCACTAACTATGAAATGGTCAGCGATACAACCGTTGACGGCTATTATACAAAGATGTTGAATGCCGCTAATCTCGATGAGGTAAAACAGGTGCTGAAAGATGCTAACGGGTATATCGCGCGGCAGCATTTCGACACGGCCCTTGTTCAACCCGGTCTTTTCGCTTTGACCCAGCCTTGGCTCAAGGGTTACGCAGGTCAATTGGGCTCCATTTCGGGAGGTTCCGGAGGTCCAACCTACCAGGGTTTCTATGCTGCGCGTTTTTGGATTGACCAGAAGCTCAAGACAAGCATGGGACATTAGATATACTTCAGATAATGTGAGATTTTAATAAAAAAGCGAGGAGCTGCGGACTCGTGTCCGCAGCTCCATAATGTATACCATCTGAGTTAGTTTGTAATAGTTTACTAATTCTACGATGTTCGTGTTTCACACGAAATATTGAGATTTTATAAATAAATAATTGGGAAGGTGATTGATTGAAAAAGTCAACAATGCTGCGGAAATTACTGAAAGAACCAGGACTTTTTATAATGCCATGTGTCTACGATTGCCTTACCGCCAGGTGCGCGGAAGCGGTGGGGTTTAAAGCCGCATACATGAGCTGGGGAGGCACACGTGACGCGGAGTTAGGTATGCCTCCGGTCGATATCGTTTCAATGACGGAAACGGTCAATATTGCCCGCTATATTATCAATTCAGTCAATATTCCGGTCATAGTAAACTCAGATGACGGCTTCGGCGGCGCTCTGGCTGCTTACCGAACCACTCAAGAAATGATCAGAGCAGGAGCTGCCGGAATGACCATCGGCGACCGTAAACATGTGATCCTGGCGACAGCCCCCCATAATCTGATCGAAGTACTGCCCAGAGATGAATATTTAGGTAAGATCGGTGCTGTACTGGAGGCACGTGACAAAGAAGATAAGGATGTTATTATCACGGCGGTGATCGAAGCCGGCGCGATGCTGGGAGACGAAGAAGTCTTGGCACGGGCAAAAGCCTGTGTAAAATTAGGAGTGGATGTGATATTCCCGCATAGCGTCCCGGCGCAATCTAAATTCGGTGTCAGAAGCTTGGCCCAGGTCAAGAAACTATACAAGGCGATTGGCGCCCCGGAAGTGATGATTTGGGGCTTTGAGCCGGAAAATATTACTCCCGATGATTATATAGCTGCTGGAGCCAAGTTATGGGCGGGCAGTCTGGATCTTGCGCCTTTTATATTGGATAATTATCAAAAGTTCTATGATACAAAGAAACCGGTCAAAAGCGTAATGCAAGGACCGGCCGCGGATAAACTGCGCAAACTTAGAGGTCTCGATACCTGGATCGAACTGGAAAAGAAATATATATTGAAATAGCACGGACGCGTTTCAAAGAGGCATAATTCATCTTTGTTCTCAAACACGTTCAGGGGCAGAATAATAAACTAATTAGCAATAAAGGATAGAAAAATGAAAAAAGCGCTTATCACAGGTATTACCGGTCAGGATGGGGCTTATCTCTCGCAATTCTTATTGGGAAAAGGCTACGAAGTCTACGGCGCTCTCAGAAGATCTGAAGAAATGAACATCAGCAGGCTGAAATTTCTTGGAATAGATAGCCAGATAAAATTTGTTCCCTTCGAATTGGCCGATATTATAAATATCTATAAAACTATTGATCGGGTACAACCCGACGAAATTTATAACCTGGCCGCGCAAACATCGATCAGGATTGCTTTCGAAGAACCCGGCTACACTACTGACATTAACGGCATAGCCGTGCTGAGATTACTGGAAGCTATCCGGTCGATAAACCCTAAAATAAAATTCTTTCAGGCATCTACAGGTGATATGTTCGGAAAAGTTCAGGTCATGCCGCAAAATGAAGGAACTCCTCTCAATCCCCTGAATCCTTATGCAACAGCAAAGGCCCTCGGACACTGGACCACTGCGAATTACCGTGAAGCCTATGAGATCTTTGCCTGCTCCGGTATTCTCTTTGACCACGACTCGCCACTTCGCATCCATCAATCTGTTCCGGGGATGATTTCCAATGCCGTAGCAGGTATTAAGATGGGTGTTCAGGACAAACTGATATTGGGTAATATTGAGTTCAGCAGAGATTTGGGTTATGCGGGAGAATATGTTGAAGCTATGTGGTTGATGCTTCAGCAGGACAAGCCCGACGATTATGTTATTGCCACCGGCGAAACGCATACTGTACGGGAATTTATCGAAGCAGCTTTTAATTCGGTAGGGGTTAAACTTGAATGGTCGGGCAAAGGACTGGACGAAAAAGGAATAGATCCCAAAACTGGCAAAATCCGGGTGGCGCTGGAATTACGTTTCCCCAGTGTCAACCCTGCTTCAGCCGCAGCGCTGGTGCGCAGCCATTCCGGCGCGACCAAGCCGGCACAAGGGGACTACTCTAAAGCAAAGAAGATACT
>Ga0182010_10001153_pt1 | contig 14178 bp, 10 predicted proteins | sample 611E1MmetaG_FD_120488 | JGI IMG/M metagenome (GOLD analysis project Ga0182010, IMG submission 120488) | Permafrost microbial communities from Stordalen Mire, Sweden - 611E1M metaG | ecosystem: Environmental > Terrestrial > Soil > Wetlands > Permafrost | place: Sweden: Stordalen | collected...
ATCGGACAGCTTTTCTTCGGCAAATTTCTGGCCGGTGTTCTGCGCGGATTTATTCAAACGCTTATTCTGATGACACTGTCGTGGGCGGTCTTCCGCATTTTCACGCCGTTCTCCTTTGTAGAAACTCTGCTGATCGCCCTTCTCTTCGCTACAGCTTGCAGCGCCATTGGGCTATTGATTACCTCGATCGCCCATACCGGTGAGGCCTCAACATGGGTGGGTGTCTTTTTCACGATGACAATGACGATGCTGGGGGGCACATTCTTTACAATTACCAAAGGAACCGTTCTTTATCAAATCGGCAGAATATCCATTAACGGTTACGCAAACGATGCTGTGAAAACACTGATTAACGGTGGGAGTTTTTCTACTCTTGGCGTGGATATAGCCGTATTAGCGGGAGTGACGGTAACCGCATTCATCGTCGCCCGGATGTTATTCAAAGCTGTACCGCAGGGGAAATAGTACGATGAAACAATTGCGCAATGTCTGGTTTTTAATGGTCAAGGACCTGAAGATTTTCGCGGCTGATCGTACTGCGCTGATCTTTGCGATTCTGTTCCCTTTCTTTTTTATTATTTTATTTAATTTTGTAATGGGCGATATCGGCGGAAGCGACAGCAGACTGGTGATCAATCTTGCTACGCGAGAACCGGCCGGCACCCTCAGTTACCAGCTGCTGGCAGCAATGGAAACGAAAGATGTATCCAGCCTCAAACCCGGCGAACCAGATATTGTCTGGCTGAAAGACTATGATAAGGCAGAACAGGATGTCGAGAATAAAAAGCTGGATGGTTTCATCGGCTTTCCGGCAAACTTCACCGAGGCCGTCTCGATGGGTTACGGCGCCAATCTGGAAGTAGTTTACAACCCCAATAATACAACGGCAATCGCAGCGCTCCAGGGCACAGCACAAAGCATTGCGGCCCAGATCGGGACCAGGCAAGTAGTCAACAATGCCGTCATCGGGCTGTTGATGGAGAAAGATCTGGCATCACCGGGCAGCGTCGGCGACCTGTCACAAGCAATCCGCAACCAGCTTGCCGGACAAGCCAACACTGTACAAAAAGCGCCGCTGATCTCCTTCAACACACAGGAAACCGGCAATGTCAAAAAGGCAAATCCTTCGGCATGGGTCATCCCCGGTTACCTGGTGATGTTCGTCTTTTTCACAGCGGCTTTCGTGGCCGCGCAACTGGTGAGAGAGCGGCAAAATCACACACTGGAACGTTTGTTATCCAGTTCTGCCACGAAAACGGCCATCCTGGGCGGCGTTTACTGCGGCACGGTGGCAAAAGGCCTGATCCAAATCGCGATCTTCTGGACATTCGGCATACTGGTATTTAAGGTCTACCTGGGGATTTCGCCGCTGGCGGTGATGCTAATTTCCGTGTTAATGACATTAATGGCTTCAGCTTTTGGCGTGATGCTGGCAACCTTTGTTAAGAGTGAGCGGAGCGCTTCGTCCATTGGTGTGCTGACGTCGTTGATACTGGCGCCGCTGGGCGGGTGTTGGTGGCCGTTGTATATCACCCCGCAGTGGATGCAATCTATCTCCAAGATCACACCGCATGCCTGGGCAACGACCGCCTTCAATAAATTGCTGGTCTTCGGCGGCGATTTTAATTCGGTGGTACCGAACATGCTGATGCTGGCTGCATTTGGGATCGTTTTCGGGGTGATCGCGATCATGCGGTTCAGGACGGAAGCAGACTAGCGGATAAGCACCAAGTACGAATATCGAAATTCTAAATGAGCTATCAGCGGTCAGCAATCAGCTTTCAGTACATTTTGACTGAAGGTCAAAAGTATTTCGTCTTCGGACTCAATAATGAGCAGTGAGTTTTCAGTATTAAGTAAAGATTCCGAAATATTTTGGATAAAATTATTCTCCCTTAACTTTCCGGGCTCTGTTTTTCATTAAAATTTTTTGTCCTTTTTTGTTTGGTTTTTGGAATTTGGCGTTTGGAGCTATACTTGTTCAGGCTCATTTCTTGACATCGAGAATTGAATAATGTACAAATAATAGATAAAGCACCGATTTCCCGCCATTGAGTTTTAAAATAATCTGCCTCCTTTAAGGTAAAGAGTTAAAATATTCAATGACAATAGCTATTCTTTATCGTGATGAACTGAAGGAATACGACTTCGGGCCCGGTCATCCCTTCCGCGGAGACCGTTACCAGATTTTCCCTAAATTTCTCGCCGAAAGGCTCCCGCCTGACAATAACTACCAGATCATCAAAGCCAACTGGGCCACCGACGAAGACCTGCTCAGGATCTGCCAGCGCGATTACATTAATTTCACCAAGCGCTATTACCGCGCAGCGAATCTGGGGTTGGCGGAAGAGGGTGATTTCTTCCAATACCAGGCTCTGGATAACCGTCCGATCGGTATGCCGGGCAAGGTAGAAGAAGCAGCCAGATTGGTTGTCGGGCAGGCAAAAATGGCCGCCGACCTGGTGCAGACAGGAAAATACCAGAAAGCGGTCTCCATCGGCGGTGGACTGCATCACGCTAAAACCGCAACGGGAGAAGGTTTCTGCCTTTATAATGATGTCGCTTTTACCGCAACGTATTTAATGGAGCGGTATCACCTGAAAAAAATCATGATACTGGATACTGACGCGCACGCCGGCAACGGCACCGCCGAATATTTTTACTCCGACCCGCGTGTTCTTTTTGTAGATATGCACCAGGACCCCGGCACAATTTATCCGGGAACCGGGTTTGCGGGAGAAATCGGCAGCGGCGAAGGGATCGGCAAGACGATAAATATTCCTTTACCGGTGAACGCCGGCAATGATTCCTACCGCTATGTCTTCGAACATATCATCGAGCCAGTGACCAAAGAATTCCAACCGGAAATAATTATCCGGAACGGCGGCTCCGACCCGCATTTCAACGACGGTTTGACCAGTCTGGGGCTGACGGTGGCAGGGTTCAAGATGATCGGAGAAAAGGTGCGGAAAATGTCCGAAGTTTGCGGCGGGAAGGTCATCGACCTGGTGGCTTCCGGATATCACCGGGGGGTGTTACCTTACGCCTGGATGGCTATGATCTCCGGTCTGGCGGATTTTAAAGTGGAGATCGAAGAACCGGGCGCGATCCCTGCTTCATTACGCATCGATACACACATGCCGGAGACGATCAAACTGGTGGCGGAGATAAAAGCCTTACACAAAGAATATTGGCGCTGTTTCCAGGACTAGATCGATCAAATTCTAAATCCGAAATACTAAATAAATTTAAAATACAAAAGATAAATGAATCCCTCTCAATCTCCCTTTTGCGAAAGGGAGAGGATCCTCTCAATCCAATACTTTTAACATTTGCTCGGAGAGACTCACTAAAGTATTTCGTCCGCCCGAGGCGGATTCAAGGCGAGGAAATTAAACTTTCTTTCTTCATTAATTTCTATTTCTTTCCCAGTTTTATTCCTTTTTCACCCCAGAGCAACTGGCCGTCTGCATTTAACCGCTGAACATAGGATCCGCTTGTACTCAACCCCCAGGCGACGATGGCACCGCCTTGCCCGTCAGAAACAATTGATTTACCTGCGAATCCATATTTGGTAATCGTAATACCATTTTCCGGCCAGAGCGCCTGTCCATTACTGTCCAGTTTCTGTGCGTTAAGGATTTGCCAGTCTTCCTGATAAGAATAAGCAGTAATCGATCCACCGGAACCGCTGCTGACGATAAGCGGATTTGGATTAAGTGAGGTGGCAGAAACTTTAATGCCTCCTGCCTGCCATTTCAGGTGACCGCCGGCATCGACGTTCTGAGCGTAAATGCCAGCGGCGGCAGCAGTTAAATCACGGTGGTCCCTCCAGATAACAATCGCGCCGCCGGTATTATCATTAGCTAGTAAAGGTTCGATTGGGGTGGCATTTACAGCACTGGCGGATATTTGCAACGGTAACCCGTTTGCCCCCCACATGACATTACCGGCCGAATCGATTTTCTGAACCACGATATCCATCATCTGGGCTTGTGATGAACCGCTTTCAACTCTGCCGTTAACTGTCTGCTGCCAGACAAAGGTTGCCCCTCCTGAACCATCGCCGGCAATTTGCGGTGATTCGGCATAAGTATTTTTTGGAGTTGTATAGAGCAATCTACTGTCACCCCATGGCAGGTGTCCGTTGGTATCTATTCTTTGGGCAAAGAGACGATCAACAACGGTGGGATTACCGGGAGTTGAGGCGGGCTGAGACTCCAGATCTTCCCAGACAATAATTGCACCACCGGAGCTATCGGCAGTAATTTGCAATGTGTTATCCTGATATCCCTGAAGCGGTACAGTAATTCCTGTCGTTCCCCACGGATAATTGCCCTCAGAGTCAATTTTTACGACCGCCAGGTTTTGGCCGTCACTGTTGGCCGTATTTTGACCGGACGGATTATTGCAGCAAACAATGACACCGCCGGAACCATCGCTTACCATCTTTTTAAAATAGCCAAAATCCCGCTGCCAGGTTACTTTACCGTCGGCGTTTATTCGAGAAACATCATAGGTAAATTGGAGTTTGTTCTGTGAGGAATCCGGCCGGACAACAATTGCTCCGCCAGCGCCGTCATAAACAATGTCAGATGAAAAATAACTATATACCTGACTGCCGGTATTGCCGAGAAGCACCCCCCGTTCTCCCCAAACGGTCTTTCCATCAGCGCTGATTTTCTGAACGTAAATATTCCCGCCGCTGATATCTTCGTAAATCGCCACCGCTCCACCGCTGCCATCGCCGGTGACCCTGGCTCCGTAAAACGAATTGTTATGAAGGGGACAGGCGGTCATTAATAAAACAGGCATTACTAAAATAAAAATAGCCAGAATAACCGTGATTGTTCTTTTACGCATCATAACCTCTCATACCGGTAAATCTCCGGAATAACCTGCAACAACCGGTGAAGATTGTTTATGACCAACAATTATTAAGGCGGGGTTACGGCGTAGTTGCTGCAAAAAAGGCGGATAGACTTGATTTTATCGGAAAAATTCAGGTGCAAGATAAATGAGCCGGTTTGGCCCGTCTCCATTTGCAGGCCGATCTGACCGACGATACCTGAAGAGTCCAGCGTCCAGGCAACCTGTTTCCCGGCGGCATCATACCCTGAAGCGTACAACTGGATGTGTGTGTTCACTTTACTGTTGTTTTGCACACTGCCGCCGACGGTCAGAACATTATCACCGGCATTAACGACCTGACCGGAATTGACCGGAATATATTGCTTATCGCTGGCAGTTTTATCGATTTTAACGGTCTGCAATACTACTTCCGAAGATTCACTTTTGGCATTGGTGATAATATTTCCCGGAGCCGGGGTTATCCCGATGGTTAATTCGCCGGAACTATTGCCTCCGCGCGATAAAAACACAACAGAAACACCGATAATCACAACGCCGACCACCAGTAAAATTATAAGCATTCTCATTTTGCCAGTCATAAATATTTGTACCTCCGTTATAACCCTATAATAATATATACGTAAAATCCGGCGAAAGGTTACATCATTTTCTAAATATTTTTATCGGCATGATTCTTATTATCCGTAATTACTTAATAACCACGTAAGATCCGGAGTTTTTCATTTTATCAAAGAGCCAGTCCTCGCCTCCCTGCCAGGCGCTGGAAAGACTAAGACGCTGCGAATTACCCGCGGTGCCCAGATATGACACAGGTTCACCGTCGGAATTTATAGCATAACCGTACACAACAAGGCTTCCGGTCCCGGTCGAACTACCGGTGGGTAATACCGCTGTTGCCTGGAGTTGACCTGGCTTAGGTGTCTGATTGGGTAACTTGCTGAGGACATCCGCCCGGAGTTTTTCCATATCTGCATTGCTGATCGCATTATCATATTTGGTCATTATCACCGCCGCGGCACTGTTACCGTCCGAAGACACTGCTACGATAGAATTAAACGGCGGTTCGGCCGGTACCCCTGCCTGTTGTGAGTGTACGCAACCAGTACACACCGCAACTATTATTAAACACATTAAAAAGATCGCCAGGATTGATTTCATGTTATTGCTGCCTCTCCCATTTCAGAACATTGTTACTTTCACCTGCTATATTATCACTATTGATACTTACGCGCAAAGGTATTGAGTTGTGAGTTGCCAGTTATGAGTGATGTGTAACCTCACCCTCCGGCTCCCTAGTAAACAGTGAGGGACAGGAGAAACCGCCGATATTTTCACCATCAAATATTAAGGCACTTTAAAATGGAAAACCCAGGGGCCGGAGACCCGCGGGGAGGGCGGGCAGTCTGTGCAATAATATGCCCCCGGGACGCCGGGTACCTCTATAGCATGGGTGATATCGAAGCCGGGGGAGACTAACTCATTGATGGTGACAGTCCATTCGCCGTGCTGGCCGGTTAAATCGCCCATGAAGTAACTTACAAGCAATTCACCCTGTTTTCCCCCGGAACTGTTTTCTATTGATTTGCCCGACTGCATTTTCAACGTTATTTGACTGAGAATAGCCCCGTTATCCTGAATATCCTGCGGCAAGGGTTGAAAAAACGCCTTTGTTTCATAAGGACTGATTTCGACTTTCCGCAAAGTTATCGGGATACCGGCGGCCTCGACGGTCTGATTAACAGCGATGGTTTTGCCGGGATGAACAGGCACGCTGAAATCAAAAGTGAATACACCCAAAACAGGGGCATCTATGCCCGGCTTCGTCCAATCCAGCACCGGTACAGTCAATTTCAGATTCAGTTTCTCGGGAGATCCCGGTATCCCTGAAGCATCGAAAGAAGATATCATTGCCACGCTTTCGGAGGGGGCCCAGTTCCCCAATTCCCCGGTGGAATTACGGACGAAACCACGACCGCCGCCGCTGGAAAGTATTTGGCCGTCAATAGTAACAAGCTTTTCCCCATGCGTGAGGTATTTTCCCGTCGGGCCGCTGACGGTATAACCCAACAGCACTTCATTATTATCAGCATAAACTCGCTCGAGCCGGACGGTGACGCCGTTGACAGTCTGGCTCATATCCATTTGCTGGACAAGACCGGCTTTTTCGATATGCCCGGCGTATTTCAGGAAAATCTCCCGCATCTGAGGACTGGCGGCATAGACAGTCCCCCCAACAAGTAATAAAAGCAGCAGCGGCAAGAATACCCAAGCCAGGCGCGTCCGCGGCAGGAAGCCGTAACGGCGTGATGCTTTTTTTTGTCCCGTAACATTGTAAATAGTCCTGTCCCACCAATCTAAGGTCGGTTCTATTGAAATGATCTCCGCCTGAAAATAATCATGAAGTTGTTGTTCCATTTTTTCTTCGTACATTTTATTTCCTCCTCTCGTCCAATACTTCATCCTGACAAAGGATTTCATTGAGGCGAACCAGGGCGCGGTTGAGGCGTGACTTGATCGTGCCTTCCGGCTTTTTCATGACGGCGGCGATCTCCGGCACCGAGAGTTCGGAGAAATAACGTAAAATCACAATTTCTCTGACCCCGGAGGGCAGAATGTCCAATGCCTGCCGCACGTTTTGCCGGTCTTCATCACGAATCATAGCCGAAGCTGCGTCCTCACAGTCGTCAACAATTTCCGGAGCATACTCCAGCGGAATGGTCGGCACACGTTTCTTACGGCGCTGGCAGTTGACCTCGTTGACAACAATACGGACGAGCCAGGCTTTCAGATTGTCACCCCGCCGCAAAGAAGGCAGATGCTTCCACATGCGGAGCAGCGTTTCCTGCACGGCGTCTTCGGCCAGACCACGGTCTCTGGTCATCAGATAAGCCGTACCGAAAATAACTCCCCGGTATTTTTCCACCAGCAAGCGAAAGGCCTCTTTGTCCTTGCTCTGACAACGGCGGATCAAGTCCGCTTCTTCCGATTCGATCACCCAGAACGCTCCTTTTTCAGGTTGCCTATTAAATAAGATGCGGGTTGGCGAGAAAACGTTCCATGTAAGTCTTAGGGCATCAGCACACTTATACGCAAACTATTGATTCATTCGCTATTGGTTTAATTATAATAACCCAGGGTAATTATTAAATTAAAATTTGATAAATAAATCATTACAGTTTATTAATCTTTCACCTATTAGCGTGTACTATTGAAATAATTCTCTCTAAGCGGCATCTGATAGTTTTTATAATTAATGCAACAATCTAAAGAATACGAAAAAGCTAAGAACAGACACTAGCATTTGTTGCAAAGCTGTGCCTGCGAGTTCTCGGCAACCATAAAACAACCACCAGACACCAGATAACCCATTTTCACCGCTGACTTGTCCTCCATATGGATTTCAGGATAAAATTATCGATAAGGACTTCGCAAAAGGGGTGAATCTTGGGTTTTGTCCTTCATCACGAACCAGCACTGAAAAACCCCGACATGATCATCGGCTGGCCCGGTATCGGTAACGTCGGCATAATCACGGTGGAAACGCTGCGGCAGGCGGTGCAGGCAGAGGAGCTCGGCGAAATTGAACCGTGGGATTTCTTCTACCCCAACAAAGTCACTATCAAGGGCGGCATTATCACCGAAATGGGATTTCCCGGCAGCAAATTTTATTTTAAACGTTTAGCCACGCGTGATCTGCTTTTTTTCATCGGGGAAGAGCAACCGGCCACACGCGAAAGCGCTTATGCCGAGGGGAAACGGGCCTACGAAATGGCAAACCTGGTGCTGGACGTGGCGGAGAAATTTTCCTGCCGCCGTATCTACACTTCCGGTGCAGCGATCGCCCTGACGCACCACGCCCTGGAGCCCAGGGTCTGGGCGGTAGCCAATAAAAAAGAACTTTTATCCGAACTGCGTAAATATGATAATTCGATACTGATGAGCGAACAGGAAGGCAGAGGCAATCAGGGGAGCATCACCGGCTTGAATGGGCTGGTCATCGGCGCCGCCAAGAGACGGGGTATGAACGGCATCTGCCTGATGGGGGAAATACCGGACTATTTATCCCGGATGCCTTTCCCTTATCCCAGAGCATCGCAGGCGGTGCTGGACACGCTGGCAAAAATACTGGGTCTGAATATTGCCCACCACCCGCTGCAGGACATGATCATCCAGATGGAAGCCGTGATAGACACTGTTTATCAGCAATTCCCGCCGGAAATCAGAGAGCGCCTGGAGCAGAGAAAATTCGTCACCCCGGCAAAACAGGAAGCGATCAGCGAAGAAGACGAGCAGTGGTTTAAAGAACACATAGATGAATTCTTTAATAACAAGGACAAAGGAGTATGACGGAACTCCTGAAGATAATCAGTCAGCCGAAACTGCGGAAACCGACAATGATCGTCGGCTGGGAGACAGATACTGCGCAACTCGGTACGAGAGTCACGGATTTTCTGATCAAAAACCTGGACGCGCAACCTTTTGCCGACATCGCGCCGGAGGAATTCTTCCCGCTGGGCGGAGTCACGATTGAAAATGACATCGTGCAATTTCCGCAGAGCACTTTTTACGCCTGCCGCGAACATAACCTGATAATCTTCCGCAGCGTCCAGCCGCGTTATGAATGGCACAGGTTCTTGAGTCTGATCATAGATATCGCGCAGGATTTTTACCGCGTCAAAGAGATGTATGCGGTCGGCGGGATGATTATAATGGCCGCACACACTGTTCCGCGGGAAACCTGGGCGACCTTCAGTACAACGCAATTCAAGAAAACGCTGAGCAGCAGCCAATTATTCCGCGAAATGGAATTTGAGACGCCGCCTGGCAGCCGTCCGACCCTTAATTCGTACCTGTTGTGGATCGCCAAAACCAGAAAACTGACAGCGGCGAACCTCTGGGTGCCGGTGCCTTTTTACCTGGCCGGGCATGACGACTACTATGCGCACAAGCAAGTCCTCGAATTCTTTGATAAAAGATTAAAACTGAACCTGGATTATGACACCATCGATACCAGTATCAAACAACAGCACGACAAACTGGCGCGCCTGCGGCAATCGTCGGCGGAAATCGACGGCTACCTGCGGAAACTGGAAAATAATCAGGGCCTGGCGGAAGAGGAACGAGGGGCGTTGGTGAAAGCAGTGGATGAAAGCTTGAGGAAGAGGATGAAATAAGGCAGCTAACAGCTGTCAGCGTTCAGCTATTATTTGTACATAGGATAACATTAAATTACTGACGACAGACTTCAAACTTCCACCGAAATAAATCCCTCTTAATCTCCCCTTTCCTAAAGGGAGTGAACAAGCCTCTTCTTACGAAATCTGTATTTAAATCCTTTGTATCTTTGGCTAGGGTCAATACCTATCCATCCTCACCTTAATGTGGTAAAGTTTTGTTTATGGTCAGTAAAAACGGCGATAAGCAGAAAACGCCGTCAATAGAAATTAATCAGGAATTCAAGCAGGCGCTGGAATTGATGGAAAATTCCGGTAAAAGCGTGTTTATCACCGGCCGGGCCGGCACCGGTAAGTCTACTCTGCTGACGCATTTTTACCGGACCACCCGTAAAAATGTGGTGATACTTGCCCCGACTGGCGTGGCCGCCCTCAATGTCAAAGGCCAGACAATTCATTCCTTTTTCAAATTCCGCCCTAACATGACCCCGGAACGGGTGCGCAAACTGCGCTCCGGCGACGAGGGCAAGAATATCTACAAAAAACTGGATGCGCTGATCATCGATGAGATCTCCATGGTCAGAGCCGACCTGCTGGACTGCGTAGACATGTTTCTGCGCCTGAACGGGCCGCTGGAAAACAAGCCCTTCGGCGGCGTGCAGATGATCTTTATCGGCGACCTTTACCAGCTTTCGCCGGTGGTCCGCAGCGCTGACCAGGAAATCTTCCGGACGCTGTACAAAACGCCCTACTTTTACGGCGCGCATGTTTTCCAGACCTTTGAAATGGAATTCGTGGAACTGCAGAAGGTCTACCGCCAGCACGATGAGAAATTCATCGACCTGCTCAATTCCGTGCGGAACAATACCATCACCGAAAAAGGTCTGGCGCTGCTGCGGCAAAGATACAACCCGCAATTCGAACAGACCCCCGGCGAGTTTTACGTTTATTTGACAACGACTAATGCCGCAGCCGAGGCGATCAATGACGCTCAGCTGGCGAAGTTGGACAGCCCGCCGTTGATTTTTACGGGAGAGCTCGAAGGCGAGTTCGGCAAAGAGAACCTGCCCACTGCCATCGACCTGAAAATCAAGCCGGGAGCGCAGATCATGATGCTGAACAATGATGCCGAAGGACGCTGGGTGAACGGCAGCATTGGCGAGGTCAAGGGACTGATCCGCAACCAGAAGGGCGAAGATGTCATTATCGCCGACCTGAACGACGATACCACGGTAGAAATCGAGCCTTTTTGCTGGGAAATTTACCGCAGTTTTGTTGATGAAGGACAACTAGCTTCGGAAGTGATCGGCACATTTACGCAATATCCACTGATGCTGGCGTGGGCCGTCACCATTCATAAAAGCCAGGGCAAAACCTTTGATAATGTTATCATCGATATCGGCAGAGGAGCCTTTGCGCACGGGCAGACCTACGTAGCCTTAAGCCGCTGCACCTCGCTGGAAAGGATCGTATTGATCAAACCGCTGCAGAAAAAGGACATCTGGACGGATTTCAAGGTCGTAGAATTCCTTACCAAATATCAGTACAAAAAGGCCGGTCAAATTAATCCTGTCGGTGAAAAAATGGCGCTGCTGCAGAAAGCGATCAAAAATAAAGCAACATTAAAGATCACCTATCTCAAACCGAACGATGAAAAAACGGTCAGGCAGATCAAACCGGAGACGATGGGGGAGATGGGATTTGCCGGCAAGACCTATCTGGGCGTGATCGCATTTTGTATGATGCGCGGGGAATTACGGACATTCCGCGTGGACAGGATGCTGGAGATAGAAGAAGTATAACAGAAGCGGAAAGCGCGGTGCCGCTTTCCAATCCGACATTGAATTTCCGTTTATTTTTCCACGCACGATTCACTATATTTTTGTTTAGGAAAAATTTAGCACAGTACTTTATATCCTGTGAACCAGTACAATCGGGTGATGGCTTTTCTTTGAAGAAAATATATACTCAAGTATATTTTCAACTGTTCGTGACGACTTAACCCTGTTATTGTCTCGAAAATAAAAGCCAGGGACGGAAAATAACTTTAGTGGCCCGTTTTGTCTTTTCATAGCTTAAAACAACAGCTCTCCATTTGCGGTAACCGGGAATAAACTGCAAGCAGTGTTACCGGGGACAAATCTACCGGGTAAAACCTCTAAATTAAGCGGGACACGGGATTAAACGTCTGGCAGGAGGCGAGGTACTTTGTCTTTGCGCACGAAGACCATTATCGTGATTTTGATTGCTGCAGGTTTGGTATTGGGCAGCTTTTACGCTGTTTCCCAATTGATTTTTATGCGCAGCTTCGAAACCATCGAAAAACGTGATGCTAACAGAGCAGTTGCGCAGGTAGCCAGTGTATTTTCCGACCGTATCAATAACCTCAATACTCTGAATCACGATTGGGCTGCCTGGGATGATACTTACAACTTCGTCCAGCATCCTGAAGAAAACCAGAATTATATTGATGTAAATCCGACAGATTCAACTTTCGCTAACGCCAAGCTCAACATCTTATTAATTCTTAATAAAACAGGCCAACTTGTTTATGGCAAGGATTTTGATCTTAAAGCCGGTGAGGAAATACCCATGCCGGACAGCATTGTCCAATATTTTAGCTCCAAATTCCTGCTGCACCCGACCTCAGAAGATGAATCTGTTTCCGGCGTCGCGTTGCTGCCCGAAGGCACACTTTTATTATCTGCACAACCGATAATGACCAGCCAGGGACAAGGCCCGATCATGGGCACAATTATCATGGCGCAATTCCTGGACGCAGATGTAATAAACACTCTTTCGGCCGTAGCACATTTGCCGATTGATGTTGTTACGGTCAACGATAGAAACTTAACCCCCGATGCGCAAACGGCGCTTGCAGCAATTTCTTCAAAAACATCAGTATTCTTACATATTTTGAATTCGCAAACTATCAACGGCTATGAAGTTCAAAATGACGTCTTTGGGAACCGAGCGCTGTTGATAAAAACTTCCATATCCCGGGATGTTTACGACATCGGAACAAATACCATACGATACTTCTTTGCCACGGCGGTGTTGATTGCCGTCCTGGTAAGCGTTCTAGTTTATCTGGCTATGGGCAGGCTAATAACTTCCAGAATAAGTAATATCGGTAATTTTGTTCAAGATTTGAGTGAATCCGGTAACCTCGCAAAACGAATGACGATCGATGGGAATGACGAACTTTCCCGACTTAGTCGAAGTATCAACAGAATGGTTGATGCTATGCAAAAATCACAGCAAGCCCTGCAAATCAGGCAGCAAGAAGAGGAGAGGTTACGCCTGACCATTGAATCGGTTGCTGAGGCTATTGCATCCACAGATTTGGAAGGAAATATCACAGACGTAAACGATTCTAAAATAAAGCTGCACGGATATTCCAGTAAGCTGGAGTTAGTCGGCCATAACGCACTGGAATTAGTGAGCAGCGAAGATTTAGCCAAAGCAAAAGAAAACATGCGGATGGCATTGGAGACGGGGTACAGCGGCGGCGGTGAATACACCATGCTGAAAAAAGATGGAACGACTTTCATCGCCGAACGTTCAACGGCATTATTAAAGAATACAGAAGGAAAACCAGCAGGTTTTGTCATCAGCACTAAAGACATCACAGAGCGAAGGCGGACAGAAGAGGCGTTGACCCTCTCGGAACAAAATTTTCGCAACTCGCTGAATAATTCGCCGATGGGAGTGACGATCGCAGATTCAGATTTCAATACTGTTTATGTAAATCAAACGTTTCTGGATATTTTCGGTTATAAAAATCTCGGAGAGGTAAAAACAAGCCCGCCCCAGGAACACTACACCCCTGAATCTTATGCTGAATATCTGAAACGGAAAGAGCAACGTTCGCATGGAGAACCCAACCCCGATTCGGTTGAAATCGATATCATCCGCCAGGATGGTACGATCCGGCATTTACAAATTTTTCTTAAAAACGTGCTTTGGGACGGCAAACAGCAATACCAGACTCTATACAATGACACTACGGAGCGAAAAGAAGCAACGGACCAGCTGGCCAGACTGAATGCAGAACTCAAATCATTCAATTCCCAGCTCGAATCCAAAGTCCAGGAAAGAACAAGCCAACTGGAAGAAGCCGTCAGTGTCG
>Ga0182010_10001155_pt1 | contig 14169 bp, 15 predicted proteins | sample 611E1MmetaG_FD_120488 | JGI IMG/M metagenome (GOLD analysis project Ga0182010, IMG submission 120488) | Permafrost microbial communities from Stordalen Mire, Sweden - 611E1M metaG | ecosystem: Environmental > Terrestrial > Soil > Wetlands > Permafrost | place: Sweden: Stordalen | collected...
CTTCATTTTCAACAATCGGAGCACTTTGTTGCCCGGTAAATTCCGGAACCACGGGAAGCTCTGGCACAGATTGTTTCGGGCTCTCTATTACAACATTATTTTTCCGGTTCTTGACTAAGGCTTCCAGTGGATCCTCATCCACATTTGAACTCGCTTTTACATCATTTGATGCTGCGACGGCTGATGTTGCAGGTGTCCCGGCTTTGGCGTAGTTCTTTTCCTTCTGAAAAATGGAGTATTGTTTAGCCTTTTTCCGCTGCAAAGCATACATTATTCCCAGGCCGACAATTAAACCAGCTAGTGCGCATCCTAATACCAGAAATATTCCTTGCCACAAACCCATGGTCCTTCCCCGGAAATTAACAATTTTTCAATTATTGATTATTTTTTATTATCAACAATCTTTTATCATGTCTATTTTAATCTATTCAAGATAGTTATCACAGGCCGAGTTGCAATATCGATTTTTTCAGCATTTCCGCTTTCTTCCAGATTTCCTCTTTTTCTTCCTGAACAATCTGGTGGATCGCGGCTCTGTATTCTTCTACCACCTGACGTGTCGCTTTCTTATGCTCTTCAATCAACTCCTGGGCTGCTTTTTGCATTTCAAGGTCGATGATTTTCTTGACTTCATCGTTAAGCTGTTTTCTGACAGCTTCTCTGTATTCAGCCTTGTCCTCGACCATTGTGCCTTTACCGTTGTCCGGGGTGCGACTTATCTTGGATTCCATCGTCAGCCTCCTAATATCGATTCATTGCACTTGTTGAATGCATTTGTCATACTTACGATTTGATTCTACAACCTGGCATGTAAAAATTCAATTGGCGAAAGGTACTATTTTACCTTCCAACATTAGTCATTTATGTTTGTTGAGTTATTATGTATCAAGTATACCCAAGAAGTCAAGTGAACTGGCACCATCATTACTATTGTACTCTTTCGTAGAGATATTCACCATCAGAATGTATATGCATGTCACCTCGTCTCTACACTCAATCCGGCCGCTTTGCCATTTGCGGTAAATAGTGGTAAGGTAATTGCAAGAAATATTCTGCGAGAAATATCATGACTGTTCATAATATCATACACATTCTGGTTGCTCCCCCGGAAACCATTGAAACCAGCATCGTAAAGGAAGCTGCGGGAATATTGCAAAAAGATCCTTACGAGACCAGGTTGCTTTTATCCGGCGCAATTCCCAAACTATTTGGCCATTACCAAAGTACCCAGGAGGCGGAATCGACCGCCGCACGTCTGAAAGCCCTGGGGTTAACGGTTGTTGTCATCAATGACACAGAACTTCGCCAATCTCCCTCAGGCCGTTTCACCGCACGTGCACTGAAATGGGGGGACAAAGAAGTTACTTTCCAGGATAAAACCGGCCGCGTGTTGAAAATGGAAACCGCAGATGTCTTTCTTATACTAAAAGGAAAGTTTATCTTGTATTCCGACAAAGAGGTTACCACCACGACAATGAAATTCAGTTTATCGGGAACAATAATGACCGGTGGCTTTCCGGTCTGGCGAAAAGTTAAAGAGAAGACAAAGGATACCTCAACCGAGGTAGGGTACTTTGCGCGGCTCTATGATCGGATTTCAATCGAGCCCAGAGTTGAAATCATTGAAAACAACTTTGATTTTTCTTCGCTTGGAACGAACATCACATTGTCATCTTTTACTAATTTTAACGCGATTGTAACGCAGATAAAAAACAAATTTCCTGCAGCTTTATATGACGATCGGCTGATTCAGCCTGCAGGCACATCCTCTTTTAATCGGGCTGATGAAACAGAACTTGATTGTAAGCTAATTTACCTCTCCCTGCGGGCTGCTGGTAATCCCGGCGCACCGAAATAACTAATTACCGGACGGTATCCGCAGATTCCACGGCCGCATTGGATCTTTTTTAATAATGCCCTTATCTCTGGACAAATGAGTATAATGGCGGTAGCCGCATTGTAAACAGACACACTCATCTTCGGATTCAACGTACATGTTCCCTTTAACACAACGCGGGCAATATAACCGCTCCGCAGATTTTTTGGCGTTATAACCGGGAAATAATACTTTAGTTTGAAATTCGTTTTTCATCATCTTGTCCAGTTTGTGCTGATCTTGTAGTCCGGGAACTCCGGCTTAACTTTATTTTCTGGTAAACCGGAATCAAGCTTCTTTAAGTACATCATCACTATTGCAGGGTTATTAGAGACACAGCGCCCCGGTTCTTGTTTGCGGCCGGGACGCTGTAGCTTGAACTTTGTTATTAATTAACCATACACCCGGTTTGTAATTATTTCTTTCTGTTGAAAATTTTATTTACTTTATCATTCACTTCGTTGTGATTTCTTTCCAGTTTGGATTTTGCGGACAGCGCGATCTTGATTTTCTTCTTACCGTTTTCGCGCACTTCTTCAGCATTGTGTACCTGGGGAAGTTGGCCGAGCTTTTCCATGAAATCAACCGGGTGATTCAATGTGACTTTGAATAAACTCTTGTCGACCAGGGTTAAAAGTTCCACTTCCTGAACTTCGCGCATGGTCTTGAGATAGGCATGAATGGATTCGATTTCATTCTGGTCGCGCGGAGGTAATATCTCTAATTCCAGTTTTTCTTCATAGACCGGGATGGGGGTAGGCGCTTGCGCAGGAGTAGCGGCAACGGGCGCGGGAGCGGCAGCCGGCGCAGTAGTAGCAGCCGGAGCATGATTGGCCTCAACTACCGGAGTGTGTCCGTTTTTCCCATTTTCGCCTGGTTTTTCAATAGTTACGTCCTGCATTATATTATCTTTGATCACTGTCGGATTGAAACCCTCGGATTGCTGAGCTTCAAAGGCCTTGGTCCAGATGGACTTCTTTTCATCTTCAATAATCTTCTGAATGACATTTCTTTGTTCCTCGGCGATCAACTTGATGGCGTTTTCGCGGATGCCTTCCATTTCCTTCGTCACCCGCATGGTTTCCTCATCAATAGCGGTTCCGATCGCGCTGGCCAGCCCCTTTTTAATGGATTCTCTGTACAAATCCATCCCGCCGACTTCGCTTGATTTACCGTTATTGCTTTTTTCGTTGATAATCGTATCCATGATTTCTTTCACCTCAATTATTTAGAATATGTTTTACGCTCGAATCTGTTTAAAAAGCCCTTGTATGTTTTTCTTCCGATTGGCTTGATTTCTTTAAGCTGTACTCGATTTTGATCGTTTCCGCTTCAGCTCGCATTAAATCCAGGTCGTTTTCCGTGAACATGCGCCACCCCCGCCGGTCCCTGTAGGTCTTCTTCAGAACCCCTGCTTTCAACCAGCGAAAAAGAGTAGCCCGGCTGATGCCCGCTTTTGCGCAGACTTCAGCAGTCCGGTAGTATGTTTGTCCGTTTATTTCTACAGCCATAGTTATATCCTTAATTGATGATAAGTGTTGATACTACTTGAACCATTATCGTTTAGTGGCTGGTTTGAGTCTATCCATCTTTTGGTTACTTTAGCTAGTACTTTAGTATTGACTATGTGAAGGGTATGTATTAGAAGAATATCGTTTATTAAAAATCACTTTAAAATACCAACATATTAGTTATCAGAAAACAGTATAATAAGTTGACGGAAACAACAGCAGAGGAACTATACTATGCGAAAATTTTTCGAATCATTGCGGAAAAGTGTCAGACAGAGCATCGAGCGCGACAAGAAACTGGAAAAACCGATTGAGCGGATATCGATGTTGATCTGGCCGTGGCGGGAATCAAAGCTGGTGTTTTTTGTCAGCCTTTTAGCGTTACTGGATTACATCAGTACTTATATCGCGATCAAATTCAATATCGGCCACCAGGTTTACGAGGCAGGACTGATTGCAAAATGGGCGTTGGATACAGGCGGGTTCGGGAAATTGTTTTTTGTGGATGTCGCCGTCATCGGCACATTCATACTGATCGCCCTCGGCGTAAGCTCTATTTACAGCCGGTTGGGCCATCAGGGATACCGGCGTGCGGCCTTTATTTTTATACTTTTACCGTATGTAGTGTTTATGTTTGGCGTAGTGATAAACAATACAATCAATACCTTCCGGTAGATAGTAAACGTTTCCATTCGGGCGTTTTTACTGCTATTTTGTGTCTGTAAAAATGATGATTGAAACCCCGGTTACGGCATGCTACATTATGGTTAAGATTTATCGCCGGGGGGATAAAAATGGAAACCAGAATGATCAAACAGACGGTAACCTTTAAGGCTGCTCCGCATGATGTTTACGAAGCGCTGATGGATTCTAAAAAACACACCAAATTCACGGGTGACAAGGCCAGCATCAGCCGTAAGGTCGGGGGTAAATTCTCCACCTTCGACGGTTATAGTGAAGGCACCAACCTCGAACTGGTGCAGGACACTAAAATTGTCCAGACCTGGCGCGCCAGCGACTGGCCTGAAGGTCTGTATTCCACCGCCACCTTCTCATTCAAAGCAATCCCGGCAGGCACCCGTTTAACGTTTACCCAGAGCGGCATCCCCGAAAAACAGTATGAAGAAATCGCGCAGGGCTGGCGGGACTATTACTGGACCCCATTGAAAGCGATGCTGGAAAAGTAAAGATTCATTAACGACGTACGCGAAAGCTTATCAAGTGTAACCTGCATCGCTCTGCTTTTTCTGTTTCCATTTGTTCCCGCAGACACGGCATTTCTGCCTTTTGTAAAAAAATGGCAGCGGTATAAGTATCAAAATCCATACCAAACTAAGCCATCGTAAAAAATATGGCAGTCCTAATTGCAATAAAAGCCAGGGTATATTCAACAGGCGGATATCAAAAGTAACTAAACGTACATTCTCCGAACTACATCTTGGACATTTTTCATCCTCAAGTTCAGCTGCATCAACTATATTTTCGGTGTCAGTATTGACAACCTGGGTCAATATCAAAAGTGCATCCTGAACATCCGATTTCCTGACCCGCAACTTTACTCCGCCAACAGCAGTTGAATACAGCCAGTTCGCAGTAACAATATAGTCATCGGCCACAAAACAATCTATCCCGGTATAATCTAATAAAGCTTGATAGAGATAAGCCTCTTGCGGATAACTGAAGGAAGCGATTGTCACTAACGGTTCTGCAGAAATATCAAATTCCGGTTCATGGGGAACATCCGGCAATTTGTCGACAAGGTCAATTTGGCAGTAATAACATTGCTTTGCCCAATCCTGATATTCTCTTCCGCACTGGGGACAAAAAGGCATAGTTGATATCCTCCGCTTCATTGCACCAAATGATCAATATACTGAAAAACCGACCGGACATTCATCGATTTATCATTTAGAGCTTGATTTTTATCGGTAATTTCTCTATATGATACCATCGCCGGAATAAAAATTAAAGCGATGTATGATTGTGATTTTGAACAAAGAGCTATACACATGGCTGTAAAAAGAATATCATTTGGAATTCTGAGGTTGTCGGAAAATAGCCGTTGGCAAATATTTATAAGGATTCCCGATCAGGTCGGGAATGACCTGACAATCCAGAAGATTTCGGACAGCCTCGTCAGGAGAGATTTTTTTAGGTTTAATAAATAAGTTAGTACTCTCGCTCCAATATGTAAGGTGGGTGGAGTGTGGCGAAGACCACTACTCCCACAGTTAGTCCCTTCTCCCTTTAATGGGAGAAGGTCAGGATGAGGGTGTACCTATATTTAGTCAAAATGTGCTGGGAGCGAGTTAGAGAGAGCTGGGGGACAAAATCTTACATCTCGTGGACAGCCTGAGTCTGGACGTTAGCCTTGTCCAGAACCTCCTGCACCGAAGTCTGTTCCATCAAATTGAATTTAACGGCTAATCCGCTGTTACTGGTAAATTGGCGGGGGGAAGGGATTAAAGTTACGCCGTAACCCTTGGCAGTTAATACTTTTTGAGCCTGCATTGCCGCGGTGGTGGTGTTGAAAAGGAAAACTCCGTATTTCATATGTTAACGACCTTCTCAATTGTTTTTTGTTTCCCGAAGACCGTATTTAGTCTGTTACGAGCAAGTATAGCATAGTTTCCGTCCGTCTAATAATAATCCCCTGCTCGTTCACCTCTCCCTCGCCTTGAGGTCCGCTGGCCGAAATACTTTTGTTTTTAAAACAAACTGCATAGGCGAATGAGCCGGAGGGTGAGGTTCTTAAACTCAAAACTGAATACCGATCGCTAAGTTCTAGTCTCCATTTCGTATTTCGAATTTTTATTTTGTTTTTAGTTTGTTATTTGAATATTGGAATTTGTTTGGCTTTACCTTCTACGTGCGATTCGTACTCTCCCGTAAATGACCGCGCCCAAAAACGGCCGGTCGATGTAGATTGCGTTAAATCGGCAGACCTCATGACAGCACATGCAGCGGATGCAAATTTTGTCATTAATGGCCGATGTTTTCCCCATCATCGTTGCCGCGCCGGCGGGACAAATCTTAACGCATTTGGCACAGGCCGTGCAGTTTTTCCTTTTAACACGCGGCCTCGGAGAAGTCTGCTCCAGGACATATTTCACAATGCCGCGGGGAGTGTGTTTCATCGCGGTGCGGTAACCGGCAGCGGGCAATTTGAAATCGGATACTACCTGGGAGGCGAACAGTTCCCCCTCCACGTCTATTTTCTGCAGATCGCACATCCCCAGGCCTCTTGCCCCGGCAGCACGTGTTGTGAACACATCCTCCGGTTTTAACCCGATAATGCCGCCGGCGACAGCATCCAGCGCCACTCCATCCCGGCTGGCCAATACCAGCCCCAGATTTCTGATTACCCCTGAACCGGGGCATTCTCCCTCCATCGCCATAATGCCGTCAATTATATTCAGTGCGGGTTTTGCCGCTGCATAAATATCGACCAGCATCTGCGCGAAATCATCCAAATTCAGGTAGTCGCTGTGAAAACGGCGGCGCAATCCGGCTGGAATAATGCCGTACATGTTTTTGATCCCGCCGGTAAAAACGTTCAGAGAATGTGTTTTAAACTTGGGCAGGTTGATAATTACATCTGTTTCCATAACGCTTTTGGAAATAAAGATATTTTTCAGGATTTTGCCGTCGCAATTTTTTTCTGCAAAACCGGACTGCCGCAGATTTATCAGCCTTACGCCATGCCGCTCGCACATCTCATGGTAACCGGAAATTTTAAAACCGTCCTCGCCTTCTTCTTCAATGTCGTCACCGACAGTAATAATGGCGCCGGTTTCTTTCAACAGGATAATTACCGCTTCGGTGAAAACAGGATGGGTTACGATACCTTTTTCGGGTGGCGAAGGCGGGGAAAGGTGGTTGATTTTGATGAAGACCTTATCGCCGGAGTGTACGATCGCCTGCAACCCGCCGATTTTGTCCAGGCACTTTTTCAGCGCCGGAACCAGTTCGGCAAGGTCGTAACGGGAAGCTCTGACGATGGAGACAATACTACGGTTTTCCACTGTTATCCTCTTCTCTCGACTGTGCGACATAAGTCGCATACGCGGACTACCATATATTATATGATTACTTTATCAGAAGTGGAGGAGTGGAAGATGCCAATATTTGAATACCAATGTGAAAAATGCGGTGAGCAGTTTGAATATTTTCATTGGGCAGATGAAGACGAGGAATCGCTAAAATGCCCTAAATGCGGTAGTATTGAGAAGAAGAGGGTAATTTCTTCTTTCAGCAATCGTGATGGTTCGTGTGCCCCCAGACAATCCGGCTGAGGTCCCCGCTGGTAAGGCAGTTAGCCTTACAAAAGTAAAATAGGAGAGGGAGTGCTTGCGCGCTCCCTTTCATTTATCGCCCCTTATGGTTGAACAAACATACAGTCCATATTATCGACAATTATTTTTCATTTGGTATTTGCTATCTGTTGACATGTTAATGCGCGGGATTATATTATTGCTAATGGTGCATTAAATAATTACAAGAAAAACGCCTTCCCTCTGGAGACGTTTTTTCTTTTAGAAAAAGGATTTGACGATGGGCGGCTTTTTTTCGTTTTTAAAATCGGATATAACGTGGATCAGGTGGGCAACTGCTGGCGGTATTGTAGCTATTGCCTTTTTGCTGGCTTTTCTATCCAAGTACATTCTGGGCGCGATAGTCAAACCTTTCACCAGAAAAACCAGGACAATTATCGATGACCTCATCCTGGAAGCAGTGACCGCACCCGTCTTTGCATGGTTGATTGCGGGTGGACTCTGGATCGCAGCAGCCCGGCTTCTTACCGATTACCCGCAAAAACAAGAAATCGTCCATAAAATTTTCATTATCATCTTTATCGGGATCGCCGGTGTAGCTATCAGCCGCGTCGTCAACGCAATTTTACACTGGTATTCTGTGGAAATTGCGCCGCGCACTTCCAGTGATTTTGATGACCGCTTGATCCCTCTCCTGCAGCGTGTAACAGATATCATCGTATATTGTTTCACTTTTATCATAATCATGGGCCAACTCGGTATCGCGATCGGTCCCTTCCTGGCCGGTTTGGGTATCGGCGGTATCGCTGTCGCTCTGGCGCTGCAACCGACGTTGACCAACTTTCTATCCGGTACCTATGTTATCTCGGACTCTGTAATCCGTAAGGGTGATTATATCCAACTGGATTCCGGTCTGGAAGGAACCGTCGAGGAAATCGGTTGGCGTATCACCAAATTACGTCACTGGCAGGGGAACCTGGTAATTTTGCCCAATACCAAGCTTTCCGATGCGGTCGTCACCGATTTTGAGAAACCTGATCTTTCGATGGTTTTCGGAGTGGACGGCGGCGTCAGTTATAACTCCGACCTGGAAAAAGTAGAACGGATTATCACAGAAGTGGCTACCGACATCATGAAGAATAATCCGGAGGGCGGCAAAGATTTTACGCCGGTAGTCCGGTTCAAGAATTTCGGTGACTCCAATATCAATTTTTCTGTCGTTATGAAAGCCCAGAACAGGGCCGGAACTTTTGCTTTAAAACACTATTTTATCAAAGCGCTGCACAAACGCTTCCAGAACGAAGGCATTGTTATGGAATATCCGGTCAGAAAGCTGTATTTTGACAATGATGCTGCCGCGGGAATGCTCGAACAAGGTAAAAGCCGCTAGAAGCTTATTCTTACGCTTAATTAAGAAAAGGCGATAACCGGAATTAATGGTTATCGCCTTTTTATTGGCTATCACGCTGTGTTGATTATTTAGTTTTCTTTCTTTGGGGTGACCGCAGCGGCGGGTTTAGGTTTTTCTATTTTCTTTTCTACCGCGGGGGTGCTGCCGCTTTTCTCGCCTTTCTCCGGAGTAGATGCGGGATTGTTTTTCTTATGGTCGGTCACGTAAAAACCGGAACCTTTAAAAATTACCGGCACAGAGCTAATAATCCGGCTGGCCTTGCCCTTACATTCCGGGCATTTGGCGCTGCTGTCTTCTGTGAAACTTTTCTTCAGCTCAAACCGGTGATGACACTTATTACATTCGTAATCGTAGATTGGCATAAGAATTTTCTCCCGTTAATCAAGCGTCTTTAAAAATGTCAGGAAACCTGCCAGATTTTCGGAGGTTCCTGTTATCTTCCCCGAATCGTCCACTGATAATCCCCAATAACGTTGCAGTCCTTTGCGGCATTCTTTTTTCTTAAGACCTGCAGCCCACTCGCGGCAAGCTGCCGGTTTGAAATCATGAATACGGCAAAGCCATTTGTTTATCCCCTTTGTTTGCTGCAAAAACAGACACATCCCATCTTTGTGCAACAATAGGTGGGTGTCAATACCAGGCCAGCGCGGGTCAGTGCAGTCGTCGTAGAATTTCTGCAGAGACATACCTAAACGGTCGGCGATCAACTGTGATTCCGCCGTGTCCAGGTGCGGCTGGTAATCGCTGCAGCAAATGCCGCAGCAAAAACAGGGAAATACAGTATCCCCCTGTTCGGAGACATGCCCATCGATAACACCCGGAATGTTCACCTCAGCTGCCATTACCGTTCACAGAATAATAAATTTTACCTGCAATGACCTGCTGCTGCGGCTCGCAATTTTTTGAACGCCAACAATCGCTGGAATCTATATATTTCAGGAACAAAGAACACCACCCCATATCTTTATCATACAAGTTTATAAGGCAGTGCTCAAGATTTCTAGATTATGTTAACTACGCCGGTGTCCCGGTTCGGACATGATGTCCAAATCCCGGGTATAACTGCACTGGAGACATTCCATGTACCAGCCGTCATAATCTTTATCCAGGAAAATATTCCCGCCGCACCGTGGACAACGCCGTGTTCCTGCTGCTCTTCTCATTCTAATCCTCTTTCGAGAACCCTATTTTCAAAGGTGATTTATTATATCTAAAATAGCTAAATCACCTTACATAATTCGTCCTCTTGCTTTTAGAATATACCACTTTTTTATCGATTTCAATAGGTTTTGTAGCGGTTTTGAAAAATTTTTTACTTACCTAAGTACCACTTGAAACGGCCGTTTTTTGTGCTATTAGTGTCATCGGAGTAAATCGGACGTTCGCTCAGTCACTTAGCTCTTCAAACTGCTGTTTACAGCGAAAATTCACCTCCTAATTTATTTGGTGAATCTGAGACTGTCTAAAAATGACCATTTGTAATTATTTATATGGATTCCCGATCAGGTCGGGAATGACAAGTCGTGAATATTCTATTCCAGCAAAGCTGGAATAGAATATTTGTTTTGTCATTGTCGGGCTTGACCCGACAATCCAGAAAATTCCGGACAAACTGATGAAGGGAGAGTGAATAATTGTATTTGATTTAAAACAACTGACAGCTGACCTCTGAAAGCTCGTTAGAACTTGATCACGAACTTGCCGTTCCTATAGAACAGAGTATCGTCCACCCGGATTTCGCCGCCGTCTCGCAGATCGCAGATCATGTCCCAATGGATCGCCGATTCGTTTTTACTGCCCGTCTCCGGGTATCCTGACCCCAGCGCCATGTGGAAACTGCCGCCTATCTTCTCGTCGAACAGGATCTCCCGCGTGAATTGTTTGATCCCTTCGTTGGTGCCGATAGCAAATTCCCCGATTCGTTTTGCGCCTTCATCGGTAGCAATAGTTTCTACAAGGAAGTCCTGGTTCTTCTCGGCGGTGGCCTTGACCACCTGCCCCTTTTCAAACCAGAGGCGGACGCCGGTGACTTCCCGCCCGCCGTAGATGGCCGGATAGGAGAAGTACACGTGGCCTTCCATGCTGTCCTCGACCGGTCCGGTAAAGACCTCACCGTCCGGGATATTCATTTTCCCATCGCAATTTTCGAACCTCCGCCCGGCCACGCTCATACGCAAGTCGGTTTCTTTGCCGGTGACATGAATTGTCTTTTTCCCCTGCAGCCAGTCCACGATCTTCTGCTGCCGCGCCGAAAACCGCTGCCAGTAGCCGATCGGGTCGTTCAAGTCCGGCAGACAAGCGCCGTAAACAAAATCCTCATAGTCCGCCAGACTCATTTCGGCATCCTGGGCGCTGGCATTCGTGGGATAAGGGCCTAAAATCCAGCGCAGCTCGCCGGAGGCGGAGCGTTTCATCATGATATTCAGTAATTCGGTGCGGGACTGCGCGCGGATTACCGTTTTCGCCGGGTCGACATTGCTTAAGGCTTTGGTATTGGCCGCGGATAAAATATAAATACGGCAATCATAGGTACTCATCACCTGTTTGTATGGCTCCGGAAGGTGTTTCAATTGCGCCTCGTTGCCGTATTTGTAAATCATCTCTTCCATGCCCGGCAGACTGGCCATGACAAACGGATTACCGCCCGCCTGCAGCACTTTGGCATATACCTCTTTGATCAACGGTTCACCGCTGGTTTCGCCCTGGATCACCACCTTATCGCCCGGTTTAACCGCGACTGAATAATTCACCATCAGATCCGCCAGTTTTTCCACTCTGATGTCACCCATATACGTTGCCCTCCGAATATTGCAATACTGGATTACCTTTCCCGTTCCGTATTATATCAGTTCAACCGGGGATTGACATCAACCCCGGACCATCTTTGCCGTAATCTTGGTCCCGTTCCCTGTTCACGCAGAGAGAGGCCAGGGGTGAGGTTCTTCACTCAAATTTAAAAATGATCATTGCAGGCTGTTTTCGACTATTTTATTGAATTTGTTATTTGGAATTTAATTGGGATTTTGATTTTGGGATTTTCAACTATCCTTAGTTTGAGATAGAATATTTACTAGAGGGAATAATATGGATCCGAAAACCTTAGTCAGCCAAAAAATGGCGCAAATGATCGAAGAAGAAATCAAGCGTTTCGTGCGTGAAAGTCCGCTCAACCGCATGCCGGATGATGCCAATCAAACCATCTTCGAAGAACCCCTGGTCAGATTCGCCGATGGTAATGACCCTCTGTTTATAGAGTATAAGAAAATTATCGGGCCGGACCACCTGACGCCCATCGAAGCCCTCGTAAAAACACACAACAAGCAGCCGGAAGACGGCGGCAAACTGGTTTCCGTGATCAGCTGGATTTTACCCATTATACAGAAGACACGCGAATCCAACCGCTCGGAGACCACTGCCCCCAGCAAGTATTGGGCCTATACCAAATGGTACGGCGAGAAGTTTAATAATGCCCTGCGCAAGCACGTCGTGGATATGTTAACCATCCGGGCCTATCTGAGCACCGCTCCTGCCGTCCAGCCCTTTTTCAAGAGTGAAAAGAACGAAAAGGGTGATTTCTCTAATTGGTCGGAACGCCACATTGCTTATGCCGCTGGGCTCGGGACATTTAGTCTTTCCGACGGCTTTATCACAGAAAAAGGCATCGCCCACCGCTGCGGCAGTGTCGTCGTCGATTTGAAATTACCGGCTAACCCGCGTACCGCCAAAACTCCTTTCTCCAACTGTCTGTATTATGTCAATAAGAACTGTATAGCCTGCATCAAAAGATGTCCGGTGGGAGCTATTACAGAGGCCGGCCACGACAAACATAAATGCAAGCATTATATGGATGCCGACCTTGACCACATTAAAGAGGATTACGGTATCGGCACCGCCGCCTGCGGCCTCTGCCAGACCAAAGTCCCCTGCGAATTCACTAACCCGGCGAAGAAACTGAAATAGGGCGATGTTTAAAGATAAGCATTTCTCAGACTATCCGAAATCTCTTGGATTTCCGAATTAAACCCATTCTTCGAGGCTGTCTAAAATGACTATTTGTAATTATTTATATGGATTCCCGATCAGGTCGGGAATCACAAGTCGTTAATATTCTATTCCAGCAAAACTGGAATAGAATATTTGTTTTTGTCATTGTCGGGCTTGACCCGACAATCCAGAAAATTTCGGACAACCTCATTGAGGGGGATTTACTTCTGCCATTTTCCAATATTTGTTCGAATTTTAATTTCCACCGTCGACTTTCGGATAGCCTCATTAAGAGAGAATGGAATCCCTACGAGTTGATAATAAAAAAAGGGGCTGGCTTTAAACACCAGCTCCCTTTTAATTTTGTATTTCAGATTTTGAATTTGTTTAGTGTTTAGAATTCTGGGTTTATCACCTATACCTTCTTCACACCCAGCACTACCGCATGGTCGTTCAACTTAAAAGTTTCAGTCGCCACGTCTTCTTCCGGTTTTCCTTCGATCAAACTGCGGGACAGGGTCTCCAGTTTGACGTAATCAGCGTAATTGGTCATCACCTGTTTCACGTAATCATCGCCCTGGTACCAGGTCACTATGTAATCGGCGATCTCGAAACCGGCGGTTTTCCGCATCGTTTGCAGGCGGTGTACGATTTCCCGCGCCAGGCCTTCTTCAGCCAGTTCCGCCGAGACATTTCGGGGGATAGCGACGGAAACTTCACCCTCCATGCTGACACAAAATTCCGGCATGTTTAGTTCCTCTGTTTTATCCGCAAATGCCAGCGTTTTTACATTGAGTTCTTCCAGGATTTGCGGGGTGATACGGCGTAACCCGTCGGCTTCGCGCGCAGAGTTTACCTTGATCAAGGCCTGCTCCAGCGGCTGGCGCACTTTGACGTTGGCTTGGGCACGGGCTGCGCGCCCGAGGCTGCAGACCTTCATCGCCAGTTGCGTGTCTGAAGAAAGGTCGCGGTTGATCTTGCTCTGGTCGGAAACCGGGAAATCAGTCAGGTGCACGCTGATCGGCGCATCCTTATCCACCGTGCGCACCAGGTTTTGGTACATTTCCTCGGCCAGATACGGCATGAACGGCGCCAATAATTTGGAGACGGTGA